>VFQT010000256.1_pt1 | contig 83874 bp, 76 predicted proteins | sample 3512381 | NCBI WGS metagenome assembly VFQT01 (sample SAMN10412376, study PRJNA504923) | tailings metagenome | isolation source: Relicate 2 Philex TSF3 active mining site | place: Philippines: Tuba, Benguet | collected 2017-08-29
TTCTCCGCGCACCAGATCGAGTGTCGGGCCGAGGTGGCTGCCGGTGGGGCGCAAGGCATTGCTGCGGCCTTTCAATACCGCTCCGGCATAGCGGAAAACTGCCGTGGGGGCGCCTTTCCAGATGGAATCCCGATCCGGTTTCGCCGCTATCCGTAATATCACGTCCGGCTCCCGCTCACTGGCGCGGGCAAGCGGCAGGCCAAGGCCCGCCGTAGCACCGGCTGCGAGCAGGGCTTTCAGATAATCTCGTCTGGTCAACATTTAGAAGTTTTCCTTTCAGATCATGGATTCGGCCGGGTGGAGCTCGAATCCAGTAATGCGTTCACCGGGTTCGGTGCAACGGAAGCGCGACGGGTTTTGAGTTGCTTCAGTCGGATACCGCTTAAGACCAGCAACAAGAATCCCGTTATCAGCAGAAAGCCGGTCACCCATTGATCCGTTTTGGAATCCCACCATCGACTCAGGGTACTGTCTGTATTGGTCCAACTATCGCTGTGATCGATGTGCAGAAGACTGATTGCATACGCAGTCAGATGCTCTGGGTTGAATTTGAGGCCGTGAAAACGCGCTCTCATCATTCCCCGCGGATCGATGATGTGGGTCACCACGCCGTGCATCTGTATTTCGTCCGAGACCACGACAAAATCCAGGCCATAGTCTTTGGCCGTCTTGATTCCAGCATCGGGTGCGTTGTTGGCGGCACCGGACAACAATACCCAGTTCTCGGGATCCAGGCCGTACGTCTTGCCGTAGTTGCGCATGATTGCGACTGTTGATGCGGCATCTTCGGTATCTGTCGCAACCGTCACAAACTGAACCTGACCCTGCATGTCGGCTGTCTGGATCTGCTTCTGGATCTTCGCAAGCAGGACGTTGTGCAGGGGGCAGGCTTCCTTGCAGCGCGTATAGATGAAATTCAGGATTACGACTTTCCCGCGATAATCGGCAAGTGCGTGTTGACGACCCCATGCATCTTCCAGATTGAAATCCGGTGCAAGTGTGTTCACTGGCTGCAGGTATGGTTCGCTTTGTTGCACGTCATTCATCGCGCCCTGTGGGGAATGCGCCGCAACCGGCGTTGCAGACATCGCGTAAAGCACCAGGCCAAGAAAAAAAGACAAACGGGAAACCATTTTCAACTCGTTTATTCTCGTCATGGTTTCACCGGCAGATTTGAGGCGGGCGGGGCAAGGTATGCCTGGATCAGGCTTATGATCTCCGGGCTGTCCCACTCGGCAGGGCCTATTTTTCTGCCGATTTCCCGTCCTTCGCGGTCGATGAGCAGGGTGGCCGGAATGGCAGAGATGCCCAGGCTGCTCATGGCATCACCGGAGTTGTCGACATAAATCCGAAGTTTTCGGATGTTTTCTGCATCGTAGAACGACTTGATGATCCTGGCACCGCCATGATCGATGGAAAGTGCGACGACTTCGAAGTTCGCCCCTCCCAGTTTTTCCTGCAGCCGATCGAGAGTCGGCATTTCCTTACGGCACGGTGGGCACCATGTCGCCCAGACATTGACCAACACGATCCTGCCGCGAAAATCCTGCAGTGTCATTGCACGCCCATTTTCATCGGTAAACCGAAAATCAGGCAGAGTCCGTGGCTGCTGATGGATGTTAAGAGTAAACAGTGCGCTTTGGTTTCCGGCATTGGGGGATACAAGCGAGGATGCAGCGCTCGTGTGTCTGCTGCTCTCGCGGTAGGCCATCGTCAAGGAAACGGCAAGCACGGCGATCCCCGTGACGGCAATCAAGGCCGTTAGCCTGCTTCCGATCGGAGCAGGCACCGGCGCGGGGGCTGATTTTTCCGGAGGGATGGTCGTCATTGCTGCAATTTTCTGATCAGCGGAAGGATCGTTTTTTCAAGCACCGCAGGACTCAATGGACCGATCTGTTTGTATGCAATGCGTCCCTGACGGTCGATGACGAAGGTCTCCGGCACGCCGTAGACTCCCCAGTCAATTCCGACCTGCCCGTTGATGTCGGCGCCGGTTCTCGTATAAGGGTCTCCCAGTTCCGCCAGCCATTTCTCCGCGTCGTCCGGCTTGTCTTTGTAGTTGAGCCCGTGTATCGGTACCGCGCCTTTTTGCTTTAATTCCATCAACAGGGGATGCTCAGCGCGACAGGCCACGCACCAGGAAGCAAACACGTTGACCAGCGACACCTCACCGTTGAGGTCGGCGCTGGAGAGTCCCAACGTCCGACCCTGAACCGGGGGCAACGCGAACTCCGGCACCGGTTTATTGATGAGCGGTGATGGCACTTCACGAGGATTCAGTGTGAGACCAATAGCGAAAAAAACCCCTGTGACCAGAAACACCGTCAGCGGCACCAGCGCCGTCAGACGCGAGCCTGTGCGCTTTTCGATTGGATCGCCGGAGAGAATCCTGCCACTCATAGGCATTCTCTCCGGATGAATGCACTGATTTCCTCAGGTGCAGCGAACACGACGGCTGCGCGGTCGCCTTGCATGCCCGTGCCGACCAGTACCGGTTTACCTGGCGGCGGACCATAGTTGCTTGAGTCCGTCTTGAGACGCAGGTTGAATTCCCAGAACGGAATCGTCTGGCTGGCAGCGGTAGTTATAAAGTAGGTATCGCGGCAGTGCCGGATCGACTGTACGCGTGCGTCCTGTTTCGCTTCCTTCAAGTTTGGTTTGTAGCGCGGCTTTGCTGGTCTGACGTTCTTGTCGTCCGATGCGATTTTTAAGTAGGCAATCAGGTCGGTACGAGCCTTGTCATCCTTCAGCCCTGCGAAGGTCATAAAATTGCCCGGAATCATCGCTTGCGGATTGCGCAGCCAGATATCAAGCGATTTTTCGTTCCAGACCTGCTTTGAGTTTTTCAGGGCGTCCGAATATCTCTCGAAACCCGCGAGTGAGCCTGCTTTGCGGTTCCAGATGCCGGCCAGACTCGGGCCGGTGAGTTGAAGATCCGGTCCCAGACTGTGGCATGCTACACAGACACCAAAAACGCGCGCGCCATTTTCAACGTTTCCCGCTCCTATGACGGGTACAGCCGTTACAAGGAGAAAAATGAATGCCGGTGCCCGCATAAACAAACCGGTTATTGGGCGAGAGGCGGGAACGGCGTTGCCGCAGTTGGACGCGTCGTTACTGATGTTTTCAAGATGCTTCATCATTGCAAGCGCCTGTTCGCTGTCGTGCGGCCTTAAATTGCTTGAGTAGTGCCTTAACCACTTGGTTGATGTCTGCATCTCCTTCGGTATGCACAATGCAGATTCGCGAAGCGCCGGATGCGGTACGATCAATATCGAGTCGGACGACGCCTTTCCTGATGGACAGTGCGTTGGCCAGTTCCAGTTCCTGATCAGGGCGCAGCGGGACTGGATGGTGATATACGGATTCTTTCGGGAGGCGAGGGCGCATATTCTTTACTGCAACCAGAGAATGTCGTGAGTCATTTTTTTGCTGATGAGGCGCGACCCTTGAGTTGCTTTCGCGATTGCGCCACGAATCGTTTGGCAGTGCGCCGGGCAGAGATCTGGCTTCGCATCAAGCGCATGTCGTTGCACCGCATCATCTGGGTCTCGTCTAGCAATAACTCCCCGAAGCCCCAGATCACGGTTCGGGGAAAGGGCGTCGGCGCCAACTGAGCGACGTTCGGTTTGGCAACCAGGTCTTGTACGGGAGTGTCCGCTTGTGTGCCAAATGCCCTGTTATCGATCTCAGGGGCCAGCGTGCCTGTCGACAATTGCCTGCGCCGCTGCGGCGAAAATACCGCGATTTCTGCTTGAACCTGCATACAATTTCTTCCCAATCGAGACCATTGCTTAGATGACAGCCTGTGCACTGGCCAATGCCCGATATCAAGCACCCGGAAAATCAAGGCACGGAATCGGTCATACGGCGATTACGGTGATCCGTATTCGCCGGAGAGAGAGGGAGTTTTTAAATCAACAACCGCTGGAGGCGGTAGATGAGGAGGGTTTTACCGGGAGCGGGGGGAGACGCATGCAAGGTTGCCGGAGGCGGCGCCCGGGTCGTGAAAAGAACCGATGCAACCGTAGCGGTGGGCAGGTCTGACTGTATGGAAATTTTTTCAACGGGGGCCGCGCTTTGCAGGCAATGATTGCCGCAGATTCTTGACAGGCTGTCGTAGGAATCGTTGGCGTTGCCGGTGTCGCACCCTTCGCAATCTTCCATGGCCGTGACCATCGGAGCGCCGGAATCCGAAGCCATGCATCCTGCAAAGGCGATTTTGGCCTGCACCAGTGCCAGTACAGCCACCAGCAGCATGGCCAGGATGCGTCGCGAATTGAATGGGCTGCTGAACACGTAGTAGCTTGAAATTTAATGAGCCGTTTTATCCGACACCGGAATGAGGTTAAGGTTCAATATTTTGCAAGATCCTTGGTGTGCCGGTTATAGGCAGTTGACTGCATAGACCTTCGGTCTGTGTCGTGGTCCAAAAGGCGGCTGTTTTCGCTGGATTTTCCAGCTTTGCTGGCAGATTCTACTCCTACTCTACGAGTATGCCTGTTTCAAGACTGACGGCTTCGGGAGAGGCCTCGTATTCGAGGGGGGCAGGGGGGCAGTATTTTTCCCCATATCAAATAATGCTGCGAGAAGGTGAGGGGCGTAGCAAATATGGCTAAAAAAAGTGGGGGCTCGGGTTGTATCGTAGTCGTTGCCGTAATCCTTGGTGCGGTCGCGGCGATACGTTTTTAGTGGCGAGTACCGTTGTCGACAGGTGCGTCAAAACGGTCCCAAGGCGTGCGGGAGTTTTGCGGGATACGGTTATGCCTCGTACTGCATTGTCATGCACAGTTGGCAGCGAGCGCCGTGCATAAGTTGTTAAAAATTAATGCTTAATTTAAACTGCGCTTCATGGGGTGCAGGTGGTCGGAGGTTCAAATCCTCTCGCCCCGACCAAATTCGATTGATTCTGTGCGCACAGTGATTTTCTGCGCTTGCGCATGACATTCCCTCCCCGGATCACCAGTCCATGACTTCGCCATTCCGCGTCGCCTGCCTGCAGATGAACAGCGGCAGTGATCTTGCGGCAAACCTTGAGCAACTCAAGCGCATGGTGGCGGACGCCGCCGGCAATGGCGCCGGGTTCGTGCTGTCGCCGGAATACTGCCTGCTGATGGACGGCAGCGGCCGCGTGATGCGTGAAGGTGCATTGCCCGCTGACGGCGGCAGCGCGCTTGCGGAACTGCGCGCCCTGGCCGCTCAACTGAATGTCTGGCTGCTGCTGGGTTCTCTGACGCTGAAGACTGGCGAGGAGCGCATCGTCAACCGTTCGTACCTGATTGCGGCGGATGGTGCGATCGTGGCGGCATACGACAAGATCCACATGTTCGATGTCACGCTGCCCGACGGCAAGGTGATTCGCGAATCCTCGGCCTATCGTCCGGGCGAGCAGGCGGTCATCGCGGCAACGCCCTGGGGCAAGCTCGGCATGACAGTGTGTTACGACCTGCGTTTTCCGCATCTCTACCGCACGCTTGCACAGCAGGGTGCCGAGTTTCTGTCGATACCTTCATCGTTCCAGCGCCAGACCGGAAAGGCGCACTGGCATACGCTGCTCAAGGCGCGTGCGATCGAAAATGCGGCTTATGTGCTGGCGCCTGCGATGTGCGGCGAGCATGCCGGCAACCGCCAGACCTATGGCCACGCGCTGATGGTTGATCCCTGGGGTGAAGTGCTGGCCGATGGCGGTGAGGAGCCCGGCATCATCTATGCCGATATCGATCCGGTACGGGTCGCGAAAATCCGCGGCATGATGCCGTCGCTGCAGCATGACCGGCCTTATTCAGTAATTCAAAAATAAGTTAATAAAAACAAGTACTTAAATAATTCCATCAAGGAATTTCAGTAAGATTTCGGCAGGCCCAGCACACGTTCGGCGATATGACTGAGGATCAGCTGCGAGCTGACCGGCGCGATGCGCGGGATCATCGCCTCGCGGAAATAGCGCTCGACGTGGAATTCCTTTGCGTAACCCATGCCGCCGTGCGTCAGTACCGCGGTTTCGCAGGCCCTGAATCCGGCTTCGCCGGCGAAGTATTTTGCGGCATTGGCTTCGGCACCGCAGGGTTTGCCGGCGTCGTACAGGGCGGCTGCGCGATAGGTGAGCAGGCCCGCCGCCTCCAGTTCGATCCAGCGCTGGGCCAGCGGGTGCTGGATACCCTGGTTCTGGCCGATCGGGCGGTCGAACACGATGCGTTCTCCGGCGTAACGCGCGGCGCGCTGCAGCGCCGCGCGGCCCAGTCCGACGGCTTCCGCCGCGACCAGGATGCGCTCGGGGTTGAGTCCGTCAAGGATGTAGCGGAAGCCCCTGCCTTCTTCGCCGATGCGGTCGGCGGCAGGCACGCGCATGCCGTCGATGAATACCTGGTTGGAGTCCACCGCCTTGCGCCCCATCTTGTCGATTTCGCGCGCCTCGAAGGCGCTGCGGTCGATGTCGGCATAGAACAGCGTCAGGCCCTCGATCGGATTGCTGGTTTCCCCGATCGGTGTCGTGCGCGCAAGCAGCAGGATCTTGTTGGCGACCTGCGCCGTTGAGATCCAGATCTTCTGACCCGAGATCACGTAGTCATCGCCGTCGCGTACGGCTTTTGTCGCCAGCCGCGTGGTGTTGAGTCCTGCGCCGGGTTCGGTGACGCCGAAGCAGGCCTTGTCGCTGCCGGCAATCAGCGGCGGCAGCCAGCGCGCCTTCTGCGCATCGGAGGCGTAGACCACCACCGGATGCAGGCCGAAGATGTTCATGTGCACCGCCGATGCGCCGGAAAAGCCGGCGCCGGAAGCGGAGATGGTTTCCATCAGCAAGGCGGCTTCGGTGATGCCTAGGCCGCTGCCGCCGTACTCCTCGGGCATGGCGATGCCCAGCCAGCCGTCGGCAGCAATGGCCGCATGGAATTCATGGGGAAAGCCGCCGTCGCGGTCCAGCTTCAGCCAGTAGTCCGGTCCGAAGCGCGAACAGCTGCGGATCACGGCGTCCCGGATCGCGCGCTGCTGCTCGGAGAAGTCGAAGTCCATGGCCGCTACGCGCTCAGCCTGGCAATGTGGTGACGCCGGCGGCGGCGAGGGCGCGGATTTCCGAGTCGTCATAACCGGCAGCCCGCAGCACTTCGGCCCCGTGCTCCCCGAGCCGCGGCGCGCCGCACTGCGGGGCGGTCGGGGACCGCGACCATTGCGTCGCCGCGCCGGTCGTGCGCAGAGTGCCTTCGCTCGGATGCGTTTCACCGCGGATGAAGCCGGTGCCGTTGAGGTGGACGTCGTCGATCACGTCGTCGATAGAATTCATCGGCGCGCAGGGAATGTCGGCCTCTTCCAGCGCCGACAGCCATTCCGCTGTCGTGCGCTTGAGCATTTCGCCGGCGACAAATGCGTTGGCCTCGGCGATGCGCGCCGAGCGGTTCTCGTGGCTGTTGAAGCGCGGATCGTCGCGGAACAGGTCTTCGCGGCCGATCAACCGGAAAAAGCCCTGCCACTGCTTGTCGTTGTACATCAGCACGCAGACATGGCCGTCCCTGGTGCGGAACGGCCGGCGCTCCGGCGCCAGCACCCTGGCATAGCCGGCATCGCCGAGCGGCGGTTCGAAGCTGCGGCCGCCGAGGTGGTCGCCGAGGATCATCTGGCTCATGCATTCGAACATCGGCACTTCGACAGCCTGGCCTTCTCCCGTGCGCTCGCGGTGGTAGAGCGCGGTGGTGACGGCGTAGGCGGCATGCAGGCCGACGATGCGGTCGGCGAGGGTGGCGGGAATGTAGCGCGGATCGGCGGCGCCGGCCTGCTGCATCAGCCAGGGCAGGCCGGTCATGCCCTGGATCAGGTCGTCGTAGGCGGGGCGGGCGGCATAGGGGCCCTGCTGGCCATAGCCGTAGGCGCCGACGTAGATGATGCGCGGATTGGCGGCGGCGACGTCGGCGTAGCCCAGGCGCAGCCTTTGCATGGCCTGCGGCCGGATGTTGTAGATCAGCACATCGGCCATGGCCGCAATGCGCAGCAGCGCGTCGCGGCCGGCCGGTTTCTTGAGATCGAGCACCACGCTTTTCTTGTTGCGGTTCAGGTGCAGGAACATGTGTCCCATGCCGCGGCTGCGCATGGGGCCGACGTGGCGGACGTTGTCACCGCCAGGGGCTTCGATCTTGATGACGTGTGCGCCCAGATCGCCGAGGATCTGGGTCGCGTAGGGACCCATGACCACCGTGGTCAGGTCGAGCACGGTGGTCCCGGCGAGCGGTCCGGCCATCAGCGGCGCAGGTTCTTCGGAATCGCGCAGCCCTTGGCGCGCAGTGCCTCGTCAACCCAGGCCCTGTCGAGTTTCTTGCCGCCACGGATTGCCTTCAGCAGGTCGGATTCCTTTTTTTCCTGGAGTTTCGCCAGTTTCAGCGTTTCTTCGAGCATTGCCTGGGGGATCGCGACCAGGCCGTCATCATCGCCGACGATGATGTCGCCCGGGTTGACCACCGCATCGCCGATGACCACCGGGACGTTGATTTCGCCGGGGCCGTTCTTGTACGGGCCGCGGTGGGTGATGCCGCGGGCATAGACCGGGAAGGACGATGCGGCCAGCGCGTCGGCGTCGCGGATGGCGCCGTCGATGACCATGCCGGCGGCCCCGTTGCGTTCGGCGATGGCCGACATGATTTCGCCGATGATGGCCTGCGTGCAGATGCCGCCGGCGTCCACCACGATGACGTCACCGGGGCGGACGATGTCGATGGCCTTGTGCACCAACAGGTTGTCGCCGGGGCCGACCTTGACGGTCAGGGCCGTGCCGACCATGCGCCCGCCGCTGTGGCAGGGGAAGAGGTCGGGGCCGATCGCGTGCAGCCGGTGCATGTTGTCGCTGAGATGCGCGGTGGCGGTCTTGCGCAGCGTGGCGATGATTTTGGCCGGGGGTTGCGGGGCAAAGGGGAGGATGCGGAATCCGATGGGAGCCATGGTCTTGAGCGGGCGTGGTTGAAAGGAGTGCTATCGTAGCATCCGTGCCGCTGCCGTTGCAGGCGCGCATGCTAAAATCCGCGGCAGGATACAGGGACATGAACCACAAGACTTCGCCGGCACGGCGAAGCGCTGCAAAACCCGAAACGGCAACCATCAGCGACCAGCGTGCGCATTCTGCTCAGCAACGACGACGGCTATTTCGCGCCGGGGCTCGCCGCCCTGGAACGCGCGCTGTCATCGCTGGGCGAGGTGACCGTGGTCGCACCCGAGCGCGACCGCAGCGGCGCCAGCAACTCCCTGACCCTGGACCGTCCGCTGTCGGTACGCCAGGCACCCAACGGCTTTTACTACGTGAACGGCACCCCCACGGACTGCGTGCATCTCGCCGTGACCGGATTGCTGCCGGCACTGCCGGATGTCGTGGTCTCCGGCATCAACGACGGCGCCAACATGGGCGACGACACGATTTATTCGGGTACCGTGGCTGCGGCAACCGAAGGTTTCCTGCTCGGCATCCCCTCGATTGCGGTGTCGCTGGCCTCGGCTGACCACGATCATTTCGAGACCGCGGGACGGGTTGCTGCGGATCTGGTTGCGCGTTTCGGCCGGCACGGCCTGGAGCAGCCGGTGCTGCTGAATGTCAATGTGCCCGATGTACCCTACGCGGCGCTGAGAGGGCGGCGCGTGACGCGGCTGGGCAAGCGGCACAAGGCCGAGCCCGTGGTCAGGGCGACCACGCCACGCGGCGAGACTGTTTACTGGGTCGGCGCCGCCGGCCGCGCGCAGGATGCCGGCGACGGCACCGATTTTCACGCGGTTGCCGGGCAGATGGTATCGGTGACCCCGCTGCAGATGGACCTGACGCGTTTCGGGCAGATGGAACTGGTCGGCAACTGGCTGGGTGAGGTGGCGGCGCAATGAGCACCGCGCATTCCGGCATCGGCATGACATCGCAGCGCACCCGCATGCGCATGGTCGAGCGTCTGCGCGGCGAAGGCATCCGCGACGAAGTGATACTGGCGGCAATGGGCGAGGTTCCCCGGCACATCTTCGTGGACGAGGCGCTTGCGAGCCGGGCCTATGAAGATATTGCGCTGCCACTGGGCTTCGGGCAGACGATCTCCAGCCCGTACACGGTGGCGCGCATGCTGGAGCTGCTGCGCAGCGGCAGCACGCCCGGCAAGGTGCTGGAAATCGGCACCGGCTGTGGCTACCAGGCGGCGGTCCTGTCACGGCTCGCGCGCGAGGTATATTCGATGGAACGGCTGGCGCCGCTGCTGACCAAGGCACGCCGGCACCTCCGGGACGCCAGGGCGCACAATGTCCGGGTTCGTATTGCCGACGGCCAGCATGGCTGGCCGGAGCACGCGCCGTACGACGGCATCGTGGTCGCTGCGGCGACGACGCATGTGCCGCAGGCTCTGCTCGATCAGCTGGCGGTGGGTGGTAAAATCATCATCCCATTGACCCGTCAGGCGAAACAGTCACTGCATGTCATCGAGCGCACGGCGCAGGGCTATGTCGACCGCAAAGTGGAAGACGCGCTTTTCGTTCCATTGCTCCCCGGACTTGGCTGAGCGCATGCCGGCCGCGCCTGCGCTCGCCCGGCGATCCCGGGTCGCGGCTCTGCTTGCCGGATGGTTATCGGTGGTCTTGATCGCGGGTTGTGCGGCCACGAAACCGGCGCCTGTAATCGATCGCATGCCGCAATCGGCGGGCAAACCCCAGGCAAAACCCAAGCCGCGTGCGACGGCTCCGGCTGACCAGCCCAGGCCCGAGTTCTACACCGTCAAGACGGGCGATACGCTGTATTCCATCGCGCTGGAATTCGGCCTTGATTACCGCGAAGTCGCTGCCTGGAACAGTATTGATCCGGCGCGCATCCGCGTCGGACAGCAGTTGCGCCTCTCGCCGCCCAGGGGCGCGGTGGCGACGCCGCTGCGCACGCCGGGGGGCACGGTGGAAGCGCAGCCGCTGGACGGTGCGGGCCGCGCTTCTGCGGGCGGCCCGAGGACGGAGCCCAGAGGTCAGCGTGTGCCGTACAGCGATCAGGCCTATGCCCAGATAGCCGGCAGCAAACCGGAACCTTTATCCACATCCAAACCCGAAGCGCGTCCGCAGACTGACGCGAAACCTGCGGCGGCTGCCATCGGTGATGACGTCGAATGGATCTGGCCGGTCAGCGGCAAGGTGGTGACGCCGTTCAACGAATCCTCCAGCAAGGGGATCGGCATCGCAGGCAAGCCTGGGCAGCCGGTGGTGGCCGCCGGTCCGGGCCGTGTCATTTTCAGCGGCACCGGCATTCGCGGGCTGGGCAAGCTGATCGTGATCAAGCACAACGAAAAATTCCTCAGCGTATATGCCCACAACCGTGAACTGCTGGTGAAGGAGGGGCAGAACGTGGCGCGTGGACAGAAGATCGCGGAGATGGGCGATACCGATGCCGATCGCGTGAAGCTGCACTTCGAAATTCGCCGCCTGGGCAAACCGGTCGATCCGGCAACACTGCTGCCGCCCGCCTGATAGTTTATAGGTATTTGTTTTTATTGAATATTTTCACAGGGTGAAGCGCCGCACCTGGTGCTTGAACTCCCGCAACGCTTCGATCCCGGGACGGGCACCGTAACGCAGGTCAATGTAACGCCCGGTGATGCTGTCGATGGCCGTTGCGGCATCGGGCCGCCAGCGCCGCGCGCGTTCCGCATAAACCAGCGGCCCTTCAGCGGGGTGACGGGGCAGGCCACGGCGGGCAAGCACCCGGCAGAACCGGTCATACGCGGTTCGCACGGCATCCTGCCGGTTCGAGCGCAGTTCCCGGAACGCAAGCACGGCTCCGATCAGCACTGCCGCGCCGGCGAACAGGAACAGCGCCACCGCGAGTTTCTGCCAGGTGGCGTCGCTGAACCCGATGTTCGACAGGAACTGGCGCTGGCGCTCCGGGTTATAGCCCAGCACCCACTGGTTCCAGGTGTAAGTGACGGAATCCCAGGTCAGGCGCACCCGTTGCAGCCACTCGATGTCGCCGCGCACGAACAGCGGCAGGGTGTCGGTGCTTGGCAAGGCGGATGCAATCCCGCGTTCGACGCGCGCCGGCGACACCGCAGCCGTGGGATCGATGCGGACCCAGCCGCTGCCCTTCAGCCAGATTTCCGCCCAGGCATGCGCATCGGCCTGGCGGACCAGGACGTAATCGCCGACCGGATTGATCTGTCCGCCCTGGTAACCCGTGACGACGCGCGCCGGAATTCCCGCCGCGCGCATCAGCACGGTGAAGGCGGATGCGTAGTGCTCGCAGAATCCGCGCCGGGTGCCGAACAGGAATTCATCGACGGCATGTTCGCCGAGCAGCGGCGGTGAGAGCGTGTAGACGAAATTCTCGTTGCGGAAGCTGGACAGCACGGCGTCGACCAGCTCGCGGTCGTCGCTGAACTGCTGCCGGAGTTTCCGCGCGTGGCCGATGGTCTGCGGATTGAAACCCTCAGGCAGCTGCAGCGCGCGCTGCAGCAGGGTATCGCCATCATCCGCACCATAGGTGATGCGCTGGCGCGATTTCATGTCATAGCGGATGCGGCTGCGCACCGGCGTGGAACTCAGCAGCTGCATGTCGCGCGTCAGGAAAGAGCGCTGCGGCCGCGTGGCTGGCATTTCCAGCGCAAACAGCCAGCGCTTGTTGTGGGGTTCGAGCGTGACCGTGTATTCGATGAGGGATTCGCCGGATTCCGGCTCCCCGGAATTGAGGACAAAACGCGGCGCAGTCCAGGTCTTGCCGTCATAGTCCCAGAGCACCGGGCCGCGCCAGTACAGCGCCTGGGCCGGAGGAATGCGCCCGCGGAATTCGGCGCGGAAGGCGACGGCATCGGACAGGATCAGGCTGTTGAGGCTGCCGGGGCTCATGTTGTCGGACAGGCCGCTCAATCCGGCATGCGCGTCGTGCGGCAGGCCCCACAGCGGCCCCTGGATGCGGGGAAACAGCAGGAACAGCACCAGCATCAGCGGCAAGGCCTGCAGCAGCAGCAGGGCGGCACGCCGCGATGGTTGGCGCCATCCCGGCCACGGTCCGGTGAACTGCATGGCGACCAGCATGGCGATCAGCAGCCAGGCGCAGGCCAGCATGTACAGGGCAGTCAGTATCGTCTGCGAATACAGGAAATTCGTGACCAGCAGGAAAAAACCGAGCTGGCCAAGGAGAACGGCATCGCGCTGTGTTCTGGTTTCGAGAAATTTCAGTGCGAGCATGATCACCAGCAGCGCAACGCCGGCATCGCGCCCGAGCAGCGTGCGGAACTCCAGCAGGACACCGGCTGCGCCCGCTATCGCGACCAGGCCCATCAGCCATTTACCCGGGAACGGCGCGTTGCGGCGGGCGATGTGGAAGCGCCACAACAGCACCAGCACAACGAGCGCGGTCAGCCAGGACGGCAGGCGCAGCAGGTGCGCCGCGCCGGCCAGCAGGACGGCCGCGCCAAGGCCGTAAGCCTCTCGCGCGGCTATCGGCCGCGTATCAAGGTTGGCCGGTCGTTGTGCCATGGAGGGCGAGTGCGCGCAGACAGTCGGCGCAATGGCCGGGGCCGCCCGCCGGCGGCAGCGTGATTCCGGGCAGTCTCAGTCCGAAGTGCAGGCCGCAGGCCTCGGCCTGAAGTACCCACCGGGCCAGATGGGAAAGCCGGAGTTCGGCATCCATCGCCGCGGGCAGGGCATCCCAGGACAACCACAATTCGGCATCCGCGCGGCCTGCAAACTGCTTGGTGAGCAGGGTGTCGTCGCGCGCCACCGCCTTCCAGGCCATGTGCCGCGGCGAATCGCCGGGCCGGTACGGGCGCAGGCCGGAAAACTCGTCCTGTCCCTGACCCGACATGCCGCCCGCCTGGTTGCCGGCTTCGGGCCGGGGCAGCGGCAGGCCCGGCGTGGCCGGTGCCGGGTATACCAGGCACTGTACATCGGGTTCGGCATAGGACCAGGCCCGGAACAGCCCGGTGGGGAAACGTGTGAACAGGGTCATGCGTCCGGGGCGAAGCCAGCCGCGCCGGACCGCGGGCAGCGGCACGGTGGCAATTACCGAACCTCCGGCGGCAACGTCGACATAGTCCGCTGCGATGCCGTCGCCGGTGACGCCGATGGCATAGCGGTCGGCACGGGTGTCATTGGCGATATGCAGCGTGAATTGCGCCTGTTCGCCTGCGAACACCGGCTGCACGCGTCCGCCCGACAGGCGCAAGTGCGCAAGGTTGCGGAACGTCAGCAGCATGGACTGGATGCCGGCGGCGCCCAGGAGGAAGGCGAGGATGAAGCCGAGAGACAGGTCGTAGTTGACGGAGCCCGTCAGCATCAGAATGATGACCAGGACGAACAGCAGGCCATGCCGTGTCGGCAGTATGAATACTCGCCGCTGCACAAGCACGATGTTTCCGCTTTCGGGACCGCGCCACTGGAACAGCCATCGCAGGGCGCCGGTTTTGAGCGATTGGAGCATGCGCTGTCGGAATGCCTCAGGGGATGGCGACCTGTTGCAGCAACTGTTCCGCCAGGCGCTGGCCGGCGCCGGTGCCGGCATCGCCGCCCGCGGGCATCAGGCGGTGCGCGACGACGGCGGGCAGCACGGCCTGCACATCCTCGGGCAGCACGAGTTTCCTGCCATCCATGTAGGCCCAGGCACGCGCGCCGTGCAGCAGGGCGAGTCCGGCGCGCGGTGACAGCCCGTGCGCATATTCCGGCGCCTGGCGGGTGTGGCCGATCAGGGCCTGCAGATAATCAAGCAGCGCCGGTGCGGCATGCACCTGCTGCACCTCGTCCTGCAGCTGCGCCAGGTTTTCGGGGGTGATCTGCGGCTTCAGGTTGCCGAGCAGGTCACGACGGTCGGCACCGTTGAGCAACGCGCGTTCCGCCTGCATGTCGGGATAGCCCAGTTCGATTCGCATCAGGAAGCGGTCCAGTTGCGATTCCGGCAGCGGGAACGTGCCGATCTGGTGCGAAGGGTTCTGTGTGGCAATCACGAAGAACGGTTGCGGCAGGGCGCGGGTCTCGCCTTCTGTAGTGACCTGGTTTTCTTCCATGGCCTCGAGCAGCGCGCTCTGGGCGCGCGGCGTGGCCCGGTTGACCTCGTCGGCCAGCACGACATTGGTGAACACCGGTCCCGGATGAAATTCGAAGCGCCCGGAGTCGCGGTTGTAGACGGACACGCCGAGGATGTCTGCCGGCAGCAGGTCACTGGTGAACTGGATGCGCTGGAATTTCAGGCCGAGCGAAGTCGCGATGGCATGCGCCAGTGTGGTCTTGCCGACGCCCGGCACATCTTCGATCAGCAGGTGGCCGCGCGCCAGCAGACAGGCGATGGCGAGCCGGATCTGGGTGGCTTTGCCGAGGATGATTCCGTTGATCTGGTCAGTGACGGCGCGGATGGTGGCGTGCATGGAGGGATTGGCCTTCCTCGGGGTGTGGATTAGACATTGCGGAAGGCCGATTATAAGATGAACACAGGACAGGACCCGTACCGCGGGTCAAGGGAGCATGGCGTGAGCGATACCCCGCAGACCCGATTCGGCGCAGCCGGCGCAAGGCCGGCGCGCAGGTCATGGCATGCTCTTCTTCCGCTGGTGATCATCACGGCTGCCGGGATTGCGATGGCGTACGCGATCATCACCTCAAACGACACGATCCTGGTGGCGGCGGTGTTGAGCGCGGCAGCGGGATTCGTGCTGACGGTGCTGCTGCGCCAGCGCGCCATCCAGCAGGCGCTGCGCGACAGTGAGGCCAGGTTCAGGGCGCTGAGCGCGCTCGGCTCGGACTGGTACTGGGAAACCGATTCCGAGTACCGTCTGGTCCATGTCTCCGAGGGCCTGGCGAGGCTTTCGGGGCGTGCGGTGTCCGAATTCCTGGGCAAGCCGTTCTGGCTAAATTCCTTCGTGACTCCGGTCGGCAGCAACTGGGTCGCCCACAAGACAGTGGTGTCGCGCCGCGCGCCGTTCCGCGACCTTCTGCTGCGCTACGTGAGCGCGCAGGGGCTGGTCGCCTACGGCAGCCTCAGCGGTGAAGCGGTAGTCGGCGAAGATGGCGCGCTGCAGGGTTACCGTGGCGTCGGCAACGACGTGACCGCCGAAGTCGTGCTGCGGCAGCGCCTGCGCATGCAGCATGATGTGACCCGAATCCTGAGCCAGGCACGCGATTCGCAGCTGGCGATCAGGGCTGTGATCGAGACCATTTGCCGCACCATGGAATGGAGCTGGGGCGCGCATCGCCATGTCGATCCGTCCACTGCAGTGCTGAGTTGCGGCGCGCACTGGCTGGCACCGGGCGTGCGTGCAAGGGCTTTTGTCGATTTTGCACTGCAGCCCAAACTCGCGGATCCGCAGAACGGTTCCGTCAGCCGCACCATCGCCCAGGCCGAAATTTTCTGGGTCCCGGATCACACCCTTGAAAGCGTGCGGCGCAGCGACCTCGCGCGCGAATCTGGTCTGCGCGGTGCCGTGTTTGTGCCGGTGCGCCGCAGTGATCTGACCACAGATGCCCTCGAATTTTTCAGTGAACGCATCGAGGCGCCGGACCAGGTGCTGCTGGACACCCTGGATGCCATCGGGCGCGAAGTGGGGCAGTTCATGGAACGCCAGGAGGCGCAGCGTTCGCGCAATGACCTTGAGCGGGAACGCCGCCACCTGCTCGAACTGCTGGAGCTGCAGCTCGAGCACATGCCGATCGCCTGTATTCTCCAGGACCAGCAGTTCAGGGTCGTTTACTGCAATCCAGCTGCGGAACGCATTTTCGGTTATGCCGTCGACGAATTGCGCGGGCTTGACATGGCTGCGCTGATCGTGCCGGAGGCTGCCCTCGGGGCAGTCGCCAGCCGGCGCGATCGCCTTCGCGGGGGCGACCGCGGCCTGATGATTACGACGGAAAACCGGCGCAAGGACGGTTCCACGGTCACCTGTGAGTGGAATTTCATGCCGCTGTACGGCGAAACGGGGGATTTCAGCGGCGCCCTGGCGACCGCGCAGGATGTCACCGAGCGCATGCGCATGATGGCGGCGCTTGAGGAGAGCGAGGAGCGTTACCGCCAGATCTTCGCTGCCACCCCGCTGCCGATGTGGGTCACCGAGGCACATGTTCCGCGTTTTCTGGCGGTCAACGATGCGGCAGTCAGGAAATACGGCTACAGCCGTGCCGAATTCGAAGGGATGACGGCGATCGAACTGCAGACGGAAGACTCCCGTCACACGGTCATCAGGCAATTGCAGGAACGGGATCCGTCCCAGCCGACGCAGTTCCTGCGCCGCCACGTGACCCGCGACGGCGAGCATATCCTGGTTGAAATCACCGCCCAGCCTTTCCACTACGGCGGACAGCCGGCACGGCTGATCCTGGCCAATGATGTCACCGACCGGCTGCGCGCCCAGGAAGCCCTGGCCAACAGCGAAGCGCGCTTTCGCGCCATGTTCGAGCAGGCGTCCGTCGGCATTGCCATCCGCGAACTCTCCGAGAACCCGCGTTTCGTCCGGGTCAACCGGAAGCTCTGCGAAATCCTGGGATATCCGGAAAGCGAGCTGCTTGAGCTGTCGACCCTGAGCATCACCGCCTCCGAGGATCTCGAAACCACGCGCCAGATCAACCGGCGGCTGATTTCGGGCGAACTGAAACATTACGCGCGCCGCAAGCGCTATCGCCACAGGGACGGCAGGCTGATCTGGGTGAATCTTTCGGTGTCCCGGCTGGAGGAGGCGGCGCAGGGCGGCAGGATCGGATACCTGCTGTCGGTGATCCAGGACATCACCGAACAGGTCGAGAACGAGGCGCGGGTGACCGAAAGCGAGGCGCGTTACCGCCAGATTTTCGCGTTGACACCGCTGCCGATGTACCTGCGCGACGAGGAGACCCTGCAGTTCATTGACGTCAACAAGGCCTGCCACGAAATGTACGGGTATTCGCGGGAAGAGATGCTGCAGATGTCGCTCGTCGACATCCAGACGCCCGCAGGGCGCGAGCGCTATCTGCGAGGGGCTTATGACCGGCCAATGGGCGCGCTGGAGCGCCTGCAGAAGCAGCATGCCCGTCGCGACGGCAGCCTGATCGACGTGGAGATCCATTCCTATCCGACGACGATGGCGGGGCGCAAGGTCAGGCTGGTGCTGATCCGCGACATGACCGAGCAGCTGAACATGGAGCGGCTGCTTCGCGACAACGAAGCGCGGCTGCGGGCGATCGCGGACAACGTGCCGGCGACGATTGCGTTTTTTGACGCCGACAGCACCATGCAGTACTCGAACTTCGCGTTTGACCGCTGGTTTGCGCCGGGCGGGGAAGCTGGCGCGGGAGGCGGCCCGGTCGGCGCGGGGCTGATGCCGCTGCTGCAGCGCGCGCTGCTCGGCGAGGAGGTCACCACCGAGCGCACGATGGAAACGCGTGCGGGCCAGCGCGTCGTCCGCATGACGCTGCTTCCGCACCGCAACGAGAACGGCGGCATCGAAGGCGCCTACCTGATGGGCTACGACCTCACCGATTTCCGCCGCGCCGAGGCCGAAGTGCGGCATCTCAATGCCGAACTGGAGCAGCGGGTTGAACAACGCACGCGCGCGCTGGCGGCGGCCAATCGCGAACTGGAATCCTTTTCCTATTCCGTCTCCCATGACCTGCGGGCACCGTTGCGCACCATCGACGGATTCAGCCAGATTCTGATCGACGAATATTCCGCCGTGCTGGACGAGCCGGGACGCGGCTATCTGGAGCGGGTGCGCGCCGGCAGCCAGCGCATGGCCAAGCTGATCGACGATCTGCTCGAGCTGGCCCGGGTGACGCGGCGTGACCTGCAGATCCGCCAATGCGACCTGACGGCAATGGCACGGGACATCGCCCGCGACCTGCAGGCTTCGGCGCCGGAGCGCGCGGTGCGGTTCGAGATCGCCGGGGGGATGCAGGTGACAGCGGACGAAGGTTTGCTGCGCGTTGCGCTCGACAACCTGATGCGCAATGCCTGGAAATTCACCGGGCTGCAGGATTCGCCGCTGATCGAGATCGGATGCGCGGATTCCGTCGATGGCGGAACCTATTTCGTGCGCGACAACGGCGTGGGCTTTGACATGGCCTATGTCGACAAGCTGTTCGGCGCATTCCAGCGTCTGCACAGCGAGGCCGAGTTCCAGGGCACGGGCATCGGGCTGGCGCTGGTGCAGCGGGTGATCCGGCGGCATGGGGGCCAGGTCTGGGCCGAAGGGGAGCCCGGTCAAGGCGCGACGTTCTATTTTTCGATGCCCGGGGCCGTGCTCGCGGCTGAATCCGCGGCGGGGATTACGGCAGGCAGATAGCCGCGGTCACGCGGCGGCCTTCACCCATCAGCACATTGTAGGTCCGGCAGGCGGCCGGGGTGTTCATGATTTCGAGGCCGATGCGCGCCTCGATCAGCGGCCGCAATTGCTCCGGGGACGGGAATACCTGCTCCGGGCCGGTGCCGATGATGATGATTTCCGGGGCGCCGGACAGCAGCAGCACGGCCGTTTCGGCGGTGATATCCGCTGCGCTGGCGACCGGCCAGGGCTGTGGCGGGTCGTCCGGGGTGACGATCAGCGCGGTTTCGTGGCGGTTGCCGTTGACCGCCAGGTAACCGCTGCCGTAGCCCGTCAGCGTGTTGCGGTTGCGGGTATCCGCCAGGTGGAGTTTCATGGGGGGAATCTTTGCCGGGAATGGCCTGCTTCGCTACAATTATACGTTTTCCGCCTGCAAACCGTGTTTCCGCCGCGCTCCGGGGCGCCGGAGCCCGCTCGCGGCATCACTGACCAACCAACACCGAGCACCAGCCCGAGACCGGCCCATGGAAGAGTTCCAGCGCATCAAACGCCTGCCGCCCTACGTGTTCAACGTCACCGGCGAGCTGAAACTCGCCGCCCGGCGGCGCGGCGAGGACATCATCGATTTCAGCATGGGCAACCCCGACCAGCCGACACCGCGTCACATTGTCGACAAGCTGATCGAGTCGGTGCAGCGCACCGACACCCATGGCTATTCGGTGTCCAAGGGCATCCTGCGCCTGCGCAAGGCGATCTGCAACTGGTACAAGACGCGTTATGACGTCGAGCTCGATCCCGAATCCGAGGCCATCGTCACCATCGGCTCGAAGGAGGGCATCGCCCACCTTGCGCTGGCGACGCTGGACCGCGGCGACATCGTGCTGGTGCCCAACCCGAGTTATCCGATCCACATCTACGGCCCGGTGATCGCCGGCGCAGACATCCGCCATGTGCCGATGCACGCCGGGGTGGATTTTTTCGCGGAACTGGAGCAGTCGATCCGCGACACCTATCCCAAGCCGAAGATGCTGATCGTGAATTTTCCAAGCAATCCGACGACCCAGTGCGTGGACCTCGCATTCTTCGAGCGGCTGATTGCCATCGCCAGGGAGCACGACATCTACGTTGTGCATGACCTGGCTTACGCCGACATCGTGTTCGACGGCTACAAGGCGCCGTCGATCCTGCAGGTGCCGGGTGCTCGCGACATCGCGGTCGAGTTTTTCACGATGTCGAAGAGTTACAACATGGCCGGCTGGCGCGTCGGTTTCATGGTCGGCAACCGGGAACTGGTGACCGCGCTGGCGCGCATGAAGAGCTACCATGATTACGGCACCTTCACGCCGATCCAGGTGGCCTCGATCATTGCGCTGGAAGGGCCGCAGGACTGCGTCGAGAACGTGCGCCAGGTCTACCAGGGGCGGCGCGACGTGCTGTGGGCGGGCATGAATGCGATGGGCTGGTCCGTCGACAAGCCGCAGGCCACGATGTACATCTGGGCGCCGATCCCCGAGCCGTACAAGGCGATGGGTTCGCTTGAGTTTTCCAAAAAGCTGCTGATCGACGGCAAGGTCGCGGTAGCGCCGGGCACCGGCTTCGGTCACTACGGCGACGGCCACGTGCGTTTCGCGCTGATCGAAAACGAGGCGCGGACCCGCCAGGCGATCCGCACCATCAAGGAAATGTTCCGCAAGGATGGCCTGCTGTAATCGCGGGCAAAGCCGGAACTTTTACAAGTATTTGTTTTTATTGATTATTTTATGAAACCGATCAAGGTAGGCCTGCTCGGCATCGGCACCGTCGGCAGCGGCACGTTCAAGGTGCTCCAGCGCAATCACGAGGAAATCTCGCGCCGCGCCGGCTGCGACATCCGCATGACGCTGGTTGCGGACAATGACGTTGCGCGCGCGCAGTCGGTGGTCGGCAACGCGGCGCGCGTTACCGGCGACGCCAACGAGGTGGTGACGAGCCCCGACATCGACATCGTCGTCGAACTGATCGGCGGTTACGGCATCGCGAGGGAACTGATCCTCAAGGCGATCGCCAGCGGCAAGCATGTGGTGACCGCCAACAAGGCGCTGCTTGCGCTGCACGGCAACGAGATCTTCGCGGCTGCGCGCGCGAAGGGCGTGATGGTGGCATTCGAGGCCGCGGTCGGCGGCGGCATCCCGATCATCAAGTCGCTGCGCGAGGGGCTCACCGCCAACCGCATCGAATGGATCGCCGGCATCATCAACGGCACCAGCAATTTCATCCTCTCGGAAATGCGCGACAAGGGCGCCGCGTTTGCCGATGTGCTGAAAGAGGCGCAGCGCATGGGTTATGCGGAAGCCGACCCGACCTTCGACATCGAGGGCGTGGACGCCGCGCACAAGCTGTCGATCATGGCCGCCATCGGCTTTGGCATCCCGGTTCAGTTCGGGAAGGTGCATGTCGAGGGCATCTCGAAGCTGGCGCAGGAGGACATCCGCTACGCCGAGGAGCTCGGCTACCGCATCAAGCTGCTGGGCATCGCCAAGCGCAAGGCGGGTGGCTTCGAGCTGCGCGTGCACCCGACACTGATCCCGGCGCGGCAGCTGATTGCCAACGTCGAGGGCGTGATGAACGCGATCCTGGTCAAGGGCGACGCGGTCGGCCAGACCATGTATTACGGCGCCGGCGCCGGCTCCGAGCCCACGGCCTCCGCGGTGGTGGCGGACCTGGTCGACGTCGCGCGCATGCTCACTGCCGACCCCGAGCATCGTGTGCCGCACCTGGCGTTCCAGCATGACCGCCTGTCGGATGCGCCGATCCTGCCGATGGGCGAGGTGGAGACGTCGTATTACCTCCGCCTCCGGGTGGACGACAAGGCGGGCGTCCTTGCCGACATCACGCGCATTCTGGCCGACCAGGCGATTTCGATCGAGGCTCTGGTGCAGAAGGAACCGCATGCCGGGGAGCAGCAGGTCGACATCATCCTGCTGACCCATCTGACCGTTGAGAAGAAAATCGATGCGGCAATCGCGCGCATCGAGGCGTTGCCAGTAGTATCGGGCAAGGTCACCCGCATCCGAATGGAAATGCTGAAATGAGGCGGCCATGAGCGTTCCCGCATCGCGGCTGGCCACGGCATCCCCTGCGCGGTACGTCAGCACCCGCGGCCGCATGCCCGTCGCCCGTTTCTGCGACGTGCTGCTGGGCGGGCTGGCCCCGGACGGCGGCCTGGTGGTGCCGCAGGTCTATCCGCGGCTCACTGCAGGCGACCTTGCCGGACTGCGCAGGCTGCCGTATGCGGATCTTGCGTTCGCGATCATCAGCCGTTTTGTCGACGACATCCCCGAAGCCGACCTGCGTTCGCTGGTGCACCGCGCCTACCGCGGCGAAGTGTTCGGTTCGGACGAGATCACGCCGCTGAAAACGCTGGAGCCCGGCCTGCACCTGCTGCAGCTGTCCAACGGCCCGACGCTGGCGTTCAAGGACGTCGCCATGCAGCTCCTGGGCGAGCTGTTCGAATACGTGCTGGCCCGGGAAGGCCGCACGCTCAACATCCTCGGTGCAACTTCGGGCGATACCGGATCGGCCGCCGAATATGCGATGCGAGGCCGCAGGGGCATCCGCGTCTTCATGCTGTCGCCGCACGGCAAGATGAGCCCGTTCCAGCGCGCGCAGATGTACTCGCTGCAGGACGCGAACATTTTCAACATCGCGATCCGCGGCGTGTTCGACGACTGCCAGGACATCGTCAAGGCAGTCAGCGGCGATGCGGCGTTCAAGAACGCGCACCGGATCGGCGCGGTGAACTCGATCAACTGGGCTCGCGTGGTGGCCCAGGTGGTCTATTACTTCAAGGGTTATTTTGCTGCGACGCGCAGCGACGATGAGGAAGTTTCATTTGCCGTTCCCTCTGGGAATTTCGGCAACATCTTCGCCGGCCATATCGCGCGGATGATGGGGCTGCCGATCCGCCGCCTGATCCTGGCCTCCAACGAAAACGACGTGCTCGACGAGTTTTTCCGCAGCGGGCGCTACCGCGTGCGTTCCAGCCGGGAAACGCTGCAGACCTCCAGCCCGTCGATGGACATTTCCAAGGCCTCGAATTTCGAGCGTTTCGTGTTTGACCTGGTGGGGCGCGATCCGGCAATGGTGGCACGCCTTTGGCGCGAAGTGGAAGATGCCGGCGGCTTCACCCTGGGCGAGGCGCCATGCTGGAACACGATCGGCCAGTACGGGTTTGTTTCAGGCCGCAGCACCCATGCCGACCGGATTGCCGGCATCCGCAGGGTAAGCAGCAGATTCGGCGTTGTTGTCGATCCGCATACGGCCGACGGCATCAATGTCGGCATGCAGCACCGTGAACCCGGCGTGCCGCTGATCTGCCTTGAGACCGCGCTGCCGGCGAAGTTTGCGGAAACCATCCGCGAAGCGCTGGGCCGTGATCCTGAGGTGCCCGCCGGCTACCAAGGCCTGGAGAGTCGCCTGCAGCGGGTGGCGGTGATGGATCCGGATGTGGAAGCGGTCAAGGCTTATATTGCCAGCCGCACCGGATAAAATAATTTAAAAACAACAGCTTGCTTTAATCCCGGCTAGACGGCATCAAACCGCATCGAGAGGTCGATGGCTTTGACGTCCTTGGTCAGCGCGCCGATCGAGATGCGGTCGACGCCGGTTTCGGCGATGGCCCGCACGTTTTCGAGCGTGATGCCGCCCGAGGCTTCGAGTTGTGCCCGGCCCGCCGTCCACCGCACCGCTTCGCGCATCTCGTCCAGTGTCATGTTGTCGAGCAGGACCATCTTCGCGCCGGCGCCGACGGCTTCACGCAGCTGTTCCAGCGTTTCCACCTCGATCTGTATCCACTGCGCGCGCCCTGACAGACGTGCCGCGGCAGCCAGTGCGGGCAGGATGCCGCCGGCCGCGGCAATGTGGTTTTCCTTGATCAGGATCGCGTCCCACAGGCCCATGCGGTGGTTCATGCCGCCGCCCACGGTGACTGCATGTTTCTGGGCAAGTCTCAGCCCGGGCAAGGTCTTGCGCGTGTCGAGGATCGCCGCCCGGGTGCCGGCAACGGCATCGACATAGCGGCGCGTGGCGGTGGCCACCGCGGACAGCAGTTGCAGGAAATTGAGCGCGCTGCGTTCCGCGGTCAACAGGGCGCGCGAGGACCCGGTGATGTCGCACAGGCGGTCACCGGCGCCGATGCGGTCGCCGTCTGCGGCGAGCCAGCGGACCTGCGCGAAGGCGTCAAGCCGGCGCACGCAGGCGTCGAACCAGGCGGTGCCGCACAGCACGGCCGGTTCGCGGCACAGCACATGGGCACGGGCGCCGGATGCGTCCGGCGCCAGTTGCGCGGTCAGGTCGCCGCTGCCGACATCCTCGGCGAGCGCGGCACTCACATTGCGTTCGATTTCTTCGGCAAGGTCCATTCTGGTGGAGAGGGGTGTTGTTTGCGGCCGTTTCAGCCATCGCCAGCGGCGCCAAACTGCTATAGTGCAAAAACAATTCTAACCGAGTGGCTGGGAGGGCGCATGAACGACGTGGTCAGCGTGGTCTCATACGGCATCGGCACGGTGCTCGGTTTCCTGGTGATCGGCGGGCTGGTGTTCCTGATCATCCACGACGTCACGCAGAAAAAGCACACCGTGCTGCGCAATTACCCGGTCATCGGCCGGCTGCGTTTCTTTTTCGAGGACCTGGGCGAATATTTCCGGCAATACTTTTTCGCCAACGACCGGGAGGAAATGCCGTTCAACCGCGCCACGCGCGGCTGGGTCTACAAGAGTGCCAAGAACGAGGGCGGCATCATCGGTTTCGGCTCCACCAACGACCTGAGCGCCCCGGGGTCAATCATTTTCGTCAACCATCCGTATCCGGTGCTCGAGGAAGACCGGCTGCCGACGCCGCCGGTGCGGATCGGCGAGGGGTACTGCGAGCAGCCTTTCGAGGCGAAATCCATCGTCAACATCAGCGGCATGAGCTTTGGCGCGATTTCACAGCCAGCGGTCGAGGCACTTTCGCGCGGCGCCGCCGAAGCCGGCTGCTGGATGGACACCGGCGAGGGCGGGCTGTCGCCATATCACCTCAGCGGCGGCTGCGACGTGATCATGCAGATCGGCACCGCCAAGTACGGCATCCGCGAACTCGATGGCAGTTTTTCGGCCAACAAGGCGAAGGAACTCGCGAAGCATGTCAAGGCCTTCGAGATCAAGCTGTCGCAGGGCGCCAAGCCGGGCAAGGGCGGCGTGCTCCCCGGCGAGAAGGTCACGGATGAAATCGCGCGCATCCGCGGCATACCGGCCGGGCAGGATTCGATCAGCCCGAACCGCCACCATGACATCGCCAACGTCGACCAGTTGCTCGACAAGATCGCCTACATCCGCAACCTGACGGGCCGTCCGGTTGGCGTGAAAACGGCGATCGGCGGCTGGGCATTCATGAACGACCTCTGCGATGCGGTGCTGCGCCGCGGCCCCGAGTTTGCACCCGACTTCATCGCCATCGACGGCGGCGAGGGCGGCACCGGCGCCGCGCCGCAGACGCTGATGGATCACATGGCGCTGCCGATCGCCGAGGCGCTGCCGCGGGTGGTGGATGCGCTGATCCAGGCGGATCTGCGCTCGCGGGTGCGGGTGATCGCGGCCGGCAAGCTGGTGACTTCGGCCAGGGCCGCCTGGGCACTGTGCGTCGGCGCCGATTTCATCAATTCCGCGCGCGGGTTCATGTTCGCGCTGGGCTGCATCCAGGCGCTGCGTTGCCACCAGAACACCTGTCCGACCGGCATCACCACCCACAACAAGCGCCTGCAGCGCGGATTGGTCGTCGAGGAGAAATACCTGCGCGTGGCGAATTACTGCCGCAGCATGAACAAGGAAATCGACATGATCGCGCATGCCTGCGGCTGCAGGCATGCGCGGGAACTGAAGCGCGAGCACGTGCGCATCGTGCAGAGCGCCAATCAGAGCATCGCCCTGAACATGCTGTATCCCTATCCCGAAGTGGGTTACCGGCGCCAGGGCGCCGCCGGACAGCAGCCGCCCGGCGCCATTGCTCTCTGATTGCGCACGCCATGACGCGGCGCAACATCGCGGGCAAGGCGGATGTCATCCCCGGATTGATGCCGGGACAAGAACATTTTATCGGCGTACGGGCTTTACAGCGCCACCGCACCATTTCATCCTAGCAATTGCCAGCCGCCATGCCGGCTGATTTTCCGGGGGAGACCGTCATGCCTGTCGAACACAACAAGTCATTGCAGTTGCACGAGCAAGGCCGCGTTTCGCGCCGCGGATTCATGGCGCGGGTTGCCGGTGCGGGTGCGGCAGTTGCCGCCGGAGCGGCGTTGCCGGAACTCGCATTTGCGCAGAGTGCGCCGAAAGCGGCGGCGGAACCGGCAGGCGTCCTGCCCAATGCGGCGGTGATGGCGCAGAAGGATGCCGCACTGAAGATGCATTCCGAGCGTCCATTGACCGCCAGCGCCACCGCGGAGTTTCTTTCCGACGACATCACGCCCACCAATCGCGTGTTTGTACGCAATAACCTGTTCACCACCCAATTCGACGAAGCGACGCATGTGGTCGAGATCAAGGGGCTGGTTGACAAGCCGCTGAAGTTGAGCGTGGCCGAGCTGCGCAGGAATTTCCCGTCGATTTCGACGGTGGCGATGATCGAGTGTGCCGGTGCCGGCCGCACGGCCTTCAGTCCGGTGCCGCGCGGCACCCCGTGGCCGCCGACCGGGGGCATGAGCTGCCCGAAATGGAATGGTGTCCGTCTGGCCGATGTGCTGAAGGCGGCCGGCGTCAAGTCCAATGCCGCGCATGTCGCCTTCACCGGTGCGGATTTCGGCGCCCTGCCGACCATTCCCAAGGTCGCGCGCAGCGTGCCGCTATGGAAGGCGATGGAAGAGCATTCAATGATTGTCTACGGCATGAACGACGGACCGTTGCCGGTGGTCCATGGCGCGCCGATGCGCACGATGATCCCGGGATGGGCCGGTTCGGCTTCGGTCAAATGGGTCGCGACCATCGAGGTCCTGGATGCGCCGCTGAAGGGGCCGTACATGGATTCGAGCTACCGTGTGCCCAAACATCCGATTCCGCCCGGCAGCAAGATGCCGGCCGACGCGCTCAGTGCCGAGGGCTGGCCGATCAAGTCGATCATCACCAATCCGGCGCCCAATGCCACATTCAAGCTGGGCAAGCCGGTGCTGGTGGCCGGCCATGCCTGGGTTGCCGAGGCGGACATCGACCGTGTCGAGCTGTCCTTTGATGAGGGGCGCAGCTGGCAGAATGCGCAGTTGAACGCCAAGGCCGCCAAGTACGCCTGGCAGACCTTCAGTTTCGCCTACAGTCCCCGCGGCCCGGGCTACGTGACGGTGCTGGCGCGGGCGACGGACAGCAACGGAAACATGCAGCCCATCGTGACTCCTTGGAATCCACTGGGGTATTACTGGAACGGGCTGCACCGCGTCGGCTTTACGGTGGAAGCATGAGCCTCAGCCGATGGATTGCGGCGGGTGCCGCTGGCAGCCTGCTGCTGATGGCCGGTGTGGCGGTGGCTCCACTGGCCGCACAACAGCAGATCGAGCCGTCCAAAACCCTCGCGCCCGGCAAAGGCGTTGAACTGGCCACGGCGCGTTGCGTGACCTGTCACGATGCGACGCACATCACGCGGGTCAGACTGTCGCGGGCGGAATGGGAAGACAATGTGCAGGTCATGATCAAGCGCGGCATGCCCATCGCCGCTGAAGAAATTCCGCTGGTCGTCGAATATCTGGCGACGTATTACAACCGGGATTCCGCGGCGCCAGCCGCTGTCGCGGCTGCGCCATCGGCCGAGGATCCCGCACAGCAGTTGCTGACGACCAATGCTTGCATCGCATGCCATGCGATCGACCGCAAGCTGGTCGGACCGGGATTCCGCGAAATCGCGCAGCGTTACCAAGGGCAGGGCAATGCCAGCGAACACCTGGTGAAAAAAATCCAGGAGGGTGGCGCCGGTGCCTGGGGTTCGACGCCGATGCCGCCGCATCACCACCTGGCCGATGCCGACCTGAAGGTGATTGTCGGATGGATCATGCAGCAGAAGTGAAATGAAGCTGGCTGGCGCGGTGTAGCCACCGCTGAGCGGTCTCACCGGATCGCTCAAGTACTTGTTTTAATAGAAAAATTAACAACCCGTCAGTGTTGTGGTTGCCTGCCGCATTGAAAACCGGCTGCAGGCGCCCCATCTCGTGCTCATCACAAACTTACGCACGGGGCTGCAATGCGCTTCGACAGATTCACCACCAGATTCCAGCAGGCATTTGCCGATGCCCAGAGCATGGCCGTCGGCGGCGATCACGCCTACATCGAGCCGCAGCACCTGCTGCTGGCGCTGATCAACCAGCAGGACGGCGGCACGGCTTCCCTGCTGCAGAAGGCCGGCGTCAATGTCGGCGGGCTGCGCGGCGCGCTGAAGACCGCGATTGAACGCCTGCCGAAGGTCGAGGGCACCGGCGGCGAGGTCACGGTGTCGCGCGACCTCGGCAACCTGCTCAACCTGACCGACAAGGAGGCGCAGAAACGCGGCGACCAGTACATCGCCTCCGAAATGTTTCTGCTCGCGCTGGCCCAGGACAAGGGCGAGACCGGGCGTCTGCTCAAGCAGCACGGTGGCGACCGTGCGCACATCGACAAGGCGGTCGAGGCGCTGCGCGGGGGCGAGAATGTCGCCAGCCCTGAAGCCGAAGGCAGCCGCGAAGCGCTGAAGAAATACACGCTGGACCTGACCGAGCGCGCGCGTTCGGGCAAGCTCGACCCGGTGATCGGCCGCGACGACGAAATCCGCCGCGTGGTGCAGATCCTGCAGCGCCGCACCAAGAACAATCCGGTGCTGATCGGCGAGCCCGGCGTCGGCAAGACCGCGATCGTCGAGGGACTGGCGCAGCGCATCATCAACGGCGAGGTGCCGGAAACGCTCAAGAACAAGCGGGTGCTGTCCCTGGACATGGCCGCGCTGCTCGCCGGCGCCAAGTACCGCGGCGAGTTCGAGGAGCGGCTGAAGTCGGTGCTGAAGGAAATTGCGCAGGATGCCGGACAGACCATCGTCTTCATCGACGAGATCCACACCATGGTGGGCGCGGGCAAGGCCGAGGGTGCGATGGATGCCGGCAACATGCTGAAGCCGGCGCTGGCGCGCGGCGAACTGCACTGCGTCGGCGCGACCACGCTCGACGAATACCGCAAGTACATCGAGAAGGATGCCGCGCTGGAGCGCCGTTTCCAGAAAGTGCTGGTTGACGAGCCGTCTGTCGAGTCGACGATCGCCATCCTGCGCGGGCTGCAGGAGAAGTATGAACTGCACCACGGAGTCGAGATCACCGACCCGGCGATCGTTGCGGCGGCCGAGCTCTCCCACCGCTACATCACTGACCGTTTCCTGCCGGACAAGGCGATCGACCTGATCGACGAGGCGGCTTCGCGCATCAAGATGGAGATCGATTCCAAGCCGGAGTCGATGGACAAGCTCGACCGCCGGCTGATTCAGCTGAAGATCGAACGCGAAGCGGTGAAGAAGGAAAAGGACGAAGCTTCGCAGAAGCGCCTGGCGCTGCTGGAAGAGGAAATCCGGGCACTTGAGCGCGAATATGCCGATCTCGAGGACATCTGGAAGGCGGAAAAGGCGCAGGTGCAGGGCAGCGCCCACATCAAGGAAGAGATCGAACGCGTGCGCGCCGAAATCGCCAAATTGCAGCGTGCAGGCAAACTCGACAAGGTCGCCGAACTGCAGTACGGAAAACTGCCGCAGTTGGAATCGCAGTTGAAGCAGGCGGAAACTGCGGGTGCGCAACCGGCCAAACACAAGCTGCTGCGCACACAGGTCGGCACCGAAGAGATCGCCGAGGTGGTATCCCGCGCCACCGGCATTCCGGTGTCGAAGATGATGCAGGGGGAGCGCGAGAAGCTGTTGCGGATGGAAGAGCGGCTGCATGCCCGTGTGGTCGGGCAGGACGAGGCCGTTCGCCTGGTGTCGGACGCGATCCGCCGCTCACGCGCAGGCCTCGGCGATCCAAAACGCCCCTATGGCTCTTTCCTGTTCCTCGGGCCGACGGGTGTGGGCAAGACCGAGCTGTGCAAGGCGCTGGCTGAATTTCTCTTCGATTCGGAGGAGCACCTCATCCGCATCGACATGTCCGAATTCATGGAAAAGCACTCGGTCGCGCGGCTGATCGGCGCGCCGCCGGGTTATGTCGGCTATGAAGAGGGCGGTTACCTGACCGAGGCGGTGCGGCGCAAGCCTTATTCGGTGATCCTGCTCGACGAGGTCGAGAAGGCGCACCCGGATGTGTTCAACGTGCTGCTGCAGGTGCTCGACGACGGACGGATGACTGACGGGCAGGGGCGCACCGTGGATTTCAAGAACACGGTGATCGTCATGACTTCTAACCTCGGCTCGCAGATGATCCAGAGCATGCAGGGCGACGACTACCAGGTTGTCAAGCTGGCGGTGCTGGGCGAGGTCAAGACCCAGTTCCGCCCGGAATTCATCAACCGCATCGACGAGATCGTGGTGTTCCACGCGCTCGAGGAAAAGCACATCGCCTCGATCGCGCGCATCCAGCTTGCATCGCTGGAAAAGCGCCTTGCGCAGATGGAGATGACGCTGGAGATCGGTGATGCGGCGTTGAAGGAAATCGCGGCCGCCGGGTTCGATCCGCTCTACGGCGCGCGGCCGCTGAAGCGCGCGATCCAGTCGCAGATCGAGAATCCGCTGGCAAAACAGATTCTCGAGGGCCGGTTCGGACCCAAGGATGCGATCCGCATCGACGCAAAAATGGGCGGCATGACGTTCGACAGGGTGAACCCTCCGGCTGCGGCGGCTTGAGCAACTTCTCAGGTTTGCGGCCTAAGCGCTTGTTTTTCGGCTGCGCCAATATCCGTGCCACTGCATCCTGAAATCAAGGTTGCAAACCGGGCTGCGCAGGCGTAAAAAAGCATCAGGGTTGCGCAGCACTGGAGGGTTGGTACCAAGTCTTCAGCGTGCGAAATTCCGGGCGATCGTCCGGATATCGCCTGTTACGGCGGCAGGTGCAAACTGCAGCCGGCGCAAGCCCGGAGTGGTGAGATGCCATTCAATCCAGGACGCCGCTCTCCGGCGGCGCCGCGCCGGGAAACCGGTAGCACCCAAGCCCCGCCTCGGCGGGGCTTTTTACTTGTCGTGGTTTGTCAGAATGCCATTCGCAAGTGATTGATTCGATGGGTATATAAGTTTCAAACTTGCCATTTTGGCAAGTTTGTCGCCGGAGCCGGAATCGACGAATATCCCCTTGTTTTTACAAATAAATCGGATTTCCTTCGGGAATGTCCGGACAGGGGATTGTGATGATCACGGGCCATGCGAAGAGCAGGCGGCCACTGGTTGCGAACGCGGCCCGGATGCTGGCCGGGGTGGCTTGACCGCCGTGGGCAGCGAAGAAGACACACTGCTGCACTGGCTGTCGATCGAAAATGCCAATGACGGCATTTATGTCGTCGACCTTCAGGGCATGGTGCTGCATGTCAACCGCGCATTCTGCGCGATGCTTGGCTACACCCGGGGTGAACTCGAGCAGCGAAATGTCCGTGACTGGGATGCTTCCTTCGATCCCGTGCAATGGCATGCCGACCTGGTCGAGCTGACTGATCATCGCAAGGTGTACCAGTCCGCCTACCGCCGCAAGGACGGATCGAACCTTGAGGTCGAGGTGGCCGTGGCGGTGTCCTATGTCGGCGGCAAGGCCGTCGTGCATTGCGCCTGCAGGGATATCAGCGATGCGCGCCGCGCAAGTGAGGCCTTGCTGGAGTCGGAGCGCCGCTTCGGTTCCCTGATGCAGCAGTCGATCGCCGGCGTCTACATTGTCCAGGACGGCGAACTGGTATATGCCAACACCCGGCTCGCCGGCATGCTCGGATACGCCAATGAAGCCGATGTGACGGGGCGCAAGGTGCGGGATCTGATCGCGCAGGGCTGGCGCGACCAGGTGCTCGACAACATGAACCGGCGCCTTGCGGGTGAATGTCACCGCACGCGACTGGAGTTTGTCGCGCAGCGCCGCGACGGCAGCGAATTCGAGGTGTCCGTGGATGGCGCGGTTTCGAGTTATCGCGGCCGTCCTGCGCTGGTCGGGTTGATCGAGGACATGTCAGAGCGGCAAAAGACCTCGGATGCGCTGAAGGACTATGTATCCAAGCTTGAACTGGCCGTGCTCGGCACCGTGCAGGTGGCGTCTTCGATGGTGGAAATGCGCGATCCCTACACCGCGGGCCATGAGCGCCGGGTCGGCGATATCGCCGCAGCCGTCGGCCGCCGGATGGGGCTGGACAGCCATCGGGTTGACGGATTGCGCATCATCGGACAGGTTCATGACATCGGCAAGATCGGCATACCCGCCGAAATCCTGTCCAAGCCGGGACGCCTGTCGCGCAGCGAGATGGACCTGATCCGGGAACATTCGCAGAAGGGTTACGACATTCTGAAGGCGGTCGAATATCCGTGGCCGATCGCCGAGGCGGTGCTGCAGCACCACGAGCGCATGGACGGATCGGGTTATCCGCAGGGGCTCGCCGGCGAGGCAATCTGCATCGAGGCGCGGATCATGGCGGTCGCCGACACCATCGAGGCGATGTCGGCGCACCGGCCGTATCGCGCCGGCCTCGGCATCGACGCGGCATTGCAGGAAATCGAACGCGGCTGCGGCAGCGTGTACGACACCGCCACCGCGGAGGCCTGCCTGGGCCTGTTCCGTGATGACGGCTTCCAGTTGCCTGCCTGATTACAGCACCAGGGTTTCGCCGTACCCCGTCAGTTCCAGGTAGCCTGCGCCGATACGCTTTCCGCCGGAGAACGCGCGTACTGCACCTTCCCAGTACACGGCACCGGTGGTTGCGCGGGTGTCGTTTTCCTGGTCCTCCATCAGCGGTTCGATCCGGATCGCCAGTCCCGGAATTTCGACCCGGAATTCCACCGGATAACGGCTGCCGGTGCGCGGCGACTGCCACTCGCGCAGTACCGTGAACCGCACGGCGTCTGCAGCGAAATCGCGGCTGTGGCCTGCCGCGCTGCGCAGCGTTGCCGCGGCCCACAACGCCCGGCCGCTGCCGACTTCACGCATGCGGAAGGCCATCAGCGCACCGCCGTCATCGAGATTGATGCCGATCCAGTCCCAGCCGGCAGCACGGTCCGGCAGATAGGACGAAGACCATTCGTGATCCAGCCAGGCCTTGCCGCTGACCTTGCGGGCGGCGTTCCTGATGCTGACGCTGCCGGCAACCTGCAGTTGCGGGGCGCTGTAGTAATGGCTCGCCGCATCCGGTTGAGGACCCTTGCGGCTGTATCCATTGACGCCGTGCGCCAGCAGGGGCTGGGTCAGGCTTAAGCGGAGGTCGAGTGTCAGCACGGCATCGCTGATGCGGGCATGATAGGCATTATCCAGCCGCACCAGCTGCCAGTCATCGAGCCATACGCGTGTAGTGGCGGTGTCGGCGCCGGCGAGGCCGAACACGGCGCGCGCCGCGCGCTGGCTGTGGACCTGGCGTCCGAGCGCCGGATCCGCCAGCGCGGCATGGGCGATGATCACGTGTTCGGGATTGAAGGCACTGGGGTTGCCAGGCCGCAGCGCCGGTTTTGCACGGAAAAAAGTGACCTGGAATCCGAGGTCCCGGTTATTCACATCCTGCAGCCAGCCGGTCGCGTACCACCATTCGATGCGGAATTCCGGGTGGCTGCCATGGTCGCGAGGAAATTGCAGCCTGTGACGGGGATCTGCGGAGCGTGCGGCGGGGGGCGCCGGCGCAACTGCAGCGCCGTGGATTGTTGTGGAAGAACTGCACAAGCCGGCCAGCGCGGCCAGCAGCGCCCGCCGTCTGGTCAGATGCTGCATCACCAGTCCTCCCGCACTGCCGCGATCACGTCGGACTGCATCACGCTGCGTGCGCTGACGATGGCAGTCACCACGGCGCAGGCCGTGATCGCCAGCCCGAGCATTCCGAGCTGCAGCCACGGCATGTGCAGTTCCATGCTCCAGTGGAAGGATTGCCGGTTGATCACCTCGATCAGCATGATGCCGATGGCCGTGCCGAGAACGAGGCCGGACACTGTGCCGATGCCGGCAGTCAGTGCGCCTTCGCCGGCGAGCATCGCCGCGACCTGCCGCCGGCTCATGCCCAGATGGCGCAGCATGCCGAACTCGCGCCTGCGTGACAGCGCCTGCACACTGAAGGCAACACTCACCCCGAACAGCCCGACAATCAGCGCCGCCAGTTCCAGCGCCCAGGTTACCGCGAAAGTGCGGTCGAAAATGTTCAGCGAAAGGCGCCGGATGTCGCCGGCACCGGCGATTTCGATGCCTGCCCCGGCATCCAGCGCATCCCGGATGGATTGTTCGATTTTCGGGCGTTCTGCATCCGGCGCCAGGTGGATGGCGGCATCGTTGGCCGAGGTGTCGGCGGACAGTCTGGCATACAGGCTGCGGTCAATGATGACCGCGCCGTTCTGCCGGGCATAGTCGCGCCAGATGCCGGCGACCGTGAAGGGGGCTGCGCTGCCGCCCAGCGGCAGCGTGATGATCTGGCCGGCGCGCCAGCCGAACAGGGTTGCGGCGATTTCGCTGACCCATGCCGGTGGCGGTGCGCTTGCCGGCAGCACAGCGGGCGCCGCAACCAGCGGCAGTGTCCGCTGCGCATCCCGGGGCAGGTCGCGGGCGATGACGGTCAGTGCGGGCCGGGCAGGGTCGATGAGCAGGCTCTGGATGCGCGAAAAAGCGACGGCGTCGATGCCCGGCAGCGTGGCAATGCTTCGCTGCTGTTGCGCTGAGAACGATGCGGTTTCTCCGGCGGCGGCCGCGCGCAGATAAATGTCCGCGGGAAGCACCCGGACCAGCCAGTCATCAAGCGACTGGCGGAACGACAGCACCATGATCAGCATCGCTGCGACCAGGCTGAAACTCACCAGGATCGATGCAACGCTGATGGCGACATGACGCGGCGCAGACCGCAGGCTGGCCAGGCCGAGCGCGGATGCAATCGACGATGGCAGGGGCAGCATTGACAACAGCGTTGCGGACAGCGCGGGCATCAGCGCAACCGCACCGCACAGCATCAGGGCCACCGCGGCGTAGCCGGCAACCGGCATGCCATCGACGGCAGGCAGTTGCGACAGCACGGCAGCCCCGGCCAGGGCCGGCAACCCGATCACTGCCCAGGCCTTGCGCTGCTGCAGTTCATCATCATTGCCGGCATGCAGTTCGCGCGCCGGCGCACGCCGTGCCGACTGCCATGCCGGCAATGCCGCGCCGGCCATGGCGAAAGCGGTGCCCAGTGCGGTGAACCCCGCCAGTGTCGGCAACCCGACTGCGAGCCGTGCATCGAGGTGCCTGAAATAACCAGCGCCGAGATCGCTTCCGGCCAGGGCCAGCAATTGCGAGGCGAGCAGATGGCCCGCGACGATGCCAATGAGGCTTCCGACGAGGCCGATCAGCGCGCCCTCGGCGGTCAGCCCGGCCAGCATGGCGCCCCGTGTCACGCCCAGTGCGCGCAGTACCGCGAGATGCCTGCGCCGTCGCATGGTGGCCAGAACCTGTGAAGAAAACACCATGAAACTGCCTGTGAACAGGGCGATCAGCGCGAGCATGTCCAGGTTCAGACGGTAGGCGCGCGTCAGCGCAAGGCCACGGTCGCTGTCACTCTGCGGTGTCACTGCATGCACACCGGGCGGCAGCAAAGGCCTCAGGCCGTCAAGAACGGCGGCGACAGGGGTGTCCGGCGCCAGCCGCAGGTCGATGCGGCTCAGCGTACCGCTGCGATCAAAGTGCCACTGTGCGGCGGCAATGTCCATGATGCCGAGTTCCTGCCGGTAAAGCCCTTCAGGCAGGATTTCCGCAACCTGCAGTTCGACAATGCGGGTGCCGGTTGCCAGTCTGAGCCGGTCGCCGACACCAAGGCCAAGCGCGCGCGCGGCGCTGGCGGAGAGGCGGATCGCATCGGGATCAAGGAGGACACTGCCACGCGCGCCACTGCCGGCGAATTGCGGCTGGATCGCATGGGCCCGCAGCGCATCGAAGGCGATGATCCTGAGGCTGTTCCTGCGTTGCGGCAGGGAGGCGTCGAGTTCCAGCACCGGGCTGGCGGCGTTTACGCCGGGCAGCCTTGCAAGCGTCGGGTACAGCCGCTCATCGAATCCGGGGCGTCCGCCACGGATCACCAGGTCGGCTTCACCTGCGAGCTGGCGCGAAGCGCGTTCGAATTCGGTGGCGGCGCTGGCATTGATCAGATGCACCGCAAGCCCTAGGGCTACCCCGATGGTGATGGCTGCCACGGCAAACAGGGAACGCCCGGGGGCGATCAACCACGGGCCGCTGACCATCGCCCGCCAGATGGCGGCATTCATGCAGGCCTGAGTGTGCCCCGATGCAGCCGGTATACACGGTCCGCAGTCGCGGCGGCGGCGCTGGAGTGCGTCACGAGGATACCCATGCCGTTCGTGGCCTTGATGCGTTCGCGCAGCAGAGCGAGTATGCCTGCCGCGTTTTCCGCATCGAGGTTGCCGGTCGGTTCATCGGCCAGCACCAGCTTCGGACGGTGTGCAAGGGCCCGTGCAATGGCGACGCGCTGGGATTCGCCACCAGACAGCGTTCCGGGAAAGCGGTGCATGGCGCCGGCGAGCCCGACAGCTGACAGTTCTTCATGTGCACGGCGCTGCGCTTCGCGGTGGGTGACCCCGTTGAGTTTCAGCGTCAGCGCCGCATTGTCGAGCACCGTGAGGTAGGGCAGCAGCAGGAAGGCCTGGAAGACAAAGCCGATTTCGCTGCGGCGCAGCCGCGTCCGCTCATCATCGCCGAGCGCAGTGATGTCGCTGCCGTGCAGCGTGACTGTGCCTGCGTCCGGCAGGTCAAGCCCTGCAATCAGATTGAGCAGCGTCGATTTTCCGCAGCCGGATTCGCCGATGATTGCGACATGGTCGCCGGGTGACAGGTCAAGGCTGACATCCTGCAGGATGCTGCGGGGTGCGGGGCCGGAGTAGCTCTTGTGCAGATGTTTCAGGCAAAGCATGGCCGCGGCATTATGAGGCACTGTGGGAGGCCGGGCAGAAGGGCCACTTTGCGGACGCCAGTGGTATCATTGCGCGCTTTTCATGGTTCAATGCAACGCAGGAGAAATTATCAATGAAATCAATTATGTGCAATATTATTCCGGTCGTGGCCGGTATCGTCGCTGCAATGGCGGTGCAAACCGCTGCGGCCCAGGCCTACCCGACCAAGCCGGTGCGCATGATCATTCCGTTCTCGGCTGGTGGCGCGGCTGACGTGCCAGGCCGCATTGTCACCGGCAAACTCGCAGAGGTGCTCAAGCAACAGATCATCGTGGAAAACCGGCCGGGTGCCGGATCGACCATCGGCGCCGATGCGGCGGCAAAATCGGCGCCTGACGGCTACACGGTGTTCATGATCAGCAACACCCATTTTGTCAGCGCGGCGCTGTACAGGAAGCTGGCGTATGACTCCCTGAATGACTTCACGCCGTTGACCCAGATCACCAGCGCGCCCAATGTGCTGGTGGTGCATCCCTCGCTGCCCGCAAAATCGGTGAAGGAACTGGTTGCGCTGGCCAAGGCGAAGCCGGGCCAGATCGATTACGCCTCCTCGGGCAACGGCAGTACACAGCATCTGACCGGCGCACTGTTCGCCAGCATGGCCGGCATTGATCTTCATCATATTCCGTATCGCGGCAGCGGCCCGGTGACCGCCGACCTGCTCGGCGGCCAAGTCATGCTCGCATTTCCCGGCATCGCCGGAATGCTGCCGCACATCAAGGCCGGAAAGCTGCGCCCGCTGGGTGTCACGGGCAGCAAGCGTTCTCCGGAATTGCCCGGGGTGCCGACCATCGCCGAAGCGGGTATCAAGGGGTATGAAATGGTGGCCTGGTTTGGTGTTGCCGGCCCGAAGGGGATGCCGCGGGATATCCAGATGAAGCTTCACGGCGATCTGCTGCGGGTGCTGAAGACACCGGAAATGGGCAAAAGCCTTCAGGCTGTCGGCCAGGAACCGGCATGGCAGGAGTCCCCGGAAAAATTCCTCGACTTCATGAAGGCGGAAGCGGCCAAATGGGCCAAAGTGGTCAAGGCCAGCGGCGCGGCGATCAACTGACGCCGCGCTGCAGCATGAAAATCCGGAAAACACCTCCTGTTCGCGGTGTTTTTTTGGCGTGGTGATGGTGACTTGATACCATGCTCAGGCAGAACAAAACATCCTAGGAGGAAAATGATGAAGAACACATTGAGGGGTTCAGCATTGGTAGCGGCTGCTGCATCCGGCCTGATGTTTGCAGGACAGGCCATGGCGCAAAAATATCCGGAGCGGCCGATTCGCATGCTGATTCCGTTCGCCGCTGGTGGCGCCACGGATGTACCGGCGCGCATTGTCACGGTCAAGCTGGCGGAGCGCCTTGGGCAGCAGATCGTGGTTGACAACCGGCCAGGACAGGGGGGTGCGCTTGGAACTGCGGTTGCCGCCAAGGCCGAACCGGATGGCTACACGGTCCTGATGACGGCAACGCCGTTCGTCCTGAGTCCCCACATCTACAAGAACCTGTCCTACGATCCGCTCAAGGATTTCGTGCCGGTCACGCAGTTCGGTGCTGCACCCAACGTGCTGGTCGTGCACCCTTCGCTGGGCGCGAAAACGGTCAAGGATGTGATCGCGCTCGGCAAGGCGCAGCCCGGCAAACTCGACTGGGCGTCGTCAGGCACCGGGGGGTTCCAGCATCTTTCCGGCGAATTGTTCATGACCATGGCCGGTGTGAAGATCACCCATATTTCCTACAAGGGCAGCGGGGCGGCAACCGCCGACCTGCTGGGTGGCCAGGTGAAAATAGGCTTTCCGGGAATCGCCATTGCCCTCCAGCATCACAATGCCGGACGGTTGCGCGCACTGGGTGTGACCACTGCGAAACGTTCGCCCCAGATGCCCGATATCCCGAGCATTGCAGAGGCCGGCCTGACAGGCTATGACGCCACGTTCTGGATGGGGCTGACAGTACCCAAAGGCACACCCAGGCCCATGATCGACAAACTGCACCGGGAAACGACTGCTTTGCTGCAGGCGCAGGACATCGTGAATGCCTTCCGCAAGGCCGGCACCGAAGCCGCGCCTTCCAATCCCGAAGAGTTCCGCAAATTTATCGCCTCGGAGTACGTGAAGTGGGGCAAGGTGATTCGGGAGGCGGGCATCAAGGCCAATTGATTCGCGGCCATTCAGGACAACGCCGCCTGCGGGCGGCGTTTTTCATTGCTGGGGGACGGGTTCAGGCCGCCGGTCGCTGCGGCCACATGTCCGCCAAGCCATCGGCGTCCGTAGCTGAAATCGTAGTGCGGATCATGTAACGCGGCTGGTCGTCGGGCCAGGGGCGGCCGCGGTGCAGGGTGGCACGGTTGTCCCACATCACGACGTCGCCGGCCTGCCAGACATGCCGGTAGACATTGCCGGGACGTGTGGCGAGCACCGTCAGTTCGTCGATCAGGCGCAATGCCTCGTCGCGGCCCATGCCGTCGATGGCGCAGGTGTGCGAGGCGATGTAGAGCGCATCACGGCCGTTGGCCGGATTGCGCCAGCGCATGCGCCAGCTCACCGGCGGCATGGTCGAGCGTTCGCGTTCGGAAGCGAGATGAGGCGCGATCTTGCCGCGCGAATGGGCGTAGTCATGCCATGCGAAGGCATTGTCGAGCCTCGCGCGGAGATCGGGATCGAGGCTCCGCCAGGCCTGGCGCATCGACACGAATTCGGTTTCCCCGCCGCGGTCTGGAATCGTGCGTGCAGAAAGCACCGAGGCCAGTGCGGGAGGCGTCTTGAAACAGCTGTCGGTGTGCCACAACTGGTTGGCGCGGGCGCGCAGGGCTTCCTTGTGGTCGGGGGGCACCAGCGAGCCGTCGGCCTCGACATTGGTGAGTATGCTGAACGGCGTGCCTTCGCCGCGCGAGGCGGCCTTGGCGGTTTCGAGCGGGCCGAAGCGGCGTGAAAATGCGACCTGCAGTTCGTCGGTGACCGGCTGCCTGCGGAACACCAGCACCGAATGTTCCTCGAATGCAGCGCGAACGGCTGCGTAGGCGCCGTCATCGGCAGCAACCTCGGTCAAACCGGTGCCGCGTACTTCGGCTGCGAATCCCGGTCCCAGCGGTACCAGCTCCATGTTCAATTCCTCTGCGGTGGCGTCTGTGGCTTCAAGCCGATGATTCTACGCCGGGCAGGGCACTGAAACCCGCAGGCGTCACGATATGGAATGGCAGCGCGTGGCGGCGTTTGGCGAGTTTCAGCAGATCCCGGTCCTTCGTGACGAGGCAGTGCGCGCCGGTGCCCGCCGCCAGGATGAGGAATTTCTGGTCATCGGGATCGCGGCAGGCCGGCAGCTTTTGCGCCGCCGGAGTGTCGACGCTGCGCACGATGCTGCGGAAGTGCGCGATGCAGGCTGACCGGGTCGCTTCATCCAGGGTCCATTTCTGCAGCGGATATCCGAGCACTCGGACGAGTTCCATGTCACAGGCGGCATCCATGACGATTTCCGCCGCTCCGCAACCGACCTGCGCCTTCAACGGCGCGAGCGCAGCATCGTTGAACACCAGCCAGTCCAGCCACACATTGGTGTCCAGAACCAGCCGACGCATCGGCTCAGCCGGCCGGGGAAATCTGGTGGGTATGCTGCTTCAGCGACTTCCAGGTCGATGTCGCGTAGGCAATCATTTCGCCGTGTTCGTCGACCAGTTCTGCGCGCAGGAAGGAGATGCTGCCACCCTGCCGGATGAAGCGTGCGGTGCAGGTCAGCCTGCCCGAACGAGCGGCTTTCAGGTACTGGACCTTCATTTCGATGGTTGCGCCAGGCCCGTGTGTCTGGCGGAGGAGGTGGCCCATCGAGATGTCGAGCACGAAGGCGCTGATGCCGCCATGCAGGCCGCCTTGGGGATTGAACATGAAATCCTTGAGGTCGAAGGTGATGATGCATTCCTCGCTGGTATAGGCCAGTTCGAGACCGAACAGGCGGGCGAGAAAGAACTTTCCGAAGTCCTGCTCATGGGTGGCCAGCGCCTGCTCGAAAGCGGCGCGGGCGACGGCTTCATCAATGCGTGTTTTGCGTGTCATGGACGGCGGCAAAAGGCGCCATGCTAACACCCGGCCAATGCCCGCGATACGGCGGGCACGGCTAGGGGGCGGCAGGTCTGTGTTTCATCCACTGATTCAGTCGCGCGGCAAATGCCTGGCGGTCGCCGTTGTCCAGCGCGCGCGGGCCGCCCGTCTCCACGCCGCTGCTGCGCAGCGTATCCATGAAATTGCGCATGTCGAGGAGGCCCTGGATGTTGTCTGCGGTGTAGAGCTCGCCGCGGGGGTTCAATGCGCTGGCACCCCTGGCGACCACTGCGGCTGCCAGCGGAATGTCGGCAGTAATCACGAGGTCGCCATCCATCGCCTGTTCGGCGATATGGCTGTCGGCGACATCGAAGCCTTGGGCAACCTGCACCATGCGGATCCATGGCGAGCGTGGCACCTGCAGCGCTCGGTTGGCCACCAGTATCAGCTGCACCGCCTCGCGTTCGGCGGCGCGGTAGAGGATGCTCCGGATGACGGCGGGACAGGCGTCGGCGTCGACCCAGATGGTCATCCGTCACCAACCGGTCTCAATGTCCCGGCAGACGGAACACCGACTTGTCCTGTTCGCCGAGCTGGGCCATCAGGCCGGTTTCCCAGGCCAGGTACTGCTTCATCGCTTCGCGATTGCCGGCGTGCCGGTCATGCACAAAAAACAGGTAATCGATGCATTCACTGTCGGCCGGCACATCCGCGGATGCCGCGGTGGCGCGACCGGAACGGATCCAGCCTTTGATGCCGCCTTCGAGCAGGCGGATATCGCGGATGCCAGAGTCGGTCAGCTCGGTGGCTGCGAGTCTGGCGATGTCAGCATCGGCAGCGACGAGGACGATCGGCAGGCCCGAGCCTTGCGCATCCGCGGCGATCCGCGTGCGGATGCTCCAACGGCTTCCGGGGATATGGGCCTTGCGATAGTCCATGCTGGGGCCCAGATCGAACACGGTGCACTTGCTCTGCGTGAGCAGGGTGCCCAGTTCGTCGGCGCCGATGCCGGGCAGTTCGGGCAATGCGGGCGTCGCCGGCGCAGTGCCCTTCAGGCCGGACTTGACGCCACCCTCAAGCACGAAGGCATCGCAGCCCAGCTGCAGTAGCCAGCTGGCGACGACAGGCGCACGCACCATTTCGCCGCCATCGATCAGGATGATGCGGGCGTTGCGCACGCCGACCCACTGGTCGGTGGCCTGGATCAGCTGGCCGCCGGGTGCATGCTGTGCGCCGGGGATGCTGCCGGCGGCAAATTCTTCCGGGGTGCGCACGTCGCACAGATAGGTCGTCCGGTCGGGCTGGCCGATCCAGGAATCAACCTCCGCGGGTTTCACCGCGGGCACGTTGAACCGTTTCATCAGCCTGCGTGCGGCTTCCTGCTGCGCCGGCAACTGCGCGGAATCGATGCGCTCGGGATATTGCCGCGGCGATCCGTGTTCCAGCTGAAGGCCGGACAGGTACCAGCCCTGGGTGCCGTTTTCAAGGGCGTACACCGGATTGGGCACATCGAAGTTGATCAGTGTCTGAGCACCGAGGATGGAGCGCGTGCGGCCGGCGCAGTTCACGATGATCTTGGTTTTGGGGTTTTTGACCATGCTGGCCACTCGGTAGGGCAGCTCCGCATTCGGACAGCAGGTGCTGCCGGGTATGGTCATCTTGTGGTGTTCATGCACGGGGCGGCCGTCGAACAGCGCGAAGTCTTCACCGGATTCGCGCATTTTCACCAGATCGCCCGCTGTGATCCGCGGTGTGTTGTAGGCATGCTCTACCATTTCACCGAACAGCTTGCTGGGCACGTTGACCCCCTTGAACAGGACGTATCCGGCGGCTTTCCAGCCGTGGATGCCGCCGTCGAGGACCGCGAGGTCGGTGTAGCCCATGGCGGACAGCCTGCCGGCCGCGCGCTGGGCAATGCCGGATCGACCGTCATCACACAGCACGATGCGCACGTTCTTGCGGGGTACCAGCGCCCCGATGCCCAGTTCAAGCCTGCTGTAGGGAAGCGGGGTGGCGAACAGCAGGTGGTCTTCACCGAATTCGCCGTCTTCACGGACATCGAGCAGGGCGATTTCGCCGCGATCGTGCAATGCGGACTGCAGTGCGGCTGGGGTGATCAGGCTTGCGGTGGCCATGCGTGTTTCCTGTGTTTGAAGTTGGCGGGAATTATAGCCATGAAGTCGCGGGGGGGCTGTTCAGCGCAGCAGCAGGGGCAATCCGCTGATCATCAGTATCGCCGCCACCAGCCGCCTGAAGGCCACATCGTCGAGATTGGCGTGAATGCGGTTTCCGGCCATGATGCCGACGACCATCATCGGCAGGGCTACAGCACAGGCAATCAGCGCATCACGCGTGAATTCCCCGGTGATGACATAGGCACCGCCGCGGAGGACTCCCAGCGCAAACAGGATTGCGGCAACCGTGGCCCGGAAGGTTTCCCGGCCGTGGCGCAGGATGTCCAGGTAAATCGCGAAGAACATGCCGGCCATCGAGCCGAACAGGGTGCCGATGAATCCGGCCAGCGTGCCCGCCGCCGGCGTGACTGCGCGCATGGGCAGCCGCACCTTCCCCGGTTTCACCCAGGTCGCGATCAGGGCATGGCAACCGTACGCCAGCACGAAGCCGCCGAGAATCCGCGCCAGCAGCCCGGCATCCAGGGTCTTGAAGAAATAGACGCCGATGGCCACGCCAAGCGCGGTCCATGGCAGCAGGCGCCAGAGGTCGGCCCAGGCGATGTGCCGGCTCTCGGTGCGGAGGATGGCGACTGACGAAACCAGGCCGAGGAAGGTCACCATGGGCACGACGGTTTTCAGCGAGAGTACCCAGGCGAGCAGCGGTACGGTGACGCCCCCAAAGCCGGCGCTGCCGCGGATGGCGTAGGAAATGATGATGATGAAACAGAAATAGGCGAGTTCAGGCGCCGACAGCGAATCCACGGTTCAGCGGCGCCGGTGTTCCGGCGCGGCAGCGGCTCCTGCGGATTTCATTTTTTGTCCCTTGGGACAAAACCACCGAGCAACGCCGCAGTCGGCCTGTTCGCGGGACGGCGCACCGGCGGCGGAGTTGCGGCCGCCGGTGGGGTGCCGGACGATGGCTCATAGGGTTTGCTGAAATCAAAACCGTCGGCGGCAGGCTGCGGGGGGCGGCTGGAGTGCTGCGGGCCGGGGGGCGAGCGCCGTGGCGCATCATTCCGGGGTTCGTGACGAGGGCGACGTTCGTGAATGCGCTCGTGGCCGCGGTCGCTGTCGTGTTGTGCGGCATCCCCTTCGACGGACTGTCGAGGAATGGCGCGCTTGAGCAGTTTTTCGATGTCGGCGAGCAGGCGCATCTCGTCCGGGCTGACCAGTGAAATCGCCTCGCCCGGCATGCCGGCGCGGCCGGTGCGCCCGATGCGGTGCACGTAGTCTTCCGGTGTGTACGGCAGTTCGTAGTTGATGACGAAGGGCAGTTCCTCTATGTCGATGCCCCGTGCGGCGATATCGGTGGCCACCAGCACGGTGGAGCGGCCTTCCTTGAAATCGGCCAGTGCCTGTTCGCGTTCGGCCTGGGTGCGGTCACTGTGTATTGCGGTCGCATGTATGCCGTCGCGTTCCAGCTCGCGGGCCAGCTTGTTGCAGTCTCGCTTCATGCGCAGGAACACCAGCACCTGTTTCATCTCGCGGCTGCGGATCAGGTTGGCCAGGACGGCGCGTTTCCGTGCAGCCGGCGTTTCAAAGACCTGATGCTTGACCAGGTCCGCCGGCGCGTTGCGTCGGGCAACCTCGATCAGCGTCGGGCTGCGCAGCATCTGGTTGGCGAGCTTCTTGATCTCGTCGGAAAAGGTGGCTGAAAACAGCAGGCTTTGCCGCTGGGTCGGCAGCAGCGCCAGGATGCGCCGGATGTCGGGCAGGAATCCCATGTCGAGCATGCGGTCGGCTTCGTCCATCACAACGATTTCGACCTGGCCGAGGGACACGCTTTTCTGCTGCACATGGTCAAGCAGGCGGCCCGGTGTTGCGACGAGGATGTCCACGCCAGCGCGCAGGATCTTGGTCTGCGGCTGCATGTCGACGCCGCCATACACCACTGTCGAGCGCAGCTTGAGGAATTTGCCGTATGCCTTGACGCTGTCGCTGACCTGGGCGGCGAGTTCGCGTGTCGGAGTCAGCACCAGCGCGCGGACCGGATGACGGGCAGGCGACGGACTGCTGTTGGCATAGGGCGCGAGCAGCTGCAGCATCGGCAGCGTGAAACCTGCCGTCTTGCCGGTGCCGGTCTGGGCGCAGCCCATGATGTCCCGGCGCTCCAGCACCGCAGGGATGGCCTTGGCCTGGATGGGGGTGGGCTCGCTGTAGCCTTCGTCGGCGACGGCGCGCTGCAGTTCGGGTATCAGGTTGAGATCGGCAAACGACATGGGACTAAAAGGGGGGGCGCTGGGGCGAGGCGGACATCACGCCCGCTTGGCTGGTGGTGGCGCGTATGGGAATTGCGGCAACGGCTGAACGGCCGTGTCCGGCGCATGGCTTTGGGGGTCAATCACGTCGGCGAAGTATAGCGTGCTCCGGGCTTCCCGGCCAGACGCAGGGGCAATTTGTTCCCTAAATTCAAAAATCTGGTAAATTTGAAGCGGGTATCAAGCTTTGTCTTTAACCTCGTTTTTGGGATGAAAACTGCCCGCAATGGAAGGCGATCTTCCGATTCTGAGTGAGCCGGCTACAGTCAACCTGTTCCCGCTGATACTGACCCTGGATACCCACGGCATTCCGCACCGCTGGATCACATGGCAGCACGCCTGCTACTACTATTCGAAGGACCAGGTGGCCTGGAGCCTCGGCGAACAGGCCTTTACCGTGCACGGCGGCCTGAACCGGATCACCGGCGAACGTTCCACGATCAGCGGTTCCAGCATCATCGCCATCAAGGGCAAGGCGATGGCCATGAAGTCCTTCAACCAGGTGCCGCCGCTGAACAACCGCGAACTGTTCCACCGAGACCGCCAGATCTGCGCCTACTGCGCCAACAGTTTCTCCGGTGCCAGGCTGACCCGCGATCACATCGTTCCGTTTTCCAAGGGCGGCAGGGATACCTGGATGAACGTGGTGACCGCCTGCCGTTCCTGCAATGAACGCAAGAGTGACCGGACGCCCGAGGGCGCGGGCATGGAACTGGTCTACCTGCCCTATGTGCCGAACCGCGCGGAGTACCTGATTCTCACCAACAGGCGCATCCTGGCCGACCAGATGGAATTCCTCGCGCAGCATGTGCCGGCGCAAAGCCGGCTGCACCAGCCGCGTTAGTCTGCTGCGATGCCCGTCCGGCAAGCTTGCCGGGACAACCGCTGCTGGATGGATACCTTCGGAATCATCCGTGCCGGAATTCGCGCATTGCGGCGCGTATCTCGTCAGCACTCGGCGGCTTGCGTTCCCTGAAAATCAGCCAGAGCAGGGCGCCGTTGACAAGGATGAATGTGATTTCGAGATAGAGCAGGGTATCAACGATCACATGCGCGGGCTTCTGCGAAAAAATGAAAAAAAATCCTTCGAAGGTCGGGATTGCGGCCTTGCTGATCGCGAATACCGATTCCATCGGGGGGAACAGCAGCATCAGCACCAGATTGATCCCGGTGAAGAGCAGCGATGCGTTCTGCAGGCTGAGCTTGTTTTGCGTCCCGGCAGGACGGTCGCGCAGCAATAACCACGCGATGGCCAGGTTGACCAGGACGACAACGATTTCAATGACCAGAAGGTCGCTGTTGACCACGCTCCGCGGGGGCATGCCGAACACGAAGTAGAAACCGGCAAAGACGGGGACGTTGGAAGCGGCGATCGAAAACTGGTCGACTGGCGGAAACAGCGAGATCAGCACGATGTTGGCGACTGCGATGGCAAGGGCGATGCCCTGATTGCGGTTCATGTGCGCGCAGTTCTTCCGTGGGATTCAGTGCAGCGAGTATAGCCGAATCGTTTTACTGAAATGTTCTGGCCATGAATTTGGTATCATGCCACCGGTGATTGTTTAATGTATTGATTTTATTGACTTTTTATTGGGGCTGAGCAAACAATTGCGTTACGACCTGCATAGCCATTCGACCTGCTCGGACGGCCTGCTCGCCCCTGGCGACCTCGTGGAGCGCGCCGTCCGGCGCGGCGTCGATGTTCTTGCCCTGACGGATCACGACGAAACCCGGGGCCTGCAGGAGGCACACGAGGCCGCTGCGCGGTGGGGGCTGCGCCTGATCAATGGTGTCGAAATCTCGGTGCTCTGGGAAGAAGTGACCTTGCACATCGTCGGTCTCAATATAGATCCTGCACATCCACCGCTGGCAGAAGGCTTGGCAGGTCTCCGTACCGGCCGTGCACGCCGCGCGATGCGGATGGCCGAGGACCTCTCTGCCGCGGGCATTCCCGACGCGCTGGACGGGGCCAGGCGCTATGCCAAGAATCCCGATCTGGTCAGCCGATCGCATTTTGCTCGCTACCTGGTTGAGACAGGTCACGCAAGGGATACCAATGCCGCATTCCGCCATTACCTGACACCCGGAAAACCAGGCTTTGTTCCGCACCAATGGGCCCTGCTTGCCGAGGCACTCAGTTGGATCAACGGCAGCGGCGGCATTGCCGTACTGGCGCATCCCGGGCGTTATGACCTTGGTGAAGCCAAATGCGAGCGTCTGCTGAATGAGTTTGTCGCTCTGGGCGGTGTCGCCGTCGAAGTGGTGACCGGTTCCCATGCGCCTTCGGAATTTGCCGCCTGGGCGCGTCATGCCCGCCGCTTCGGGCTGCTGGCTTCGGCCGGATCCGATTTTCACGGCCCGGGGGAGGGTTACCGCGACATCGGCAGCGTCCCGGCTTTGCCATCGGGCTGCGATCCGGTCTGGTCTCGCTTCTGACGGCGCCGGTTCCTCACTGCAGTGTCCCAGTTTTTCTCGATTCATCCCGATAATCCGCAGCCCCGGCTGATCAGGCGGGCTGCGGAAATCATCCGCGAGGGTGGCATCGTCGTCTATCCGACCGACTCCTGTTACGCGCTGGGCTGCCATATCGGGGACAAGGCGGCGGTGGAGCGGATACGCAAAATCCGCGGTGTTGACGATCGCCATCACCTGTCGCTGGTGTGCCGCGACCTGTCGGAACTCGCCGCGTACGCCCGGGTCGACAACCGGCAATTCCGCCTGCTGAAGGCCGCGACCCCGGGGAGTTATGTTTTCATCCTGGAGGCGACCCGGGAACTGCCGAAGCGGCTGCAGCATCCGAAACGGCGGACGATCGGCTTGCGCATTCCGGACCATCCGGTGGTCAATGCGCTGCTCGCCGAACTGGGAGAGCCCATTTTGTCTTCAACCCTGCTGCTGCCGGGCGACGAGATGCCGCACACCGATGCGGAGGAGATCCGCTCGCTTCTGGAACACCAGGTGGAGCTGATCCTCGACGGCGGTTCCTGCGGCATCGAGCCGAGCACCGTGATCGACCTGACAGGTCCCGAACCGGTGGTGACGCGTGCCGGCAAAGGCAGCCTGGCGCCTTTCGGTTTTTAAGCGGCCGGCACCGGCGTTCGGACCCGTGCCGGGGTTGCGTTAAAATCAGTCTTCGGCAAAAACTGCGGTTGTGGCTAAGCCCGATCACAAGCTTCTGTTTTTATTGTGGTGTTAGTCAGGTTGCAACCGCGTCCTGCCATCTTTCCGGAATTTTCCAGCAATGTTTGAAAACCGCGTGCTCTCCGGCATGCGTCCCACCGGGGCGCTGCACTTTGGCCATTACCACGGCGTGCTCAAGAACTGGGTCAAGCTCCAGCACGAGCACCAGTGCCTTTTTTTTGTCGCTGACTGGCATGCGCTGACGACGCATTACGACGATCCGGCCACCATCGAAAATCATGCCTGGGACATGGTGGTGGACTGGCTGGCCGCAGGCATCGATCCGGCACAGGCGGTACTGTTCATCCAGTCCAAGGTTCCGGAGCACGCCGAACTTCACCTGCTGCTGTCCATGATCACACCGCTGTCATGGCTGGAGCGTGTCCCGACCTACAAGGACCAGCAGGAAAAGCTGGCGGAAAAGGATCTCTCGACCTACGGGTTTCTCGGTTATCCGCTGCTGCAAAGTGCAGACATCCTGATCTATCGCGCGAACCTGGTTCCGGTGGGCGAGGATCAGGTGCCGCATGTGGAGATCACGCGCGAGATTGCGAGGCGCTTCAATCATGTATTCGGCCGGGAACCGGGGTTTGAGGAAAAAGCGGAGGCCGCGATCAAGAAACTCGGGGCAAAACGCGGAAAGCTCTATCGCAAGCTGCGCACCGATTATCTGGAAAAAGGCGATGCCGGCGCATTGGCCGCGGCGCGCGCACTGCTCGAGGAAACCCAGAATCTGCCCCTCGGCGACCGCGAAAGGCTGTTCGGCTACATCGAGGGCGGCGGCAAGGTCATTCTCACGGAGCCAAAGGCATTGCTGACCGAGGCAGCGAAGATGCCGGGTCTCGACGGGCAGAAAATGTCCAAGTCGTACAACAACACGATTGCGCTGCGTGAAACGCCGGAGAACGTGGCCAAAAAGATCAAGATCATGCCGACCGATCCGGCTCGTATCAAACGCACTGATCCCGGCGATCCCGGAAAATGCCCTGTCTGGCAACTGCACCAGGTGTATTCGGACGAAGCCCGCAAGAGCTGGGTGCAGGAGGGATGCCGCAGTGCGGGTATCGGCTGCCTGGAGTGCAAGCAGCCGGTGATCGATGCCATTGTGGTCGAGCAGAAGCCGATGCGCGAACGGGCGGAGCGCTATCTCGATGACCCTACGCTGGTGCGCAACATCATTGCTGATGGCTGCGAGAAGGCGCGCAAACTGGCTCAGGAAACCCTGCGCGACGTGCGCGAGGTGATGGGGCTGGATTACTCCCTGTAACTGCCTGGCGCCTGCAGGCGGCTGCGCCGGCCGCGCAAGATTATTTCAGGACCACTTCCCGTTGCGGATGACGCCGACGGCGATGCCTTCGATTTCCAGGGGATCGCGTTTGAGGTCAACGATGATCGGCTCGAAATCCGGGTTTTCGGCGATCAGTTCCACCACATTGCGGTTGCGCTGGATGCGCTTGACGGTGACTTCGTCATGCAGTCTTGCGACGACGATTTGTCCGGACCTGAACTGCGAAGTGCGGTGTACTGCGAGGAGATCGCCTTCAAGGATTCCTGCATCGCGCATGCTCATGCCGCGTACACGCAACAGGTAATCCGCCGGCGGGTCAAACAGTGCCGGGTCGACACGGCATTGCTGGTCGATATTCTGCTCGGCGAGCATGGGGCTTCCCGCGGCCACGCGCCCGATGACCGGCAATGAAAAGGGCTCTGTCGGCTGACGGGTCAGGCGGATGCCGCGTGATGCCCCTGAAGTCATTTCGATGACGCCCTTGCGCTCCAGTGCGCGCAGGTGGGTTTCGGCGGCATTGGGGGAACTGAAGCCCATGGCACTGCAGATTTCTGCACGCGTGGGCGGAAACCCTGACTCTTCAACATGGGTTTCGATCATGCGCAGGATTTCAATCTGTCGCGGCGTCAGTGGTTTGTGGGTTTCTTCATTCATGACTGTAATTATATACAGTATTTTTGTTCCTGCAAGCCCGCGATTGCCGTGATCACGCCTTGATGATGAGGAGTTAATTTTAACTATTTGATTTTAATCATTTATTTATTGCAATCGCGGTAACGGACAGGCTGGGGCAATCATTGAACGGATGGCAAAATTTTGTTATTATTCAAAGTTCAGTAAAACAGTTTGGCAACACACGGGATGGGCGGATCGCCCATTTTTTGTTTGTGGCGCCGGTTTGGCATGGATTTGCAAGGTTTACTCGAGAAAACGCTGGCTGGTCTGGGCTATGAACTGGTGGATCTGGAACGATCCGCCAAGGGGGCCCTGTTGCGGATTTACATCGACAAGCCGGACGGCATCACGGTTGATGACTGTGCGCTGGTCAGCAACCACCTGAGCCGGCTGTTTGCGGTGGAGAACGTTGCGTATGACCGGCTTGAAGTGTCTTCGCCCGGCCTGGACAGGCCGCTGCGTACGGCGCCGGATTTTGCCCGGTTTGCAGGCCAGAAGGCGAAAGTGAAGCTGCGCGTGCCCCTGGAAGGGCAGCGCAATTTTGTCGGTGTCCTGCGCGCATGCGAGGCCGGCAAGGTAAGTATCGAGGTCGAAGGTCGGTTGCTGTCGTTCGACTTGGGCAATTTGGATAAAGCGCGGCTGATACCGGCGCTTTGAGCGGGAGACGGATATGAATCGTGAAATTCTGTTGCTGGTGGATGCGCTTGCGCGTGAAAAAAACGTCGACAAGGAGATTGTGTTCGGCGCGCTTGAACTCGCACTGGCTTCGGCAGCCAAGAAAAAATTCACTGAAGACGTGGAAGTGCGTGCCTCCGTGGACCGCGCGACCGGAGAGTTTTCCTTCTTCCGCCGCTGGGAGGTGGTCAAGAACGAAGAAATCGAGGTGCCATCGCGCCAGTACAAGCTGCACGAGGCGCAGGAAGAGGATCCCGGTTTCGAGGTCGGCGATTTTATCGAGGAGCCGCTCGAAGGCATGGAGGTCGGCCGCATCGGTGCGCAGACCGCCAAACAGGTCATCGTGCAGAAAATACGGGATGCCGAGCGCGAGCAGATTCTCAATGATTTCCTGGCCCGAAAGGAGCACCTGGTTACCGGCGTCATCAAGCGCATGGAGCGCGGCAACGCCATTGTCGAATCCGGCCGCCTCGAAGCCATGTTGCCGCGTGACCAGATGATCCCCAAGGAGAACCTGCGGCTCGGAGACCGTGTCCGCGCATTTGTCTGGAAAGTTGACCGCATGGCGCGCGGTCCGCACCTGATCCTGTCGCGCACTGCTCCCGAATTCATTGCACGGCTGTTCGAACTGGAGGTTCCCGAGATCGAGGAAGGCTTGCTCGAGATCAAGGGTGCCGCCCGCGACCCCGGATCCCGTGCCAAGATTGCCGTTCACTCGAAGGACGCGCGGATTGATCCGATTGGCACCTGCGTAGGCATGCGGGGTTCGCGCGTGCAGGCGGTCACCGCCGAACTGGCCCAGGAACGCGTGGACATCGTGCTGTGGAATCCGGATCCGGCACAGTTCGTCATCAATGCACTCGCACCTGCGGAGGTCACCAGCATTGTTGTCGACGAGGAAAAACACAGCATGGACATCGTTGTCGACGAGGAGAATCTCGCGCAGGCGATCGGCCGCAGCGGACAGAACGTCCGCCTGGCTGCCGAGCTGACCGGCTGGGAACTGAACCTGATGACGGAGACAGACGCGCAGAAGAAGAGTGAGGAGGAAACCTCGAAAACACGCGCTGAATTCATCGAGAAGCTGGATGTCGATGAAGAGGTAGCAGACATACTCGTGCAGGAAGGGTTCTCGACTCTCGAGGAAGTGGCCTACGTTCCGCTCAACGAGATGCTGGAAATCGAGGCTTTCGACGAGGCGACGGTCAACGAGTTGCGCAGCCGCGCGCGCAACGCGCTTCTGACGCAGGCGATTGCCAGCGAGGAAAAGGTTGAGCACGACATCGAGGACCTGATGAAGGTCGAAGGGATGGACAACGATACCGCGCGCCTGCTGGCTTCCAAGGGCATCGCGACACAGGAAGACCTCGCGGATTACGCAACTGACGATCTTGTTGAACTGACCGCAATCGACGCCGAGCGTGCCAAGTCGCTGATCATGGCCGCGCGCGCCCCGTGGTTTGCCGAAACCAACGCCTGAATCGCAGACTGGAAAAGTAACCGGCCATGGCCCAGATCAAAGTCAAGGAATTTGCCAAGGAACTCGGCGTGCAGCCGGAGTTGCTGATTGAGCAGTTGCAGGCTGCTGGCGTGAAGAAAGCGCTTACCGAGGAGACCGGTCTTACCGAAAAGGACAAGACGCAATTGCTTGATCACCTGCGCGAAGCGCATGGCGCCAAGGAAGCCAAGCAGAAAATTACGCTGACCCGCCGCCAGACCACCGAAATCAAGAAGGCGGATGCCACCACCGGCAAGGCGCGCACGATCCAGGTGGAAGTGCGCAAGAAGCGCGTGCTGATCAAACGGGACGCGCCGGAACCGGAAAAGGCCGAAGAGGCGCCCAAGCCGATCATCGATGCTGCTGAACTCGCGGCCCGCGAAGAGGAGGCGCGCAAGCAGGCCGAGCTGGCGGCACGCCAGGCTGAAGACGTCGCCAGAAAGCGGAAAAAGGAAGCGGAGGCCGAGGCGGCAGCAAAGGCGGATGCCGCGGCCGCAACAGCAGCTCCAGCGGCTGGGGCGGCTGCGCCGGCTCCGGATGCTGCTGCAGTCGTCGAGGGCACGATACACAAGCCTGCGGTGCCTGCGGGCGATGCCGGCGACAAGGCGAAGAAAAGCGCGAAAAAGCCGGCCAAGCAGGTTGTCTGGCAGGATCCGTCGGCCCGAAAACGCTCCATCAAGACACGCGGCGATGCCTCCGGCGGGCTGGGCTGGCGCGAGCGCAAGGTGCACCGCACGTCTCACCGGCAGGACAGCGACCAGCAGCACGGATTCACTGCGCCGACCGAACCGCTGGTCAAGGAAGTCCTGGTGCCCGAGACCATCACTGTCGCCGATCTCGCGCACAAGATGTCGGTCAAGGCTGCCGAGGTGATCAAGACGCTGATGAAGCTCGGCACGATGGCGACCATCAACCAGGTTCTTGACCAGGACACAGCGATCATCCTCGTCGAGGAAATGGGGCATGTGGCCAAGCGTGCCAAGCTGGACGAACCGGATGCCTACCTCGAGGAATCTGCGGGGCACGCCGAAGTCAAGGCCGAGCCAAGGGCTCCCGTTGTCACGGTGATGGGCCATGTCGACCATGGCAAGACTTCACTGCTGGATTACATTCGCCGCACCAAGGTGGCCAGCGGAGAGGCCGGCGGCATTACCCAGCACATTGGCGCCTACCACGTGGAAACACCGCGCGGCATGATCACTTTTCTGGATACCCCTGGCCACGAAGCCTTTACGGCGATGCGTGCGCGCGGAGCAAAAGTCACTGATCTGGTGATTCTGGTCGTGGCGGCGGATGACGGCGTAATGCCGCAGACAGCCGAAGCCATTCACCACGCAAAGGCGGCGAAGGTGCCGCTGATCGTCGCGCTCAACAAGATCGACAAGCCTGAGGCGAATGCCGAGCGGGTCAAGCAGGACCTGGCCGCGCAGGAAGTCGTTCCCGAAGAATGGGGTGGTGACACGATGTTCGTCGAGGTGTCGGCGCGCACCGGGCAGGGCATCGACAGCCTGCTGGAACGCATCCTGCTCCAGGCCGAAGTCCTGGAATTGCGCGCGCCGAAGGAAGCGCCTGCCAAGGGCATCGTAGTTGAGTCGCGTCTCGACAAGGGACGTGGGCCGGTGGCAACCGTACTGGTGCAATCCGGCACCCTGAAACGCGGCGACATCGTGCTGGCCGGGGCCGTGTTCGGCCGCGTGCGCGCCATGCTCAACGAGGCGGGTGACGCGATCGATTCGGCGGGTCCGTCGATCCCGGTCGAAATCCTCGGCCTCTCGGACGTGCCTTCCGCCGGCGCCGATGTCATGGTCCTTGGCGACGAACGCAAGGCCCGCGAAATCGCGCTGTTCAGGCAAGGCAAGTATCGTGATGTCAAGCTGGCAAAGCAGCAGGCTGCGAAGCTTGAAAACATGTTCGACCAGATGGCCGAAGGCGAAGTCAAGACACTGTCGCTGATCATCAAGGCGGACGTGCAGGGCTCCTATGAGGGACTGACTCATGCACTGGGCAAGCTGTCGACCGATGAGGTCAAGGTCAACATTGTTCATGCCGCGATCGGTGGCATCACCGAGTCGGACATCAATCTCGCGCTGGCTTCCAAGGCCGTGGTGATCGGCTTCAACGCACGCGCCGATGCGGCTGCGCGCAAGCTGGCCGAGAGCAGCGGTGTCGATATCCGCTACTACAACATCATTTATGACGCCGTCGATGAGATCAAGGCCGCGCTGACCGGCATGCTGTCGCCGGAACGCAAGGAAAGCACCCTGGGCCTTGTGGAGATCCGCCAGGTGTTCAGGATTTCCAAGATTGGCGCCGTGGCCGGCTGCTACGTGCTTGAAGGGCTGATCCGCCGCGGGTCCAAGATACGGCTGCTGCGCGACAATGTCGTCATCCATGAAGGCGAACTGGACTCACTGAAGCGATTCAAGGACGACGTGCGCGAGGTCAAGGCCGGCTTCGAATGCGGTCTCTCGCTGAAGAACTTCAACGACATCAAGGAAGGCGACCAGCTGGAAGTCTTCGAGGTTGTCGAGGTGGCGAGGTCTCTGTAACTGCAGCACTTCGCGGGCGCCGCCACCAGGAGCGCCCGCCTGGTCCCACGGAGCGGTAGCCGCATGCCCAAAGATTATCCCCGCGGTCGACGCATTGCCGACCAGATCCAGCGCGAGCTGTCCGAGATCATCCGCATGGAACTCAAGGATCCGCGTGTCGGCCTGATCACCATCACCGACGTCGAAGTGACGCAGGACAACGAGCATGCCAAGGTGTTTTTCACGGCCCTTGGCGAACCGGCGCAGCAGGAGGCCGCCGAGCGCGCGCTGAATCATGCGGCAGGTTTCCTGCGCAGTTCGCTGGCCAAGGTGATGAAACTGCGCACGGTGCCCCAGTTGCGCTTCAGCTACGATGTTTCCGTCGAACGCGGCATGCGCCTTTCGAACCTGATCGACGAGGCCGTTTCAGGCAAGCCGGGCAATAAAAGTCCCCGGTGAACAGCGCCCGCGTCGAGCGCAGGGACGTCAACGGTGTTTTGCTGCTGGACAAGCCGCAGGGTCTGACATCCCAGCAGGCGGTGTCGAGGGTGAGGCGACTGTTCGCCGCTCGCAAGGCGGGCCATACCGGCACCCTTGATCCGATGGCAACCGGACTGTTGCCGGTCGGACTGGGGGAGGCGACCAAATTCACCCAGTTCCTGCTGGATGCTGACAAAGGCTATCTCGCCACGCTGCGCCTGGGAGCGACCACCAGTACCGGTGATGCCGAAGGCGAGATCCTGGAGCAACGCGCCGTATCGGCATCGGATGAGACCGTGCGCGCCGTCCTCAGGGGCTTTCTCGGTGCGCGGACGCAGATCCCGCCCATGCATTCTGCGCTGAAGGTCGACGGCAAGCCGTTGTATGCCTATGCGCGAGCCGGCGTGACGATCGAACGTCAGTCCAGGCGCATTGTCATTGAATCATTACAACTTGTTGATTATAAAGAGAATATATTAAAAATCCGGGTGCTATGCAGCAAAGGGACCTATATCCGGGTGCTGGCCGAGGAAATCGGTGCGGCACTTGGGTGCGGAGCCCATCTGGTCGCATTGACCCGGGAAAGCGCAGGGGGGTTCACCCTGTCCGAAACCATCTCCTGCGATGCCCTGGAACAACTGTCGATGGCCGAGCGCATGGTCAGGCTGTTGCCGGTCGATGCGTTTGCGGCCAGCCTGGAGCGCATGGTCCTGGATCCGGAACAGGCCCGCCGGATCATCACCGGGCAGGCAGTGCTTCAGGCCGGGTTAAAGGCCGGCCTATACCGCCTGTATGACCCGGAATCGGGGTTTCTGGGTGTTGGCGCGGTCGATGAGGGCGTATTGAAGGCGCGACGCCTCGTCAAGACGGTGGCGGGTCGGGAAAACTGCTTGAGTAATCCGTCGGTTACAGGTTAAAATTGCGCGTTTTTTCGTCGGAGACAGAACAATGGCTGTAACCACCGCCCAGAAGGCGCAAGTACTGCAGGATTTCCAGCGCGCGAAAGGTGACACCGGTTCGCCGGAGGTCCAGATCGCCCTGCTGACCGCCCGCATTTCGGACCTGACCGAACATTTCAAGGCGCACGCCAAGGATCACCATTCGCGCCGCGGACTGCTGCGCATGGTCAGCAAGCGCCGCAAACTGCTGGATTACCTGAAACGGACCAAGGCAGAGCAATACAAGGCTCTGATCGAGCGTCTGGGCTTGCGCAAGTAACTGCCGCGCATGCGAGCACGATTTGCCAGTTTTTTTGACCGGCCCGCGCTGCGGTCCGGTCGGCTGCCGGCGCTGGAGGGCGCCGGTTTCTAGTCTGCATGGATCCTCCCGAAGACCGCGTGTGCGGTCTTTTTTGTTTCTGAGAAAAGGAAAACCATTTTGAACCCGGTAAAGAAAACATTGATGTGGGGCCGCCACCAGCTGACGCTGGAGACCGGCGAAATTGCGCGCCAGGCTTCCGGCGCGGTGATGGTGACCATGGAAGACACGGTGGTTCTGGTTACTGCAGTGGCGGCGCGCAATGCGAAACCGGGCCAGGATTTTTTCCCGCTGACGGTTGATTACCAGGAGCGCACCTATGCGGCCGGCAAGATTCCCGGCGGCTTCTTCCGCCGCGAGGGCCGTCCTTCCGAAAAGGAAATCCTGACGTCGCGGCTGATCGACCGTCCGATCCGTCCGCTGTTTCCCGAAGGCTTCTACAACGAGATCCAGATCGTCGCGACCGTCATGTCGTCGAACAGTGAAGTCGACTCCGACATCCCGGCGATGGTTGGCGCCTCCGCGGCGTTGGCGCTGTCTGGTGTTCCCTTCGGCGGCCCGATCGGCGCAGCCCGCGTCGGTTATGCCAACGGCCAGTACATTCTCAATCCGACCGCGACCGAACTGAAAAGCTCGCAGCTGGACCTCGTGGTCGCAGGCACCGAACAGGCCGTGCTGATGGTGGAATCGGAAGCGCAGCAGCTGTCGGAAGATGTGATGCTCGGCGCAGTGGTATTCGGCCATGACCAGATGCAGGTCGTGATCAAGGCGATCAACGAAATGGTTGATGAAATCGGTGTGCCGGAATACAACTGGGCGCCTCCGGCAAAAGACGAGCAGTTGATTGCCCGCATGTCGCAGATCGCCGAAGCGGAATTGCGCTCGGCCTACCAGATCAAGCAGAAACAGGCTCGCACCGTGCGCATCAAGGAAATCACCCAGAAGGTGGTCGCCGAACTGCTGCCGGCCGATGCATCTCCCGACCTGATCAACACGGTCAAGAGCGAACTGGGGAACCTCGAGGCGAAAATCGTCCGCAACCAGATTCTCGACGGCGAGCCGCGCATTGACGGCCGCGACACCCGCACCGTGCGTCCGATCACCATCCGCACCGGCGTGCTGCCGCGCACCCACGGTTCCGCGCTGTTCACCCGCGGTGAAACGCAGGCCATCGTGGTGGCGACCCTCGGCACCTCGCGCGACGAGCAGATCATCGACGCGCTGCAGGGCGAGTACCGCGACCGCTTCATGCTGCATTACAACTTCCCGCCGTATTCGACCGGCGAAACCGGCCGTGTCGGTTCGCCGAAACGCCGCGAAATCGGCCACGGCCGTCTTGCCAAGCGTGCGCTGGTCGCCGTGCTGCCGACCGCGGAAGAGTTTGCCTACTCGATCCGGGTGGTATCGGAAATCACCGAATCGAACGGTTCCAGCTCGATGGCCTCGGTCTGCGGCGGCTGCCTGTCGCTGATGGACGCCGGCGTTCCGCTGAAGGCGCAGGTCGCGGGTATTGCGATGGGCCTGATCAAGGAAGGCAACCGCTTTGCCGTGCTGTCCGACATCCTGGGTGATGAAGATCACCTCGGCGACATGGACTTCAAGGTGGCGGGCACCGAAAACGGCGTCACCGCGCTGCAGATGGACATCAAGATCACCGGCATCACCAAGGAAATCATGCACGCCGCTCTGGTTCAGGCGCGCGAAGGCCGCCTGCACATCCTCGAGAAAATGCGCAGCGCAATCGATACGCCGCGCACCGAACTGTCGGCCTGGGCGCCGCGCATGATCACCATGAAGATCAAGCCGGAGAAAATCCGTGACGTGATCGGCAAGGGCGGTGCGGTGATACGCGCGATCACCGAAGAAACCGGCACCACCATCGACATTCAGGATGACGGCACCGTGACCATCGCCTGCGTGTCCTCTGAAGGCGGTGAAAATGCCCGCAAGCGCATCGAGGATCTGACTGCCGATGTCGAAGTGGGCCGCGTCTATGTGGGAACTGTGCTGAAACTGCTGGACTTTGGCGCCATCGTCAGTGTCCTGCCGGGCCGCGACGGCCTGCTGCACATCTCCCAGATCGCCAACGAGCGCGTCAACAGCGTGGCCGACCACCTCAAGGAAGGCCAGGTGGTGCGCGTCAAGGTGATCGAGGCCGACGAGAAAGGCCGTCTGCGCCTGTCAATGAAAGCAGCTGCAGCCGAAGGCCAGGAACCGGTGGCGGCGCAGTAGCGCGCTCTGAAAACGGCATGAAAAAGGGGCCATCGGCCCCTTTTTCATTGTTGAGCTTGGAACGGGATTGTTTACTTGGCGACCTGGCGTTCCCGCAGTTCATCGAGAGTCTTGCAGTCGATGCACAGCGTGGCGGTGGGGCGGGCTTCCAGGCGCTTCAGGCCGATTTCGATGCCGCAGGAATCGCAATAACCGTAGTCCTTGGCGCTGATCCGCGCGATGGTTTCGTCAATCTTCTTGATCAGCTTGCGTTCCCGGTCGCGGTTGCGCAGCTCCAGCGACATGTCCGATTCCTGGCTTGCACGGTCATTGGGATCGGCAAAGATCGTGGCCTCGTCCTGCATCGTGTGCACAGTGCGGTCGATGTCCTGCGACAATTCACGCTTCATTTCCTCAAGCATCTTGCGGAAATGCGCCAATTGCCGCGCATTCATGTATTCCTCTTTGCCCTTGGGCTTGTAGGCGGGGTAATTCTTGAGAATTTCGGTGGACATGAGGGCTGTTTTCGCCTGAATGTGCGTAAAAAAAGAGCTTTAATAGCAGAATTCGATACCCGTCGCAAGGGAATCCGCGGAGTGGCCGAGGGTCGTGGAATTGACGCTCGCGTCAGGGGTAGCGTATATTACGCGCCTTCGGATTCGGCGGATGTTTGGCCGGACCGCCCGGCTTGCCGGCCCGTGACGCCCCATCTTTGTGCCCGTAGCTCAACCGGATAGAGCACCGGCCTTCTAAGCCGGGGGTTACAGGTTCGACTCCTGTCGGGCAGGCCAGTCTCTTCCGCGCAGTGTTGTCCCAGTGGTGGCTGTAGCTCAGTTGGTAGAGTCCCGGATTGTGATTCCGGTTGTCGTGGGTTCGAGTCCCATCAGCCACCCCATCTTGAGTTTCCGCTGCCGGACCGGTTCCCCCTTGTTCCGGGAGTCCGTTGCATCCGCGCTCAGGTCTTTCTGCGCAGCATCCGCTGCTGTTCCCGCCGCCATTCCTTTTCCTTCTCCGTGGCCCTTTTGTCATGCTGCTTTTTGCCTTTGGCCAGGCCGATTTCAAGCTTGATCCGGCCTTTGGAATAATGCAGATCCAGCGGCACCAGGGTGTATCCCGCACGTTCCACGCTGCCGATCAGACGGCTGATTTCTTCGGCATGAAGCAGCAGTTTGCGGGTGCGCGTCGGATCCGGCTGCACATGCATGGAGGCGGTGGGCAGGGGCGTGATGTGGCAGCCTAGCAGGTACAATTCGGAATTGCTGACAATGACATAGGCTTCCTTGATCTGGGCTCGGCCGGCCCGTATGGCCTTTACTTCCCAGCCTTCAAGCGCGATGCCGGCCTCGAAGCGCTGTTCGATAAAATAGTCATGAAACGCCTTCTTGTTCTGAACGATACTCATTGCGCTGTCAGTATATGGGAACCTGTATTCTAACCGGCCAGACCGCGCCATCACCGGCATCCCTGCAATGACCAGCGTCGTGCGATCCGCGCTGGTACCCTACAGCGCCGCGCAGATGTTTGACCTGGTGGAAGGGGTCGAACAATATCCGCAGTTCCTGCCCTGGTGCAGCGGAACGTCCGTCAGCCACCGTGATCCGTCTGTAACCCGTGCAACGCTGCATATCAACTTCCGCGGGATCAAGCAGAGTTTTTCCACCGAGAACCTGAAAACCGCGGATACCCGCATGACCCTCAGCCTGCTGGAGGGCCCTTTCCGCAGGCTGGACGGCGAATGGCGATTCACACCGCTGGATGGCAATGCCTGCCGTGTTGATTTCACGCTGGACTATGAGTTTTCCAGCGTGCTCCTGGAAAAGCTCGCGGGACCGGTATTTGCGCATATTGCCGGCACCATGGTCGATGCGTTTCTGAAGCGGGCAGACAAAATCTACGGTGCGCCGTGAAAATCGTCATTGTCTATGCGTTGCCCGACCGCCAGGCCGTGCGCGAGATGGATGTCGGGGAGGGCACGACCCTGGCTGCAGCGGTCGAACTTTCGGGACTGCTTGCAGAGTTTCCGGAGATAAACCTTGGGATGAACCCGATGGGAATCTACGGCCGGGTCATCGCCAAGGATGCGGTTTTGCGCGATGGCGACCGGATTGAAATCTACCGGCCGTTGCGGGTGGAGCCGAAGGAGGCCCGTCGAAAACGTCAGCAGAAAGCCTGATGCCTCATTTGCAGCTGCTGTCGACTGCACGTTGCGCCCGTTCGATCTCGGCGGCGCGACCGGCATCATCGAGAAAAATCTGTTCGCCGGTTTTCGGATCCGGTTTTGAAATGCGCATGCCGGCCTTCAGGCTCGCGAGGTAGCCTTTCGAGCTTTCACAGTTCTGCGAGAGATCTGCCGCTTCGCGGCTTTTTTCATCGGATTTTTTGGCGGCTTCCTTCTGTTCCATCTGGCGCTTGCGAAATTCGGCTTCGCGTTCCGCCAGCGTCTTCTGCGATGCACCCGGCGCCGATGCGGGAGCGGGGGCGTTGCGGATGCCGGTGTTTTCCGCCTTGGTGCCGGGCGGACAGGCCGCGGCGAATTCGACGCGGCCGTTGGGGCTGACGCATTTCAGGATCTGGGCCTGAGACAGCCCCGGCAACAGCGCCAGGGGCAGAAGTATCAGCAATCTGGTCATGATCATCGCCTGCTCAGTCATCGTTGGGCGCCGGACGGGCGCCGGGCAAATCTGCACAGAAAATAGCCACTTTGCCTGCGTCCGTCAATGGAACAACGCCCTGTTCTGTTTACCGTTTACGGTCCAAAGTCTATAATCCGCCCTTTGCGAAGGACGCATCCCATGCGCGTGGTGCAGAAAGCCCTGACTTTCGACGATGTGCTGCTGATTCCGGCACATTCCGCAGTCCTGCCCCGTGAAGTCAGCCTCAAAACCAAGCTGACCCGCGGCATCACACTGAACATTCCGCTGCTGGCGGCGGCGATGGATACCGTGACCGAATCCCGTCTGGCGATCGCGATCGCCCAGGAGGGCGGCATCGGCATCGTCCACAAGAACATGACACCGAAGGCGCAGGCCGTCGAAGTCAACAAGGTCAAGCGCTTCGAAAGCGGCATCGTCAAGGATCCGATCACCATTACCCAGGACATGACGGTACGCGACGTGCTGGCACTGACCCAGCAATACCGCATTTCCGGCCTGCCGGTAGTGGGGGCAAACGGCAAGGTGGTCGGCATTGTCACCAACCGCGACCTGCGATTCGAGAGCAAGCTCAACCAGCCGGTCAGCAACATCATGACCCCGCGCGAGAAACTGGTGACCGTGCGCGAAGGCGCCAGCCGCGAGGAGGCGCGCGCGCTGATGCACAAGCACCGCCTGGAGCGCGTGCTGGTGGTCAACAAGAATTTCGAGCTGCGCGGCCTGGTCACCGTGAAGGACATCCTGAAATCCTCCGAGCATCCGAATGCCTGCAAGGACAAGCTGGGCCGACTGCGCGTCGGCGCTGCAGTTGGCGTCGGGGAGGGCACCGAGGAACGTGCCGAGGCGCTGGTCGAGGCCGGCGTCGACGTCATCATCGTCGATACGGCGCATGGCCATTCGGAAGGGGTGCTGAAACGGGTGCGCTGGCTGAAGCGCACCTATCCCAGGCTGCAGGTCATCGGCGGCAACATCGCCACGGCGACAGCGGCCAAGGCCCTGGTGGACCATGGCGCCGATGGCGTCAAGGTCGGCATCGGTCCGGGTTCGATCTGCACCACGCGCATCGTCGCCGGCATTGGCGTACCGCAGATCTCGGCGGTGGCCAATGTCGCCAAGGCGCTGCAGAAAACCGATGTGCCGCTGATTGCCGACGGCGGCATCCGTTATTCCGGCGACATCGCCAAGGCGATCGCCGCCGGAGCCTATTCGGTGATGGTCGGCAGCCTGTTTGCAGGCACCGAGGAGTCGCCCGGCGAGATCGAACTGTTCCAGGGGCGTTCGTACAAGGCCTATCGGGGCATGGGTTCGCTGGGGGCGATGCAGCAGGGTTCAGCAGACCGCTACTTCCAGGAGCACGACGAGCTGGACACCGAAAAGCTCGTGCCGGAAGGCGTGGAAGGGCGGGTGCCCTACAAGGGCGGCGTCGCGCCGCTGATCCACCAGCTGATGGGCGGGCTGCGCGCCAGCATGGGCTACCTCGGCTGCGCCAGCATCGATGCGGTCCGGCGCGACGCCGAGTTCGTCGAGATCACGACCGCCGGCGTGCGTGAATCGCATGTGCATGACGTGCAGATCGTCAAGGAAGCGCCCAACTATCGCGTTGAATGACCCGTCCGCCGGCAGCAGAACCGGCGTCCGCCAATTTCCACACCGGCCTGCACGTGCATCACGAAAAAATACTCATCCTTGATTTCGGCTCGCAGTACACGCAGCTGATCGCCCGCCGCGTGCGTGAGCTCCATGTCTACTGCGAGCTGCATCCCTGCGACGTCAGCGAGGAATTCATCCGCAGCTTCAGGCCCGGCGGCGTGATCCTCTCCGGAGGACCGGCCTCGGTGTGGGAGGAAAGCACACCGCGCGCGCCGGCACTGGTCTATGAACTGGGTGTGCCGGTGCTGGGTATTTGCTACGGCATGCAGACCATGGCCGAGCAGCTGGGGGGCAAGGTCGAGATGGGCAAGGTGCGCGAATTCGGTTATGCCGAAGTGCGCGCACGCGGCCATACCGCGCTGCTCAGGGACATCCAGGACAGGGTGACTCCCGACGGCCATGGCATGCTGGATGTGTGGATGAGCCATGGCGACAAGGTCATCGAAATGCCGCCCGGTTTCAAGCTGATGGCTGGCAATGCCACCTGTCCGATCGCCGGCATGGCCGATGAGTCGCGCAGATTCTATGCCGTGCAGTTCCACCCCGAAGTGACCCATACCCTGCAGGGCAAGGCCCTGCTGGAACGCTTCGTCCTCGGCATCTGCGGGCTGAAGGGCGACTGGAGCATGCCGAATTACGTCGAAGAAGTGGTGGCCCGGATCCGTGGCGACGTCGGTGACGAAGAGGTCGTGCTCGGCCTGTCGGGCGGCGTCGATTCCTCTGTGGCGGCTGCACTGATCCACCGTGCCATCGGCAGCCAGCTCACCTGCGTGTTTGTCGACAACGGCCTGCTGCGCCTGAACGAGGCGGAGCAGGTCATGCAGACTTTTTCCCGCAACCTCGGCGTGAAAGTCGTGCACGTTGATGCGCGTGCCCAGTTCATGGGACATCTGGCCGGCGTCACCGATCCGGAACGGAAACGCAAGATCATCGGCCGCGAATTTGTGGAAGTGTTCCAGTCCGAATCGGCAAAGCTGCCGAACGCGAAATGGCTGGCTCAGGGCACGATCTATCCCGATGTGATCGAGTCTGCGGGTGCAAAGACCAAGAAAGCCCACACCATCAAGTCGCACCACAACGTCGGCGGCCTGCCGGATACGCTGAAGCTGAAGCTGCTCGAGCCGTTGCGAGAACTGTTCAAGGACGAGGTGCGGGAACTCGGCCTTGCGCTGGGCCTGCCTCACGACATGGTGTTCCGTCATCCGTTCCCCGGCCCCGGCCTGGGGGTGCGCATCCTCGGAGAAGTGAAGGCGGAGTATGCCGACCTGCTGCGCCAGGCCGATGCCATTTTCATTGACGAACTGCGGGCTGCCGGCTGGTATGACAAGACCGCGCAGGCTTTTGCCGTATTCCTGCCGGTGAAATCGGTTGGCGTCATGGGGGACGGCCGGACCTATGAATACGTGGTCGCCCTGCGCGCGGTGCAGACCACGGACTTCATGACCGCGCACTGGGCGGAGCTGCCCTACAGCCTGCTGGCAAAAGTCTCCAACCGCATCATCAACGAAGTGCGCGGCATCAACCGCGTTGTGTACGACATTTCCGGCAAGCCGCCGGCAACGATCGAGTGGGAATAGCGCCGGATACGCTTCAGGTTGGAATGTCCGGAACGGCGCTCAGGCCGGCTTGACCACGTTCATCCCGAGCTTGTCCTCCAGCGTCACTTCCAGGTCGGCAAGCGCAACTTCGCTCAGCAGCAGTGCCGACGCTTCCTCGCTGGCCGCCGGCATCAGGCCGGGCTCGGCGGGGCAGCCGATCCCCATCTTGCGGCAGACTTCGTCGACGAGGCGCACCGCCACCATCAGCACGTTTCCCGTATCGCATTTTTCGGCGTGGTGGTCGCGACCGATCACGCAGTAGATTTCGGGCAGGTTCCAGCGCTGCATCAGCTCGTAGCCGAATTCGCAGTGCAGGGCCTCGATCATTTCCTCGGCCACGGCATCCGGCAGCGGTCCTTCCAGACCCTTGTCGAGCACCAGCTTTTCGATCGATCGCAGCACCACCAGCTTGCCGACGTTGTGGAGCAGTCCGGCGACGAATGCCTGCTCGGCCATTTCACCATGGCTGCTTCTGTGGGCGATCCAGGCGGCGCCGATGGCCGATGCATATGCCGCCTTCCACATCTCCGACAGGTGTTTCTTGAACAGCGGGTGGTGGGACTGGTACAGGCTGACCTGTGCCGCGGCGAGGACGAGGCGCATGACCTGCTGCGCGCCGACCCGGGTCAGCGCCTGGCGCAGCGTGGTGACGGTCGACAGGCCGGCGTACATCGAAGAATTCGCCATGCGCAGCACCTGCGCGGACAGCGCGGGGTCGCGCAGCAGCGTCGATTCGATGCGCGAGACCGGCACCTGGTCGTCGCTGATCAGTTTCTGCACTTCCAGTGCGACGGGATTGAACACGGGCAGGTGCGTGCCGGGCTTGCGCGCGGTTTCGGCTATGCGGTCTTTCAGGGAGAGGGGTGAGTTAAGGGGGGCGTTCATGGGTGCAGTCCGGTCAGGCGGAAGAGTTCTGGAATGGGGCGCGGTTTTTCCATGCGCGGCAGGTTCTTCAGCACTTCCGCGATGCTGGTCTGGCCCAGCGCGGCCTTGGCGATGCCGTCCTCGATCAGTGTGACCAGGCCGGAAGTCTCCATGCTGACCCTGCGGATTTCGGATGAACTTTGTGCGGACCGGATTGCCGTCTTCACGTCCTCGTTGAGCACCAGCAGTTCGAAAATCCCGATGCGGCCCGAATACCCCGAGTAGCGGCAGTGCTCGCAGCCCTTGCCGGTCACGAAATGGCCGGCCGTGGTTTCATTGGCGGTATAGCCGAGCTTGCGCAGGTCGGCCGGCGTGGGCTTGTACGGCTGTGCGCAATGTTTGCACACCCGGCGCAGCAGGCGCTGCGCCAGCACCGAAACCACGGTCGAAGAGATCAGGAAGGTCTCGATGTCCATGTTCATCAGGCGCAGCAGCCCGCCGATGGTGTCCTCGGTGTGGAAGGTGGTCAGCACCTTGTGCCCGGTCAGCGCGGCCTGGATCGCGGCTTCTGCCGAGAAGTGGTCGCGGATCTCGCCGAGCACGATCACGTCCGGGTCCTGGCGCACCATGTGGCGCAGCGTTTCCTCGAAGGTGATGTTGATCTGGGTATTGATCGAGCATTGCGCGATGCCGTCGACCACGTACTCGACGGGATCCTCCGCGGTGACGATCGAGGTTTCCTCGTTGTTGAGATAGTTGACGGCGCCATAGAGGGTGGTGGTCTTGCCCGAGCCCGTGGGGCCGGTGATCAGGATCACGCCGCTCGGCACATCCAGGGCTTCCTCCAGGAAGCGGTCCAGTACGCGCGGCGCAAGGCCGGTCTCGCGGATGTCGATGCGCACCGCCTTGCGGTGCAGGATGCGCAGTACGATCTTCTGGCCGTTCAGCGTGGCGTAGAAGGATGCGCGCAGGTCGCTCGCCAGTCCCGACACCGGGTCTTCGAAACGGATGCGGCCGTCCTGGTGCCGGCGCTTGTCAGTGATGCCCGCACCGGACATGACCTTGATGCGGGCGGTCAGCGTGTCGATGATGCTGGTATCGAACTCGCGGTGTGTTTCCATCACGCCGTCGCGGCGAAAACGCACGCGCAGGCAGTGTTTCAGCGGCTCGAAGTGGATGTCGCTGGCGCCGCAGTTTAGCGCCTCGCGGATCATGCGGTTGACCAGGTCGACGACGGTTTCTTCAAGGAATTCGTCGCTGGCTTCCGGTGCCTTGCCGCCCTGTTCGACCATGGCGAGGGCGTCGAGGATTTCGCGCCTGCCGGCAATGCCGATCTCGACATTGCTGCCGAACACGGATTCGGCCGATTCGCGCGCCTTGCGGTCAAGCGGGTCCGCCATTGCCACGATGGCCTGTTCGCCGTTCATGCGCAGCGGCGCCACCAGGTGCTGCTTGCACCAGTTGAGGTTGACCTTGCGCAGGAGTTCCCGGTCGATCGAGCCGTAATCCGGGGTGACTTGTGCAAATCCCAGCTGCATCGACAGCACTTCGATCAGGCGCTGCTCGTCGATGAAGCGGTGTTCGATCAGGATTTCACCCAGCTTTTTGCGCTCGGGCGAGCGTTGTTGCGCCGCGAGTGCCAGTTCCAGGTCCGCAGGCTTGAGATAACCCAGTTCGACCAGCAACGAACCCAGGCTCACCGACAGGCGGTTTTCGTGGAGAATTTTGCGCGCCTGTTCTTCGGTGGTGTAGCCGAGATCGCGCACGATCGACAGGAAGCTCCGGTCCGGCAGCTTTTCCTGGATGCGGCGGGTGCGGCTGGCCTGCGCCTCGGTGATTGCCTTGGTGCGCAACAGCAGCGAAGCGATGTCGCCGTCCAGGTTTGCCGCATGGCCTTGCCCGGTGTTTTGCGTGTTGCCGCTGTCAACGGTCGACAATTATTTCTCCAATAAAAACAAATACTTGTAGAATACCCCGATTCGCTGTCTGTCCAATGTGAGGTTCAGCTACCCGGATTGGGACTGGCCTTGCACGGATGTTGAAAGTCCCACGCAAGATAACGCCATGCCCGGCGTTCGAATCGCCGGCATTGGGCCGGTTTTACCGTTCAATTCAGGGATTCGGGGCGGCGTTCAGGCGAAACCGGTCAACGCGCCGCACGGAGGGGCTGCCTGCGGCACCGGTTGCCGGATTCAGGCCGGCAGGGTGTAGTGCTTGTCGCGGATGAGGCGCATCAGCGCGTCCACCGCTTCGGCGTCATAGAGCTTGTCGCGCTGGGTCAGCAGTTCAGCGAGCGCGGCATCCATGCCCAGCGAAGGGCGATAGGGCCGGTAGGACACCATTGATTCGAAAACGTCGGCTACGGCGAGGACGCGGGCCTCGGGCAGGATCTGCCCGCCTTTCAACCCCTGCGGGTACCCGCTGCCATCCATGCGTTCATGGTGCTGGCGCACGATGTCGGCGACCGGCATTTCATCGAACTGCAGGCCCTTGAGGATCTCGTAACCGGCCTGCGCATGGTTTTTGATGATGCCGAATTCGGAAGGCGTCAGGCGGGTCGGCTTGGTCAGGAATTCGGCGGGCACGGCGATCTTGCCGATGTCATGCACCAGGCCGGTCAGTTCAATGGCTTTGCAGCGCGCTTCCGTCCATCCCAGTTCCCGGCCGATGGCGCCGGCAATCAGGCCGACGCGGTTCTGGTGGCCGGCGGTGTAGGGGTCGCGCAACTCAACCATTTTTGCGCAGGCACCGAGCGCCCTGTGCATCGCCGCTTCGAGCTGTTGCACATAGCGGCCGATTTTTTCTTCGGCCTGCACGCGTTCGGTGACGTCTTCCACCATTGCAATCATCGCTGACTGGCCATCCCAGTGGCCCAGTGCGCAGTGGGTGGCAAGAATTACGGTGGATCCGTCCTTGCGGCGGGCATTCAAGTGGATCGAGACCGCGCCTTCGCCATCCAGCAGGCGCTTGCCGGCATGGTGCATGGCCTTTGCCGATTCCGCATCCACAAACTCTTCCGGCGCGCGACCAAGCACCTCCGCGGATTTCCATCCGGTCATGGCCTCCAGGCTCGGGTTGATGTACACGATCCGGTGGTCGGCCAGCACATAGAAGCCGCTGACGGTCTGTTCCACCAGGCCGCGGAAGCGGCGTTCGCTTTCAACCAGCGCCTGTTCCTTGCGCCTGATCTCTGTCAGGTCGATCCAGGTGATGATGGCATGGTCATCGCTGACATTCATGTGGCCGCGCACCAGGCGCTCGCTGCCGCTCCGGCTGCGGATGCGCAGCTCCGCGGATTCGACGGTGCTGCCGTCTGCACGCGCAGTCGCGATGTCCGACATCCACTGCTCGCGCAGTTTTTCACGGTCGACGGCATCCGGGTAGGCTTTCTCGAACCAGGCACCGGGCCCGGCAATGTCCTCAAGCGCATAACCGAACAGTTTCTGGTGCGCACGGTTGATGGCGATGATGCCGAGGTCTTCGGTCGAATGCACCTGCTTGGGCAGCGGGGAGGCATCGAAAATCCGCGCATAGCGGGCCTCGACCCTGCTGCGCTGGCGTTCGGCGTCAACGGTTTGCCGGGAAGCTCTTGCCAGTTCGAGCGCCATGGCCATCCGGTGGGCAGCATGGGCGGCCTGCTGGCTGCGCCATGCCGAATGCATGGCAATGGCGCCCAGCGTGATGAGCAGCAACGTCAGCGTCACGGATATCCGCGACAGCTGGCGGATGCCGGCCTCGGCTTCCTCAAGGTCGATCTTGGTGATCAGCAGCCAGGGGGTGCCGGGAATCCTTGAAGTCGCCGCGAGTACAGGGATGCCGCGGTAATCGATGGTCTCCCGGAACACGCCCGGCGGATTGACGGCAGCACGGGCAACCAGCATGCGCTGGTCATCAAGGTTGCGGTAGGTGCTGAGAGGGCTTGCGTCAGGCGCGTGGCGCAGCGTGCTCAGGAACACGGCGCGGTTTTCCCCGGACTTGCGGATCATGAAGGCCTCGCCGCTGGCACTGGGCGCAGTCGGCCAGGAGGACACATATCTGAACAAATGTTCGGTGGCGTCGGCCTCAAGATAGGCGGCGCCGACGATCACGGCGTCTGCAGTGCTCCCGGTCCTGACCGGTTGGACGATGCCGAACAGCAATTCACCTCCGGCTCCGCGATGCAGGTCGACCAAGGCTGGCAGGCCGCTGGCATAGATTTCATCGAGGGCGGCACCCAGCGCCGGCTCGATGGTGGACGCCGCAGCCAGGGGATAGACCGGAATCCGGTTGCGATCAAACACGACTATCCGGCGGTACCCGTAAGCCATGCCCATCTGTGCCGAAATTTCGTGCAGCCCGGTGGTGGTGACCTGCCGGATTTCGCGGCCGGCATCGGGATTCACCAGGCGCCGGATTGCCGGACGTTGCACCAGGATTTCGCCATCGCCGATGCGCTCCTGGAGAAAATCCGTGATCTGCTGCGTCTTGATCTGGGAGACGGCAAGGAGATCGGCCTCGACCTGTTCGCGGACCTGGCCACGGTAATGCGTGAAAGCCAGCCAGGCCGCGACCATGATGATGCAGGCCATCAGGACCTGGAGCGCGATGATGCCTGTCAGGTCAATGCGGCCGGGCTGGCCGGGTTTTGCGGGTGCAGGCATGGAGCCCATGGTTTTTGTTGTTGTGGAATTCCGGCTTGTTTGGCGAATCGGTTCGCAGCCGACGCGCCGAAGTTCACATTATAGGAACTGAGGCTGCGCCCGCACAATCAGGATTTGAAACCTGCCGATGGCGCCGGCATTCACCGCGTTCCCGGGGGTATCTGGTAATCTCCGGCAGCACAATCAGGGAATAAGGCGGCCAGAATCGATGGGCAGGACAATGTTGCGGACGGTTCAGCGCGGGAGGCGGCGATGAATGCCGTAATCTACGGCATTCGCAATTGCGACACCGTCCGGAAAGCGCGGGCCTGGCTGGACGGGCACGGGGTGGCCCATTCGTTTCATGATTACAAGGCCGCGGGGATTGATGCTTCCCGCTTGCGTTCCTGGTGCTCGGCACTGGGCTGGGAAATCCTGATCAACCGCGCCGGCACCACCTTCCGCAAATTGCCCGAATCACAGAAATCCGGCCTTGATGAAGCGCGGGCGGTTGCACTGATGCTGGCGCATCACTCACTGATTCGCCGGCCGGTGCTTGAAACCGGCGATGGACGGTTGCTGGTGGGTTTCCGCGCAGACGACTATGCGGAGGTCTTCCACACCACGGACTGATGCCTGCGGCGGGGGCAAATCCTGCGGTCTTCGACCATGAATGACGAAACATACATGAGGCTGGCGCTTGAACTTGCAGGACAGGCAGCGGCCGCTGGCGAAGTGCCGGTTGGTGCACTGGTCGTCCGCGACGGCGAGATCATCGGCCGGGGACACAACCAGCCGATCGGCCAGGCGGATCCGGCAGCGCATGCCGAAGTGATGGCCCTGCGCGATGCCGGACGGCGCGTCGGCAACTACCGCCTGGCAGGCTGCGAACTCTACGTGACCCTGGAGCCCTGCGTGATGTGTACCGGTGCGATCATGCATGCGCGCATCGGCCGCGTGGTTTTCGGTGCTCGTGATCCCAAGACGGGCGCCTGCGGCAGCGTGGTCAACCTGTTTGCGGATTCACGGCTTAACCATCATGCCGAGGTAAAAGGCGGTGTAATGGCGGAAGAAGCGGCGGCGATGCTGCAGGCATTTTTTGCGGAACGGCGCCGGAAAACTTGAGAATCCGTATCTGCATCCGCACGCAAACGCTCGAGTGGACGGGAGCGGATGGATTGACGCTGTGCCGTTATGCGATATCCAGCGCGGGCAGGGGGGTGGGCCAGACCAACGGCAGCCTGTGCACGCCGCTGGGCCGACATATTGTTCGCGCCAGGATCGGCGACGGGCAGCCGGTCAACACGGTGTTTGTCGGCCGGAGGCCCACTGGCGAGATTTTCAGCCCGGAACTGGCCGAACGTTTTCCGGGCCGGGACTGGATTCTGACCCGCATTCTCTGGTTGTCGGGTTGCGAGCACGGCTTCAATCGGCTTGGACGGGTGGATACGATGCGGCGCTTTATCTATATCCATGGCAGCCCGGATTCGGTGCGGATGGGGCAACCGGGTTCAATCGGCTGCATACGCATGCGCAATGCCGACATCATCGAGTTGTTCGATCGGGTCACTCCTGGCACCCCGGTCGATATTTTCGAATAATCAGGCACTTGCCCGTTTTGTTGCACTTGCTTGCGCTGCGTCATCGACCAATGCGCGTGCCCGGTAAATGTCAAAAATATGATTTTAAAACAAATACTTATATTGTTTGATGCGCAACATTGTGCGCTGCGCCAGAATGGGCTAAATTGTGCGCCGCAACTGCCGATCAAAGGCGGTAACCACTAAAAGGGCACGGCATGCGACTCAAAGACAAGGTAGCCATCATCACCGGGGCGGGGCGCGGTATCGGACAGGCGACAGCCATCAAATTCGCCCGCGAAGGGGCCAAGGTGATGGTGTGCGACATCAAGCAGGAGTGGATCGACGAAACCGTGCAGAAATGCAAGGACGCCGGCAGTGATGCCATCGGCCAGATTGCCGACGTCCGCGACATGAAGTCGCTGGACGCCATGGTCAAGAGCACGGTCGACAAATGGGGCCGGGTGGACTGCCTGGTCAACAACGCCGGCATCGTGGCCGATGCACAGCTGAAAAACATGACCGAAGAGCAGTTCGACAACGTCATCGCCATCAACCTGAAGGGCGTCTACAACTGCACCAAGGCGGTGGTCAACAAGATGCTTGAGCAGCAGTCGGGCGTGATCCTCAATTCATCGTCGATCGTCGGCCTGTATGGCAATTTCGGGCAGACCAATTACGCAGCCAGCAAGTTCGCGGTGATCGGCATGGTCAAGACCTGGGCGCGTGAACTCGGCCGCAAGGGCATCCGTGCCAATGCGGTATGCCCCGGTTTCATCGCAACACCGATCCTGGGCTCGATCCCGGAGAAAGTCATCCACGCGCTGGAAGACAGGGTGCCGATGGGGCGCCTCGGCAAACCCGAGGAAATCGCCAATACTTTCGCCTTCCTTGCCTCGGACGACGCCAGCTACATCAATGGCGCGGCCATCGAAGTCAGCGGCGGCCTGACCCTCTGATGCATTGATGCTGCCGCGCCGGTGTTCAGCCGGCGCAGCAGCGTTCCAGCGCCCCGCGGTCCGGTGATCGCAGCACTCCCGTTTCCGTGATCAGCGCACTGACCAGTTCCGCCGGCGTGATGTCGAACACGGGATTGGCAATCCGGATCTGCGCCGGTGCCCAGCGCGTGTCGCGGTAACCGGCAACTTCCCCAGCATCACGTTCCTCGATCGGGATCCCGGCGCCCGAAGGCGTGTCGAGGTCGATGGTGGATCGCGGACAGGCCACGTAGAACGGGATGCCGTGGCGCCGGGCCAGCACCGCCATCATGTACGTGCCGATCTTGTTGGCGACATCGCCGTTGGCCGCCACCCGGTCCGCACCGACGATCACGGCGTCGACTTTACGGGTTCCCATCAGGTATCCCGCCGCACTGTCGGCGATCAGGGTCACCGGGATGCCGTCCTGCTGCAATTCCCACGCCGTCAGCCTTGCCCCCTGCAGGAAGGGCCTGGTTTCATTGGCGATCACTTCCACGCGCTTGCCGGCGGCAATGGCGGAGCGGATCACGCCCAGCGCGGTGCCGTGACCGGCAGTCGCCAGCGCGCCGGCGTTGCAATGGGTCATCACGCAGGCCGCGTCCGGCAGAAGGGCTGCTCCGTGCGCGCCGAGCCTGCGATTGATCTCAAGATCGTCAGCGGTGATCCGGTGCGCTGCTGCAAGCAGGCGCTCCGCCAGCTGCAGGGGGCCATCAGCCGTGTCGGTCCCGATCTGCTCGCGCATACGGGCCAGTGCCCATGACAGGTTGACCGCGGTGGGACGGCTGGCCGCGAGGATGTCGAATGCCGTGGCCATGCCTTCATCGAAATCGCCGCGCGGTGCGCGGCTAAGGCGCTGCGCTTCCAGTGCAATGCCGTAGGCTGCCGCGCAGCCGATCGCCGGCGCGCCGCGGACCACCAGCGCATGTATGGCCTGTGCCACGGCCTGCGCGGAATCGCAGCGCAGATAGTCGCAGCGGTCGGGCAGCAGGCGCTGGTCGAGCAGTTCAAGCGCGCCGTTGTTCCAGCGCAGGGTGTGAAAGGCAGTCATGGGTTTCCGTCCACTGTGTCAGGCGGCGGCGCGGGCGAGTATCCGCTGTTCGAATCCGCCGTATTCCAGTTCTGCGCGTGCGATGTCATGGACCGGGGCGGCGCGGTACTGCCCATGAGCGCTGGCGCGGCTGATGATGGCGATGTCATGGCGAAAGACTTCTGCGGCGACAGCGGCGTAATGGGAATTGACGCCGAAGGCGCACATGCCGAACCCGGAGTCGAGGATGATGCGCGGCGCGGCATCGATCCGTGCCGCGGCCATGCCCAGTTCACGGTCGAGGTAGTCGCGGTATTCCGCAGCGTAGGCAGCCATATCGCTGCCCACCAGCGGCAATCGTTTGGTGAATATCGCATGTTGCGGCGTGGGCGGTCCCTGGCGTGACAGTTCGGCGAGGTCTGTGCGACGCGAAAAGGCCAGGACTTCCGGGCTGCTGTCGAGGTGCATGGCGAGGGGGAACCCCGCGATTTCGGAAGCGGCGGCGCGCAGGGTTTCCGCCGCGCCTGCGCTACCGGCGGTTTCGCTGGCGCGCGGCAGGGTCCACGCCCTGCGCCGCTGCAGCCATTCTTCGGCAAGGCCGACCAGGCGGACCAGGTTTTCGTAGGACTCGCGTGCGCTGTGGCCGAAGGCGACGACGCCGTGAAAGGCCAGGATCAGACCGATGGTCGATGCAGTTGTCTTCGATTCGAACACGGTTTTGCATGCGCGAGCGAGTGCGACGCCGGAATGGCGGTAGGGCACCACCGGCGCCAGTTCGCCGAACACTTCACTGCAGGTGGCTTCGCAGGACGCGACGTTGGCAACCGCCAGCACCGCGTCGGCATGGGCATGTTCGACATGGCTGAAGGGCAGCGCAGCATGCATCAGCGTTTCGATCGAAGGTTTCGGCGCCAGTGGCGATTGCTTGCAGTCGTCGACGCGCCGCATCAGTTCGGCATCCCCGGTCTGGCTGTCGTCGAGCAGCGCGCGCAGCGCGTGCAGGTCAAGCGCTGTGAAATGTTCTTCCCGCACTGCGGAGAGATCGCTGCCGCTGCCCTTGACGTGCAGGATGTGCGCGGTTTTGAACGAGGTATTACCGCCGCCCTGCAGCACCAGGTCGCAGTTGCCGCCGATCAGGCGCGAAGTGTAGGCGCGCAGCGCGAGCGGCGTTGCGCACTGTCCTGCGGCTTCATCGTTCCAGAGGCTGTCCATGGAAATCGGCGTGGTCGGTAACGCCGGTGATTATAATGGCCGGCGATGGCGGAATCCGGAGCATTTACGATACGACTGGCCTCGTGGCAGGAGGACAGGCCTCTGCTGCAGGCCGTGCGCAGCAAGGTGTTCATTGCCGAGCAGCACGTCCCCGAGGAACTGGAATGGGATGCCGACGATGCGGCATCCCTGCATGTGCTGGCGCTGGATCCGCAGGGAGTTGCGGTCGGGACGGGCAGGTTGCTGCCCGACGGGCATATCGGCCGCATGGCCGTGCTGCGTGAATGGCGGAAGCGCGGCGTGGGCAGCGCGTTGCTCGGGCTGCTGGTGGCCTGCGGGCGCGGGCGCGGTGACCGCGCGCTGCACCTGAATGCGCAGACCCATGCGCTGGATTTTTACCGGCGCCACGGGTTCGTCGCCCATGGCGGCGAGTTCATGGATGCCGGCATTCCGCACCGGCGGATGACGCTCAGGCTGTAAGAGGCAGGTTCCGCTGCAGCCTGAAGGCTCGGGCATCCTCACCGGCCGGATCGCCGCCGGGGCCGAAGCGTTTTTCATGGAAAAACACATCCCCCGCGCGGCTGACCAGCAGGACTGTCGACGTGCGCGTGCCGTAGCGGTCGCCGGCGATGAACGGAGGGGACAGTTCGCGTTCGCGCTGGCGGTCGATGCCGGTGTCGGGCAGTTGCGCATCCGGCGCGGCCTTGCGGTCCGCCAGCACGGCGAACAGCAGGCCGCTGATCGAATCGGGGTCATCGCTGGCGAGCGCCGATGCCATTGCGGAAATGCCGCCAACGACCTTGGGCCAGGGCGTATCGAGCAGGTGATTGCTCAGGCCATGAATGCCCGGCGTCACTGCCTGCGGCCCGGGCGCGCGGTTGGAATGGAAATACAGTGCATCGGGGTCGCCGGCGAGCAGGCTGTAGGGATTGTATTCGCCGTCACGGGCCGACGCGGCGCGCAGGTAATCGGCCGCGCCAGCGCCACCCGCGAGATAGCCGCTGACCAGTTCGCCGCGCGAGCGCGGCGCCGCAGGGCCGGGTTTGCCGGCGCGGAAGTTGGTTATTGCGGCAAAGCGGCCGCCGGTGTGCAGCCCCATCCAGGTGCCGCCTTTTTCGAGGTCGCGGCCACCGTAGATTTCAGGATGGTCTTCCCAGAAGCCGGCCGGCGAAGCCGGGCGGTCGTGATGTTCATCGCGGTTCGCGGCCACCACCAGTGGAAACCGGCTGTGCGCCCTGAAACCGAACAGGATCAGGCACATTGCTTCATTCGCCGAAACACTCGGTGTGGCGGCTGCTGCCGTCCTGCAGCAGCTTGCCGATGCCGCTCGCGGCAAGAGCCTCGGCGAGTTCCCATTCGAATTTCGCCTCGTCTTCGACGCCTTCGTAGATTTCCATCCACAGCAGCGGTTCGTTGCGTTTTTTCAGCATGCGCCCGCGGATGCCGGTGCGGCGCTGCATCGCGTCGAGCAGGAATTCGACGGCGACTGCGCAGGCGCCGGCCTTGCCGGCGTCGACACGGTAATAGATGTAGTAGGACCAGGACATGTTCAGCTCAGGGCGTAAGGCAGGTCGACGAGGGTCAGTTGCGAACCCTGCGGCGACCCGAGGTGGTAGGGAGTACTGGCCGCGTTCGAGGTCTGCAGGACGGCCAATACTTCCTGGCGTCCTCCTGTCGCGGGCGCTGCATTGACAATCATGCCCGCCGACTGTCCCTCCAGACCGGAACAGTACAGCTTGTCTCCGGGAGCCGCCGGTGCGGCGACCACGGCGCGGTACATGCGCTGCTTGAGACGCCCGAGGTAATGCGTGCGCGCGACGATCTCCTGGCCGGGGTAGCAGCCCTTGGTGTAACTGAGCGCACCGATCAGGTCGAGATTGACCATCTGCGGCACGAATTCCTCCTGTGTCGCCGGCAGGATGAAGGGGATTCCGGCGCAAATGTCGGCAGCCGGCCAGGCGCCGTCATCCGCAGGCAGGTCCAGTCCCTCACGCGGCAGCACCGCGATGCGGCGCGCGCCGGGCAACCCGACGCTGGGCAGCGGATCCGGGTGACCTGACTGCAGCGCCGCCAGTGACGCTTCGGCATCGTTCCCATGCAAGCCCACCCAGGCCTGCGTTTCCGACAGATCCTCGGCTTTGACTTTGGAGCGCAGGATGTACATCGACAGGCGTTTGCGCACCGCTCCGGAGAGCGCGGCAGGCAACATCATCAGGAAGCCATCGCTGCGGTGCCACAGCATGAAAGTCGCCAGCAGGCGGCCCTTGGGCGTGCAATAGCCGCCGTAGCCGGCGCTGCCCGGCTTCAGCGCGTTCACGTCGCAGGTCAGCTGTCCATGCAGGAACGGCGCTGCATCGTCGCCGCTGAAGCGCAGCAGCGCGAAATCCTGAAGCAATACGGCGGGCACGGCGGTCATCCAGTGGGTGCAGTGAGTGCGCGATGATAGCGCTCTCCGCAGGGCGTGTAAATTTATCCAATGAAAACAAATAGATGTGAAATTCCGCCGGGGATTGCCAAGAACGCCGCCTTGGATTGCAATCGGGTCATGGACAAACCCCGCCTGCAGCCGATCGAACTGGGACCTTCACGGCGGCTGGCCCTGCTGCTAGCCGCGGCCCATCTTGCCGCGGCGACAGTCCTGGTCTGGCTGCCCCTGCTGTCCTGGATGATCGCCGGATTGCTGCTGCTGTTGTCCGGCAGTGCAGTGCTGGCGATTCGCCGTCATGCGCTGCGGCGCGGGCCGGGTGCCGTGAGGACTCTCGAATTCTCAGACCGGGAGCGCCTGCGCCTGCGCGACGCGCAGGGGCAATGGCATACAGCGCGGCTGCTGGGCAGCAGCACCGCCGGCGCAGGATGCGCGGTGCTCAATTTGCAAACGGAACATGCCGGGGTCTTTCATGTCGTCATCCTCGGCGATGGCATTGAATCCGAAGACTGGCGCCGGCTCAGGGTCTGGCTGCGCTGGGGGCCGCACGGCAACTCTGCAGCGGATCGTGCCTGATCCGCATTCACTGTTCTTCCGGCGGCTTGACCCGGCTGAACATCCGCAGCAGCGTCAGGTCGTAGACGATCTTCAGTGCGCCGCAGACCACCAGCGGCCAGCCGAAACTGCTGGCGGCAAGCATGGCCCCTGCCAGCGACGGGCTCAGTGCGCTGGCGAGGCTGCGCGGCACTGCGGTCAGGCTGGCGGCCGCCGGCCGTTCGCCGGGGGAAACCACCGCCATCACGTACGACGTGCGGGCAGGCACGTCCATCGATGACAGCGCGCTGCGCAGGAAAAGGAACAGCAGCGCCAGTTCCAGCGTCGGCATGAACGGCACCAGGATCAGGAACAGGTTGGCCGGCAGGTGGGTGAACACCATGGTGTTGATCAGCCCGAAGCGCGCGGCGACGCGGGCTGCCGCGAGGTGTGAAAACGCGGTCAGCAGGCCGGTCCAGAAAAAAATGCTGCCGGCCGCCGCCACCGACAGGTCGAAGCGCTGCAGCAGCCACAGCGCCAACAGCGACTGCACCGCGAAGCCGCCTGCGAAGGCATCTACGCTGAACAGGGCTGCCAGCGTGTAGACGATGCGCCTCGACGGACCCAGAGGTACCGGCCGTTCGTGGCGTTCGGGTTCCAGCGCCGGAGTCAGGCTGCGGTAGAGCAGCAGGCTCGCCAGACCGAGCAGTGCGTAGAGAACGAACATTGCCCGGATCGCCGTCAGTCTTGGGCCATCTCCGCCGGATGCGAACAGATCGGGCAACGCCGCGGCCTGTGCGCCGACAGCGGCAACCAGCGCACCAATCAGGCTGTAACGGGCGAACAGCGCGGTGCGCGACTGCGCACCCGTGGCGCGCGTAAGCAGCGTCTGTTCAAGCGGCGAAAACGGCGTCACGTCGTTGGCCGCCGGATTGAGCGTACCGACCACGGCGATCACCAGCAGCGGCCAGAACTCGGTGGCCAGGCTCACGGCGAAGCCGGTGGCCGCCATCAGCAGGCTCGCCGCCAGCAGCAGCCTGCGCGTTGAATGGCGATGGGCGACGAAACCGATGCCCAGCGTCATCACGCCGGAACCGAGCAGGGTGGCAGTGACCAGGAACCCGACTTCCAGCGCGCTGTAGCCGAGCAGGGTCAGGTAGTACGGCAGCAGCAGGCTGACGTAGCCGTCGCCGAAAGCGCGCAGCGCGCGCGCGGCAAGCAGCAGGCGCGCGTCGGGCAGCGTGCCCGGCGGCAGCAGGAGGTTGCGAATCGTAATCATTGCGGACGAGGCGCCAAGCGTAACAAGGAATGGGCGCATGCGGAGGGCGGTCGAGCGCAGGCGCGGCCCGGGCCTGCGCTATACTCCGCGCTTCGCTGTGCCTACCCGCGCGGAGGAATGATGATCGAGCTCTACAGCTGGGCCACGCCCAACGGCCACAAGATCCACATCATGCTGGAGGAAACCGGCCTGCCGTACCGGGTGCACGGCGTGAACATCCGCACCGGCGACCAGTTCAAGCCGGAATTCCTCAGGATCAGCCCCAACAACCGCATCCCGGCGATCGTCGATCCCGAAGGTCCCGGCGGCAAGCCGCTGTCGCTGATGGAGTCCGGCGCGATCCTGCTCTACCTCGCCTCGAAGACCGGCCGGTTCCTGCCGCAGGACTTGGCCGAACGCTGGACCTGCACGCAGTGGCTGATGTGGCAAATGGGTGGCGTCGGGCCGATGTTCGGCCAGGCCAACCATTTCCGCCGCTATGCCAAGGACAGGATCGAGTATGCGATCGAGCGCTACACCAACGAGGCGAACCGCCTGACCCACGTGCTCGACAAGCAGCTGGCACAGTCGGAATACGTGGCCTGCGGCGAGTATACGATTGCCGACATGGCGATTTTCCCGTGGATGCGCGGCGCCGACAGCCGCGGCATCGACATGAATGAATATCCGCATGCCAAGCGCTGGTTCGACGCGATCAACGCGCGGCCGGCGGTGCAGCGCGCACTGCAGGTGCTCTCCGCGGAGTCGAACAGCAATCCCGTCGACGACAAGGCGCGCGAGGTGATGTTCGGCAAGACCCAGTTCCAGAAACGGTGACCGGGCGAGCACAGCCGAATTGACCCCCGAGAACCGCAATGTGGCGCTGCTCTGCGCCACCCAGGCGCTGCTGTTTACCAACAACACCATCCTGATCTCGATCAACGGGCTTGCCGGTTACGAGCTCGCGGCCGACAAATCGCTGGCCACACTCCCCGTGACGGCATACGTGATCGGGGCCGCGCTGACCACGATTCCGGTTTCTCAGCTGATGCGGCGTGTCGGACGCGCCAACGGGTTCTCGATCGGCACCCTGATCGGCATATTCGGCGCGTTGGTCTGCGGCTTCGCCGTCTACAGCCACAGTTTCTGGACGCTGTGCCTCGGCACCCTGATCATGGGCATCTACAACGCTTCGGGCCAGTATTACCGCTTTGCGGCTGCCGACGCAGCCAGCCCCGACTTCAAGAGCAGGGCGATATCGCTGGTCATGGCGGGCGGCCTGGCGGGCGGCATCATCGGCCCGCAGACCAGCAAATTGACCAAGGACATGCTGCCGGCCGAATTCCTCGGCAGCTACCTGGTGCTGATCGGTTTCTGCCTTGTTGCGCTGACCCTGCAGCGGATGATGCGCATCCCGCGCCTTTCGCAGTCCGAACAGAAGGACCAGGGCAGGCCGCTCTCAGAGATTGCGCGCCAGCCTTCGTTCATTGTCGCGGTGCTGAGCGGAATGGTCGGTTACGGCGTGATGAACCTGCTGATGACCGCGACGCCGCTGGCGATGAAATCATGCGAGCACCCGTTCAGCGATGCCGCATTCGTGATCCAGTGGCATGTGGTGGCGATGTTCGCGCCCTCGTTTTTCACCGGCTCGCTGATCAAGCGCTTCGGCGTGCGCTCGATCCTGTTCACCGGGGTGCTGATGAGCCTGGGCTGCGTGGCCATCGCGCTGTCAGGGGTGGACGTCATGCATTTCTGGATCGCGCTGATGCTGGTCGGCGTGGGCTGGAATTTCATGTACCTGGGCGGCACCACGCTGCTGACCGAAACCCATGCGCCCTCCGAAAAGGCCAAGGTGCAGGGCGCCAACGACATGGCGATTTTCATCACCATGGCCATCAGTTCCGCATCGTCAGGCTGGCTGTTTTCCGCACGCGGCTGGGAGATCATGAACTACGGCGCCGTGCCGTTCCTGGTGGTCACCGGCCTCGCCATTCTGTTCTACGGGACCGGCAAACGGGCAGTGCAGGGCTGACACCGGATTGTGACGTTTTGAGGTAAAATCCGGGCCATCCCGGGCAGAGCGGAATCCACAATCTTCCGCTTTGCCTTTGTTTTTTCATAAAAATCAACGTGTTTGCATGAGGAGTTCCCGATGAACCAGCCTGCGACCAAGGCGCAGATCGCGCCTGCCATGGACGCCCCGGCCCATGTCACCCATGCCAAGCTGAAGGCCTGGGTTGCCGATGTCGCCAAATTGACCAAACCCGACCGCATCGTCTGGTGCGACGGGTCACAGGAGGAATACGACCGCCTGTGCAACGAGATGGTCGCCGCCGGCACCCTGATCCGGCTCAACCAGGAAAAGCGTCCCGGCTGCTTCCTCGCCCGCTCCGATCCCGACGATGTGGCTCGCATGGAAGACCGCACCTTTGTCTGCAGCCGCAACAAGGAGGATGCCGGTCCCAACAACAACTGGATGGCGCCCGAAGAGATGAAGGCGACCATGAGCAGGCTGTATGACGGCTGCATGCGCGGCCGCACGATGTACGTGATCCCGTTCAGCATGGGGCCTCTCGGATCGCACATCGCCCACATCGGCGTTGAACTGACCGACTCGGCCTATGTCGTGGTCAGCATGCGCATCATGACCCGCATCGGCCGCAAGGTGCTCGATATCCTCGGCGCCAACGGTGAGTTCGTGCCCTGCCTGCATTCCGTGGGCATGCCGCTGCAGCCGGGCCAGAAGGACATTCCCTGGCCGAGCAACAAGGAACACAAGTTCATCACCCATTTCCCGGAAGAGAAGCTGATCTGGTCTTTCGGCAGCGGCTACGGCGGCAACGCGCTGCTCGGCAAGAAATGCTTCGCACTGCGCATTGCTTCGATCATGGCGAAGGAGCAGGGCTGGCTCGCCGAACACATGCTGATCCTCGGCATCCAGCCGCCGGGCGGAAAGAAGCACTACATCGCAGCGGCCTTCCCCAGTGCCTGCGGCAAGACCAACCTGGCCATGCTGATCCCGCCCAAGGCGCTGGAAGGCTGGAAGGTCACGACCATCGGTGAGGACATCGCCTGGATCAAGCCGGGGCCCGACGGCCGTCTCTACGCGATCAACCCGGAATCCGGCGCATTCGGCGTGGCTCCGGGAACTTCGGACGAGACCAATGCCAACTGCCTAGCCGCGCTGAAGAAAAACACCATCTTCACCAATGTCGCGATGACCGATGACGGCGACGTGTGGTGGGAGGGGCTGACCAAGGAGCCGCCGAAGCACCTGATCGACTGGACCGGCCAGTCGTGGACGCCCGAGAGCGGGCGCCTGGCCGCGCATCCGAATTCGCGCTTCACCGTACATGCTTCGCAGATCCCGTCGATGGACCCCGACTGGGAAAACCCCGCCGGCGTGCCGATCAGCGCTTTCCTCTTCGGCGGACGTCGCACCACCACCGTGCCGCTCGTCACCGAAGCCAAGGACTGGCAGCATGGCGTGTACCTGGCGGCGACGATGGCCTCCGAAACCACTGCAGCAATCGTCGGCAAGGTCGGCGTGGTCCGTCGCGACCCCTTCGCGATGCTGCCGTTCTGCGGCTACCACTTCGGCGACTATTTCAAGCACTGGCTCAGTGTCGGCTCGAAAGTCGCGCAGGCGCCGAAGATTTTTGCGGTGAACTGGTTCCGCCGGGATTCCAACGGCAAGTTCATGTGGCCCGGCTTCGGCGACAACATGCGCGTGCTGAAATGGGTGGTCGAGCGCTGCGAAGGCAAATCCGGCGCAACCGAGACCCCGATCGGCAACATGCCGCGTTACGAAGACATGGAGTGGAAGGGCATGGGCAGCTTCAGCCGTGAAACCTTCGACGAACTGACCCATGTCGACCACGACGCCTGGCGCGCCGAGATCAAGGATCACGACGAACTGTTCGGCAAGCTTCAGTCGCGGCTGCCTGCGGAAATGGCGGCGCAGCGCCA
>VFQT010000257.1_pt1 | contig 83779 bp, 57 predicted proteins | sample 3512381 | NCBI WGS metagenome assembly VFQT01 (sample SAMN10412376, study PRJNA504923) | tailings metagenome | isolation source: Relicate 2 Philex TSF3 active mining site | place: Philippines: Tuba, Benguet | collected 2017-08-29
CGGCCAGGGTATCATTGGCAGAGTTGATATCATCGTTGAGCGTGTACTGAGCCAGTTCCATCGTGCGATAGACAAACTCCTTGACTCGACGTCGAAGATCGTCATGCCGTTTCAGGTCGTCCGCCTGTTCCAGAATGGCAATCACAGCTCCCTTCGAAACAGTCGAGCCGATCTTTGGCAGCGCCGCGTATTCTTCCGGTGTCGGCATACCGCCCACGACATTCAGCGCCGCCGGATCAATAATCAGTTTTCCGGGATCCGATGGATTCGTCTTTGGCTGGATGGCACCGCGAGCCTGATCCTGGAGTTTTGCCATCGACGTGTACCACTCCTGATACTCATCCGGCATCAGAATCCGTCCCGTTGTCGGAGCCGGGACCAGGACCACGCCCTGCGGTTCCAGAACACAAGGAGCTTCGTGGTACCAGGGAATCGGAATAGACACCGCCAGCCAGACAACGCTTCCCAGAAGAATCAGTGAGATGGCAATCTTGGGTTTGCTCATGGGTTCCATCCTGGGAGTTGCAATGATCTGCCAGACGCTTCGTCCCAGACCAAACAGAATACCGGCCATTGAAAAGCACAGCACCGTGACACCCAGACTCTGCAGATCATACGGCTTCAGCACGGTGTAAAGAAACATACAGATTGAAACAAGCACGACCCAGCGGTAAAGCCACGCGGCGATCGCATAGGTGACGAACCAGACTCGCCCTGTTTCCGGCATGAAGGGATCCGGCCGCGATTCGATTCCCAGGCAGTACCAGGAGAACGCTTCTTTCAGCAGCTTCTCGGATTTCTGCCGGAGATTCGGAATCTCCAGGAAGTCGCTCATCATGTAATAACCGTCGAACCGCATCAGCGGGTTGGCATTAAAAATGACCGTCGTGATCGTGGTCACGAAGAAGATGTTGAGTGCCAGATGATGAAGCAGGCCTGGCTTTGTCAGCCACCAGATGTAGATGGCGATGGCGGACAGGATGACTTCGATGTACATCCCCGCGGCACCGATGATGATGCGGTGCCACTTGTTCTTCATCATCCACGAATCCGTCACGTCGCAGTACAGGCACGGACTAAAGACCAGCAGCATCACGCCCATTTCATGGCATTCACCTCCATAGTGGACGCAGCTGAGTCCGTGACCAAATTCGTGAATCACCTTGGCCAGTCCCAGTGTGGCCCAGAGATAGATCAGGTTGGGCCATCCGAAGAAGCTCTGAAATTCCGGCAGCCGGCCTTTGAACTCTTCCAGATTTGCTCCCAGCACCAGCCAGGAGGAAACCACAAACAGCATGCACAGAGACACGCAGAATGGATGAAACAGCCATCGAGTGAATGGCAACATCCAGCGCAGTGTTCGTTCCGGGTCCCAGCCGGGCAGACGCAGAGACAGCAGGCTCATCAGAGTCTGCTTAATTTTCTCTTTGCGAGTCTTATCACGTTCACGAACGACCGAAGCGCCCTGTCCGGCACGATTGCTGATCACCAGCCCCTTTTTATGGAGGTCTGTAATCAGCTGCTGGATGTCGCCCAGTGTGATCTGAAGAGTTGGAAACTCCAGCTTCAGGTCGTCCCGGACTTTTTCCAGACTGCGTTCGCCGTTCAGCAGTTCCAGGATCCGATACTGCTCAATCTGCAGTCGATGGTACTTCAGTGCGATCGGGTCCTTGATGACCTGGTAACCCACACCGAGGTAGTCAATTTTGGCGACAACCAGGTCCGCACGCTTTTTCAACGGTATTGGCCGCTGGTTGGAAGCGACCATGCTGCCGGCACTCATCAGCGGATTATCCTGTCAGTCGCGAACTGCATAACGAGAGTTCCTGAGCCTGTGACCCGATTCAATGTCAGCCAGCCACTGCTAGTTACGCTCTTTGGAAAGGACGTAAGCGTCAACGGGCATGCCCTTCTGCAGCAGATACCGATTGTGTTTGTCCATTCGATTTTTGACGTAAACAATCAGCTCGACATAGCGCACGTTGGTAATCACCTGAACGCTCTTGCCAATCTGCATGATCTCACCAACAAAGACGCCTTCTCGCTCTTCATCAGCAGGCTCTGCCGCGGGTTCCGCAGCAGGCTCGGCAGGATTTGACTCAGGTTCAGTGCACTGGTCCGTAAACGGATCGGTCTTCTTTTCGGCTTCTCGCTTGAAGTCCCCATCATCGGGGCTGACAACCGCGGCCGCCGCATTTTCCTGGATGACAATTTCGACCTGGTCACCCACGAAGAGCTTATCCCGTTCCTTGTAGGGAACTCGCAGGATGGCTCGCATCTCCGACATATCTGTCAGAGTCATCACCGGGTCACCCTGACGCACGTTGTTGCCAGGGTACCGAATCAGTTCCGACACGACACCGTCGAAAGGAGCACGAACGGTATACTGAGCCATCTGAGCTTTCTTGATTGCCACATCGGCTTCCTGGAGCAGCTTATCCCCCAGCGCCTTGTTCACTGACGCATCCGCCTTGGTGACTTCCAGATTGGCAGTACGGAGTTCAGCCGCATTGAAGCTGCCTTTGCGAGTCTCATTGGCCGTGACTTTTTGTGCGAGCTGTGCTTTTGCAACGTCCAGTGACGCCTTTGCAAATTCAATCTCGGTCTGCTGTTCAAATTCCAGCTGAGCACGACGAACTTCCGCTTGAATCACGGAATCGTCCAGTTGCACCAGAATTTCCCCAGCTTTGACATGCTTGCCTTCTGCTTCCGGGTTGACGCTCACAATCCGCCCGGCGACTTCCGTGGAGATTGGCACTTCGCGCCGCAGTTCAATCGACGCCTGTGATGCCTTAATGCGAGTGATCTGCTGAGCACAGGCATTTTGGCTGGTTCCCATTCCTATCAATACGGCCAGGAACAACGCATTGCTGAGGAGTTTCATAGTTGAGTCCTTCGCCGAGTTTGTCACAGAGAGCCCTCCATAGAGGGGCCAAGTGGCGCTGAGTTTCTCAGAGAAAATTGAAGTTCTGATGGTTTCCGAAAGTCGGATCGCAGAAATCTACCCGAAATCGTCCCTGCGACTCAATCTGATTCTGTAACACACCGCCTCAACTGATCACGATGAGTGTTACACTGGCGAATGTGGCGAATGTGGTCGTTTCGGACGCCGGCAAAAAGACGATCAAAACCTGCCTAATCCAACAGGCGATCAGATCTTGCGAAGGATGAAGACGACGTCTTCGGAGCGGCCGTTGATCGTGTGTGGCTTATTGATGTTGTACGCGAAGTCGTACGTCTCGGCGATTTCCAGGCTCGGTACCTTCGCCAGCAGAGATCGGAATTCAGCGACCTTGTAGGTTCGATATTCCATATGGTCCACGATGCGCATTCGGCTGGTTGGTGTGAACACATCGACGTGCAGACCCAGATGTTCCAGTCGAGTCTTCCGGTCGATGCCCTTGGACCACATGTAAGAATTGACGACCAGGTTTCCTCTGCGTGCCGACCAGCTCTCTTCCTGCATTGGCTTGCAGGCGGTTGGTTCAAGGTGAATCCCAAGAACGTACAACCCGCCCTTGTTCAGACCTTTGGCCATGCATTCCAGATGTCCCTGTGCCTGCTCCTCCGTTGGTAGGTGGCGGAACGTGTTGATCATGTTGAAGCCCGCATCAAACTTCTTGCGGACCTTGAAGTCAGACATGTCACCGACAACGACGTTCGGTGGCAGATCAAAGCGGGCCATCCGTTTGTTGCAGAACTCCACAGCTTTGGGATTCAGGTCGTTGCCCGCAACTTCGTAACCATCGCGTCCCAGCTTGATCAGCAGTCGACCTGTTCCGCAGGCCGGCTCAAACAATCGCTTCACTTCGCACTTCGCATGCTTCGCGAAAGCCGCTTTCAGGAACTTCGCTTCCGCCGCCACATCGGATCCAAAGAGCAGTTCATAGTACTTTGGATAGTCGTAGATGCTGGCTTCAACCTGAGTCGACATGGTCTGATATTTTCCGAAAGTAGATCGTCTCTGTAGTGGACTTCGCCAGAAGTCCCTTTCCAACCGCGACGCATCGTAACGGGATTCATCGAAATTCCGAGTTCACCAGTGACTCCTGATCTGTTTCGAGAGATCAAGGTTTGGCGGCAGCGTTCAGCGAGTGAATGTCGATCGATTCAAAGTCGAGATCGGTCTTCGGGTCGTGCCCCTGAAGACTGAGATGCCCCGCGGCCACCTTGCGACCTTCGCGAGGATTGTCGCTGTCCTTGCGAGTGTCCTGCCAGCTGACAACCTGATAGCCATTCACCCATGATGCAAACTGATCGCCCTGAGCAATCAGCACGGCCGTGAACATCTTCCTGTCATCTGCAACAACGTACCTCGCCGGCGTGCGTCGGAAGATCGCGCCGGTTCCGAAGTCTGCCGGCAGAGTTCGATCGCCGTTCTTTGTGCCGTTGCTCAGCTGCATCTCGTAACCGTGGGAAGGTGCCGCTTCGGATCCCGGCAAGGCTCGGAAGAACACGCCGCCATTCAGGCCATCGCCGTTAATGCGAGCCGTGACCTTGAGAGCAAAGTCCTGGAACTGTTCTTCGGTTTCCAGGAACCCAGGACCTCCGGAAACGTGCAGCAGTCCCTCTTTGACCGCGAATTCCGATTTGGATCCCGGCACAGGTCGCCAGCCGGACGTATCGGTTCCGTTGAAGAGCTTTCGGAAACTTAATGGTCGCACGTAGACGTTCTTGTAAGCGGCGCGGCCCTGATTCATCTGCAGGCCCAGCTGGCCACTGAGTCGCACATTCGGAGTCGTGTCGGTGAAATCCACGATCTGCTTTTCGTCCAGCCAGACCTGAATGCGAGGACCTTCGCAGAGCACTCGAAAGTCGTGCCATCCACCTTCCACCGGCGGCACGTTCTCCGCGATATGGCGAGCCACCAGGCTGCCTGATTTGTGAGTCGCGTGGCTGTCGCAGATGTTCAACTCATACGTGTCGGTTGCCGGGTTCGCTGCGTTGGGCGCTGTTCGAAGAAAGAGCCCGCTGTTTCCACCAGCCGCCAGATGAAAGCTGCATCGCAATTCGAAGTCATCCAGCACATACGGAGTCAGCAGAAGACTCTTCTCCCCGGAATCCGCCACGATGGCTCCGTCTTCCACATGCCAGTTCGTCTGAGCCGGAACGACCCAGCCGAAGAGCGACTTGCCGTCAAACAGGCTGATCCAGCCATCGCGAATCTCCTGCTCCGTCAATGCCGGAGCGACAAACTCGATTGGCGTCGAGGCAGCATCTTCCGCCGCTGCGGCTTTGTCTTCGCCCGCCCTGGTCTTTTCTGCCGGCGCTGCGTCCGATGGCTTTGTCTCCGGCGTCGCCGTGTCCTGAGAGGGGCAACCGGTCAGGAACAGGAGACCCAGAACAATCGACGGCGAGACAACAAAACGACGGGGCATTGGTCAATTCCACGGGCTAATGAAGGAAGCGGGACCACCGGATGATAAGTGACAAGGAACCAGTGTAGAACGGCTGTCCTCAGCCGTTTGTGATTTTGGCACGACTTCAGTTTGGACATGTGGAGGAAGCGATTGAGGACAATCGCTCTACCAAGCCCCCGCGCTGCTCGTGCTGTTCCTGCGTTAACCGCAATAAACCGGAAAAACGGGCAACAACAATCTGGAAATCTGAGCCGATTCCGCACATATTTCGCAGCATCAGGGCTCGGTCTGCGATACGTTTCAGGGCGAGCTGCATGTTTGGTTTGGTGTTCGATACCAATTTTGTGCATCAGAGAATGAATCGCCATGATGCTTCACGTTGAACAGCCGTTTCAGCTGTTAATCACGGATGACAATCCTTCCTTCCGCAAAGTGCTTCGAGAAGTACTGGAAGACCGGCCCTTTCTGGAGCTGCATGAAGCAGAGTCTGGCGAACAGGCCGTCGAAGTCGTGACTCACCGACGTATCGACATCGTGCTGCTCGACATGCACATGCACGTCATGACCGGTCTGGAGACTCTGCGAGTTCTCAAGCAGATGGACCGCGTCCGTCCCTGCATCCTGATCACGTCCGACACGAACGACGAACTGAAGCGAGATGCTCAGGAAGCCGATGCGTTCTCCGTCCTGAAGAAACCAGTTCCCCGCAAAGAACTGGTCCAGCTCGTCTCCGACGCCCTGACCATCGCCTATCAATAATCGGCTGGGACCTCCCCTCAAACAGCTCCTCCCCCAAACTCATTTGGGGGAGGTCGATCGAGCGCCAGCAAGATCGGGTGGGGATTCCGTGATTGTAGCCCGTGAAGGTTTTTAGCGGAACGGCGCAAGCCGTCCGGTGAATTCACGACACACACTCACCGGAGGGCTCGCGCCCTGCCGCTACTTCAAAATTCTTCACCGTATTGCTTACTGCCCCATCAGGTACTTCAGCAGCTCAATCTTCTCTCGATCATTCAGAGTCTTCAAAAGACCTTCCGGCATGAAGGAGTTCGTTGAGACACTCGTCTCTTCGATGTCATCTTTTGCGACCGTCTCGCTGCTGTTCAAAGTCCGAATCGTCAGGGATGTGTCTGACTCCTTTTCAACCAGCCCCGTGATGACTCGGCCCTGTTTCGTCACGATGATGCGAGCCAGATAGTCGCGGCCAATGACCGCGTTGGGATTCAGAACGTTCTCCACAACGTACTCAACACCTTTCGCACCAGTGCCCGCGAGCTTCGGGGCGATGGCTTCGTTCTGCTGATTTGGCAAGTGACACTGAGCACACAGCTTTTTGAAGTGGGCGGCCCCGTTGTTGCCATCATAGGCCCACAGCGGCGCGGCTTTGTAGGCGCTGGACAGTTGCAGGATTTCCTTTCGCACTTCCTCGGAGCTTTGCCCCAGTGTGCCCCATTCCTTCTGCAGACGTTCCTTCAGTGCCGCATCACCCAGACTGGCCATCTGTCGTGCATAGAAGGCCGTCAACTGGTTCTTCGGCAGAGTGCCCGCAGCGATCTGATCCAGAGTCATGTTGGCCCAGGCGACTCGACTGCACAGCACTTCCAGGGCCCTCGCCTTTTCCGCTTCGGGCAATGACACAAGCCGCTTCAAGAGCGTCTCTGGAACCACTGCGTCGTCGTATCGGCCAAGTTGGGGAATGATGTCGGACACAAGTTCCGGAGTCTCGAGCTGGCTCATCAGCACCGGCAGATTTTCCAACGCTGGATCGGCCGACAGAACCTGAATGGCCTGGCGTTTCGCCGGGATCTTTGTGTTCGCATCCTGAAGCCGCGTTCGCATGCGAGCATACAACGCGGTGTCTCCGAAGGCTGCTCCGATGGATTCCGCGGTGGATCGAATGCCGGGGTCTTTCGAGTCATACAGCGACACGGCTATGTCGGACCATGCGGACGGAACTGCAAGGCCTCGTCGTCCCCGGACTGCCAGCTCCAGCAACCGCAGCAGGTGCAGTTGAGAATCCGGCAGGGCTCCCTTGATCGCCACAGCAATCGCCTGCCTTGCTGGCTCCGACGTCTTTGCGGCATACCAAATGATATTGTCACGCAGCGTTGCCGAAGGAGTCACCTTCGCAAGACTCATCGCGCGATCGGTTCCGTCCACGACCAGCGGAGCAACTCCAAACCACAGCAAGGACGGCAGATCGCGGTCCGATTCCAGATCTGTTCGACGTCCGAGAGCTTCAGCAATTTCCCAGGCCGTCTTCGAAGGAACTCGCTGCACGGCCGACGCAAGGTAACGACAGATCAGCAGCGAACCATCGTTGCGAGCAAAGTTCACGAGGCTGCCAAGAACCACGGGCGACTGAACTTCAATGCCCAGCTGAATCACCCATGCTCGGACGAACTCACTCTGATCGGCCATCGCGGCTTTCAGCACAGCATCGTTGAGCTGACCGATCGCATGCAGCGCCCACAGACCACGAACGCGCCGCGCGGCATCGTCATGCTTCAACGCAAGGTCTCGCAGTTTGGCAACCGCCGACTCCGCAATCGCACGGCTCGCGGCGCGTTCACTGAGTACTCGTCGGGCCGTGCGAACGTGCCAGTCGTTGGCGTGCAGCTGAGCATCCGCGAGAGCATCATCGCTTGCCGCCGTGTAGTCGATGCGAACGGGCTTCCAGGTGGCATCGTACTTCATGCGATACATGCGACCGTTGCCGCGATCCCATTGCTCCGTGTCAGGATTGTGACAGTGTCGCGGATCATACCAGTCGCTGATGTAGACCGCTCCATCCGGACCATACTGAAGATCCACGCCAATGTACTGCCGATCCGCGCAGAACAGCATGTCCTGTCCGGCATGCTGAGAGTTGAAGCCGCCCTGATCGCGCACGTTGATCTGGTGGTTGATCTGATGTCCATGCAGGTTGTGAGTAAACAGGTGATTGCGATAACTCGCCGGCCAGTTGTCACCAAGATAAATCATCGTGCCCACATGAGAATGGCCGCCATAGACCGCGTCCGTTCCCGGCTTGCCTGCTCCGCCTTCGCCGTGATCATATCGAGCCGACGCAAGCAGATAATTCTTCATCCAGGGCATCCCTGGCAGTGCTTCCGAAGAAACAAACGGTGCATAGCCGGAATTGCCCTGGTTCCAGTAATGCCCGCCCTGCATCACATGCGTCGTACCGCCTCGACCCCAGAAGCTTCGACAGTGAGTCATAAAGAACTGGCCGAAGTCATCGTAGTCCAGTCCCCACTGATTGCTCCCACCGTGAGCAAACACTTCGAACGTGTGCTTCGTTGGATGATAGCGCCATACGCCGGCTCCCAGTTTCTGTCGAGCCTGTTCGGAGCTTCCCGGCTTGCCGATCATCGACGCATTGAAGACGCCCTGATTGCCGTACAGCCAGCCGTCTGGTCCCCACTGAAAGTTATTGATGGTTTCGTGAGTATCCGCGTAATCGAATCCATCGAGCAACACCTGCGGCGCGGAGTCTGGTTTGTCGTCGCCGTTTGCGTCGGGAATGAACAACAGCTGAGGAGCCGCGCCGACCCAGACGCCGCCAAAGCCGACTTCCAGGCCGCTGACAAGATTCAGGCCTTCCGTGAAGACGGAACGAGTTTCCCAGGAACCATTCGCATCGCGGTCTTCGAAGATCAGAATTCTGTCAATGCCCTGACCTTCGGGACGTCGCTGAGGATAGCAGTGACCTTCGACAACCCACAGTCGTCCCTTCGCATCAAACGTGAAGGCCATCGGCTGATGAAGATGAGGCTCCGCGGCGATCACTTCCACCGAAAATCCTTCCGGTACGAACATCTGATTGGTCGTCTCAGATCCTCGCAGTTTCTTGTCAGATGGGACCAGGTTGGGCTTCAAATGCTGCAGCACCGGATTGAACGTACTGCGCCAGACGGCGGACCCTTCCACAGCTTCCGGTGCTTCATCATGCAGTCTCACATCGTCGAAGTTGATGTGGCCCCAGCCGCCTGGATTTTCGTCGACGACACGCACCTGCAGCGTTCGTCCCTGGACCTTGCTCAGATCCACGGCGACTCGCCGCATCTGTTCCTGGTTACGACCTGATGCTGCAAACAGCACGCTGTCTTCAGTGCCATCGTCCTTCAGAAGAACAAACTCCGCGCGAGTTGATGCATCCTGGCCGCCACCGATCAGAAAGCTGCCAAAGGGATGAGTCACCTTGAACGGAGCCGACGTGAGCGTGCCTGTTCCACGATCCTGAACCAGTTCGTAGCCACCGATGAAGAAGTTTCCATTCTTGTTGCTGACCTGGCCCGGCCAGCGCTGGCTGATGCCATCGTTGTTGACGGGCTGACGATCAAATGCATTTCCGGTGGCGGTCCAGTGAGTCAGGTCGCCGCTTTCAAAGCCCAGATTCAGAGGCTTCCCATCCGCACCGACCGGGACGACTCCGACGTCTTTAGAATTTGTTTCCGGCTGAGGAGTGATGTGGAACGGGGGCAGTCGTGCATCATCCGGCTTCAGGTCTTCCAACCGGATGTTTCGAAACTCCACGCGAGTCTCCGGACCGCTGTGAAGCTGAAAGGCCAGCTGTCCCTTCAGATCCTGTTCGCCAGTCTGCTGGTCCTTCAGTTCGCTGAACAGAGTTCCGTTGACGTAGACAGAAACACGGTCGCCGATGGCCACGATGCGGTAGTCGTTCCAGTCGTTCTCACGGAACAGCACGGCATATTGACCCGCAGGAGCAAACGCTTCCACCTGCCGCTTGCCGGACGGATCTATGGCAACTCGAGTGCCTCGTTCAACCAGCAGTGCTCGACCATGTTCGTCATAGATTCGACCGAGCCAGACGGCTCCCATGTCGAAGTCCGCCTGATAGCCGGACACATGGTCAACGTTCTCCGCCTGGCAGCGAAACTGAATTCCCGAGTTGGCTGCAGGAAGTCCCGTGAGCTTCACCTGAACTCGAAGATCGAAGTCTCCCAGAGTCCCATCCTTCCAGATCAGCCACGTGTTCTTGTTAAGCGACTGCCCTTTCGGAATTTCACCAACGATCGCACCGTTTTCAACACGCCAGTAATTCAGATCGCCATCCCATCCCTTCAGCGTATGGCCATCAAACAGATGACGTGCTTCCTGAGCCGTCGCGGCAGTCCCCACGAGCAACAGAAATGCGAACGCACACCGCTGCAACACGGCGACCATTGAAGAGGATGAAGAGAAGAAAGTCGTCATGAGAATGTTCCTGCCCTGCCAAAGACTCAAGCCTGTGGACACAGGATAGGAAATGAGCCTGCATTCACCCAGTGTAGAACGGCAGTGTAGAACGGCTGTCCTCAGCCGTTACCGCGCATGCCGCAGACACGGAGCGATTGAGGACAATCGCTTTACACTCGAACCACAACCTTCGTCGGCTTACACTTCTGCGTCCTTCCCCCGCAAAGCCTGCTTTGGAGCCCACCATGACCCGAGTGACCAGACTTCTCTTCCTGGCGATACTTTCCGTCAGCACATTGGGTTCGGCAGAAGCACTTGCGGGCTCTGCGACGTCGACATCTTCTGTTGCGCGTCCCAACATTCTTGTCATCGTCGGTGACGACATGGGCTACGCTGATGTTGGGTTTCACGGAGCGAAGGACATCCCAACTCCGAACCTGGATGCCCTGGCAGCCGGCGGAGTTCGATTCACGAATGGTTATGTCACCGGACCCTATTGCTCTCCGACTCGTGCGGGGCTACTGACCGGACGCTATCAGCAACGATTCGGCCACGAGTTCAATCCCAGCGGACCTCAGAACGGACTGCCTCTGTCAGAATCCACTCTGGCGGACAGACTCAAAGCCGTTGGCTACCGCACGGCGCTGGTTGGCAAATGGCATCTGGGCAATCAGCCCGCCATGCAGCCGCAGCAGCGTGGTTTCGATGAGTTCTATGGATTCCTCGGCGGTGCTCACAGCTACGTCGACGCCAAAGGCATTCTTCGAGGAACCGCGCCGGTCGATTCCATCACCTACACGACCGACGATTTTGGCAATGAGGCGTGTTCGTTCATCGAGCGAAATCAGGAACAGCCGTGGTTCCTCTATCTTGCCTTCAACGCCGTTCACACACCCATGGATGCAACAAACGATCGAGTCGAGAAGTTTGCCAGTGAAGCCGACATGAAACGGCGCAAGTACGATGCCATGATGCTGGCGATGGATGAAGCGATCGGCAAAGTCCAGGCGAAACTCAAGGCCACAGGACAGACGGAGAAGACTCTTGTGGCCTTCTTCAGTGACAACGGCGGCCCAACGATGAATGGAACCACCACCAACGGATCCAGCAACGCGCCACTGCGAGGCAGCAAGAGGACGACGCTGGAAGGCGGAGTTCGAGTTCCGTTTGTGATCTCCTGGCCCGGGCAGCTCAAGCCCGCAGTTTTTGAGTCGCCAGTGATCCAGCTGGATGTCCATGCAACAGCCTTGGTCGCAGCGGGAGTCGAGCCAAAGCCGGAATGGAAACTGGACGGAGTGAATCTGCTCCCGTGGCTGAATGGCGAAAAGACCGGTTCGCCGCATGAGACACTCTACTGGCGATTCGGTCAGCAAATGGCCATTCGTCATGGTGACTGGAAACTGGTTCGTTACGATGGCAATGCCGACACAAATTCCGGGGATCGACAGCCGGTGACGCCATTCCGTTTGTACAACCTGGCCGACGACATCCACGAAGACAACGACCTCGCAGCCTCCCAGCCAGAGAAAGTCAAAGAACTTCAGACGCTGTGGAACTCCTGGAACCAATCCAACATGAAACCTCTCTGGGGCGCCGGTGCCGGAGAGAATCCGACGAACGACGCCAAGGCGGGCAACAGGAAGAACAAGAACAAAGCAAAGAAGCAGGCTGCGACTGACGCTCAGTAACCCGAGAGATGTCAGCAACTCAACGTGGCTCGTCAAAACGTGCCTCGTCACTCCGTGGCGAGAATCTTCGTGCCTCGTCACTCCGTGGCGAGAATGTCCTCACGTCATCAGGCTTTCACATCATCACGTTTTCGTGGCCGCGGGTTCTCGCGTCGGAGACACGAGCTACCTTTGTTGTCGCACTGCGCGGCGAGTGACGAAGGCTCGCCAGGTGAAGAGCGCGATCAGGGCAGGGCGGGGGAACAGCATTCTGGACCAGAGTCCTCGCAGTCCGGAATGATGTTCGTATTCAATGTGCTCGTGGACCTCTGTTTCCGTCGGACTGATCGCGTTGAAGCGATGAGTATGCTGCCAGAACTTCATCGGCCCTGACGTCTGAGTATCCGTGAAGCCGGTTGCACTGACGTTCGAGTGCAGTGCGACCCACCGAACAGGAACGGGGCCCATCCACATCGTGAATTCGCCCACCGATCCGTCGGCCAGCGGATCAAAGCGATGTACCTGCATGATCATCAATGGCGGCGTAAGTGCCTTCAGGATTCCCGTCTGAAAATGAAACGCCGAAACCGCTTCCACCGGCGCTGAGACTCGAAATCGGTAATCAAAGATGGGCATGGGGCGGCGGTTTTCAGTTTTCAGTGTTCAGTTTTCAGTCGGGCCGTATAGCAGTCCGTGGGTTGGGAGTGGGGTTAACGGGGATTTTTTGATACGCAGTGGAAAAGTGTAGAGCGATTGTCCTCAATCGCTTCTTTTGTTTCCGTAGGCGGGGAACGGCTGAGGACAGCCGTTTTACAATGAAAAAGAGCGACTGGGAACAGTCGCTCTTTGGGGTGGCTGATCAGATGGTGTTCTCTTTAGAACGCATCAACAAGTGGTGGTTCAGCGCCGGTGGCGGTTTTCGCGTCGACCGTGGCACTGAGAGAAACCGTGGTGGCCGGCGTTGGCTTTGTCGCTGAGAAGGCCGGGTCTGGCACCGGGGCTGTGGCCGTGTTGGCTGCAGGTGTGGACGCTGGAATTTCCAGCGGCGTTTCAGGACCAAACGTGATGGTTCCCGGCATGTTCATGAATTCTGCTGGCAGCATTGTCGGCTGAGCGGACGTCATGCCGGCGGTCTGGCCTGGATTCATCATCATCGGGGCCGATGTGTTGGATGGTCTCCATCCGGAGTTTGGATAGAAGGCCGTCATGTTTTTGGCATTGGAAGGTGTCATCGCCATCTGAGGCGAAGTTGCACCGGCCATCATGGGAGGCATCATCATCGTGTTGCCGGACATGGCCATCTGCTGCTGAGCGACCTGCATCTGCGCCATCTGAGTGCCTGCGGATGGCGGACCGAAGACGTTTGGCTGGCGAGCCGTGCTGTAAGGATGCACTCCACGAGCCATCGCCGTTGCAGCCATCGCGCTGGACGGTCCGGCTGACTGAGAAGCAGCTGCCAGGCGAGAATGAACTTCCGGCTGATTCCAGTCAGATCGCAGTGACTGCTGGTACATGGCCACGGCCTGAGCAGGCTGGCCCATTTCTTCGTAGTACTGACCCAGGTGAGCCAGGGCGACGGAGTTCGAAGGATTCACCTGCAATGCTCGCTGCAAAGATTCGGCCGCTGCAGGAGTGTTTCCCATCTCGCGCTGCAGCCAGGCCATCTCCACATGAGACTCAGCCACATAGGGCTGTGAATTGACCCAGGTCGTCATCATCGCCTGAGCTTCATTGCCTCGACCCTGAGCCATCATCAGCTCAGCAAGGCCGTGGTACGAAGGCTGATGAGAAGGCGACACGGTCAGTGCCTGGCGAAACATCTGTTCTGCGCCCTGAGCATCGCCCATCTTCATCCGTGCCTTGGCGTAGTTGGCCATGTAATCAGGATTCTGCGGATCACTCATCAGCGCAGTTTGAAACTCACTTGCCGCCGCCGCGTAATTGCCGCTTTCGTAGTAGCTCATGCCGGAAGAATTGGCCATCCCGCTTCCCATCGACGCACAACCTGAAAGCGTGCTGAGCGATGCGACAAGTAGAAGTCCGGAGGCGAGCTGCTGAAGCTGCTGAAGCCTGGTGAATTGCATAACCATGGCCCTTAACGGTGAGAAAAGCAATGAGAGAGGAGATGTCGAGGGGAGAGGATCTGGGTCTGAGGCGAAGTCGAGGACGGTTGAGAGGCCGAAGTCGACTTCATGCGATGAGAGGAACTTGAGGAGAACCGAACAATAGTCGGAAGAAGGCGAATCGGGCAATGCGATTTCCAGCCAATCAGGCGCCAAAGTGGGTGGTGGAAAATGATCTCCGGCACTAACTGCCGAACACGGCCGTCTCAGGGCTGCAGGCCTGAAAAGGCCTCAGTTTTCTGCGAATTTCAGTCAAGTTGTGACCGGCCCGCTGGGCAACGCTGTGAAGGATTCTGTAGTGGATTTCGCCAGAGATCCCACGACTTTCGTTGATGACAGGAACTCTGGCGAGTTCCACTACAGGTCGGAGCTCAGGAAATTCGCTGCAGAAAATCCTTCACAGCGGTGCCTAAAGGGCGTCCGGGGTGGAATCGGGCGAGTTAAAGGGGCAGCATGGCGGAGAAAGTCGTTCCCAGGAGTCGACTCGTTGCCACCCAGGCACTGTGACGTGCGTAATCGTTGCGGCCGGTACAACTGACAGTCATCTCATCGGACCTGGGCTGGGACTTCAGAAAGTCGGGTGGGACTTCACCGACGGTTCCGATGTAAAGATCCGGAGAACTCCCGTTGAAGCGGGATCGTGTTCCCGGGGTGTTCGGGAACTTGCTGTTCAGGGACGATGAGTCTCTGCCTGGCTGACATGGCAGAGAATCACGGAGGATCTTATGCGACCAGCGAGCCTCGTCCGGGGCAGGTTGCAGCGTTCGTTTACCGCGCTGTCTGCTTTTGGACTGTTGTGTCAGGGTCTTACCGGTTGTGCTTCAACAACGACGGCCTGTTCGTCGTCCGGTGGCGAGTGCCTGACCTGTGAAGCTGAATCCCCGGTCTACAACGGGGGGCAGTGTGGTGCTGGTTGTTCTCTGGGCGGCACACAGGCGACACAGTGCAGCATGACCAACTGCGAAGCGCCGCGTGAACTGAACAAGGTGACTTTGCCGGAATACATGGTCGAGCCGCCGGACGTGCTTCTGATTGAAGTCGTCAACAACATTCGACCGGCTCACGCACCTGTTCATGCCGGTGAGCCGATTCTGATTCAGGTGAACCGAACCATTCCGCTGGCTCAGGTCGAAGAAGCAGTCTCGGCACAGTTCAAACAGATCAACGGAATCTACGTCATTGGCACGGACGGCTATGTCAACCTGGGACCTGAATACGGAAAGGTCCTCGTTGCGGAACAGCCCATCGCGGAAATTCAGCGCCGTGTTGAAGAACACATGCAGCAGATTCTGACGAACCCTCAGGTGCTCGTCACACTGCCAATGCCTCAGAACAAGCAGCTTGTCACAGGTCCTCACCTGGTGAGACCCGACGGAACGGTCAGCCTGGGGATTTATGGATCCGTCTACGTCACCGGACTGACTCTGCAGCAGGCTCGAAGCGCGATTGAGCAGCATCTGTCGCAACACATTCATCGACCGGAAGTCAACGTTGACGTTCTGGCCTACAACAGCAAAGTCTACTACGTCATCACCGACGGTGGTGGAGCGGGTGAAGGGGTTTACAGAATCCCGACGACTGGCAACGAGACAGTGCTGGACGCTGTGGCAGGCATCAACGGGCTTCCCACAGTGGCTTCGAAAGCTCACATCTGGATTGCGCGACCGTCACCACAGACAGGCGGGCCGGATCAAATTCTTCAGGTCGACTGGAACGCCATTGCTCAGGGCGCGCAGACGGAAACAAACTATCAGCTGCTTCCGGGTGACCGACTTTACGTCAAGGCGTCACCATGGATCACACTGGATACAAAACTGGCGAAAGTCACAGCTCCTCTGGAGCGAATCCTTGGATTCACCATTCTGGGCAACGGAACGACTCGTGCTCTGAAGGGCGAAGACGTCAACGGGTTCTGATGCATTTCTGCTGAGTCAAAGTGAGGCGGTCTGATGATGAAGCCCATGAGTTATTCCCTGCGTACCATGTTGCTGCTGACAGTCCTGACGTCCGGAGGAACTGCGGTTGCGCAGGATCGTATTAACCGGCCGATCGACACTCCGACATTCAGTCCGTACATCAACATGTTCCGCGAAGGTGGCGGAGTCGGGCTGAACTACTTTGGACTGGTTCGGCCTCAGATGGAATTTGCACAGCAGAATCAGCAGCTGGGCATGAACGTCCAGGCTCTTCAGATGCAGGGGCATCAGGGCCAGATGATGATGATGCCTGCGTACGGATATTCGCAGCTGGGTGCAACGGGACATGCGGTTGTCTTCAACTCATTCGGCCAGGGCCGCTTTGGTGGTGGCTACAACGGAATGGCCGGAGGCATGGGTGGTGGCGGAGGCATGGGCGGCTTTGGCGGCGGCATGGCCGGAGGCGGAATGGGTGGCGGACAGATCGGTGGCGGATTTGGACAGGCCGGTGGTGTTGGTGGTTTTGGCGGCGGCATGGGGGCCGGCGGAGTTGGTGGTGGATTTGGCGGTGGTGGATTCAATGCCGGCGGGGTCGGTGGTGGCTTCGGAGGCGGTGGCATGGGCGCAGGCGGCTTTGGCGGCGGCATGAATCAGATGATGCCCATGGGCGCAGGGATTACCGGAGTCACAGGCCACATGTCCACGTACGGCACGATTGGTAACACGGGAGTCATGCGAGGCCAGTGATGTCCATGTTCTTCGGGACAGGACGACAGACTTCGCGCGGCAAGTCACCTGATTACTTCGAATTGAGATGACTGGATTCGGCAGCGCGATTTGAACAAGAGATCAATCACGGATGTTCGACAACGATTGTCAGAAAGTCAGAGACATGGATGCTCAGAAACTTCGTCTTCTTCTTCGCACTGCGGCCACTGGAACAGTGCTGCTTGGGCTGACGGTGCCGGCTACCGCGGGCGACATCTGTGAGAAGGACGATGATCGGCCTGTCGTTCAGGCCGGATGCCTTCCAAACTGGGGCTTCAACCAGACTTGCTGGAAGCGAATGCCTCCCGTTCCTCCGTGCACAACAGGGTTTTGCGACGGGGCCTATCTGAACGGCGGGATGCACTCGGGAATGTCGAATGAAGTCTGGAGTCAGTCCGACGGCTCTACGATTTACACGCCACAGTCGGGTGTTTATGTGCCTGGGCAATCGTTGAGCAGTGCTCCGATTTCAATCCTTCCGCAGTCTGTCCAGGGACGCTATTCCGCTCCGGGCAATGGAGCAATGGGCAGTGGGACGATGCCGGCGATTGTTCCGCCAGTACTGAGTCCAGCCACGCCCGTGCCTCAGGTTCCGGATGGAATTGTTCCTCCCGAAGCCATTTTGCCCGGTGCGGCACCTGCGATCCCAGCTCTTCCGGGACCGGCTCCTGTGCCAGTGCAGGGACTTCCTTTGCCTCAGCCGATTCCGGGGGGTGAACTGCCTCCGCTGCCTGCTCCTCCGAATGGTGTTCCAGCCGTTCCGGGGCAGACGCTCTACCGTTCTCATCAGCCGATTTACGGTGCGGATGGTCGACCAGTTGTGTCCCGCAACAATGTGATCGTGCCCAGTGCCGGCGCTTCAGCACGCTATGGTCGCGCGGGACACTCGATGCCCATATCGGCTGCTCAGACGCCGGCCATTCCGGTGTCTTCACCAAACAGTGCTCCGGTGCGGTTTGCAAGTCAGCCTGGTTCGTCCAATGCTTCGAACCGATATGGCAGTTCTGCACCGGCGACTCCGTCTGCTCCGGTTCCTCGCCAGCAGACACCGCCAGTCCGACGATCTTCGTCCAGGTACTAATTCACTCAAACACATTCGTCGCTCACGTTGACGATGCGTCAACTGTCTTCGAGCAATCTCGGAACTTGAGTCTATCTCCGCAGGATTTTCTGCGCAGAACCACATTCTTGTCCTGAGCCCTACCAGTTTGTGTGTTCGACGAACTCGATCATTGGAGAGACTTTTTCCGGAAAATTCGTTCGATCCCGTCCTTCGCCGGATTGGAAAGCACTGCCTGGAAATGCCGCTTTATGAGTTGTTCGGGTCGTACGGACCATGTCGGTCATAGGGACGAAACCTGGTCTGTTGAAAGCACCACAAATTCCTGTCGATACACATCGCATGAACGCAACCGAAACGACAACCACGACCTTTGAACAGGATTGCCTTGCAGTCCTTGGTTGTTATGCGGTTCGCGATGCAGCGGCGAAAGCTGCCCAGCAGGATTATGCGGGCTGGCTGGATCGAGTGCTTGATGTGCCGGGTGTGGAAACCGCATCACTGACATCGATTCACGGTTATCTGATTGCTCAGGGCCTCATTCGCTTTGAATTTACGGGCCGCAGCGTTGGTTTGCAGTATCAGCTCAGCCCACAGGGACGCGATTGTCTTAGTCGCCAGACCCTGATGATTTCTGATGATCATCGTCCTGCCGACACGGCTGAAGCGGCCGACTCGCGATCTCAGGCTGCATAATAGTCTGCTGAAAACTGACTCGGAATCGCCTACTCCAGAGTCGTGAACGGGGCAGGCTTGCGACAAATAGGCGGCTCGGCAGGAGCCCCGACCTCCCTCGCATTGCTGGCTGCTGAGGACTGTGTGGTCGCTGGTTCAGATCGCACCGAACTTCTGCTCGCCGATTCTGCCGGTTGAGTTTTTTAGAAGGATGATTCTGCCTGCAACGCTGTCAGCAGGCATTCTGGATTTCCCTTTCTTCGCGATTCGATACAGACGCTGGACCATTGTGTCTTTGAACCGGTTGCGCGCGTTTCGTGAGCTCGTGCAAGTGGTTCCTTAGCGAGGTAAGGGCTTTCCATGACGACTGCGTCTGAATCGACAGATTCCAGTGTCCAGAATTTTCAGCGATTGAAGACATCACTGCATCGTCAGATCGTGGATCTGGTTGATTTCAGCAAAGCCGAGCAGATGACGGAGTCTGAGCTGCGTGCTCAGCTGCGATCGCTTGCCGAATACATGTGCACACGACAGTCCGTGACGATGACATCGCAGCAGCGTGAAGCGATGGTGTCAGAGATCATGGACGAAATCTACGGCTTCGGCCCCATCGAATCTCTGATGGTTGACCCGACCGTGACCGACATCATGATCAACGGTCCGGAGAGAATCCTGATCGAACGCAATGGTCTGCTTGAGTCCACGAATCTGCGTTTTGCAGACTCGACTCACCTGATGCAGTTCATTCATCGACTGGTCGGCCGAGCCGGTCGCCGAATCGATGAATCCAGCCCCATCGTTGACGCTCGGCTGCCGGACGGATCACGATTCAACGCGATTATTCCGCCGCTGGCCCTGGCCGGACCCACGGTTTCCATTCGACGCTTCGGCAACCGCCGTCTTCAGATGGAGGACATGATTCGCTACGGTTCGCTGGCGCCGGCGATGGCCGACTTTCTGATCCTGGCTGTTCGCGGACGAATGAACATCATCGTCAGCGGAGGTACGGGTGCCGGAAAGACGACGCTGCTGAACTGCATGAGCCGCTTTATTCCGGATTCACAGCGAGTCGTCACGATTGAAGAAACGGCCGAACTGTCTCTGCAGCAGAAAGATGTCGTCGCCCTGGAAACTCGTCTTCCGAATATGGAAGGCAAAGGCGCTGTGACACAGCGCGATCTTCTGCGCAACGCTCTGCGAATGCGACCTGACCGAATCATCGTCGGTGAAGCTCGAGGTGCCGAAGTCCTGGACATGCTTCAGGCCATGAACACAGGTCACGACGGTTCGATGAGTACTGTTCACGCGAACGATACTCGCGAGACCCTGGACCGACTGGAACTGATGATTGCATTGTCCGGTGCAGACCTGCCGGCTCGAATTGCCCGACAGTACGTCTGCAATGCGATTGATATTGTGATCCATGTGACTCGACTTCACACCGGCGAGCGCCGCATCACAAAGATCTCGGAAGTTGCGGGACTGAAAGACGGTGAATACCGCATGGATGACATTTTTGTGTACCGCATCAGCGGAGAAGACAAAGACGGGCGTCCGGTCGGCAGTTTCTTTGCCACAGGATATCAGCCGGTTGCTCTTCGACGTCTGGCGATGACTGGTGCGAATGTGGACCAGTACCGTCCGCTGTTTGAAGCTCGCGAACTGAAGATGGAATAACGGCAGACGCGGTAACTTTGCAGCACCATGGTTCCGGACGCTGTGGCTGATTCGAACGCTTATCAACAGGCACGCTCATGATTGCTCCAAATCCAACACTGCGAACTCTGGAACGACGTCCGGAGTTTTCAGGGCTGCTGAAAGAAGACCAGACGTTCTCATCCGGTGGTGAGGGCGTTGGCGAATCTGTCAACGGCTGGTTCGATGAACTGATGGTGCAGTCCGGCATTCGAACGCCTCCGGCCGTCTGGCTGGGCCTGTGTGCTTTGTCAGGCCTTGCGTTTGGCGGTGCAATGTATGTGCTGACCGAACGCGAAATTCTGGCTGCAATCTTCGGGGCTGTGGGGCTGGTGGTTCCGATTGTCGTTGCCATGTCCGTCAGAGCACGTCGCCAGAAGGCCATCATGGATCAGCTTCCATCCATGGCCGAAGAAATGGCACGTTGTGCTCGCTCAGGTCGAAATCTCGATCACGCTTTCATGCTGGTTGCTTCGGATACCCCATCTCCTCTTGGCGATGAGCTGCGCATCAGTGCTCGCCGAATGGAAATGGGAATCGATATTGGCAGTGCCGTTCAGGATCTGGCGGCCCGAACGGGTGTGTCCACACTGACCATGCTGTCATCAGCACTGGCCGTTCATCAGGACACCGGTGGTGACCTGATTTCGGTTCTGGAACGGCTGGCGACTGCTGTCCGCGACCGACTTCACTTCGTGTCACGTCAGCGCGCTGCCACGATTGCGAGCCGAATGGGAGCCATCATGATGGTGATCATACCGGTTCTTGTGATGGGCTTCTACCTGTTCCGCGATCCGAACTATCTGACCAGTCTCATGAGTTCCTTCTGGGGCCGGCTGTCTCTCTGGACCGCAGTGATCCTTCAGATCGTTGGCTGTCTGCTGGTGTACCGCATACTCAGTCGAAGTGCGCGATTCTGATGCGGAAGTGTTTTGTCAGCAGTTGCTGAAGTGTCTTTCCTGAACTGATTCTCTGCCTGATTCGACGACCGACAGTGGTGTGGTGGCTGCCAAAGCAGCACCACTGTGACAGGAGTAATGTTCATGTACTTTGTATGGTTTCTGGCTGCTGCAGGTGTCGTCGCTGCTGCGAGTGTGATTCGTCGGTTCTTCTTCGCGCCAAAGCAGCGTCCGTCCAGCATGTTCCAGCAGGTTCGTCCTCTGGCGCAGCCGACTCCGGAAGAACAGGAGATGCAGGCGAAGACTCAGAGCGGCCTGTTGAAGCTGGTCTCCGAGGACGCTGCTTCATCCGTTCAGCGCCCAGTGACTCAGTCGGCTCCGTCTTCTGTTCGTCCGCCTGTTGCAGCGATGGCCTCTTCAGCGACCGGAAGCAGCGACGCGTGGCGGGGGACGTCAACAATCCCGATGAACGGCGTCAATCGCATTTCGACGTGGGATGATCGAAAGCTGTTTCGCGACTTTCGCGGTCTGCTGACCGATGATGCTTCCTCACTGCCGATGCCGGCTCCGGAAGATCTGCCGATCCGCGAAGACGATTATCTCTTTGGCGGCCTGACGCCGGCGATCGCACAGCTACTCCCGGAAACCGCCTCTCGCCGTGAAGTTCAGCGAAAAGCACTGACCGGAGCTGGTTATTTTTCGCGTGCTGCCTGGCTGAACCTGACCGCACTTCGATTTGTCCTGGCGTTCAGTTCGATGGTTATAGTGGGCTTCTGGCTGATCATGGCACCGCCACAGCTGGAACCCTGGCTGCTGGGAGCACTCGTTCTTGCACCATTGTTCTTCTGGGCTCTTCCGCCATTGATGGTTGGCTTCAAGGCCGCCGAACGAAAGGTTGATATTGAGCGAGGACTTCCGGACGTGCTGGACATGCTGAACATGGGAGTGAGCCAGGGGCTGACGGTTCCTCAGTCGCTCAAACGTATCAGCCGTGAAATCCATGGGGCTCATCCGGCTCTGGCCGAGGAACTTCGAATTGTCAGTCAGCAGTCGGATGTCGGAAGCCTGCCCCAGGCACTGAAGAACTTTGGTCAGCGCATTGATTCGCCCGAAGTGAGTTCGTTCACTTCTCTGCTGATCCAGTCAGAAGCCACCGGCACCAGCATTTCGCGTGCATTGACTGAATATAGTGACAGCATGCGAGCGTCGCTGAAGGAACGTGCAGATGCTCGGGCCAACGCGGCTTCGTTCAAGCTGCTGTTCCCTGTTTCGCTGTTCCTGATGCCTTCGGTGTTTCTGTTTCTGCTGGGGCCGGCGATCGTACAGATGTCGGACTTCTTCAATAACCAGGCTCGTGAGTTGCAGCAGAATCGTCAGGATGCAATGCGGAGCCTGAATCAGCAGCCACAGCTGAATCTGAATCAGTTCCAGGCGGGACAATTCCAGAACAGCCAGTTGCAGTAGAATTGTTGCTGATTCGGAATTCGAACACAGGAGCGACTGGTCTCAGTCGCTCTTTTCTTTTTCATCGGACCAGTGGCAGCATTCCTCGGTGAGTCGGCTCTTCGGCTTCTCGCAACATGCCCCACCGGCTGGCTTGCCAGACTTCACGACTGTGAAGCTCGATAGCGCTGAGCCAGCCGTGGCGCCAGCAGGCGGTGTCGAGGCAGATGACAAACCCAAGGTCCAGAATCTCGGAGTCCTTCTGTTCGGTGTGACCGAGTACGACAGTCTTCCCGGAGTAGTGCGGCCTGATATCGTCGGGCTCAAGAAGCGCCCAACGGAGCTGGTAAGACTCCTGTTCGTCCATGGGAACATCCGAACGATAGTTGGCGTGTGTCAGGATGAAGTCTGTTGTTTCGTAGTACGGCAGTGCGGATCGCAGCAGATCCCAGTGTTCGGGAGGAATGTCGCTGAGTGTTCCGCCAAAGCGATACGAGTTCAGCGTGGCGACACCGCCGCAGTTCTCCCAGTAACGCAGTGAGCCTTCACTTTCGTGCGCGTTGAGCAGCATTTCTTCGTGGTTGCCCTGGATCAGCACGACATTGCATGTCTGCCGCAGTTTCAGGATTTCATCGAGGACCGTTGAGGTGTCCCGGCCCTGATCGATCAGATCTCCGAGGAACACGATGCAGTCCGTTTCTCGCGGCGCGATGGCTTCCAGAAGCGTCTGGAGCGCATGACCGCAGCCGTGAACATCGCCAATGGCGATCAATCGGCCTTCGCCCAGTTCAGTCATCATACAATCGTGATCCAGCAGTGATCCGAAAATCGGAAGGACTCAGAACTGGCAGGAAAAGATCTGGTCGGGGCCGGATTCTATGCATCCTCTGATGGCACACAAGTCGATCTGACGTTCCGAGTGCCATGATCAACGCTCAATGCTAGACTTCCCCCATGGTGTACGGAATCTGTGACCGTGTGGATTGAAGGAGTGTCCAATCAGAAATTCACTGCAGCCCAAAGACGTCTTTCGAGCAGACGCATTTGACAGGGCCGACGTGGCACTTGTCGTTGGCGCGTCGGATCCCGACTATCTCCGTCATCGCATCAGTACCGGCATTGCCCTGATCACAAAGAAGAAGGTTCATACTCTGCTGTTGTGCGGCGACGGTCGCAGAAAGCATGCGGAAGGCCAAAGCGAAGCCGATCGAATGAAGGAGCTGGCTCTGAAGGCCGGAGTCCCCGAAGAGGCACTGGTGCTGGAAGATGCCAATGATGACTCCGCCGCCAGTGCCAAGGAATGTGGTCAGCTGATGAAGACGCATCCTCGACTTCAGGCAACGCGCTCTGTTGCACTCGTGTCGTCTGCCTGGCACATCCTGCGGCTCGGCATCGTGATGCGTCGTTACCTTCCGAAACAGGTGACACTCTATGGCTGTCCTGCGACGGAAGGAATCACGGCCACCAACTGGCAGTCAACACCGCAGGGTCGTGCGACGGTGGACAATGAGTTGCGGCTGATCGAGAAACTGCTGAAGACGGGCTATTCGCTGAAGTAGACGGATCAGGACCGTCCGTCGGGGCCTGCGACCCGTGCGAAAGTCGGGGAACTTTTGCAAAGATTGCAACAGTCAGTGGCAATCAGTCTCCGGTTTCTGCAATCTGTTCGAAGCCTGCAGGTCTCACCGCCAGTAGCTCCAGTTTGAAAATGTTTGGGTAAGCGGCAAATCATGACAAGTGTGAATTCCTCTGAGTGTCTGACAATTGACGGTGTCACCATTATTCGGCCCAGTGCTGAACATGCGAGTCTGTTCGAAAACGTGCTGGAGAGTGTGGGGCTGACTGCTGACATGGCCAAATCGCTCAGTCAGCCTCAACTGATCGTTGACCTTTGCAACGTGAAGTTTGTCGGGTCTGCATTTCTTGGCCGCTGCATTCTGCTTCAGCGAGTACTTCAGGAACGCGAAGGCGGTCGCTTTGCACTCTCAAATATGAACAGCTTCTGCGCTGCCGCATTTTCTGTCGCAAAGCTCGATACGGTGCTGTCAATCTATCCAACAGCCACAGACGCCCTCGCCGCGTTCAAGTCATAACGCCCGCCGTTCGCCGGTTGTTGACTCGACGGCGCTCATTCGATCGCTCTACACTCTCATGATCACTCAAACGCAGGAGCGACCATGGGGCCCTTCAATTTCAATGCTGAACGTCCCGCGGGGACTCGCCGCAGGTTTCTGAGTTCGGCTCAGGACTTTGCCGGACTTGCGGCGGCCGTCATGCTGCTGGAAGATCAGACGCGCGCTCAGCAGGCACCGGATACGCTTCGTGATGCCATCGGCTCCGGAGCAAAGTTGACAGTTCTCCATCATCCTCCGAAGGCGCGGCGAGTCATTCAGTTGTTCATGGGAGGTGCGGCCAGCCATCTGGATTTGTTCGACTATAAGCCACAGCTGGAGAAGCATCATGGCGAACCGTCGAACTTTGGCGAACACGTGGAAGCGTTTCAGGATGGACTTGGTCCCTGGATGAAATCGCCGTTCAAGTTTGCTCAGTATGGCCAGTGCGGCAAGCATCTCAGCGAAGTCGTCGCGCCGCTGGGTGATGTCGTGGATGACATGGCGTTCATTCACAACATGGTGGGCAAGACCGGAGTGCACAGTCAGGCGACCTACCTGCAGTCGACCGGATTTGATCGGCCAGGTTTCCCCGGCGTCGGAGCATGGGTCACGTATGCTTTGGGATCGCTCAACGAGAACCTGCCGACGTTTGTTGTGTTGCCGGATCATCGAGGATTCGCGAGCAACGGGCCCAAGAACTGGGGCTCGGCGTTTCTCCCCGCGAGTACTCAGGGGACCATGATCTTTCCTCAGCGATCGACACCGATCGATGATCTTCAGGCCTTTGCGGATTATGTCACGCCGTCGGGTGAGAAGGATGGTCAGCAGCTTCTGAAGACTCTGAACCAGCGATACAACGAACAGCGTCCGGGTGATTCGCGGCTGGAATCCCGCATTCGATCGTACGAGCTTGCTGCTCGCATGCAGCTCAGCGCGCCGGAAGCATTTGATCTTTCGCAGGAGACGGAAGCGACACTGAAGATGTACGGGCTCGACAGTGCCGGGTCGACCTATCCGGCGGAGATCAATATTCCGGAAGAGGCGGAGTACTTCGGTCGCAAGTGCCTGATTGCTCGCCGTCTGCTGGAACGAGGAGTTCGCTTCGTGCAGATCTGGAGCGGTAACGACAACGGATTTCCTCGCCGCAACTGGGACAGTCACGAAGATATTGAACGCGATCACAAGCCACTGGCGATGGGAATGGCGATCGGCGCGGCGGCTTTGATTCGCGATTTGAAGGAACGAGGACTGCTGGACGAAACCGTGATTCTGTGGACCACGGAATTTGGTCGCATGCCATCGACACAGGGAAGCAAGGGACGCGATCACAATCCGTACGTGTTCACCAACTGGCTGTGCGGAGCCGGCATCCGTGGCGGAGTGTCTCACGGTCCCTCCGACGAATGGGGCTACAAGCCGCTCGATCGCGACAACCCGACTCAGGTGTACGACGTCCATGCCACACTGCTGCACCTGCTGGGCATCGATCATACGCGTCTGACGGTTCGCACGGATGGCGTGGACCGACGACTCACCGACGTCCATGGCCATGTGCTGCACGATATTCTGACGTGACGGAGCACGGTGCGGGAGTCCAGAACGCCCTCGAAAGAGATGTAGCAGCCTATGTCGTGGACTCACCGGAGGGCTCGCGCCCTTCCGCTACATGTGCGGGGTGATGTTGCCTTGTGTCATTTGCCCCAATTGGGACAAACCGTGCCGACGCAGCAGAATGCTCGCGATGGGTTGTGGGGCAGGGTAGAGTGACGCTGTCAGGAAGCAGCTCGACCGAAGACGAACCCCGCCGCTTCCTGTCCTACTTGCTGCCACTCCACTCCCGCCGGATGTTGCCATGAACCCACGTGCTGCTGTCATGGGCGTTGTTGTTCTGGTTGGTTCGAACGGCCTGCTGAATGCCGGCCAGAATGACGTTCGTTTCTCGCGCGACATTCAGCCGATTCTGGCGGCCAATTGTCTGCAGTGCCATGGGGCCGACGAACACAAGCGAGAGGGCGGCCTTCGCCTTGACACATTTGACGGAGCCACAGCGCTGCACGAAGGAAAGGCGGCCATTGTTCCCGGAAGTCCCGATGCCAGTGAGCTTGTTCGCAGAATCCTGGCGAAGGATCCTGATGTGCAGATGCCTCCGCCGGAATCAGGCAAGTCGCTCACGACTGCTCAGGTGGAAATGCTGAAGGCGTGGATTCAGGAAGGCGCGGAGTATCAGCAGCACTGGTCCTTTGTTCCACCAGTGCGGCCTGATGTTCCAATGCCGACTGTCGGACGCGTGAAGAATCCGGTGGATGCGTTCGTGTTCGATCGCCTTCAGAAGGAGTCACTTCAGCCATCGGAATCTGCTGCTCCGTTGCAGCTGCTTCGGCGAGCCTACCTGGATCTGATCGGACTTCCTCCGACGGAAGAGCAGATTGCTGCATTCGAAACGAAGCTGGATCAGGGGCGTGTGACGGATGCGGTTTGGCAGCAGACGATCGACGAACTTCTGGCCTCACCGCACTACGGTGAAAAGTGGGCAAGGCACTGGCTGGATGCCGCGAGATATTCAGACTCCGACGGCTTCGAAAAGGACAAGCCTCGATTCGTCTGGTTCTATCGTGACTGGGTCGTGCGCTCTTTGAATGCGGACAAGCCGTACGATCAGTTTCTTCAGGAACAGCTGGCCGGTGATCTCATGCCCGGACGTACTCAGGATCAGCTTGTCGCCACGGGCTTCCTGCGAAACTCCATGATCAACGAAGAAGGCGGAGTTGACCCGGAACAGTTTCGCATGGAAGCCATGTTCGATCGCATGGACGCCGTCGGCAAAGCCATGCTTGGCCTGACCATCCAGTGCACTCAGTGTCACAACCACAAGTACGACCCGCTGTCGCAGCAGGAGTACTATCAGTTGTTCTCACTGCTGAATAACTGCGACGAAGCTCAGGCGACCGTTTATTCGGACGCGGAACTGGCAAAGCGAACTGAGATTCTGAATGAGATCGCTGCGATCGAAAAGGACTTGAAGACTGCTCATCCGGACTGGTCATCGAAGCTCACGGAGTGGCTCCGGACATTGCCAAAGCAACATGGCGACTGGACCATCATGCGGCCTGAGCTGGATGCCAGTGGCGGCCAGAAACACTATCTGCTGGAAGACGGCTCCATCCTGGCTCAGGGTTACGCACCCACCAAGCACACAACGGAATTCACGGCAGACACCGACATGAAGACGCTGACTGGTTTTCGCATCGAGTTGCTGAATGACGCGAACCTTCCACACGGCGGCCCCGGTCGATCTGTCGATGGCCTGTGTGCGCTGTCGGAGTTTCAGGTGGTTGTGACGAACAAGAGCACCGGCAAGAGTCAGACAGTGAAGCTCAAGTCCGCCACGGCGGATGTGAATCCCGCTGAACGCGAACTTGCAGCGATCTACGGTGACAAATCGAAAGATCGTCGAGTTACCGGGCCGGTTGCGTACGCGATGGATGGCAACAACCTGACGGCTTGGGGAATCGATGTCGGTGGCGGATGCAGCAACGTTCCACGCAACGCTGTCTTCGTGCCGGAGTCACCGCTGACCAGCGATGCAGGTTTTCGAGTCACCTTCAAGCTGGTTCAAGTGCATGGTGGATGGAACAGCGACGACAATCAAAACAACAATCTCGGTCGCTTTCGGCTGTCGGTGACGGCAGACGCCGATCCCGCAGCGGACGTGATTCCTTCGAACGTGCGACGCATGGCGGGAGCAGTGGACTCCCTGCGTCGTGAAGACCTGGACGCGGCCTTTTCCGCGTGGCGTTCCAGCGTGCCGGAGTTTACAGCAGCGAATCAGAAGATCGACGCGCTGTGGCTGCAGCATCCTCAGGGAACCACACAACTGGTTCTGTCAGAACGGATCAAGCGGCGACCAACCTACTTCCTGACTCGTGGCGATTTCCTCAAGCCGGCGGAACAAGTCTCTGCCGGGATTCCGGTAGTTCTGAACACCGATCACGCGCCGATCCCGACGAACCGTCTTGAACTGGCGAAGTGGGTCACACGTCCGTCAGCACCAACGACTGCCCGAACGATCGTGAATCGACTGTGGCAGGAATACTTCGGAATCGGAATTGTTCGCACCGCCGAAGACCTGGGAACTCAGGGCGAATATCCAAGCCACCCGGAACTGCTGGACTGGCTGTCCGTGGAGCTGATGGAGAACAACTGGAGTCAGAAGCATATTCACCGACTGATTGTGACGTCCGCGACTTGGCAGCAATCGTCGGTTGTGAACAGTGAGCTGCTCGCGAAAGACCCGGAGAATCGCCTGCTGGCGCGCGGGCCACGGCAGCGAGTTTCCGGCGAAGGTGTGCGAGACATTTTTCTCACGGCGAGTGGTCTGTTGAATCGCGAACTGGGCGGACCATCCGTCTATCCTCCTGCGCCCGAGTTTCTGTTTCAGCCGCCGGCGAGTTACGGTCCGAAGACCTGGGCTCTGGAAAAGGGCGCAAACCGCTACCGCCGCGCGTTGTACACGTTTCGCTTCCGATCGGTGCCGTATCCGGTTCTTCAGAACTTTGACACGCCGCGAGGTGACACAGCGTGCGTGCGTCGAACGCGTTCGAACACTCCTTTGCAGGCCTTGACGACGCTGAATGAAGAGCTGTTCATGGAATGCAGCCGAGCACTCGGGAAGGAGCTTGCGAAGGCCGATGGCGACGATGCGGCGAAGCTGCAACATCTCATGCGACGCTGCGTGACTCGAACGGCCACTGATGAAGAACTGAAAAAGCTGAGCGCCTTCCTGAAGGCTCAGCGAACTCGATTCGCCGAGGATCCGAAAGCCGCTGCGGAACTCGCTGATGTCGCAATGCCTGCGCAAGGCTCCGATGCGCTCGAATCTTCCGCCAAATCGGACCTCGCCAACCAGGCCGCATGGACCGCACTGGCTCGAGTGATCCTGAATCTGGATGAGACGATCAGTAAGGAGTGAATTATCGGACCAAACTCAGGTAATCAATCGGCAGGTAGCGGAAGGGCGCGAGCCCTCCGGTGTCGCAATACCCACTTTCGCCCCCTTCCGCTGGTGTGACACCTTGATTTCGCTATTCGAAGGGGTTAATCAGAGGCACTCCGGCATTTTGAAAGTCGCGGACATTGCGGGTCACGACGGTTAGCTGATGCTGCAGCGCCGATGCTGCAATGAGGCTGTCCTTCACGGGCATCGCAAGCCCTCTCCGCCTTAGTCGAATTAACAGGGTCGACCACGTGGTCGCCGTGCCGACATCCAAATCAATCACGCGGAGTCTCTTAATCCCCTCAGCCAGCCACTGTTCCAGTGCTCTCCGCTTTCGAGTCGACGGAGTCAGGCCAATTCCAAATTCAATCTCACCCAAAATGATCGGGGTTACAGCAATGAAACGTTCGTGCCTTCGCAACCATTCTACAACGCCAGGATGAGGGTCGGGGCGAGTTGCCTCGCTGAGAACATTGGCATCCACCAGGAATCTCATAAGTCAGCCGTCGACTCAGAAGGGATTGGCTGAAACCAATCATTTGCCGGGCAGGACAAAAGCCAGTCTACAATTCCTGCATTGTCCCCCGTTGTGGTTCGTTTGAGCAGATACTGTCCTGCTTCGAGTCGTTCAAGTTGAAACTGCTGTCCGGGCAGAATGTGATCCTGTTCCCTCAATTCCGCGGGAATGACAATTTGACCTTTGCTGGAAACAGTTGTCTTCATTCGAGTAAGATACTGTCTTACTTCCGGATTGTCAAGTTGAGGTCGTCCAACGAGAGAAAACGCGGAGCGGAGTCCGTTTCAGACGTTGGGATTCTGGTGCAAGGACTGTGTCTCGATGGAACCACTTCTGCATTCAGAATACCGCAAAGGTCGAATGATGATTCCGCGTCGGACAGCGTTGAGTGTTCTTGGAGCGATGTATGCGGCGTCTCTGGCGAATGTTCAGGCCGGTGGTCGACCGTCGAAGGAGCGCATTCGTATCGGCCAGATTGGGACGACTCATGCCCATGCGACGAAACTGTCGGTCTATCGGCAGTCGTCAGATTATGAAGTTGTCGGAGTTGTTGAGCCTGATCCGGTGCGACGTCAGCAGGCAGAACAGAAGGATGCGTTCCGTGGTGTGAACTGGATGTCCGTCGAGCAGCTGCTGAATCAGCCCGGGCTGCAGGCGGTTCTGATTGAGACGGATGTCTGTGATCTGCTGAGCAACGCGGAACAGTGCGTGAAGGCGGGCTTACACGTTCATATCGACAAGCCAGCCGGCGAATCGCTCGATCACCTGCGTCGCATTCTGGCCATCGCGGACGAACAGAAGCTAATGGTTCAGATGGGATACATGTATCGCTACAACCCCGCCGTTCGTATGCTCCGGCAGATGCTGAAAGACGGCTGGCTCGGGGAGATTTTTGAAGTTCATACTGTGATGAGCAAAGTCGTGGATCCTTCGTCGCGGCGAGAACTCGCGAAGTATCCCGGCGGCATGATGTTTGAACTCGGCTGCCACATCATGGATCTGGTGGTCGGTGTGCTTGGCCGTCCGGAATCTGTGACGTCCTTTGCGAAGCACACATCTACCCTGGACGATGGTCTGAAGGACAACATGCTGGCGGTGCTCGATTATCCCAAAGCGACCGCGACAGTGAAGACGTCCGCGATGGAAGTCGAAGGTTTTGATCGACGGCATCTGGTCGTCTGCGGAACGGAGGGCACCTTCCACATTCAGCCGCTCGACAATCCCTCTGCCCGACTGTCACTCAGCCAGCCGCGAGGATCCTGGAAAGCGGAGATTCAGGAAGTCACATTCCCGAAGTACACACGTTACGTCGACGACGCCGCCGACATGGCCCAGGTCATTCGCGGGGAGAAGCCCTCCGACTTCACCAGCCAGCACGACCTGCTGGTCCAGGAAACCCTGCTCAAAGCCTGCGGCCTCTAAGGCGAGCGGCTGGACGTCAGTCCTCCGTGCCCCCGCCACTCCTGTCACTCCCTCTCCTTCCCGTCATTCCCGCGCAGGCGGGAACCCAGCACTGAGATTCCGCAAACGCGATTTTACGCGGATAAAAAGACACGAGCCTGATGTCGTCGTGGTTTGCGTTCGCGTTTGTCCGACAAAAAATGTGTGACAGAAAATAATCGCAGCCAGTCGTGTCGGGGTTGTCGTCTTCTCTTTTCGATTCTTCCGTTCCTTTCGGCCCACCCTAAATCGGCGAGCGGGATGCGTCAGCTTCCCGGCATGCGATTTGTGATTTGGCGGTTTGGTGTTCGCCGAAAGAAACGAAAGAGGACGAAAGAAGGGACGTTTGACGGTGGGTTAACACCATACCGTTCTCCATGTGAATTGGGTGCATCGTGGTTGGTGCTCGTTTTTGTCTGACAGAAAATAGGTGACAGAAAATAATCGCAGTCAGTTGCGGCGAGGTTCATCGCCTTCCCTTTTTGCTTCTTCCGCTTCTTCGGCCCACGCTCAGAAGAATCGCTCAAGGCCGGCCTGACTCCTGAGCGACAGAACATTCTCCGAGTCTATGGGAGGCTGCTTGTTATCGCTCAGAAGAAATGGCGTGAACGACACGACACAGTGAGAATTGCGGCCTGGCTCACCCCTGTGATAAACCGCTCGAAACCAATAACCGTCGTTGAAAGCAACCATCTCGACGACCTTATATCGGTCTGTTTGTCGAATCGAAATCAACGGGGAAGAAATTGAAATATCGCCGTCGCACACGCTAATCGTCAGCAATAGCAGATACTTGACGTTCTCAAAGAATGGCGACACGTCTCCGACAAGGCATTCTAACTCCTTCACCATGCGATGGCATTCATCCTTTGAAAAGGGCTGTCGCGAGTGTCTCCGAAAACATGAGTTGCTGTACCACCAGAATGCGGCTGGATCAGCCGGATCGAACTCATTCCACTGTGGATCGACGGCCCATTCCGTGACTCCGTCTTTAAGGCGGAAGTACTCCTCTCGCGAATTCACTCCAGGCGACAACAACGCAGTCACCAGGGATTCATTCAAAGGCGTTTCTATCTTGCCTGTCGTCGAAGAGTGCACACAGACGCCGTGCAGCTCAAGAAATCTGTTTGCAATCTTGTGAACGAAGTCCGCGTGGCGTTCCATGCGTTGAGCATCGTTCCTGGAGTATTCCGGGGAACTTTGTGTCACGTTCACCGCCTCCTCAGTGGAGCCACAACGGCTCGATGATCAGAACCCATGTCAGGAAGCACCTGACGATCAATGCAATGCAGTTCGTCCGAGTACAGAATGTGATCGATCACAATGCCAAACGGAAACGTCCGGTATCGATACCATGTGGGAGTCAATCCGTGTCCCGTCGCGCTGCTGAGAAGGTTCGTGTCTGTAAGGAACTGGTGATAGAACGGGGACCAGGGAGTTGTATTCAGATCGCCGGCCAGAACAATCGGGGTCGACGGATTGCGAGTTCTTGCCGTTGCCACATGACGAGCGAGCCTACTCATGTGGTCATTGCGGGTTTCGAAGAGATTCCGATTCATCGGCGGAACAGGATGAGTCGCGATGATGTGAATGCTGCCTGACGGACATTTCACCGTCGCTTCGACTGAAGGATTCCAGTCACGATTGAGAATGAAGCTGTGGTCGTCCCTCAGCGGAAAACGTGACCAGAGCCCGATGCCGAAGTTTCCTGGGTCCTGTGGATGAACCGAGGCAAAGGGATGCGACGTCTGGAGTTCTTTGGTTATACGGTCGGCCAGGGGAGTACTGAGTTCCAGCACCGCGATGATATCCGCCTCCGATGTGGAAATCTGGCGGACGACATCATCAAACCGTTGGTTCACGGCAAGGACGTTGATCGTCATGACTTTCAGCGACTGATTCGCTGAGCCATCTGTGTTCGCGGTCCCTGGGATCGGAGCATCGTTAACAATGAATGCAGAGCGCAGCCCCCAGCCTTGCCAGCAGAGCACCGTCACCAGAAGGATCGTCGCTCTTTTGTTCCGTGCAACCCCTGCGATCACCATGGCAATACTCAGAGCCAGCACCAGCTGGACTCGCAGATTGGCCAGCAGTTCCGCCAGCCAGTGATACCGAGCCAGCAGGCTTGCCACAGACAACAGGCACAGCGTCAGCGTCATGGCCCAGACAAGGAACCACGAGATACGCCAACGCAGCGAAGTCGTGTGCGTCGACGAGCTTGGTTGAGGGTCCTGATGAGAGGCGTTCAATTTCCGATCCCGGCAGACGTTCACGTTGCGAAGGGAGATTTACCATCAGACATGGTACTCGTTCTACATCCTTCCTGGCGAGCGGGATGCGTCAGCTTCCCGGCATGCGATTTGTGTTTGTCCGACAGAAAATGTGTGGCAGAAAATAATCGCAGCCAGTGGTGTCGAGGTTGTCGTCTTCTCTTTTCGATTCTTCCGTTTCTTTCGGCCCACGCGCCTTCCATCGGCGAGCAGGATGCGTCAGCTTCCCGGTATGCGATTTGTGGACTGGTGGATTGGTGTTCGCCGAAAGAAACGAAAGAGGACGAAAGAAGGGACGTGTTCTTGTCACCGGACGATGTTCGTGTCAAAGTGATGTTCAAAATACGACTGTCGCATCGTCGAGTTTCTCCGTGAATTCCTCCGGGCAACGCTACTTCGCAACGACTCAATGGAGCCTCGTTCTTGAGGCCGGCGATCGCTCTGCGCCGGAAGCGGATCAGGCGCTGTCCGAGTTGTGCAGCGCGTATTGGTTGCCTTTGTATGCATTCGCAAGGCGGAAAGGGTATTCTCGCGACGATGCCGCCGATCAGACTCAGGAGTTCTTTTCGCGAGTCATCGAACGCTCACTGCTGGAATCGGCTGACCCGCATCGTGGGCGGTTTCGAACATTTCTGCTGACCTTGTTCCAGCGATTTCTCGCGAAGGAGTTCGAAAAAGCCGAAGCTATCAAACGCGGTGGCCGAGTGACTCTGTTTTCGATTAATCCCAGCGAAGGAGAAGAGCGTTACACGGCGGAACTGGCCGATGAGAGAACTCCGGACCGGGTCTTTGAGCAGCAATGGGCGCTGACGGTGTTACATCGATCCGTCGATCGGCTTCGTACAGAGTTCGCTGAGAAAGGGAAGCAGTCGTTCTTCGATGAGTGCCGATCATTTTTGACCGGTGGCTCCGGTGAAGCCGTTTATGCAGACGTCGCGCGTCGGCTGCAGATGTCCGAAGGTGCGCTGCGAGTCGCCGTCCATCGGCTGCGTGAACGATTCCGTGACCTGCTTCGTCAGGAAGTCGCGGGAACCGTCGCGAGCGAGCAGGATGTGGATGACGAACTGATCGCCCTGCGAAAAGCGCTTGCTGGTCAGGGGTGAAGCGACCTGAGTTTTCAGATTTCAGATTTGAAATGAAGGCATAAGGCTTTGCCCAGAAACCTCGATCTGCCCAAAAACTCCAGCACTTGCCCAACAACCTACTTCTTAACCATTCATTCTTCGAGACAGTTGGTCACGGGCGACGACAAGGAACTGAGTGCTTCCCCCAGCGGGCTGACCAGCCTCTTCCCACAAGGCAGTTGCCAGTTGCTCCACCTTCTCTTGGAACAGGCGTGTTCGCCGGTCTTCTTCCTTCTCAGCGGCACCCAGCCCTGCGTGATGGTCACGCAGCGAGTTCAGGACATCGGGCGAAATGTTGTGGTAATCGCAGTAGTGCTTGAACCACCACGAGATGACTTTTCCAACATTCCCGATCTCCAGACTGAGCTTCCACATTTCGGTGAAGAACATCCACGTAAGGACTGCAAGTTTGCCGTGGAGTTGGGCAAGGCACTCCCCGAACTGCCGCTGCCGGGCAGCGTTCGGCTGGTGAGCGTACTGAGTGTAGAGGAACACGTCGATCAGCCGCTTCGTGGTGAACATGCAGGTGCCCGAAGGCACGAACGGTAGTGTGTCGGGAGCCGAGTCCAGATGCCGTTGGTACTCTTTGGCCGTCCCCTCGACCCACTTGCTGTAGGGATGGTCCCCGAGGGCCTTTACAAAAATTGGAACGATCTTTACGAGGCTAGCCGGGTCGTGCGATCCGGTCATATAGAGTCGGCGAAAGATCGTGACGAATGAGCGGATTTCCTCGTCGGAGACGGCCGTTTCGAGGGTGTGATTACCAGCCGTGGACAGCATGGGACTGCCGGACGACTTCAGTGAACCGGGGCCGTCCTTCATGAAAGCGGAGTTCTGCATCTCCCGCAGGTCTCGCACGAAGTAGCCCAACAGCCGAACCTCTTCTGGTGTCAGCGAGATCTCGGCCAGCGGAATCGGCTTCGGCTCAGCGAGCATGAAGTCGATGTCGTGCTGCTTTGCGCCCCTCGGGATGACTCGGGCCGTAGGGCTGCCGGTCAAGATCTGGGCCATCTCGTTGTCGCTGATCTCCTTGCCTGTATCGTCCTCGAAATACTCGGACGGCCCGACGCTGCTGAACCCGTCCCAGTTGTCGAGGTCGCCGGGGCCTTCGAGCGTGCCCTCGGTAAAGAGGTTCTTGTACTTCAGGATCTCCCGTTCCTTCTTGGACGACTTGTTCTCGGCGACAAGCTCGACAGCGGCCCGAGTGGTCGGGTCGAGGGACTTCGTGTTGAGGTACAGGTAGCGGTCCTTGAATTGCTTGTCGGATCGGTCCAAGTATCGAATCTTCCAAAATAGCAACATGGGTGTCTCCTTTCAGCGAGTATTCTAAAGCAGTATGATACCCACGATTTTGGACGGTTCGCTCGCACTTCCTGATCTCGGTGTTTTTGGGCAGAAGTGCCACTTGCCCAGAAAGTTGCCCAAGAAGCCAAGGCATAAGAGCGGCGGGAGTACTGCCGACCGGTCGTTCCGCCGACTGGAATGTGACATGGCGGCGATTCGGAAAGAAAATTCCTGAAAACTCTGTAACACCCGTTTGTGAAACCGGAATCTTCTGGTAGTCGTGCTCAAAAACGTCTGAAACTACCGGAAATTGCCCAATGTCTGCCGCTGTTTGCCCCGAATGCCGTAAGCCGATTCCAGCCTCTGCGCCAGCTGGCCAATGTCCGGACTGTCTGCTGAAGCGAGGGCTTGAACGGGCTGGTTTTGCCAGTGCGGCGTTTGCGGTGACGACGCCTCAGGGAGGCCGCGCGGTTCCTCTGAGCACCGAATTTGTTGCTCAGTATTTTCCGCAAATGGAGATTGTCGAAGTGCTGGGGCAGGGCGGAATGGGCACGGTCTTCAAGGCGAAACAGACGAAGCTGGATCGTCTGGTTGCGGTGAAGATCATTCGACCTGAAACGGCCAACGACCCCGCGTTTGCCGAACGCTTTATGCGAGAAGCGAAGACTCTGGCCAGACTGAATCATCCGAGCATCGTCGGGGTTCATGACTTCGGAGAGATTGATCTTTCAGCGGCATCGGCGAATTCCGGCAATCCTGTTCGAGGCACGTTGTTCTACTTCATTATGGAATACGTCGACGGTGCCAATCTGCGGCAGCTCATGCAGTCCGGACAGATTTCTCCCGACATGGCGCTGGGTGTGGTTCAGCAGGTCTGCGACGCGCTGCAGTATGCTCATGGTGAAGGCGTTGTGCATCGTGACATCAAGCCCGAGAACATCATGCTCGACACGAAAGGCCGAGTAAAGATTGCCGACTTTGGACTGGCCAAGCTGGCAGAAGGATCAGGGAATGACTGGACGCTGACGGGGACTCATCAGGTGATGGGGACTCCTCGATACATGGCTCCTGAGCAGATGGCCGGGTCTCGCGACGTTGATCATCGTGCCGACATCTATTCGCTGGCAGTTGTGTTTTACGAGATGCTGACCGGTACGATTCCGATGGGCCACTTTGCACCGCCGTCGAAGAAAGCTGCCGTTGATGTTCGCTTCGATGAAGTGATCCTGAAGGCGATGGCTACGGAACCGGATCTGCGGTTTCAGTCGGTTCGAGATCTGCGTGCGGGGCTTGATCACATCGCGTCAGGCGTTGCTGGTGAACCAAATCCGTCCATGGCCGCCATGCCTGGGTTCTCGACGATCATTGATCGAGGAGTTGCGGGTGCCTGGCGAATGATGAACGGCCGCGAGCCAGCAGTCGCTGTGCGGAAACAGTTCGCTCCCGTGCTGCTGATTACGATTCTTGCTGTGATTGGCGCCGGCAATCTGTTCCCGATAGTTAGCATGTTGGCCAGACTCTCTGTACCTGCTGGCACTGCAGCGTATTCGTATTCGCCACTGCTCATTCTGAGCATTGTGCTGTTTGGTTTCTGTGGAGCACTGCTGCATGTGATTCCGTCATCAAGTCGGTCCAGCGTCTGGTCCTTTGGGGGCTTGCTGCTGGTTTCCGGGCTTGTTGTTGTCTCATTGATGCTCCTTACCGGCGTCATGCCGTCGGGGTTGCTTCCTACTTACGCCATTTCGATTGTTTGTGCGGTGGCGATTGTGTTTGTGAGTCTGGTGGGGTTGCAGCGATCGATGTTTCCCGGAGATGCACAGTCGCGTGCGGTTGCCAGAACAGACTCTGTCGTGATGACACGCGAACAACTGGATCAGGGGATTCTTCCGGATATCTGCGCGATCTGTGGTGAGCCGACCAAAAACCGCCAGACGCACAGCATCCAGTACCAGCCGAAGTGGGCGGAAGCGGCAAGTCTCGGAGGTTATACGCTGGGCGGTATTCCCGGTGTGATTATTCACATGATGACATCTCACAAAGTGCATGTTCCGTGTCCGATCTGTGAAAAGCACACCGGTGACCGGCATAGTCGAAATGTCTATGCAAGTATCGGATGGGTGCTGATTCCTGTTCTTGGCGGACTTGGTGCCTTCATGGGGCATCTTCGCTGGGACACGTCTGAAGATCACATTATCGCGACGGCGGTGCCGATGGGTGTTGCCGGCCTGGTTGCATACATCCTCCCGGTCATCTACATGTCATGGAATGTCGTACATTGTGAGCAGAACTCGGATGGCAAGTCCAAAGAAGGACAGATCTGCATTCGCCGAGTCTGTTCCGCGTTTGCATCGGAAGTGCGACGACGACAGAGCAATTGGACCAACACAGCTCCGAAGGCGTGAAGCGATTTCTTTCCACCTCACGCGCACTCCATCGGCGAGCGGGATGCGTCAGCTTCCCGGTATGCGATTTGTGATTTGGTGGTTTGGTGTTCGCCGAAAGAAACGAAAGAGGGCGAAAGGAGGGACGTCTACAGGTGGTTCACACCACACGGCTCTCCGAGTGAATTGGTATCGGCAAGCCGAGATTCCCCCTCATTTTTCTGCCCATCATTTTTTTGCCCACCCCGTGCATCGCCGCGATTTGCGTTCGTGTTTGTCCGACAGAAAATGTGTGACAAAAAATAATCGCAGCCAGTGGTGTCGAGGTTGTGGTCTTCTCTTTTCGATTCTTCCGTTTCTTTCGGCCCCGCGCACTCTATCGGCGAGCGTGATGCGTCAGCTTCCCGGTATGCGATTTGTGATTTGGTGGTTTGGTGTTCGCCGAAAGAAACGAAAGAGGGCGAAAGGAGGGACGTCTACCGGTGGGTTCAAGCCGTTCAGACCAAACTGATCTCCAACTGGTTTCGTCGGTCAGTTCCCGGCTTCTCGCATGAAATCAAATCGTCCGGGAGTGCCGCCTTTGGTTTGGCCAATTGTCGCGCTGAGGCTTCCGTCGGCCGATAATTCGTAGACGATTCGTTTCGGGTAGTCATGACGAGGATTTTCAAAGACAGCGCGGTTTGCACTGATTTCCGTCAGTATGAACTCGGTCGGTGTTTTGCCGCCGGGCTGAGCCACATAGATCAGCCCACCATCACGTTCCACGATTCGAAGATATTCGAATGCAAACATCTTGCCGCTTGTGCTCACAGAACGTGACACCGCAAGCATCGCACCGCCAAGCGGCGGACTCCATCGTTCTTCGTTCGTCGACCCCGTGCTTCTGGTTCCAATCCAGTCTCCGGACAGCCAGGCCATGTCGGCGATTGATGCAGTGGCCGCCGCGGGCATCGGAATGTCCTCGGCATGTCGGTAGATGCCAACAGCGTCCTTGACGACGGGCGGATCAACGACCACCTTCACGACCATGCCGTCTGGTGACATGCGAAAAGAGCGTGTGATCCGTCGAATGCTTTGCGGGGTACTGCTTCCGAGACGCTCAAAGGTGATATCATACGAGAATGTGCCGTCCTTCCAAGTGCCCTGATAACGCGAGATGATCTTTGGCTCCTTGATTTCCGTGATTGCCCCGTCGAGTGCAATCCGCACGTCCTTATGCCCGGAGCCATGTCCGTTCAGGATCACCGCACCATCCTCAACCTTCATCGTGAACTTCGATGACATCGGTGGCCCGAGTTGTTCGAGTGCCCGACCTTCGGTCCGGTCTTCGAAGAAAATCCACTCGCCATCCAGTGCCTTGAGGTCCTCTGCCCGGGCTATTTGCCCGGTATGGTTCAATGTCATCGACAACGTGCACACGGTGACAAAGAGTATTCTCATCCAGTTGTTCATGTGCATGATCGACTCTCCACTTCTATCAAGGACTGAGAGATTTCATCGGTACTGTGAGAGTCTAGTTATTTCGAAGGTCGTTGCCATGATGTCACAGCCCGGTTGACGTCCATGTCTCCGATGAAAGTTCTTCTCCGAATTCGGTGAGGTAGCTCAGCTTCCAGCGGAGCACGCCGAAGGGGAGGTCGTCGCAGTACTGCACATCGCAGCGCTGGATGCATTTGCCGTAGAACGGGTCGCTGAAGTAGACGCGATCCAGTCCCTTGTTGATCTTCCAGGCGCTCGAGGGATTCGACACCGAAGGAACCCAGCCGGTGCCTGTCGCAACGAAGGGCCGCCCAAAGGGGACTCGGCCGAACATTTTGGTGACCTGTCTGACCGTGTCGCTGTTTCCGTCGGTCGTTTCACCTTCCGGCAGCGCGCGACCGGGGCTGGGGAGTCGCATCTTTGGAAGTTCGGAGCTGGGGAGTACCGGTCGAGAATTGATGACGGCTTCCGTGACCCAAACTTCAATCGTCCCATCCGCCGCGGCCTCAGTCTCCAACGTGACTCGGCTGCCGCTGGAGCTGACAAATTGTTCGCGAAGTCCAGCGGTCAGAGTTCGAGGAAACAGCGTCGTTCGCTCCGGCTGGAAGGCAGGTGTTGGCGTGCGATACTTGATCCAGCCCGCGTCTTCCATCTGTTCGTAGATCCATGATGGTTTCCACGGACGCGACAGTGACCAGAATGTTGTTCCTGCCGAAAGAGCCAGCAGCAACAACGAGATCATGGTGCCCTTGAATCGGGCTCGCTGCAGAGGTTCCACCATCGCGAGCCACCAAAATGGAAACAGCCACAGCATCCATCGCAGGCCAACCGAGTTTCCTCCGTAGTTGTAGTTCTCCGTGCGAGTCAGATAGAAGCCGAGCGTCACAAGAGTCATCACGGCACCCGATGCAATGATGATTCGCAGGGCCACGACATGACGAGGTGTTCCATTCGTCAGACGCGGTTTCAGAAACCATCCCAGCAGCGTCAGGCACAAAGCCGGCGTCAGAGACAGCAGGCCGTGATGTCCAAGGATGCAGTGAAAGAGATACCGCAGTGGATGTTCCTGGTTCGCGTCGAGATCTCTTGGATTCATCCAGTAGCTGGGGATTCCGTTATGAACATAGCGATAGGTTTCAGAGCCATACGTGGCGTAGAACGGCTTGACTCCGCCCGTTGCCAGCCAGTTTGTCAGGAAGAAAAACGCCAGGGGAAGAACGGCGGCCGGCACAAAGGCTGCGACCGTCTTCTTTCGATCGATGACCACAGCAAGGACAAACGCCGCGACTCCCAGTTGAGCGGCTGGCAATTCAAAGCAGCTGGTCATCGCCGCGAAGAAGCCAAGCAGCGCGAAGTCGCGCCGGCTGGGATTCAGCAGCATTCGAACGGCTGCAGAGATCGTGAACATCGCACAGGCCACGCCAGGCGTGTGATTGTTCAGCGTGGTCAGATACGGATTCAGGATCGACGCAAAACCGGCGACTGCCAGAATGAAGCACCGTGCGGGAAGTGACACGGACAAAAGCAGCAATGTCTTTCCCAGTGATCGAAGCGCTAGAAGAAACGGAATGACATTAACGATCAGCAGCAGAATGCGACTGACGATCGTCGTGTCATTGAAGAGTCCGTAGCCCAGAGTATTCCGTTCGACGGCATACAGTGCGGCCACAATGGTCGAAAGAAAAGGAGGCTTGGAAGAATAGAAGTGCCATGGCTCCTGGTCGCTCTTACGGAAGCGAACCTTGTCGATCGTCGACCACTTTGCATACTGATCAATCTCGTCGATCTGATAGGTTTGTCGTTCCACCAGTGACCAGACGGTCGACCATCGCGAGCGATCATTCGCACTCTGTAGTGGTTCCGAATGCAGCACCGCGGCCGTGATAATGGCCGTTGCGACGGCGATCAAAACCCACTCGACGCAGGAAAGCCGTTCCGCGGCAGCGGGAGAACTGGAAGGATCGGTCGTATCGGAAGACGGCATGGCGAGTAACGATGCATGGAAAGTACAGGGCAGGGGACAGATCACGGAGTCTGTCGGTTTCTCCACGAATGCTCAAGTTAGTGGCATGGTGCGAAGCGTCTGGCGTTGCTTCTTAAAATAGCGGCACGGCGCGAGCCGTCCGGCGTTGCTTCGCAAAAGTAGCGGCACGGCGCGAGCCGTCCGGTGTCGCCATCCGTGCTGATGAAACCGGAGGGCTCGCGCCCTTCCGCTATTTTGGTGAGGGAATTGACCGGCTCTCCAGCATTTGCACGGTGTGCCGGTGAACGACACAATCCGGTCCTCCTCGGTCCACGATCGTTCACCGAATTAACCTGCCTTCGGGAGTTGTCCGATGTTCCGTTTCCTCACGCTGCTTGCCTGCGGTCTGACCATGCTCAACGCCGGTCTTCTGGCGAATGATCAGCGTCCCAATGTTCTGTTTATTGCCGTCGATGACCTGCGGCCGGAGATGGGTTGTTACGGCAACACGATCGTCAAAACTCCCAACATCGATCGACTGGCCGCGAGAGGCATTGTCTTCCAGCGAGCCTACTGTCAGCAGGCCGTCTGCAGTCCATCACGCACGGCGATCATGACGGGGCTTCGACCGGATACGACAAAGGTCTGGGACCTGGAAACTCATTTTCGAGCCGCTCAGCCGGACTGCATTACTCTGCCTCAGTACTTCAAAGCGAACGGCTATCGATGCGAAGCGCTGAGCAAGATCTATCATGGCGGCTACGAAGATGGCCGATCCTGGAGCGTGCCTCACTGGTATCCTCGCGGTCGAGCCGTTGACACGGATCCCGTCGACTGGACAAAGCAGATTGTGACACAACACGCCGTCAGCGTGACGGAATATTCCACGACGCTGCCCGACACAGGTTCAGCAGACAAGTCAACGAACGGGAAGAACGCAAAGAAGGGGCCGGCTTATGAGGTCAGTCCAAAGTCTGACGACGAACTGCCCGATGGTGCGACCGCAGCAGAAGCCGTGCGAAGGCTAAGTCAGCTCGCCGACAAGAAAGAGCCATTCTTCCTTGCGGTCGGTTTCCTGAAGCCGCATCTTCCCTTCGTCGCGCCGAAGAAGTACTGGGATCTGTACGATCCGAACACAATTCCCGTCCCGGCCATTGATCATCTTCCCGATGGCTGCCCGGAGTTTGCTGGCCACGTGAATGGCGAACTGCACGCTTATCCCGGCGTCCCCAAAGGCAACCCGCTGCCCGATGAGTTTGCTCGCACGCTGCGTCATGGCTACTACGCCTGCGTCAGTTACACGGATGCTCAGATCGGCCGACTCCTGGATGCGCTCGACAGGGAAGGGTTGTCGGACAACACCATCATCGTTCTGTGGGGCGATCATGGCTGGCAGCTTGGCGATCATGGGCTGTGGCACAAACACACGAACTTTGAACTGGCAACTCGAGCCCCGCTGTTGATCAGCGTTCCCGGTCAGAAAACGGCCGGACAGAAATGTGCAGCACCGGTGGAGTTTGTGGATGTCTATCCGACTCTCGCTGACTTCTGCGGACTGCCGGCTCGAAAGGAGCTGGCGGGAATGAGTCTTCGAAAGTACATCGAAGATCCGTCCGCACCGATGCAGAAAGTTGCCATCAGCCAGTACCCTCGCAACGCCGGAGCCGATGGTGGAAACGTCATGGGCTACAGCATTCGCAACGAACGCTGGCGAGCGACGTTCTGGCGAGAACGCGGCGGTGAGAAGATCGTTGCCACAGAACTGTACGACGAGCAGAACGACCCGAACGAAACCATCAGCGTTCACGATCGACCCGAGAACGTTGCCATCCTGGCTTCCCTGCAGAAATCTCTGCCGGACCCTGCCGGCTCCGCGCCAGTCAGGAAAGCTGCGGCACCGAAGAAGGCGAATCAGTCACCGCCCAATGAAGATCGCGGTGCGCGATATGACCGACTGTACCCCGGCAAAGCTCAACTGACGCTGGAAGAATATCTCGCAAAGCAGGGCGACAAAGACGCAGCGACGCAGCGATTTAGAAAGTTCGACACGAACACCGACAGCGTGGTGACTCGTGAGGAATTCATCAAGTCGGGGGCAAAGTAGGCTGTCGAAGCGACCAACGAGGACTCTGCGGTGCGATCGCAATGGACGGTTCTTCGAGCTACTCCGTGACCGGAACAACGGACACACAGACAATCAGCACGTTGTTTGGCTCTTCTGCCGGTTTCAGGCCGATTTTCTGAGAGACCTTGCGAATCGGCGATTCGGCCGGCTCCCTGACTTCCGGAAATTCTCGTGGCAGCAGGACCAGAGTCTGATTTCCCTGGCCTTCATTCTTCACGATACCGGAACAGCCGACCGATGTCTGTTGGTGTTCCGGAACGCGACTCAGGATGCCGGAGTCCAGCGCTTCGATCTCGGAACGATTCAGAAGTTCATGCAGATCCAGAGCAACATCAATCTGCATGCTGGTCTGATCCAGCGGTGTGACCCGCACGGAGATTTCCGTTCCTTCCTTAACTTCAACGATTTCATTTTCTCCGGTTCGGCTTTTCTTCTGGCAGCGAACACCCATCAGATCACTGATTGAGCCAGTTTCTCCAGCGGGAATGATCAGCCTGGGAGCCAGCAGGATGTTTGAACGACGATCTCCCTGGGCGGCGTGAATGAACGGGAGCATCTGTGCTTCGTTCAGCATCGCGAGCTGAAATTCTGAACCAGTTCGACTGAGGTTCGACTTTTGAACCATTCCTTCCTGGCCGGGTTCAAGTTTCTGCCAGCCGTCAAAGGGACCCTCAGCCTGCTTTGGCGTTTTGCAAATCCGTGCGGACTCCTTCAGGAAATCATAAATCCGCTCACTGACGGAAATGAACCGCACTTCGACACGGTAGTGCTGCTTGTCGGGTTTCTGCAGGCCAGCGTAACGATCGGGGGAAGTTCGTACTCCGTTGGCCGGAGCTGTCTCCTGAGCGACGCTGGCTGCGGAAAGTGCGAGCACGAACGCGAGCGTTGCGGCTGGATTCCATATGGATGTCATGTCAGGACTCCTTGAACTGTCCGTACAAACGAAAAGGGCGAGCTTCCGGGGGAAAGCTCGCCCTTTTCTGGAGGAGGGAGAGGTCTTTGCTTTCAGTGTCTGGAGCCAGTGGCTCCGTATCGATTACGCCACTTTGCGTTCGCCGCTGAAGGTGGCGATCACAGGACGCTTGATGTTTGAACCCGGGCCGCCTCGTGGAGGATAGCCGTACTCTCTGAGCTTGCCTGACAGAGTTCGAAGCCCGATCTGCAGGATCTGAGCCGTCTTCTCACGGTTGCCGTTGCAGCGAGCAAAGGTGGATTCGATCAGCTTGCGTTCCATTTCGGCCAGAGTCATGCCGACACACTCTGCACCGTCTTCGATCGCATCGTTCTGCAGCCATGGGCGAAGGTCATCAGGAGAAATGCTCTCTGTGACATCAACGGTGCAGCATCGTTCGACAACGTTCTGAAGTTCGCGAACATTGCCTGGCCAGGGATGAGCTTCCAGGACTCGCAGGGCTTCTGCGGAAATCTGGCGAGGCGGACGACCTTCCTTCAGAGAAATCTGGCTGATGAAATGTTCCACCAGCAGAGGAATGTCGTTCGTGCGAACTCGCAGTGGCGGAGACTGCAGAGTAATGCCGCTCAGATGCTGCAGCAGGTCATCACGGAACCGGCCTTCCATGGCCAGACGATTCAGGTCACCGTGCGTTGCCGCGATGAACCGAATGTTGGGTCCGTCCTGAGTTCCGTGAAGAACGGCGGTGGCTCGCTGTTCAAGCAGCTGTGACAGTCGCTTCTGGAATGGCAGTGCCACCGTGTCGACATTGTCGAGCAGGATGGAGCCGCCATCGCCCATCTTCAGATAACCCGGGAATCCATCAGGAGTCCCGTCACCGAACAGCTGGTGTTCGAGTGTTTCAACCGAGTGCAGGCTGCAGTCGATTCGAAGGAACGGCTTTCCTGCTCGACGGCTGCAGCGATGCAGACCTTCAGCAATCAGCGTTGTTCCGCTGCCTGGCTCGCCTCGAACCAGAACCGTTCGATCGTCGTCTGCCGCGATGCGGATGGATTCTCGCAGAGACTGCATGGCCGGCGTGCTGCCAACCAGATCCATCAGATTGCGATTCAGCAGCTGACGTCGCAGTTTTTCGTTTTCACGAACCAGTTCGCCGCGTCGCAGAGCATTAAGCAGTGCGGCACCGAATCGTGATGCAGAGTAAGGTCGTTCGATGACGTCACATTCAAAGGTCGGAACTGTCTCGCGACCCCAGCGTGAATCTTCACCGACGATGCAGATCACCTGAGCCGCTTTGCTGTGGCTTCGAATGGCTGCGTTGACTTCCTGAATTCGTGACACCTGGTCGGCGTCATCGATAATGCAGCAGCAGAATTCCTGACGGCTCAGATGAAACAGCATTGCATCCGGACTGTCAGTTTCACACACCTGCATGCCACGCTTGCGAACATCGTCGGCAAGCAGTTGGCGAGCACCTGGTCGCGGAGAAAAGACCAGGACTGTACGACTGGGAGCTTCCGCTTCCGGAGCGGCTGTCCGGCTGTCGGCAGGCGGAGTCGCTGTGGGTTGCGGGAACCGCAGAATATGCGGCTCATGATGAGCACCGTGCGGGAACTCGTTCATGATTTCCTCGATCTGAGAGCTGAGGGAGAGACGGAGAGGAGAGCAACGAGAAGGGCTGAACTGCTTCAAACAATGAACGACACGGCATCTGAGAAATGTCGAGTTGCTTAGTGAGTGAAACGGGATTCAGTGTTCCGGAAGAACTCCGGATGGAGAGAGGAGCTAGTGACAGGAGGACTTTGGATTCAGGAGGTGAATCCGAATTGAGAGGCCGAGTGATATCGCCGGTCGGTCAAATGAGTCAACACGTGTTCTCAACGTTTCTGTACAAAACTTTTCCGCTTTTCAAAGAAAGTGCTGGAAACAGGTCTTTTGCCAGCCCCTCACCACGACCACGACGGCAATTTCTGCCGATGATCGCCACCGCACATGCACTTCCTGCCGCACTGTGTAGAACGGCTGTCCTCAGCCGTTCCAAATCGCGCGGGTTGCACGCCTGAAGGGCGGGTACTCCAGAGTTTTCTGTTTTCAGTTTTCGGTTGTGTGTTTCAAACGGGTAGCACGGCTGAAGGCTGTGTGCCGCAGGCGCCGGAAGCCATTGAGCGCACGTCATATTGCCAATGGCGGGTGCGCTGGAACAACCACGCTTTCCCATCAGCTTCCGACCGCTTCGCGTCACAGGCTTCACCTGTGCGACCCAGTGTAGAGCGATTGTCCTCAATCGCTTTCACCAGACACAATCACAAACGGCTGAGGACAGCCGTTCTACACATTGGCCAGCGTGCCGGCTTCTTCGAGCTGTTCTTCGCGGATCTCCGCGGCGTCAATCAGGCGCTGCAGTAATTTTGGATTGACAGCGCCGCGGAAGCGGACTCGGCCGTCGATCTCCACGACGGGAACGGATTCACCGAACTGTCGAACCAGTTGAGCATCTTCGTCGATATCGATGATCTCAATCGTGGGCAGCGCGTCCTGAAACTGAGTCAGGATGTCGAGCGCATCATCACACAGATGGCAGTTCGCGCGAGTATAAAACCGGCAGGAGCGAAATAGCGGCCGACCATTGCGTTCATCACGCGGAGCTCCGGGGGATTTTAGCAGAATGGCAGCCATCAGAAACATGCCGCCACACACGACGAGATGAACGCCGCGACTCTTGAACCAGAACGAAGGCATGCTGAACAGAGGCATGTTCGTACGGTCGCAGAAGATCAGAACCGCAAACAATGATGCCAGGATCATTGTTCCCGTTCCAAGCCAGGCCTGAACCCTATCCTGCAATTCGGCTTCCCGCGCGTTCATTGGAATGATCCTGCGTTCCCGTCCAGATGCTGGCTCCTGTTGATGCACAATCCCGAACAAAACAGGTACGAATGGTCCAGTGATAACCGGTAATACGAAATTCCCCGACAAATCCAGGCACTTCGAGAGGATTTTCGATTTGCCCGGCGAAGAATTCAGTGCGAGCATACCGGAACATGTGTTCCTGTTTCGTTACTCGTCTGAGCATATCAGTTTCTTTGGCGTCGACTACCCGCAGGGGACGCGGGATTTCCCTTCAGACTCAGGATTCTGATCAAACACCATCCGGTCAAATTACTTCACGCAGTTCACCATGTCTCTTCAGCTTTCTCCATCGTCCTTCCTGCAGATGCTGGCCCAGAGCGGCCTGCTGAATGACGATCAGCTGCGAGCGGTCCGCAAGAGATTCACGGATGGGAAGACTTCCGCTTCTGACATCTGCGAATGGCTGCAGAAGCGAGGAATTCTGACGGGCTGGCAGTCCGAGAAACTGCTCCAGGCCAAACACCGCGGCTTCTTCCTCGGCCCGTACACTCTGCTGCAGAAGATTGCTCGGGGCGGGATGAGCAGCATCTATGCGGCTCGACACCGAACAACCGGCGAAGTCCACGCTCTGAAAGTGCTGCCTCCCAGTCGCACAACGCAGGCATCGTACCTGCCTCGATTCAGGCGCGAGGCCACAATTGCTCTGCGTCTGCAGCATCCAAACATTGTCCGCGTCCATGGCATTTACGAAGAGACGGATGGAAAAGATCCGGTTCACTTCATGGCAATGGAACTTCTGACCGGTCGCGATCTGTTTGAGATCGTCAGTCAGGAAGGCCCCATGTCCGTTCGTCGTGCTGTGTTGCTGATTCAGCAGGCGGCACTGGGCCTCGAGTATGCTCATCAGAACGGTCTTGTGCATCGTGACATTAAGCCAGGCAATCTGTTCCTGAGCGACGACGGATCACTGCGAATACTTGACCTCGGCCTCGCACAGGATTTTGACAGCGACGAAAACCTGACACGCGATCATAACGAACGAGTCCTGGGAACCGCCGACTACCTAGCTCCAGAACAGGCGGCCGATAGTCACACCGTGGATGCTCGCGCGGACATCTACGCGCTCGGCTGTTCGCTCTACTTTCTGCTGACCGGGCGACCGCCGTTCACAGAAGGAACACTGATCCAGAGACTGGTGGCTCATCAGACAAAGACTCCCGATGCGGTCACGGCATTTCGAGACGACGTGCCGGAGTCGCTGCTGAACGTTCTTGGTCGTATGATGACCAAGGATCGCGATCATCGCATCAGCTCGGCGGCTGAAGTGACTCGCGAACTCCTGCAGTTTCTGGAGGCGACGAAAGATCGCCCGGAACTGGAGGAACCTCCGCGTGTCCTGCGAACTGGATCAGCGACGACGCTGGCAGCGGTCGGCAAGACGGCGGACAGTCCATTGCCGATGTCTGTGGCCCGCATGCGAGCAGACACACATCCGACGGCTCGAGATGACTCATCTCCGTCGACCGCCGATCTGATTCAGCGCCTGGGATCGGAAGACTTTGACACGTTTTTGAAACAGCTTGCGACCGCCGTGGAGAACAGCCATTCTCTCACCGCTGATGATCGAAGCAGCAGGCTTCTGCAGACGATTCGCGAACTGCAGGCGGATGACAGCGTGACCGAAGTGGATTCCGGAATCACGGGCACCGTCGCAATCGCCCTTCCTCAGCCTTCGCGCCGTAAGCCCTGGTTGATTGCCGGAGGAATTGTCTTTGCGCTGATTCTGGCGGCGGCGGCTTACGTGTTTTGGGGACGTGAGATACATTGGCCCTGGAAATTGTGGAAGTGATCGACTGTTTGACGGAGCAATAAGGGCTGAAGGGAAAGTGATGTTTGGATACTTCAAAAATCGCCGGTCGACTTCTCCCACTCCTGGTATTGAACAAATCGTTCCTCGAATCAAGCATCGAAATTTTGAGCTGATGCTCGAAAAAGCCGGAGTACCGGAGTATCAGCGGCCCTTCACACTGCGTTTCGCGGCTGACCTGATCGTCACTTACGCTTTTGACATGCCAGGCATGTTCCAGATGGTGACGCCTGCAGATCTTGATCGCCTGAGACTGCCTGTTGAAGGACTGCGCGAGGTGGCTCTTTCCAATCTGCAGCGTGAGATTCCAGACATCGGCATGCGGCAGGGCCAGCATGTGTTTCAGGTGGTGACAGGAAATGACCTGGAAGCCTGTGTGTTGCTGGCGGATGAACTCTGGGATGAATGGGCGCAAGCGTTTCCCGGCGGCATCGTCGCCGCGGTTCCCAGTCGAAATGTTCTGGTTGTGTGTGATGGACAATCGGCAGAAGGAATTGCAAAGCTGAAAGAGACTATTGGTCATGTCTTTCAGAAGGAGACAACTCACGCACTGACCAAAAGCCTGCTTCAATGGAACAATCGACGCTGGCGAGAATTCAATCCCGCACTGTGAGCACCCAGTGTAGAGCGATTGTCCTCAATCGCTTTTCTACCAAACACAGATCGCAAACGGCTGGGGACAGCCGTTCTACACTGGGTGGGTAGCACGCCTGCAGGGCGTGTGCCGAAGGCGCCGGAAGCCATTGATTGCACGTGGTACTGCCAATGGCTGGTGCGCTGGAACCACCACGCGTTCCCTTTGGCTTCCGACCGCTTCGCGTCACAGGCTTCACCTGTGCTACCCAGTGCTGGTCAACGGCTGAGGACAGCCGTTCTACGCTCGACGCGCACGCAGCATGGCACGCACGGGAGCCGGGTGGCCTTCGATCGTGCGTGAGGGATCCTGAGGATCCAGGAAATCCGCAAGAGACTCAAACGTCATCCAGTCCGTGCGGCGTTGTTCTTCGCCCGTCGTGCGCGACACATCGATCACATGAATGTCGCGAAAGCCGGTGCGCAGCATCCAGAGGCACAGCATTGGGATTGTTGGAATGAACCAGACGTTGCGCATTTTGGCGTAACGATCTTCCGGCACCAGAACCTGCATCCCGTCACCTTCAAGGACCAGAGTTTCCAGAACGAGCGTTCCGCCAGGTTTCAGGGAATGCCAGAGTGACTGCAGGTGATCAATCGGGCTGGTTCGATGATACAGGACTCCCATCGAGACACTGACATCGAACCAATGGAGTCGTTCCGGAAGGTCCGCGTCGTTGAGAGGCAGTACGCAGTGTCGACACGCGTCTCCTGCATAACGTCGAAGCAGTTCAAACTGAAACACATACAGCAGGAAGGGATCGAAACCGACCACCTGCGAAGCTCCAGCGTTCAGCATGCGCCAGCCGTAGTAGCCGTTGCCACTGCCGACATCCAGAACTCGGCGTCCGGCAAACGGCACATCCGCCGCCAGTCGATTCCACTTGAGGCACGAACGCCATTCCGTGTCGATCGGAATCCCGAAATACTCGAACGGCCCCTTGCGCCACGGATGAAAGACTCGCAGAAGTTCCGGAAGCTGGCGAATGTTGTCGTCCGACAAAGTGCCTGACACTCGCACGGCATCGCTGTCTGCCACGATGTGAGCATCAGCGCAGTCCGGCAGTCGTTCCAGTGCCGCTGTCCAGGCTGGCAGATGTCCATTGCGAGACTGGGTGAGCTCGCTGCTAATTCGGCTTTGCAGTTGCTCGGCCCATGCCGATTTTCCTTCGGCGCGCAGTGCGTCAAAGAACCACGAGGCGTCCGACAGAGGAGACATCGACATGAATCAGATGCCACCCAGAACAGTAGCCCGGCTGACTCGACCGATCCCCAGCAGATACGCGGCAGTACGCAGCGGGACCTTCTTCTCACTGGCGATGGACCAGACTTTGTCGAAGCTGCGAGTCATCGTGCGTTCCAGCTCCTCACGAACTCGACTCAGGTCCCAGCGGAAGTACTGCTGGTTCTGAACCCATTCGAAGTAGCTGACGGTCACGCCCCCGGCGTTGGCAAGAATGTCCGGCAGCACCGGGATCTCGCGCTGACGAAAGATGGCGTCGGCTTCCGGAGTCGTTGGGCCATTTGCTGCTTCGACGATGTACTTCGCCCGTACGTCTTTCGCGTTGTCTTCCGTCAGTACATTTCCAAGTGCTGCTGGAATCAGAACATCAACATCCAGAGTCAGCAGTTCTTCGTTGGTAATGCGTTCACCGCCAGGAAAGCCGGTCAGCGACTTCTTTTCAGCAACCCAGTCGAGGGCCGCCTGAATGTCGATGCCTGATCGATTCAGAATCGCGCCGCCGACATCTGACAATGCGATGACCTTTCCCCCCGCCTTATGAAGGTAGGACGCTGTGAATGTGCCAACGTTGCCAAACCCCTGAATGGCGACCGTGGACGATTCAATGGAACGTCCAAACTTGCGCAACAGGGCCAGAGTCAGCGTGCCGACTCCGCGGCCGGTCGCCTCTTCTCGGCCTTCCGCACCGTAAAGTTCCACGGGCTTGCCGGTCACACAGGCCGGCGCGAAGCCATGGAATTTTTCGTACTGATTCATGATCCATGCCATCGTCTGAGCATTCGTGCCCATGTCCGGCGCGGGAATGTCTTTGTCCGGACCAAACAGATCGTGAATCTCATCGACAAAACGTCGAGTCAGTCGTTCGAGCTCATCCAGAGACAGATCTTTCGTGTTGACGCTGATACCGCCTTTGGCGCCGCCGTAGGGAATATCCACCACAGCGGTCTTCCACGTCATCAGTGAAGCCAGTGCCAGGACTTCATCGGCATTGACTTCATGATGGTAGCGCAGCCCGCCTTTCATCGGTCCTCGAGCACTGTTGTGCTGCATGCGATACCCGATGAACGTGGCGATCTCCCCGTTGTCGCGCTTGATCGGAACCTGAACCTTGATTTCTCGCTCAGGAGTCACCAACAGATCCCGCATGCTGTGTGAAAGATCCATAACGGCTGCTGCTTCATCGAAATACTGTTGAGCAGCTTCAAATGCAGATTTCATACACCATCGTCTCGAATACTGGTGAAAGGTCCGCGGATCGAACGGCAAAACGAGACACGCCCGACGATCAGAATTCTAGCGAACGCTCTTACCGGAGACTAACAAGCGACTGAAATGCTCCTTGAACCGGAGAAGCCTGTCTGGCTGTTTCAGGCTGCCAGCCACATCCGGGACGGCACTTTCGGACTGAACATCAGTCTGCCTGTCAGCGTTCCGGCTCCCGGCGAGTTGTCTGCCACCGCGCAGGTGGATTCTCCAGCAGAAAGTCGGAGATCGTCTTGGCATAGAGGGCCATGCCCAGTGAAGACAGTGAAGGGCAATCGGATGAGAAGAGCTTCTCGGAATCCTCACGAGTCATGAACTCTTTGGACGTGTCCAGGAAGCGGATGTCTTCCCGTTCGCAGTACGCTTTCAGAATCTCAAACGGGAATCGGCTTCGGAACGGTGCCTTTCCGCGAACTTCACATGACTGAGTCAGCTTTGGTGCTGTTGATCCGTCGGAGACCTGCCAGAGAACCGGACATGTCGTCACCAGCAAATGAGCACCAGACGCTTCGACGGCATCCCGGAGCTGAAGAATGGGGCTGAGCGAATGGTCTACCTGCAGCCTCAGATCGTCCGGATAATCTGCAATCCAGTGATAGCGATGCTGTCCGGACGAATGACACGGCAGCGCCATCATTCCGGGCACATCCTGACGAAGACACTCCAGCGCGCGATTGACCAGCGCTGAACCTTTCAGCAGATCAACGATTCCAGGCAGAGGCTTTTGCGGGACACGCAGAGACGGATGCTGACATGTGAGCTCATCCTTCTCCCGGTCTTTTTTCAGCAGACTTCGGTACACACTGTCATCGTCCGGGTCCGACATGTCAACATGCAGAATGACGAGATGTGGTTTCAGCACCTTCAGCTGATGTTCGTACTGAAGATACGACAGTAGAGGACAGTAGCCTGGCACTCCGCCATTGATGACTTCCAGAGTTCGTGACGTCTTCTTCGCCAGAAACTGCTGGAGTCGAGCTGGAACGGTTCGCTCTTCAATCACATTCGCGCCGAACAGAACATCATCGCCCAGCATCAGAATGCGGTACGTGCCTGATCCAGGTTCGGTTTCATGCTCATCACCCCGACACCCCAGCGAGCTGGTCTTCACACGAACTTGTCCGGAAGCCGTCACAATCACCTGGTCAGCCGCAGCGCGCAGCGTATGATGGCAGGAGTCACTGGGACGCAACAAACTCTGCAGCGGCAAGTCGGCCTGACTGCAGACCACCGACAACGGCTTTGCACCGTTCCGAAGCCAGATCTCCGTCGCTCCCAGCGCAGCAGACAGCAACAGCAATGCTGTCAACGCCGTGCGCAAAGGTTTGCGAGGTCTGCCTGTCATCCCTGACCTTACAAGGGTCAAAATTCCCTGACCCAAAGAGCCTTGCGGCTCATTGTCCATACGTTACGAAGTGATCGTGCGAAGTTCACACTGGGCGCGCACCGCACCCGTGTAACTCCCATCAGAATCCTGAATTCTACGTCGCTGACGAACTTCTCCTCAAGACGCGATGAAGCAAATGTTCACCTGTAATCTGCTTCGAGCTTTCGGGGTGGTCAGCAGAATTCCTATCGCCATGGCAGACAATCAGGAAGTCTGGCGATTCCCCCTGCCTTTTTGACGTCTGCGGACTGCCCTGGCCGTAGTATCATGACGCGGCCGTTTCGCAGTTCTTCTTCCTTGTTTTGCCGGTCGGAAGTTATGTTTGGCTGGTTTAAACCACAGTGTCCGGTCGACCCCGAAGCCAAGCAGTGGCTGGAAGATCGTCTGCTGTGGCTGTCAAAACAGTTTGGTCGCGACATCTTTACTCGGCGAGCCATGATCCTGCCGACCGGTGAGTTTTTTCCGGAGCGGCTGGATGGGACCGCAGAAGCAGTGCGCCGGCTGCTGGACCAGGTCTGTGAGTACATGGACGTTGCTCCTGATCGTGTGGAGCTGGACTTCTTCACGAACCGCAGCGAGCTTGGTCTTGTGAATGATGCCGGAAAGGCGCTGCCCACGGGAGCCGCGGGGCTCTACGAGGATCAGGGTGATCGTCGCGTCATCCATCTGGAGACGAACGAGCTCAATAATCTTGAAGCGGTGATTGGAACGATTGCCCACGAACTGTCTCATCTGAGACTTATGGGTGAAGGTCGAGTGTCCGGCGAAGAATTCGACAACGAACTGCTGACGGATCTGACTGCGACGTTCTTCGGTTTCGGCCTGTTTTTGGGAAACCATCCGCGACACTGGGATGGCAGCTACTCAAAATGGCCGGGGACTCAGCTGCAGTGTCCGGAATACATGACACTGCCAATGTATGCCTGGGCGCTGTGTCATTCGGCATGGTGGCGAAGGCTGGAAAAGCCGGAATGGACAAAGTACATGTCCTATGACCTGCGTGCCTGCTTCCGGCAGGGCATGAGGTACCTGCACAAGACCGGTGATTCGAAGTTTGCTCCACCAGCACCGCGCTGATTTCCGCTGCTGCGCTGAGATCCGTTGCTGTGATGATGCTGGTGGCGTCTACAGTCCCTGTCCCGACATTTGCCACTGCTTGATCGCTTCAATCGGGTGCAGCAGCATTACGACATTCAGCGTCAGGCAGTCGCGAATCCAGAACAGCAGTACCAGTTCTGTTACGACGAAGAACACGATCGATTTCCGCAGTCCAAAACGCATGGCCAGCAGATAGCCCAGCAGGCAGGACAGATTGTCACCGAAGCTGTTGATGATGGAATCGCCATAGTAATCCAGCGACATCGTGGCGGTTCGATATCGTTCGATGACAAACGGAGTATTCTCAAAGACCTCCCAGACCGCTTCGATCAGAACACAGATCAGCAGCCTGAAGAAGGGAGCAATCTTCTTCGGAAGCAGCCATAGCAGTCCGCAGAACAGTACTCCGTGCAGCACATGAGTCAGAGCATACGGGTCGAACAGATGCTGAGAATTATGAGTTGACCAGACATCGCCCGACCACAAACTCCAGGATCCGCATTTGCAGGACACGGGTTGCCCGAGCACCTTGAGAAGGATGGCAGAGACAACAAAAACACAAGCGGGAACCAGAACCATTCGAAGTTGAAGCTGCTGTGGTGGAGTGTCGGTCTGGTGAGTCTCGTTCATCATTCTGTTTCCCTGAGCGACAAAGCCATGACTCAGAATCGACGACTTTCAGGTATCGAAAAACCACTCGACGCTTGCGACAGAATGGAATCGTGCCATGATCCCATTTTCCCCTGGAACGCAGGATCCCCACTCTCCTGGAGCAGAACGATGCTGTCAATTCGAAAGAGTCTTTCCGTTGCCGCAGCATGCCTGATGACGGCTTGTTGTTTTGTCGCTGTCACAAACGACGGTGTTGCGGGCAACGATGACAAAGAGACGGGATTTGTGCCTCTGTTTGACGGGAAAACGCTGGAAGGCTGGTCCGGCGATGCAGCTCAGTTTCGAGTTGTGGACGGGACGATTGTCGGCGGGAATCTGAAGGAGAAGATTCCTCACAACTTCTTTCTGTCCTCGAAAGAAGAGTATGGCGACTTCGAACTGCGTCTGGAATTTCGACTGCTGGGCAAAGACACGAATGCCGGCGTTCAGATTCGCAGTCGCCGCATTCCTGACCACCATGAGATGATCGGCTACCAGGCGGACCTCGGTCAAAACTACTGGGGTGCTCTGTATGATGAATCACGTCGCAATCGGATCCTGGCATCTCCGAAGAAGGAAGACATTGATAAGGTGCTGAAGCTGGAAGACTGGAATTCGTATCGAATTCGCTGCGAGGGAAAACGAATTCAGCTCTGGATCAATGACCTTCAAACGGTCGACTACACGGAAACAGATGACAAGATCGAGCAGAAAGGATTGATTGCCGTGCAGATCCACGGCGGTCCTCCGGGAGAAGCGCAGTACCGTCATCTGCGCATCCAGCGACTTGGCAAGTAGTTCACTGCAAACCTTACCTGATCAGATTGAAGTTCCGATGGCTGTTCTGAATTCTTCCGGCGACGATTCAGGTTTTCCGTTCATTCGCATGCGTCGAAACCGTCGCACAGACTGGTCGCGACGACTGGTTCGTGAAAACGTGGTGACCGTCAATGATCTGATCTGGCCGGTGTTTGTGGTGGAAGGAACGAACCAGCGAGTCCCGGTGGCATCGATGCCTGGTGTCGTCCGGTATTCGGTGGATGTCCTGGTGGAAGAAGTTGCCAAAGCGGTGGAGCTGAAGATCCCGGCGATCGCCATTTTTCCGGTGACTCCACAGGAGAAGAAGACTCCGGACGGTGAAGAAGCCTTCAGTCAGGACAATCTGATCTGCCGGGCGATGAGTGCCATTCGAGCGGCGGGGCTCGATATCGGTCTTATCGCGGACGTGGCGCTCGATCCCTACACTACTCATGGTCAGGATGGTCTTGTTCGCGACGGTTACGTTGTGAACGATGAAACTCTGGAAGCTCTTTGCCGCCAGGCGGTAAACCAGGCTCGGGCCGGCTGTGACATCATCGCGCCCTCGGACATGATGGATGGTCGCGTCAGAGTCATTCGCAGGGCCCTGGATGCAGCCGGCTTCAGCCATGTTCAGATCATGGCCTATTCAGCGAAGTATGCATCGGCGTTCTATGGCCCGTTCCGCGATGCTGTGGGATCCGCAAAGAATCTTGGCGGCGGTGACAAGAAGACCTATCAGATGGACCCGGCTAACGGTGATGAAGCCATTCGCGAAGTGGCTCTGGACATCGCTGAGGGCGCCGATATGGTGATGGTCAAACCCGGTATGCCGTATCTGGACATCGTCCGGCGTGTGAAAGAATCGTTCGGAGTACCAACCTATGCGTATCAGGTCAGCGGGGAATACGCGATGATCGCCGCCGCTGCAGCAAACGGATGGCTCAATCGCGAAGCCGCGATGCTCGAGAGTCTTTTGTGCTTCAAACGTGCAGGCGCAGATGGTGTGCTCACCTACTTTGCGCGCGATGTTGCTCAGGTTCTCAGGTAGACTGTTCCCCGCACATCACCGCGTGCCGCTCTGACATCAGTTACCAAAGTCGTTGTTGAATTTCTGACTGCCGTTGTCAGTCGCTGACGGGTCTTTCGGATTTGGTACCGGGTCGCCCTGGAAGTACGGTGAGTCTGATTCACGCCTGAAGTCATCAGTTCCGTTTTCAAACGTGCTGGGATTCGACGACGTCCCGGATGCACCAGGCTGATAGAGCGGTGCGTTACCCGGTGGCACAACCATTGTGCCTGGCTGAGCATAGCCAGGTCCGTACATGGGCTGCCCGTAGCCATACGGCTGATACATGGGCTGATAACAGCCGGCAGCACCCAGCAAAAGAACGGTCGCAGTGGTGGTTGTGAGGAACCTGGACATCCTGTCGGTATCCTGCTGAAAAAGTCTGAATGCAGGCGAAGAAACTCCACCTTGCAGGACTTCTGGCGAAAAACATCCACGAGTATCTTTCAATACCGTGCCATCAAGCCCTCTTGTGTCCAACACGCAAGCAGCTCGACAGGAAAAAAGTCCTGTGTTTTCGGCATTTTCGGCCGCAATGACGCCCGTTCCTGCAGAAAACGCTGATGATGTATTCGAAACAACAAAACGTGTCTATAGCAGTTGCCTGCCCTCCGAATGCGTCACAATGGTGGTGGAAGACGGAAAATGAACTGGCTCCGAAGAATCCTGTCAAAGCCCGAGCAACTCGACGCTACGGGCCGAGTTCCTTCACCAAAAATCCGGGAGACTGTTCCGACGTCGCTGCTGTTGGGAAAGAAGATCACTGGCCTCTGGGGCGCATTCTGGAGCAGTCCATCGTGCGATGCGGCTTTGTTTGCGTATGAGCTGGATCATCAGTTCGTTGTGGTGTTTTCGGAGAATCCGCCCGAAAGTGCGTTCCTGGAGTGCCACCGTATTGATCTGGATTCATCCTTCAACCGCTTGTCCCAGGTAACATATGGAGAAGTCGATGATCCTCGGATCATCGGTTGCGCCATCGCGGATCTTCTTGTGCCTGCTGATCCCGAAATTCGTTTTCCGGATACTCAGCTTCTGTGGTTGTCATCTGGATTTGGTATCGCTTCAGAATCCAGCGCACCGTGTGGCACAGGTGTTTCGCTCTTTCTGGCACACTCCGTTGAGAAAGCTCTGGTGAGCATGTTCTCAACGAGCGAATGGAAACAGTATCAGCAGTGTGCAGGTATGAATCAGCTCCGGCCATCTGTCTGATGCGTCAGCGTGGGCAGTCGAATAGTAAAGACGGCTCCTCCGCCATCCCGGTTTTCTCCCGTCATTCTTCCGCCGTGGTCTTCCACAATTCGGCGGGAAATGACCAGGCCAAGGCCGATTCCCGTTTCCTTGCTGCTGGCGAAAGGCTGAAACAGTTTTGGAAGCATCTCATCAGAGATTCCCGGCCCATCGTCAAGGACTCGGATTTCAACTTCATTCTCAATCACCTGAGATGTCATTCGCAGAGTTCCACCGTGAGGCTGTGCATCAAGTCCATTGAGCATGAGGTTGACGAGAACCTGCTTCAGCTGTTCCGGATCGGCAAAAACACTCACGTCAGCGTTCATGACCTCAAGGCGAACTGAGACACTCTGTTTGTCGGCTCTGCCGCGAATCAGTCCGGCGACTTCCTGAAGAATTGGCATGAGTGACAACTGACGTCGCTGCAGCTTTGGCGGACGAGTAAAGTCGAGGAATGTTCGCAGCGAGCTTTCCATTCGCCGCACTTCTTTCTCGATGATCTTGAGGTCTTCCTGAGTCAGACTGCTGGCGTCTTCCGGATCCAGAGCAGTCTGAACCAGCATCTTGATGGAAGTCAGCGGATTGCGAATTTCGTGCGCGACACTGGCGGCCAGCTGCCCGACGGCGGCCAGTTGTTCGGATCGCAGAACTTCTCTCTCTCGTTCGCGCAGGTTGCTGAGCATTCGTTCGATGCCATGGGTCAGCTGATCAAGCTGCGCGTGAACTCCGGAGAACTGTCCGTCTTCCGTGATGATGATTTCCTGAGGCTCACGGCTAAGCTTTCCTGCTGCGTCCTGAATGCGAACCTGCAAACGCCGGATTGACTGCCCGACCGTTCGAGTCAGGCCAAACCCGAGGACAATGCCCGCAATTCCGCCCAGCACACCAATGCTCGCCATTCCCCACGCCAGTCGTCCAAGCACACTTTCGTGCTCAACAGTAGATTCTTCAATCCGGCGGCCGTTGTAGAGTCGGAATGTTTGGCACGGCTTAATCAGATTCACTTCCAGCGATTCAATCGCGGCCAGAATGCCGTCAGGATGTTCCGCATCTTCCCGCGGCGGGATCTTCTCCCACGCCTCGAGGTAACGTTGAAGGCCGAGTTCAAGTTTCTCAGAAGCATCGCGCTCCTCTGGCTGGTCGGCCACTTCACGCAGACGTTTCAGGTGACCCACAAGTCGATCATTGAGCGGTGAGACCTGATCAACATCATGCCTCAGCAGTGTCGAAATATCATAAAGGCATTCTTCAAGATCCACGGCAGCGCGGCGGCTGGTCACGTTTTCGCGAAGGACGCTTGTCATCGCCGATTGCTGCTCAAACAAAAGCAGGGCGGTAATGATGCACATCACCGTCAGAATCAGCGTGACGATGGCAGCAGGTATCAAGAAACGAAATCGAATGACAGACATGGAGTTCGATTCGTCAGGACTCAGGTTGTTTGCAATGGAAGATGCAGAACTTCGACATCAGGGATAAAGCAGACAATGGCTTCTGCGTTTCAGAAAGTCCTGAAGTTCCGGCTGCCACAGATTTACGATCTCAGATGCAGGTTTCCCGGCCAGCACTGCGTCACGCACCAGGACACTGCTCAGCAGCCGATTCATATTCTTCGTCTCCCATTGACTGGCGTACAGTTTTCGAAGGCTGCACATCAGCTGAATTCCAAGACGCACGGGCTCAACCACACTGCGATCGGTGATCAGAATGCTGACGCCGCCACAGGACTCGTTCGCGAACTTCGACGAGTCTGGAGTGAACCGAGTGGGCACGAATCGAAGTCCTGGCAGTTCCGCCGCATTCAGTTCTGCCGCCAGTTCCCGTTCCCTGATCCAGGGAGCACCCACAACTTCAAATGGCGTGTCTGTGCCTCGCCCGACAGAAACATTGGTCATCTCCAGCAGGCCAACTCCCGGATACAGAACGGCTTCGTTCAGGTTTCGCATGTTGGGAGACGGATTGATCCACGTCAGTCCGGTTTCGTCGAACATCTGCGATCGATTCCAGCCTTCGACTTTCACAATCTGTAGATCCAGCGATTTGAGCTCCGGCATTTCACGAACGAACATCGTCGCAAGTTCCCCGGCTGTCATTCCATGGCGAACCGGCAGTGTATGATAGCCCACAAAGGACTGGTCCCCGTCATTCAGAATGGGTCCCGCAACGTCGGTCCCCCCAATCGGATTGACTCGATCAAGTACGACAAAACGAATGTTGCCGGCCGCCGCCGCTTTCATCGCGTTACCCATGGTCGAAACATAGGTGTAAAACCGACAGCCGATGTCCTGAATGTCAAAGACCAGAGTATCAAGGCCGGCAAGACTCTCTTTCGATGGCGTCCGTGTTTCTCCATACAGACTAAATACCTTCAGGCCCGTTGTCTGGTCCTTCTGGTCGCCGATCTTTGGAATGTCGAGCTTCCCTTCGAGCCCGTGCTCCGGGCTGAACAGTGCAGCCAGCTTCACTCCGTCCGCTTCGTGCAGCAGTCGAACCGTACTGACACCGTCTCGGCTCATGCCGGTCTGGTTGGTGATCAGACCAATCGTCCTGCCCTTCAAAGGCTCAAACTGGTTCTCGCGCAGCACATCGATTCCATTTCGAACATCCGCCACACGACGATTCACAACGACGGAGCCATCTCTCAGTGCAGCGCCGGCAATCGTTGCCACTCGCCCAATCAGCGGGTTCACCAGCCCCTTACCATCCGGATGAACTCGGTTGCTGAGAAACAGCACGAACATATTCTCGACGGGATCGATCCAGATGCCGGTACCAGTGAACCCACCGTGTCCAAACGCAGCAGACGACATCAAATCTCCTCGATTTGAGGAGTAGCCGGTACGAGCATCCCAGCCCAGCGCACGGCGGCCGCGAGGAACATCGACCGCTGTTGTCATCAGCGTCCATGTCGTCGAATCAAGGATTGTTGTGTCGCCAAGTTTCCCCTGGTTCAGCATCATTACAGCGTAGCGTGAAAGATCGTCTGCGGTCGAAAACAGCCCGGCATGTCCCGCGACGCCGCCCAGTGCCCAGGCACGCGGATCGTGAACTTCGCCCTGCATCCATCGATTGTCCCGCTGTTCCGTGACGGCCGCGCGAGCACGCAGAGTTTCTCCAGGCAGATAGCCGGTTTCCTTCATCGACAGTGGCGCATAAATGTGGTCACGGGAAAACTCATGCACCGACTGACCGCTGACCTTCCGAACGATCTCGCCGAGCACGATGAAGCCCACATCGCTGTATGTAAACTCCGACCCTGGCGCTGAGGTTGGCTTCAGTTCACAGATTTTCGCAAGCGATTCTTCCGGTGTGCCTTCGTAGTCCTTGATGGAATTGTCCGCGATCAGCCCGCCCGTGTGAGTCAGCAGCTGACGAACGGTGATCGCTTCCTTGCCGTTCTTTCCAAACTCCGGCCAGTAAGTCGCGGCTGTCGCTTCGGGATCGATCTTGTTCTGCCCGATCAGAATCATGACGCTGGTCGCTGTTGCAATCGGCTTCGTCAGTGAGGCGAGGTCAAACACCGTGTCGATGGTCATCGGCACTTTGTCCGGAACTGTTTGTCGAAAGCCAAATGCTTTCCGGTAGACAACGCCTTCTCGCCTTCCGACAACGACGACGCACCCCGGCATCTTCGCGGTGTCGATCCCTTCACGCACAATCTCATCAATGAGTGCCAGACGCGCGGCGTCAAATCCCAGGTCCGCCGGTGTACGTTCCGGAATTCCTGATGAAGCCTCCTGAGCCTGAAGGAACAGGGGGGAACAGAAAAACGCGGTCAGAGCAATCAGTCGAAAAGCCACGCGTACAGACTCCCGTCGCCAAGGTTTCGTCCATCGAGCCATACGGACGATGCAACCTCTGTTTCGCCGAACGCGAGAGGTTGTTCACGACGTGTTATTGACGTTCAGAGCCGCCAGGTCCAGTGTAGAACGATTGTCCTCAATCGTTCCCGACCAGGAACAAAACAAACGTCCTCAATCGATCCCGACAATCCGTGACCTTCTTCGCGAAGCTTCGCGCGAGCCTCATCAATATTCCGTTCCATCCCGATCAAGAATCTGAAGGTCAGGGAGGGACTCTTTCAATGCAAGTTGTTCACTTTCATCCAGGCTGTACTTTCCAACGATCAGATACCGGAGATTCTTCAGTCGGACAATTTGCGTCGCCGAATCTCGGTCCAGGACTCGACACCTGTGGATCAGACTGGAGACATGAGTCATGGAGACATGAGGCTGCAGGCGAGAGACCGGAGACTGCAGGCGAGAGACCGGAGGCTGAACTCTGAACTCTGAAAACTGAACTCTGAAAACTGAAAACTCACGCTGCCAGCCAGAGGTAACACACGGCGGCAAGGAGGATGCGGTAGTAGCCGAAAGGAGTCAGTCCGAAGCGGCTCAGTGAGGTCACCATGAAGCGGACGCTGATGATCGCGGCCACGAACGCGGTGACCAGGGCAATCGCCGGAGTCGCTACGCCGTAGCTGGAGATCATTTCCGCCCCGTGTTTCAGTCCCTCATATGCGGTTGCTGCGGACAGCGTGACCAGTCCCAGCAGGAAACTGAATTCCACAGCCGCCATCATTCGAAGACCTGCCAGCTGACAACCCAGAATCGTGGAGAGACTTCGGCTGAAGCCGGGCCAGAAGGCGACGCACTGAAACAGCCCGACGATGAGAGCCTCGATCGGAGTCATCGCCGTCAGTTCGCGCCCTGCCTCGGGATCGGCCGGCTTTCGTCGAAGTGACTGCGCGAGAATAATCAGTCCTCCGGTCAGCAGTGCCAGACAGACCGAGGTCAGACTAAAGAAGTGCTGCTTGATCCATTTGTTGAACAGCAATCCGATCACCGCTGCGGGAAGAAACGCAACCATCAGATTGATCAGCAGGCGGAGTCCATCGGGATCCTTGCCCAGCATACCCATGATCACCTGACGAATACGGCTCGCGTAGAGCAGCAGCACTGCCAGAATCGCGCCGCTCTGAATGCAGATGGCCAGCGATTCCGCGGCTGCCTTTTGACGTTCATCGCCATCCATTCCCAGCAGGTGTTCGGCGATCAGTAAATGTCCCGTCGAACTGACCGGAAGGTATTCAGTGGCACCTTCGACAAGTCCCAGAATGATGGCCTGAAAGACCGTCAGCTTTGGCGGCGGTGAGTTGTCCCTCGGTGCCGACGCTGCGTCGTTCGATGCGACCTGTTCGTCTGCAGCCACGGTGCCGACGGGAAAGCAGAGCAGGGCCATCAGAAACAGAATTCGCTTCATCACATTCCGCTTCCTGCGGCATCGTTCAGTCGGCTGATTCCGGAAAGTTGTTCATCGATATTCTTCTGGATCAGCTTCACAAACTCGCCATCCATCAGCGAATCTGCCAGGACGCCTGGTCGAACTTCCTGCGCACGGTCCAGTTCGCTGGCCAGTCGCTGCATCCATTCCGGAGGTTCAATGCCGGATCCAATTCTGCCTCCCATGAAGTCCGCGATTTCAGTTCGCAGTGTCTGGAAATTGGTCTCCGCCTGCGATTGCGAAACTCCGCCGACTCCGGGGCACGACATTGGAACCAAAGCGGCCATTCGATTCTGTGCCAGCGCGCCGACCACACGTTCACTCACATGATCATGCAGCGCAGGAAGGCGAACACCGTATTCCGCTTCAAGAAGGACCAGTTCATCGACGAAGGCTTCTGCCGTATTGCGTGATTCATCGGCAACGTAGTCTTCCACGGCGGCCGCGAGGTCCAGTTCGCCTTTGCGAGCCATCGTCTCGTGCGCGACCTGCCAGGGAATTGTATTCCATTCGAATCGATCATACAGCGCTTCGATGCGAAGGAAGTCGAGCAGGCAGTACAGGCGATTGCCGTAGTCTGAATGAGTCGTCGTCGTGTTATACTCGAGGAATCGATCAAAATTGTCCACGACACACTCATAGACAAACTCGGCGAGTTCCACCGCGTCTTCGTTGTCCAGAATGCCCTCTTCGATGTCGTCCAGAATCTTCACATTCTGAGTCAGCGCGATCGTCTCGGAGAGTTCCTTGAACAGCGACTCCGCACCATGGTGCAGAATCGCGCGCGCATTCCCGAGCGTCAGCATGCGCGTATGGAACAGATCTTCGCCATACGATTCGATGAACTCCCGAACGTCCTGCGCGAAGTCGTTATCGTGCAGATCTTCTACGACCGACAGACGCATTGAACCGCTGTGACGCGTCCAAAGATCGGAATACGCATCCAGCAGTCGCTGAACACGCTTAAAGATATTCTTGACTCGCTGAGGCCCGTCGGACTTCCAGCGACTTGCCGACTGCAGGATGGCTTCAACAGAACTGCTGAGTCCGATTCGGAACAAACGGTCGAATTCGGTGACTGCCTGACCCGCCGGACGCATTGTGCGTTCCATCTGCAGTGCGGTCTGAAGCAGCTCATAGGTCTCCACCAGCAAACCCAGCCGCGGCAGCTGACTCAACAGGACTCGAATCACAGACTGAAGCGTCCGGGCTTTCAGAATTGCCGCCGGCTGCCCACCATTCTCAAATGGAACATAGAGCAACGGTCGCTTCCGGAGTTCACGGCACAGCTGCGGAAAGCACTTTCTTGCGGCCTCGGGATCGCGCGCGAAGACCGCGGTGAACATGCGCGACACCTGCTTATCGAGCGATGCGGTTTCCTTGTTGCCTTCCGGATCTTCTGCAATCACCGCGCCGATCAGACGCTCAGCCATCAGAAACTCAACCGTCGTCGAGAGCGCATTCTGCATCAGAAGGAAACGACACTGCATCTGAATGTCGTATTCGATGTTTCCTTCCAGTCCGGAACTCATCACGGAGATTTCATAATCGCGCACTTCGCGGACCAGTTCACCAAGTCCGTGCAGTCGCCCTCGAATCGCCGTCAGCCAGTCGCGCAGGTTTTCCTTCTGATCTTCAGCCGCTTCTGCTCCCGCAGTAGACCGGGAAACCCAGACCGCAGCGATACCCCACAGCGATCCGACAGAATGCAGGAACTTCAGGCGAGGCTCAATCTGCCTGTAGAGAATTTCAAACTCAGTGGTGCCCGGAGCAGACGCACCGTCCATCGTGTCGGACGCGTTGCCGTCATCCGTCGAGTCGCGAAAGGTGACTTCATCCCACGCTGCTTCCAGGATGTTCTGTTCGGAATCATCGTCATCGAACAGATGTTCAAGGTCGAGATCGTCCTTGGCGTTCTTCTGCCCCTTCCCGCCTTTGCCACCCTTCTTTCGCTGAGCCACAAACTCACTGAGACTTGGCACATCCCAGAATTCGCCGGCATTGGCTTCCATAAAGGCAAAGAAGCGACGCAGACTGTTCCATCGCTGCGCCGGATCCGGCTGCTCACAAATGCAGGTCAGCAGTCGATGGAGCAAACGATGGATGGAATGCGGTCCGTTCTCAAGCGGCACCGAATCCGCCCGACTGAGCCACTGCATGAGCAGGCCCATTGCCGCGACATGATCCTTCCGTTCCAGCAGTGCTGAAACCACCTGTGCAAAGCTGCTGGTCGCGTTGAAATCTTCGACATGCTGACGCCAGAAGGAAATATCGCCCGCGGCTTCTCCGGCTTCTCTCCAGTCAGCAAGGACTCGAGCCACCTGCACGGCAGCATCAACCGACTTCGCGCCTTCCACATGAGTCAGATCGTTGACGGTCGTCGTGGCGTAGGCGTCCCATTCTTCGGCAAGGCCGCGAAAGTCACGCAGCACCGAATCGTGGATGTCGTTTCTTCCCGTCGCCGCCGATTCGCTCATCGTCAGCGAACAGACATCGAAGATCTGGCCCATGATGTCGAGCAGAACTTCGACGCGCGAATCGGGAATCGAATCTTCCCGGGTAAAGAACAGCGGGAACAGCCCCTGAAATCCCAGGATGTTCCAGGGATCGACGAGCCCGCCGCAGTGGACCCCCCGATGAAGGAGGTCCATGATCTCAGAAATCAGTCTTCGCGCCGTGTCGAGTTCCCCGGATCGAACAACACGCGGCACCATGACGACTCTTGCCTGAATCTCTGATTCGAAGCGAGCCGACAGGCACGGAATCACGGATGCCTCTTCGCGACTTGCTTTCTCAAAGCCCATGCGAGCAAACATCCAGGAAAGATGACGATGCTGAACCTGATCGGCCCCGTACTTGGCGAGGTACATGTTCAGTTCGTGACGCACGTGACCAAACGGCTGACGCGCTTCAGCCGCCAGCTTCTTCAAACGCTTTGCGCGATCGCCCTTTGCCGTATCCAGCAGTCGCTGATAGAAGTTATCGCGCTGCCGTGCAACAACCGGCAGCAGCGATGTCAGCGAGACACTGGAATCGTACGTCTGAGGTCCGGAGCCGCTGATCGCTGACGCCATCAGGATGGTCCCAGCAAGGACAGCAGAAGCATCATACAGGCGTTCCGGGTCGGTTCCGTTTCCATCGGAACGGACCCAGTCCATCAGTGAATCCAGAATCAGACGACGGATCACGAACCGACGATAAAAGCCCTTGGTATCAATCTCCTCCGGGTCCCATTCTCCGAAGACATAGTTCGTTCGTTTGTTCACCGGATGCAGATGGTCATGAGACCGCACATCCAGCGCCAGTTCAGAAAGACGATCGAGTGAAAAATGAGAGCATGTAATGAGGTCTTCCGGCAAAGACTTCATGAATGCGATCGTGGCTGTGATGATCGAAGCGAACGGGCCAGTGGCAGCGCCGACGTCGGCAAAATACAAGGGAACCGGACAAAATCGTTCGTGGTCATAAACCTCACTGCGCCTTCCGTTTTCCAGAACGGCCACAGGTCGGTAACCAACGAAATGGTTCAGTCGTTTGAGGGCCTGTGTGATCTGCACTTCCGGCGACGCTGTGCCAAACTCTGCTCGCACGGCCAGCGCCGTTTCGAACATACGAGCCAGCAGAAACGGGGTGAAAAAATCTTCGCTCCGAAGATGCCCAAGCAAATCCGAATGGTGCTGTCGGTAAGCCGGAAGCAGCCGATCGAACGTCAATGAGATCACCGCCGCCGCCTGGGTCGGATCAGCGCAGGCTACGTCACCAGTTTCCGAAAGACGCTGAAGCTGGTTCAGGAGATAGTCTCGAAGAACATCTGAGCCAGCTGTTACGGAGGAATCCAGAAACAGCTGATTCAGACACGTTCGAAATCGTGCGCCTGGTGATCCCTGGGAAAAGTTCAGATATCCCAGGAGATCACGAAGCAAATCGTTATCAACGGGCATATTCAACATTCCGAGTTTCGCGCAGTACGGTCACTTTGATCTCGCCAGGATATGTCAGCGTCTGTTCAATCGCGTGAGCAATATCCCGACTCATTCTTGCGGCCTGCCGATCGTTGACTCGCGCGGAATCCACGATGATTCGAATTTCACGTCCTGCCTGAACGGCAAAGGCGTGATCAACGCCGGGGAATCCACATGCAAGCGCTTCAAGTTCTTCCAGTCGACGAACGTATTTTTCCAGCGTTTCGCGACGAGCACCCGGCCGCGCGGCCGAAACAGCGTCTGCTGCCGCGACAAGCACCGTGTAGATGTACTCGGGACGAATATCATCGTGATGTCCGGCCGCCGCGTGAACGACTTCCTGGCCTTCACCGTATCGCTTCAGCAGCTCCGCTCCAACCGCCGGATGTCCGCCTTCCATTTCGTGATCCGCCGCCTTGCCGATGTCATGAAGGAATCCACAGCGGCGAGCCAGCGTGCCATCAAGCCCCAGCTGTTCGGCCATCATGCCGGTCAGGTGTGCCACTTCGATGGAGTGCTGACGAACGTTCTGGCTGTAACTGACTCGGAAATGCAGCCGACCCATCAGATCCATGATCTTTGGATGGAGCCCGCGAACACCCGCTTCTTCACAGGCCTGCATTCCCAGTCGGCGGATATGGTCTTCCATTTCTTTGGTCGTTTCTACCACGATTTCTTCAATGCGTGATGGATGAATACGACCGTCCTGAATCAGTTTTACGAGCGACATCTTGCCGATTTCGCGACGGACATTGTCAAACGCCGACACGATCACGACGCCTGGCGTATCGTCCACAATGACGTCAACGCCCGTGGCCTTTTCAAACGCACGGATGTTGCGGCCTTCGCGACCGATGATGCGTCCCTTCACTTCGTCGCTTGGAATGTCCACCGTGGAGACCGTCGTTTCGGACGTGTGGGCCGACGCATAGCGCTGGACGGCCATGCCGATGATCTCACGTGCCTTTCGCTCGCACTCCGACTTCACTTCGGCTTCGTGCTTCATGATCATCGCGCCGGTTTGATCCGACAGCTCACGATCCAGACGCTTCAGCAGCTGCTCCGTCGCCTGATCACGCGAAAGCTCGCTGATCTTGTAAAGCTGCTCCTGTTCTTCCTTCAGCAGGCGATTGAGTTCACCTTCGCGCGCGTCCAGGGCCTTCGTCCGCTCAGCCAGTTTCTGCTGAGTCGTCTGGAGCATCTTTTCCTTCTTGCGGAAGGAATCCTGCTGCTCTTCCAGATGCGCTTCGCGCTTGTCGAGCTCCCGTTCACGCTCACGCAGCTGAGCATGACTTTCTTCCATCTTCGCTTCCAGCGCTTCGCGGCGCCGCAGCATCTCTTCCTTCAGTTTCAGCTCCTGATCCTTCAGGAGGTTGTCAGCATCGCGCTGAGCATCTCGAATGATGTCATCTCGGGTCTTGTACGCGCTACCTTTGATCAGACGATCTGCAAAGTAGCCGACGACGGCCCCGATGATCATGGCCAGGAAGCCGACGATCAACGGATTATTCATGGACACGTCCTCTGAATCTGAACGGTCCCTGCTGCCTGAATCCAGGCGCGAAACGAATTTGATCAGCGAAGCCGATGCACTGGTGACGTGAGTCTCCGACCGACAGCATCACTTCGGCGGACTGTCACGCTTCCCCGATAGATGCAATCACCGGGAGGTCCGGTGGCTCGACACGGCAAAAGTCGCGCTGCCGGAACTGAACAGAGCCACGGCAGAAGACGCAGAACGCTTCTTTCCGGAATCCATTGCAGACAACTGCCCTCACACCCGTGCAGCAAAATGGCCACACCGGTCAGACAGCCCAGCAGAAACAGAATCAGTCCCAGCAACAGCATAAAGCAGTCAGCAAACAGGTGACTTCAACAGGCCCCAAACACATTCAGGCTCCCTGCTGCCAGCGAACTCGTCAGCAACAGGCGATCAAACAACGATTCTCAGCAGGTCCGGTAAACCAAACTGTCAACACTCTCTTTCGTCCCAAAAAGCGGGTACGCGAGAAAGACCGCCAGAATGTAACACGAGATCGGTACGTTTCAACCTGCTGACCGGCTGTGCAGTCCAAACTCTGCGGACGATTCCCCGATTTGCTGGTCCCTGGCCGGGACGTATGGGGCGGATTCGAGCGATTCTGCGATTCAACAGCACAGAATGTGGCCTGGGTTTGACCCGACAGAGGCTCGAATTTATGGTGTCAGCTGAAGAAAATCGTCTGTTTTGCCAAAACCGGACCAGTTTGGCAGGAACAAAAACGTCGTCCCACCCGGTCTGCGAAAGATCGCAGGCGCCCGAATCTCAGTACAGGAATCCACGTCATGAAGTTTCGTCTTACTTGGTTCGCCGTCATCGCAATGGCGATTGCCGGTTGTCAGGTTGAAGATCCGGCGGCAAAAACGGACAACGGCAAGTCGGACGCAAAGACTGCTGGCGATACCAAAGCACCCGACTCCGGCAGCGGAAAGAAACGTTCCGTCGCTTTCGTGACAAATCAGATTGCGGACTTCTGGAAGATCGCTGAAGCCGGCTGTGTTGCGGCTTCAAAGGAATTCAACATCGACGTTCAGGTCATCATGCCTCCGGAAGCTTCCGCTCAGGTTCAGAAGCAGAAGGTGGAAGACGTCATGACGACCGGTATCGAAGCCATCGCGATCAGCCCGCTCGATGCCGACAATCAGGTCGAATGGATCAACTCGATCGGCGACAAGATTCCACTGATCACTCATGACTCCGATGCACCAAAATCCAATCGTCTCGTCTACATCGGCATGGACAACTACGCCGCAGGCCGCGCGTGTGGCGAAATTCTGAAGAAGGCCCTTCCGGATGGCGGACAGGTTCTGCTTTGCATCGGACGTCTCGAACAGGACAACAGCAAGTACCGTCGTCAGGGCGTGATTGACGTTCTGCTGGGTCGTGACCGCAAGATCGACTTCTACCAGGCTCAGCCGGATGCCTTCGATCCGACCGAAGGTGAAATCAAGGGCGACAAGTTCACGATCGTGGCAACCGTCACCGACCAGGGCAAGCCAGAAGTGGCTCTGCAGAAATGCGAAGACGCGCTGGTGACGTTTCCTGAACTGAAGGGCATCGCGGGACTGTTCGAATACAATCCACCGGCCTGCTACCAGGCTCTGAAGAAGGCCAACAAGCTGAAGCAGATTGCTCTGGCTGGCTTTGATGAAAACGATGTGACTCTGCAGGCAATCAAAGACGGTGAGTGTGCCGGCACCGTTGTTCAGAATCCATATGAGTATGGCTTCCAGTCTGTCAAAGTGCTGAAGGAACTGCTCGAAGGCAACAAGGGAGTGATTCCGGAATCAAAGTACATCGACATCGCTCCTCGCGCAATCACCAGCGAGAACGTCGAAAAGTACTGGGAAGAACTGAAGCGTCTGAAAGGCCAGTAACTCGCTGACATCGCCGGCCAACGGTGCCGGATGTCGTTCCGGCGAACGGGGGATGTCAGTCCCCTGTTCTGCCTGTCTCTGACGAGCTCATCCAGATTCGCTGCTGCTCGCCTTAAGTCCACCCCATCGGTTCGCACCGGTGGCGGAGATTCTGCTAATGGTGTCCGAAGCACCGCGGCTTGAAGTCCGCGACATCGTCAAGTCTTTTCCCGGCGTCAAAGCGCTGAAGGGCGTGAGCCTGCGCGTGATGTCGGGAGAAGTGCTGTCGGTCGTGGGTGAGAACGGTGCGGGCAAAAGCACACTGATGAAAATCCTGGCGGGTGTGCAGAGTCAGGACACTGGAACGCTGCTGGTGGATGGCAAGGTCCAGAAATTCGGCTCGGTCAGTGATGCGATGAGTCATGGCATTGCCATCATTCATCAGGAACTGAATCTGGCGGACAACCTGGAAATCGGAGCCAACATCTTTCTGGGAAGGGAGCCTCGACGATTTGGTCTGATCGATAATCGTCGCATTAATCAGGAGGCGGAAAAGCTGCTTCAGCGAATCGGTCTGAAGGCATCGCCCCGCATGCTGGTCAAAGAGCTGACGGTCGGTCAGCAGCAGATGGTCGAAATCGCCAAGGCACTTTCGATCAATGCGAGAGTGCTGATTATGGATGAGCCAACATCCAGTCTTTCCGCCGGTGAATCAGCAAACCTCTTTCAGGTGATTCGCGATCTGAAGGCTGCCGGTGTCAGCATCGTTTATATCTCGCACCGACTTGCCGAAGTGCAGGAGCTTTCTGACCGAGTCACCGTTCTGAGAGACGGTGAGAATGCCGGAGAGCTGGTTCGCGGAGAAGTGAACCATGACAGTCTCGTCCGGCTGATGGTGGGTCGGGACATTTCCCGCTTCTTCGCTCGCAATCCCCATCCGAAGGGCAAAGTTGCGATTGAAGTGAAAGACGTTGTTACGACAACGTGGCCGAAGCATCGAATCAATCTTTCTGTCCGCGCCGGAGAGATTGTCGGGGTCGCCGGACTGGTCGGGGCAGGGCGGACGGAGATGCTGCGAACGCTGTTCGGCGTGGATGCGCCGGTGAGTGGTTCGATTGAAGTCGACGGCAAGCGCGTTCAGCTCAGATCGCCAAAAGATGCCATTGCCGCCGGCGTGGCGCTGGTCCCTGAGGATCGGAAACAGCAGGGCGTTGTGCTGGACATGATGATTCGCCAAAACATCGGTCTGGCTTCACTGCACCAGCATTCTCGAGCTGGCCTTTTGAACTTCGCCATGGAGCAGCAGCAGTCGGCGGAGATGAGCCAGCGTCTGCGAGTCAAAGCTCCGGCCGATACTTATCGAGTCGGCAATCTGTCGGGTGGAAATCAGCAGAAAGTGGTGCTCGGAAAATGGCTGGCGATGAAGCCGCGAGTCCTTCTGCTGGATGAACCGACTCGGGGGATTGACGTTGGAGCGAAACAGGAAATCTATCAGCTCATGGATGAACTGGCGGGGCAGGGGATCGCCATCCTGTTCGTCAGCAGCGAAATGGAAGAAGTGATCGGGATGAGTGATCGAGTCATCGTGATGCACGAGGGGCGAATCACAGGTGAACTGAGTCGAGAGCAGTTGTCAGAAGAGAGCATCATGCATCTGGCGACAGGACATGCGTAGCAGGCTTTGGACCATGAACAATGATCGTTCATGAGTCTGACGATGAAGATTGAACGAAGAGAACGGGACGACGATGAAGGGCAAAATCCTCGGTATTCTGACCGTGCTGATCGTACTGTGCACATGCCTTGCATTTGCCACATCTGATCCATGGTGGAATCTTGGGACCTCCAAGTTTTTGCAGCCTGGCAATATTCAGAATCTGCTGAATCGACTTTCGCTCTTTGGTATCCTGGGAATCGGTGTTGCGTTTGTGATCATTACGAGTGGGATTGATCTTTCGATTGGCTCTGCCGTGTGTCTCAGCGGCGTGCTTCTTTCGATTTTGCTCAAGGTCGACTACCAGCCGGTGGAGACTTTTTCAGTCGTCGAGGTGTCGGCGGCGGAGCAATCGGTGTTACTGGACCGCGCGTCGGAGACTTTGAAGCCCGGTATGACAGTTCGATTCACAGGAGGAGTTGGCTCCGGAGTGATCATGACGGTGGATTCTGTCTCTGCCGTAGATCAGGGGACATTGATCAAGGTCCGTGAGAAACTGCAACGAGACGAGAAGGATGGAAAGCTGGCTATGGCAGTGCCAGTTCAAAAACTGGAGACCGGTGAAACATCGGTCGTCACGGTTCCTTCCGATGCGGCAGCCGAAACGGGTGACCAGCTGCAGCTTGTGAAGGCCGATGGAGCCGTCACAACACAGAAGATCACAGGGGTGACAACAGAGGGCGCGGAGACTCGTGTCACATTGGCGAAGAACCCCGGGGACAAGTATGGGTCCGACGCATTTGCCATCCCGCTGAAAAGGCACCAGCGGACTTCGATTCCTGTGGCTATCACGATTGTCCTGCTGGTCGGGATGACCCTGGGGTTTATTCACGGCATTCTTGTGACACGAGTCAAGCTGCAACCGTTTGTCGTGACGTTGTGTGCGCTGCTGATCTATCGAGGTGTTTCACGATGGCTGACGGGAGATAACCCCGCGGGATTTGGTGAACTGCAGGAGGTGTTGGGCCCCGTCGCTTCAGGCCGAGTTGGGCTGGCCTATCGTGGTACCGAGATGGTCTTCGGGATTCCCATTCCGTTTTTTCTTCTCACCGCTATTGGAATCGTGGCGGCCGTCTTCCTCGGTCGCACTGTTCTGGGCCGCTATCTTCTGGCACTTGGACGAAACGAAGAAGCCGCTCGGTTCAGTGGCATCAACACCGGTCGAGTGACCTTGATCGCTTATGTCATCTGCACGGCCCTTGCTTCATTGGGAGGCATGCTGTTCGCTTTGGACTCGACCTCAGTGTCGCCTTCCAGTTTCGGAAACTCGTACGAACTTTACGCAATCGCCGCCGCCGTTCTTGGAGGCTGCAGTCTTCGAGGTGGTGAGGGATCAATCTTTGGGGTCATCGTTGGTACCGCCGTCATGCAGGTGCTGAACAACATGATCACCTTGCTCCAGATTCCGCAATCCCTCGAATACCCCGTCATCGGCGCCGTGATCCTCATCGGAGTCCTCGGCGACGAACTCGTCCGCCGAGCCGCCGCCAAACGCCGCGTCCGCCAGACAGCTGGCTGATCCTCCTCAGGAGATTTCCCGTCGTCCGTCCCGCGTCACGCTGGACCAACGTAGTCATCACTCTCCGAGTGATGCTCTGCGATTCTCCGCGTACGCTTCTGCACACTCTCCGGTGCCATGCACACTCTCCGGTGCCATGCACACTCTCCGGTGCGATGCACCTGCTGCATCTAATCGGATTGGCCGTTCGTCCGTTCATTGCAACGAGCCTGCCAGTTCCGTCTGTATTCGTTCAGCGATGTCTGGTAGTGCAAAGACCGTGGACCCACCTGGGTAAACCAGGTGGCGGAGCAGAACCAACGTTCCGGTGCCACAACGTTCCGGTGCCATGCACCTATTGCGATTTGTTCAGCAAAAACACTGAAGTTCGAACCCTGTTGCTTTCGCAATTTCAACCGATCGGATTTGATGTTCTGCAGGCTCGTCGAAGCGACGGGACGCTGGCGAGGGATTCGGGTTTGCCGACTTCGGTTCGGAAGCGTTTGCGGAAGTTCTGGACGAGGTCCATCCAGGACTCGACGGTGCAGTCCAGACGCTGGAGGATTTCCGGGAGGTCTTTGGCGATGGCTCCGGGTTTGTCCTTTCGAAGTTGTCGGCCAGTCCAGTCGACGAGCTTTAGATAGCGGTCCAGTGTCATTTCCAGACAACCCTTGTTGCTGGCTCGACGCTTGGGTGTCGGTTGCTGATCGGTCTTGTTCGCAGGTCGCAGCTCAATCGGGGCCAGCCACCCGGAGCGTTGGTTGTTCTCCGATGACTCGGATTGATCTTTGGCCTGACCAGCGTTCCGCGCCTGACGGTCTCGAATGCGTTCCTGAATGCTGGTGAAGTCGCTGGTTTCCGGAGTTTCTGCCAGGCCTGCTCGAATCGGATTCAGATCCACATACGCCAGACATGCAGCGATCGCCATTTCATCGAGAAGCGGATTTGCCTTGAAGCGCGCTTCCCAAAAGTGGCCAGTGACTTTTTCTTCACGATTGGCTCGCTTGGCGATCGGTTCGCACAGGCACTTCATAAACCACGACAGGTTCGCCAGTCTGCGGCGTTTCTCTTTCATGCCGACGATGCTGCTGATGATCTTGTCGAGTTCTTCCTGAGTTGGTTCTGCGGCCGACTTGTCTCTGTTCTTTCTCTTTGGAAACAGTCTCCACCAGCGGCGAGCAATCTCTTCGTCCGACCACGTTTTCACGACATCCGGCCGAGTTCTGACGACCAGGTGAAGGTGGTTGCTCAACACCGCAAAGCCCAGGATTTCCAGTCCGAAGATCCCGGCCAGGAATTCCAGTCGCTCGCGAATCCACTCTTTGCGATGCGAATAGTCCCGGCGAGTCCGTTTGTCGCGGCCGCAGAGGTGCGTGCGGCGGACGCAGCGGCTGATGGCATGAAAGACCTGAATCTCTCCGTCGGCAACGATCTCTTTGCGATTAACGCGTGGCATGATGCGGCTCCTGAGGTGATGGTCAAGGTGAAAAACGAAGAGTAAAAAGACTGGTTTCCGATTTCAAGGTGCATGGCACCGGAAAAATCAGGTGCATGGCACCGAAACGCCGAAACGTGGGGCACCGAAACGGGTGGCGGATGCTGCTTTTGGCGAGACAACTGCCGGAGCAGGCGGTAAAGTTTGCTCTGTTAACTCCCTCCTCATTCTCCTACCTGAAGATGTTTGTTGTCTGACTGCTGACCTTGCGGTCTCCGGTGCATGGAACCGGTGGGCGACAAACGGTGTGAGTCTTGCCATGCGAGTACCCTCCGGATCGCCGTGGTCCAGTTTTCCTCCAGGGCTGGATCGTCGCAGGATGCTGACTCAGTCTGCCCTTGGAATTGGTGCACTGGGGTTGTCACATCTGCTGAGCGATGATGGACGGCTTCGAGCGGAAGATGCTGCCAGCACGCTCGCGGTGAGGGCTCCTCATTTCCCGGCGAAGGCAAAGCGAGTCGTTCATTTTTTCCTGAACGGCGGGCCATCGCATGTCGATACGTTCGACCCAAAGCCTGCACTAAAGAAGTATGTGAATCGTTCTGTTTCGGAGAACCTTCTGACCGAACGGAAAACGGGTGCTGGCTTTCCCTCGCCGTTTCGCTTTCGGCGTTATGGACAGTCAGGCATTGAAGTCAGCGAGATCTTTGAAAAGACGGCTCAGCATATTGATGACATTGCCGTCATCCGATCAATGTATGCTCAGGTGCCGAACCATGAACCGTCGTTGATGCTGATGAACTGCGGTGATTCCGTGCAGCCTCGTCCCAGCATGGGAGCATGGGTGTTGTATGGCCTTGGCACTGATAATCAGAACCTGCCTGGCTTCGTTGCCATGTGCCCAAACGGTTTGCCGATCAAGGACACCGAGAACTGGCAGTCCGGATTTCTCCCGGGAGCGTTTCAGGGAACCTACGTCGATTCACAGCATAAGGAACTCAGCCGGCTGATTGAGAACATCGAGCATCCACAAATCACGACGGAGGCTCAGCGCAGGCAGCTGGATCTTCTGGTTCGCTTCAATGAGGAACACCGAGCATCGCGCATTGATCCTCGGCTGGATGCGCGTATTCAGTCGTTCGAACTCGCGTTTCGAATGCAGCAGGATGCGGCCGAAGCATTTGACGTGACTCGGGAGCCTCTGCACATTCAGGAGATGTATGGTGACGGTGTTCATGCGAGACAAACGCTGATCGCACGCCGGCTTCTGGAACGTGGAGTTCGATACGTTCAGCTGTGGCACGGAGCGGGGCAGCCGTGGGACAATCACGCCAACATCGAAGGGCAGCATCGCAGTCTGGCGGCTCAGATCGATCAGCCGATTGCTGCCCTCATTACGGATTTGAAGCAGCGAGGACTCTTTGAGGACACGTTGATTCTATGGGGCGGTGAATTTGGCAGAACTCCGACCGTCGAACTGAGTGGTGATGGAAAGCCACAGTCCGGCCGAGACCACAATCACTGGGGATTCAGCGTGTGGCTGGCTGGTGGCGGTATCAAAGGCGGAACTGTTTACGGTGCCACGGACGAACTCGGCTTCAAAGCGGCAGAAAACCCTGTCAGCATCCATGACCTGCACGCCACAATGCTGCACTGTCTGGGTTTTGATCACAAGAAACTGACGTTCCGCTATGCCGGTCGGGATTTTCGACTGACAGATGTGCACGGAGAGCTGATCCGGGACATCCTTACATAACATGATTCCGACTTTTGGTCTTCAAATCGCAGTGACTTCTGCAATTCCATTTGCTTGATCGTGGTGATGTATGGTTCGATGCAGACTCACATGGATAGTCGTTGCCTGTTCTTCGGTGATTGCAGGAGTGGCTCGAGCCGACGATCCGATCACCATTGAGACATTGCAGAGAACGGATGCGGTCTCCTTCGAGAAAGAGATTCTTCCGGTTCTGCAAAAGAACTGCCTGGCATGTCACTCGGCCAGTGAGAAACAGGGAGGCCTGGTGCTTGAGAGCCCTTCGGCCATTCTGAAGGGTGGCGACAACGGCCCCGCGGTTGTTCCTGGAAAATCTGCAGACAGTCTGATGCTTAAACTCTCCGCCCATCAGGCGGAGCCCGTGATGCCGCCGGCGGACAACGACGTTGCGGCGTCGAATCTGACACCAGCCCAGCTTGGTCTGATTCGACTGTGGATCGATCAGGGGGCAAAAGGAACTGGTGGCGTTGAAAGCCTGTCTCCTCGACAGATGGCGGCGATTCCCAAAAGTCTGCAGGCCGTGCAGGCCATTTCTGTCACTCAGGACGGCCAGTATGTGGCGTTCAGCCGCGGCAACCAGATCCTGCTTCACCATGTTCCGACCGGGCAGCTGATTACAAAACTGAATGATCCAGGTCTGGCGTCGACATCCGGAGGCGCGCATCGGGATCTGGTTCAGTCTCTGACCTTCAATGTCGATGGTGACCTGCTCGCATCCGGCGGATTTCGCGAAGCCAAGATCTGGCGTCGGCCCAAAGACGTGCAGATTCGGAATATTGCGCTCGGTTCTGTTCCTTCAGCACTGGCCATCTGCCCTGACCGACAAAAGCTGGCGGTCGCGCTGGCCGACAATTCCATTCGCCTTCTGAATGCATCCGACGGACAGACACTAAGCACGATTGCGGGGCATACCGACCAGATTGTTTCACTCAGGTTTTCAGACGATTCGACACGACTCGTGTCTGCATCGAAAGACCAGTCGATCCGCATCTGGAACGCTACTGACGGGACCCTCGCAGCTCGCTTTGATGCGCCTGTGGTTCCAGCGTCCCTTGAAGTGGTCGAGACGGAAACCCGTACGGAGCAGCAGCCGAATCCGGTCCCGTGGATTGTGTCCGGAGGAGGCGACAATCTGCTCAGGCTCTGGCAGATTCCTCAGGTCGCGACGTCTCGCCTGGTGAACGTTCCGGCCGAAATTCGCCGCATGACAGTCAGTGTGGATGGTCGACTTGTGGCAGTGTCGGATGCGGCGGGGAATGTGCGAGTTCTCAGAGTTCAGTCGTCTGCAACGGGCGTCGTGGAACAACAGATCGCCGCATGGAAAATTGACAGTGAGCCGGCATCGCTCGCCATCGTTCGCGTTGCGGGTTCTGCCGAGCCGACCGATGAGAATCTCGCTGCATGCTACTCAGTGCTTGCAGGGCTGAACGACGGAACGATTCAGCACTGGAGCCTCTCGACCCAATCCCTGACAGAACAGTGGAACGGAGCAAAGTCTCCGGTCCGGGCGATTTCCGCAAGCCGCGATGGCACACTGATGGTGACCGGATGCGAAGATGGATCGCTGTCCATGTGGAAACTGAATCGCCCCGCTCCGGCAGCGCTGAGCACCGTCGCTTCGGAGAATGCTGCGAACATGCAGCTCAGTCCATCGAAAAAGCAACTGGCCTCGCTGGCGATGAAGGATGGACAGCCGGTGATCGTCATTCGAAATCTGGAGAATGGTCAGCAGGCCGTTCTGGCCGGGCACGCTGCTGCGATTCAGGCGATCGTCTTCTCTCAGAATGATACGCGAGTCATCTCGGCGGCGGATGATAACACCATTCGAATCTGGGATCAGAATAATGCAGGGCAGCCTGAAGTTCGAAAGATCGAAGGCCTCACATCGAAAGTCACGGCTCTTGGGACATCGAATGATGGCGGACAGATCGTCGCTGGTTTTGCCGACAACATACTCAGGCTCTACAACACTGCGGACGGAATGATGGTGAAAGAGTTCACCGGACATTCCGCGGCGATTCTGGCCACCGGCCTGTGGAACGGACAGGTTTATTCTGTCAGTGCCGATACGTCGGTCAGGTTCTGGAATCCTGCAGACGGTGCTCAAGTGAGAGCCTTCAATCTTCCCTCAGTTCCCCTGGCATGCTCCGTTTCATCGGACGGCCAGAGAATGCTGGTTGCGGGCAACGACAATCAGGTTCGGTGGATTCAGACGGACAATGGTTCCGTTTTGCAGACGCTGCAGGGCCTGTCTGCCGCACCGGTGGCCGTCTCAATTGCGCCGGACGGAATGCGACTTTGCTGTCTGACAAACGACGGTCAGTTCACTCTCTGGAGCAGTGCGAATGGTCGGCTGATCGAATCGTTTCGAGACACAGGACTTCGCTGGGCAGCTTTGGGGATGCAACCCGGATCTCTGTTACTCAGTCGTCAGGACACGCCACCGTATCTGGTGCAGACCCGATCAATGATGCCTCTGGACGGAAACACGGCACCTGTCCGGGGACTCGTCTTCCATCCGAACGGTCAGACCGTCGTCGCTGCCGCTGCGGATGGTTCGCTGCGAGGCTTTGCGACGCAGAACGGCCAGGCTGCGTTCTCCACGAATCACGGTGCAGCCATTCATGATCTTGCAATGTCTGCTGACGGCCAGTATCTGGCGACCGCAGGAGAGAATCAGCAGGTTCGTCTCTGGCTGGCGAATGGACAGGGATATGCCGTTCAGCAGATCAGCGGTTTCCCTGGCCCGGTGACTTGCGTCACGTGGTCTCGTGATGCGAAGACCGTCATTGCCGTCAGCGGCGGTGACAAGCCCGTTGCTCAACTGCACGATGTTGCAACCGGAAACATGCTTCAGCGCTTTACGGAAGCTTCCGGTCCGGCCATGGGCTGCGTGATGCTGTCGCTTCCGACAGGAGCCGACCCGGCCAAGACTCAGCCATTCGTACTGACTGCCACGTCGCTCGGAATCTGGACCTGGCAAACGGCCTTTCTGAAACAGATGACTGGCCATAACGGAATTGTTGCAAGTCTCGCGCGAGTTTCCGGAGCGCCTCGTCAGGTGTTTAGTGGCAGCCACGACGGAACCGTTCGTCGATGGAACCTTGACAATGGGCAGGCGAACCTGCAGTTGAATCACGGAGGTCAGATTCAAAGCGTGGCCATATCGCCAACCGGTCAGCAGGTCGTTGCGGTCAGTGACAACCATGTTGGACGGCTTTGGAACATCAATGGTCAGCAGGTCGCAGAAATGCGGGGCGACGTTCGGCGCAAGATTGCACTGACGCGCGCTCAGCAAGCGGAGACTACTGCGAATGCTCGCCTGAACGCGGCAAAGCAATTGCTTGATGCGGCGGAAAAAGATGTGCCTGTCAAAACGGAATCGGAAAGGAAGCTGTCCGAAATGCTGACGGCAGCGAACACGGACGTGCAGACAAAGAAAGCAGCACTCGAAAAGGCGCTGATGGAAAAGACGGTCGTCGAAAAAGCGGCGATCGACGCTTCCGCTGCCGCGAAGACCTCACTGGCTGAAAAGCAGGCGGCAGAAAAAGCAGCAAAGGACGCTGCGGCCCTGGTGCAGGTTGTGCAGACGCGTTTGACCCGGCTCCAGCAGGCTGCCGGCGGTGATCCTTCCAGTGAAGTCCTGAAGCAGAAGGTCGCTGCGGCACAGGGAGAAATGGAAGCGGCCAGCAAACGCTCCACAGAGCTTGCTTCCGCCGTGCAGGCTCCGACCGCGAAAGCCACCGAGACCGCGGCGCTGGCCAACCAGGCGGCTCAGAAACTGGACACGGTCCAGAAACCCTACAATGAAGCAGTAGCCGCATTGAAGACCGCAGAAGCCGCACAGAATCTTCTCTCGCAACTGCAGATCCTGGCTGCGAAGGAACTCAAAGAAGCACAGGACCTGGTTCCGGTTCGCAGGGATGCTGTAACTCGGGCCGAAGCGACTCTGACCGAATCGAAAGCCGCAGTACAATCGATGAATGAACAGCTGCAGCAGGCGGATCAGGCACTCAGGACCGTGACCTTTTCTCCCGACGGATCGACGATCATCACGGGTGGTGACTTTCCGAGTCTCCATACATGGGATGCGAAGACGGGAGCAGCCGTCGATGCATTTGCCGGGCACAGCGCCGCCATTCGTGCACTCGGATCGCTCGACGATCGATATTTGGTGTCCGTGTCGGACGACCAGACACTTCGCATCTGGGATACTCGTCCTGAGTGGACTCTGGAACGAACGATTGGTTCGGCAGACGATCCGAACCTGATCGCTCATCGAGTCACTTCGGTCGACTTTTCCGGCGACTCGTCACAGCTGCTGATCGCGGGAGGTATCCCTTCACGTCGTGGGGAGTTGCAGGTTTTTCGGACCAGCGATGGGCAGCGAACACTCTACCTGCCTCAGGCTCATGACGATGCGGTGTATTGTGCTCGCTTCTCACCCGATGCGAGGCGGATTGCTTCCGGCGGCGCGGACAAGTATCTTCGGACGTTCGACACGGCGAGTGGTCAGCAGCTGCGAAGATTCGAAGGCCATACGAGTTATGTGCTGGGAGTCGCCTGGAAGCGCGACGGACGCATCATCGTCTCTTCAGGCGCTGATAACACCATCAAAGTGTGGGACTCTGAGACGGGCGATCAGCAGCGAACGATTGAGAATTTTCGGCGGCACATTACGGCGATTGTCTACGCAGGTGAAACGGACAATGTCATCTCCGTCTCAGGCGATGCACTGTGCCGGATGCATAACGCGGCGAACGGCGGGCTCGCCCGAAACTATGGCGGACCAAAGCAGTGGCTCCACTGCGTCGCCGTCACTCCGGACACAGCGATTGTCGCCGCCGGTGACGCCTCGGGAACCGTGCATCTCTGGAATGGTAACAATGGCCAGGTACTGCGAACGCTCACGACGGACCAACCGTAGTCATCACTCTCCGAGTGATGCTTTGCGATTCCCCGTGGTACGCGCCGGCCGAACGAGTATCGTGTGGTTGTTGGATGCGGGTGCGGAATCGCAGGTTCGTCACTCGGAGAGTGACGGCTACTTGTCAGAACGGGTGCCTTCATTCTGCTGACTTGCTGACATAACTCAAATGAAGAATTGAGCCGGCGACGCTGGGTGGCTAAGATGGTGGGAGGAGGCGTCTGTCGCCCTGGAAGTGGTCCTGCCGGAAATTCTCATGAACGTCCTGATTTCCATTGTCACCACGCTGG
>VFQT010000258.1_pt1 | contig 83693 bp, 54 predicted proteins | sample 3512381 | NCBI WGS metagenome assembly VFQT01 (sample SAMN10412376, study PRJNA504923) | tailings metagenome | isolation source: Relicate 2 Philex TSF3 active mining site | place: Philippines: Tuba, Benguet | collected 2017-08-29
ACGGTCGTTCCCAGCAGCTGCTGGAACCGGTCAGCGTCGAGCAATGAGCGTTCGACGTCTCCCGGGCGAATGTCCCCGAAGCGGATTTCGCTGGGGCTTTGCAGGATCTGTTTCAACTGTTCAGCCAGCTGCAGGGTGTTTGTTTCGATACCGGTACCAACATTCAGGATCGAGTCCGGGACCAGGCCCTGCATGGCGGCCAGGTTGGCCTTAACGACATCGGCGATGTAGACGTAGTCGCGGACACAGCCGGGGTCGCCGGCGGTTCTGCGGGCAAAAACGCTGACGGGTTCTGCCGCCAGCATGCGTTTGCAGAAGATCGCCACGACTCCGGCTTCACCGTGGGGATCCTGTCGCGGTCCGTAGACGTTGGCGTAGCGGAGGATGGTGGAGTTCAGTCCGTGTTCGCGGCGGAACGATTCGAGGTATTTTTCGACGGCGAATTTGCTGCAGGCGTAGGGACTTTGGGGCACTGGTGTGGTGGCAATTGAGGCGCGGGTGCCGTCGGGAACTTCCCCGTAGATGGCGCCGCCGGTGCTGGCGAAGACCAGCCGTTGAACAGCGGACTGTACGCAGCACTGCATCACATGGATTGAACCGAGGATATTGATTTCGGCGTCACGGACGGGTTCGCGGACGCTGACGGAGACGCTGGCCTGCGCGGCCTGGTGGCTGACCACTTCCGGCCGGAAGTCGGCAAACACCTGCTGGAGTCCGACGGGATTACGGATGTCGCACTGGAAGAATCGGGCTGCGGCAGGGACATTTTCCCGCCGGCCGCCGCTGAGGTCGTCAACCACGGCCACTGTCCAGCCGAGTGCGACGGCCTGCTCAGCGATATGACTGCCAATGAATCCTGCTCCGCCCGTAATCAGAAGTCTCATGGTTCCCTGCCTGTGCTGGACTGAATGGCGATTGCCTGTCGCCGCTGGATTGCGATGCACGACGCTGGTGCAACCGCTGTGCCTGAGCAGAAGATCGGACGTTCATTTCGTGTGGGGCGGTGCGGATTAAGGGCCTGGCCGGGGGAATCGGCGGGTTTTGCCGGTTTGCGTGCGGGTTGGTGAGACTGCGAAGGATCTGCGGGGGCGCAGAGATTCCCGGAGCAGGTGATTCTTCCGCTCCAGCGGAATCGGGCGTCGGGCGATTGTCAGAGCAGCAGTCAGCAGCGAGACTGCTGAGGCTCACGGGCAGGCGTGCGGCCAGGGGGCGGCTGAACCTGTCGGCGGGATCGGTTGTCTGCTGTTGACCTGCGTTGTTGCTTCCGCGATTTTGCTTCCTTCGTGTCTTGAGAATTCAGCGATGGCATCAGTTTTTCGTCCGGCAATTGATCGCATGGCTGGCTACGTGCCTGGCGAGCAGCCTCAGGAAACCGGCTGGGTCAAGTTGAACACCAACGAGAACCCGTATCCGCCTTCGCCGCGGGTGGTGTCAGCAATCCGGCAAATGGCGGAGGGGCGTCTGAACGTTTATCCGGACCCTGATGCGACCGGTTTTCGGCGAGTGGCAGCGGCGCTGCACGGAGTTGAGCCGGACTGGATTCTGCCGGCCAACGGCAGTGATGAAAATCTGACGATTATCATGCGGTCATTCTGTGATGCCGGGCAGCAGATTGGTTATCCCTATCCCAGTTACGTGCTGTATGAATCTTTGGCCCGGATCCAGGATGTGGGTGTGCATCGTCTGCTGTTGCGACCGGACTGGACCTGGGACCAGTCGCGAGCGGCGGAACTGCGGCGCAGCGTGAGGATTTTCTTCGTTCCAAATCCGAATTCGCCAACGGGCACCTCCTGGTCCACCGACCAGTTGCTGGAGCTGCTGCCTGATGATGGTGTGCTGGTGCTGGATCAGGCGTACGCGGATTTTTCTGAGCAGTCGCAGGGGGCCGAGCTGCTGCGGGACGCCCGCTTTGCCGGTCGTCTGCTGATGACACGCACATTCAGCAAATCCTACAGTCTGGCCGGCATCCGCTTTGGCTACTGCATTGCTCATCCCGACCTGATTTCCGGGATGCGGAAAGTGAAGGACAGTTACAACTGCGATGCGGTATCGATTGCTGCGGCAACCGCAGCGCTTGAAGACCAGCAGTGGATGCTGGCGAACCGTGACAGGATTCTGGCGACTCGCCTGAGGCTGGCGACTGCCCTGCCCCGCCATGGTTTCGTGGTGCACCCCAGTCAGGCCAATTTTCTCTGGACGACGCACGCATCTGTCAGCCATCGGTTGATTTATGAGCGTCTGAAGCGGGAGCGTGTGCTGGTGCGGTATATGAAGTTTCCTGGTGCGGCGGCGGATGGCGGAGAGCTGGACGGATTGCGGATCACGATCGGCACTGAGCCGGAAATTGAGCGGTTGCTGGAAGTTTTGCCGCAGGCTGTGGAGCCCCGGTCGGGTTGATGTTCTGTGGTGAACGGGAAACAGCATGAGCCTGCAGAGTCTGGATCTGACAGAATTTCACCGTCGGTTTGTGGACGGCTTACCGGGTGACTCGGAGCCGGCCAATTTCCGACGGCAGGTGCGTGGCGCTGCATATTCGCGTGTGCTGCCGACCCCCGTCAGTGCTCCGAAGCTGCTGGCCTGGTCCGAAGACCTGGCGGCAACTTTGGGGTTGCCGCTGATCCCTGATGATTCTGCTGCGGACGTGTTTTCCGGGAATCGTCTGCTGCCGGGGATGGACCCTTTTGCCATGTGCTATGGCGGGCATCAGTTTGGCAACTGGGCCGGTCAGCTGGGCGACGGTCGTGCGATCAATCTGGGTGAAATGCGGGGGCCGGACGGGCGCTGGTGGATGTGGCAGCTCAAGGGGGCCGGACCGACTCCTTATTCGCGTACTGCGGATGGGCTGGCTGTGCTGCGATCCAGTGTGCGGGAGTATCTGTGCAGCGAGGCGATGCATGCACTGGGTGTTCCCACGACGCGTGCTCTGAGCCTGGTGGGCACCGGAGAACTGGTGACGCGGGATATGTTTTACGACGGCAATCCGCGGCAGGAACCGGGAGCTGTCGTGTGTCGCGTGGCGCCCTCCTTTCTGCGATTCGGCAATTTTCAGCTGCCGGCTGCCCGCCGTGATGTTGACTTACTGAGGCGACTGGCGGACTACTGCATGCAGGTGGATTTCGGGCTCAGTTCGCAGCCGAATGAAGCGCTGCGGGAAGCCTGGTTTCGGGACATCTGTGAGCGTACGGCAGACCTGCTGGTGCACTGGATGCGCGTGGGTTTCGTGCATGGCGTAATGAACACGGACAATATGTCGGTGCTGGGGCTGACGATTGACTATGGTCCGTACGGCTGGGTGGAGAATTTTGACCCCGACTGGACTCCGAATACCACGGATGCTGCGGGTCGGCGTTACGCCTTCGGGCAGCAGCCGCAGATTGCACTCTGGAATCTGGTGCAGTTTGCGAATGCTCTTGTGCCGCTGTTTCCCGATGCAAAACCGCTGCAGGCCTGCATTGATGCCTATACCCAGCGATTTAATGCAGCATGTCGCGAGATGATGGCCTGCAAGATCGGCATACAGGATTCAGGTGATACGGTGGCGGAGCTGGCGGACGAATTGCCGGATCTGTTGCAGCTGGCTGAAACGGATATGACCATCTTTTACCGTCGTCTTGCAGCTGTACCGCTCTGTCCGTCCGGTGCTGAAATGTCGTCCGACGAGTGGCAGCGTGTGCTGCTGCTGCTGGAGGATGCGTGGTATCAGCCGCAGGCTGTCGGAGTTGAGGTTCGTGCTGCTCTGCAGACATGGCTGCGGCAATATCGGGCGGTTCTGGCGGAACGCCGAATCACGGATGAAGCGCGACGGCTGGTGATGGACCGGACGAACCCGAAGTTTGTGCTGAGGAACTATCTGGCGCAACTGGCGATTGATCGGGCTGAACAGGGAGACGTGTCATTGATTCAGGAACTGCAGCAGCTGCTGAAGTTTCCGTATGATGAGCAACCTGGCAAGGAGCACCTGGCGGCGAAGCGACCGGAATGGGCGCGGCAGCGAGCGGGGTGTTCCATGCTGTCCTGCAGTTCCTGACGGCAGGGAGGGTGGCCCGATTGGCGGATGACGCGACGATTACCAGACCAGGGCGAAAACAACGGCTGCTGCACCAATCCCGATCAGCAGCAGCCCGGCAGTCAGTCGCCTGCGGGTGCGGATTCGCTGCACTTCGATCATGGTTTCCAGCATGGCGATCCGAGTAAAACGGGCGTCGGAGCTGTCCACGCTTCCGGCGCGAAATGTCGGCGGGGGAGAGTTAACGCGGAGGCGAGCGGGGCGGCTGCGAGCAGCGACGGGAGCAGTGGTCATGTCGAAATTTCCAGAAGTTCAGGGGATATGTCTGCAGAACTGATCTGCCAGTGACACGTAATTGGTAGACGCTGTTCGGCGAAGAGTCGCGTTTCTTTTGAAAAAACCGCTGCGAATTCCTGGCGGTTCGGATTGGATTTCCCATTTGTTCCATCGAAAGGAAATTATTCATGTCGCGAACGGCAGTGATTACCGGAGGAGCTTCCGGAATTGGTCTGGGGCTGGCAGAGACCCTGCTGGCTCGTGGTGACCGTGTGGTAATTTGTGGTCGCAGTGAGGAAAAGCTGCGTGCGGCGGCGGAGCGACTGCAGGGAGTGGCTGGTCAGCGGTTGATGACTGTGGTGGCGGACGTGGCGGTTGAGGCGGATGTGGAGACGCTGTTTTCAACCGCGAGCGAGGTTTTTGGGAATCTGGACATTCTTGTCAATAATGCAGGAGCATTTGACGGCGGTCCGTTGGAGCATTTGACTCTGGAGGCGTGGCAGCGGGTGATGGGGGCCTGTTTGACGGGCTCCTTCCTGTGTACTCGGGCTGCATTTCGTCTGATGAAGCCGGCTGGCCGCGGTCGGGTGCTGAATATCGGTTCGATTTCTGCTCAGCGCCCGCGTCTTAATTCTGCGGCGTATACGGCGGCGAAGTTTGGGGTGGATGGGTTGACTCAGGCGGCGGCTCTGGAGGGCCGGCAGTGGGGCATCAGTGTCGGCTGTCTGCATCCTGGCAACGTGCTGGTGGAGCGTCGGCTGGAATCGGGGCTGGCAGCGGACGAGGAGCCGATGATGTCTGTGGACAGTATTGTGAAGGCGGCGCTGGCGATGCTGGACATGCCGGACGGCGTGAATTTTCTGTCTGCGATCGTGTTACCGACGCAGCAGCTGTACGTGGGGCGTGGCTGAGGGGGAGTTGGTGAATTTGTGCCGGCCGGGTGGCGAGGGCCGGTTGATTGCTCGGTTTCAGGCGGCTCGGCGGATGGTCTGAGTCTGCTGACGCTGAACAAAGGCTTCGTAGTCGGCGGGAGTATCGATTCCGACGGCGGCATGGTTGACGACGGCGACAGCGATGCGTGCTCCTGCCTGCAGCGCTCGCAGTTGTTCCAGTTTTTCCATTTGTTCGAGGGGGGATGGTGGCAGCGAGGTCAGTCTCAGCAGGAAGTCACGACGGTATCCGTAGAGGCCGACGTGCAGCAGGAACGGAGACGGTTCGCCATCCCTGAAGAAATGCTCCGGGGCTGTATCGCGAGTGAAGGGGATTTGTGAGCGACTGAAGTACATGGCGTGTCCGAGTGCGTTGGTGACAAGTTTGACGCAGGACGGGTCTCGGAGGATTGCGGGAGAGAGTATGGGGCAGGCGACGGTAGCCATTTCGGTGCCGGCGTGTTCCAGTTCGCGGACGAGTGCGGACACGACTGCCGGGTCCAGTTCGGGTTCATCGCCCTGCAGGTTGACAACGGCATCGGCATCGGGGAAGCAGCGTCGGACGACTTCTGCGATGCGGTCTGTGCCACTGTGATGGTGTCCTGTGATTTCTGCTCGCCCGCCGAAATCCCTGACCACCTCAGCAATTTCTGCACTGTCGGTTGCGACGACCACATCGCTGAATTCCGGGCAGCGGCGTGCGGTTTCCCAGACATATTGCAGGAGGGGGCGTCCGGTGGTGCTGAGCAGCAGTTTGCGCGGCAGTCGGGTGGACTGCAGGCGGGCGGGGATCATGCAGACAATTTTCATGGGACATCCTGTCCGAAGAAACGTGCAGCGGGCACAAGGCCGGCGAAATCAGGGCACACACAACCTGTGCAGGAAGTCTAGACGTTTTGAGTGCGGGCTGTCAAAATGAGTTTTCCGGGGTTTGCTGTTGCGTGGGCAGTCTTCGGGAACGGCAGTGGCTGCAGGAGGCAGGGTACAGCGATGAGGATTTTCTTTTCCGCGGGCGAGCCCAGTGGTGATCAGCATGCGGCTCGTCTGATTTCGCATTTGCAGCGACTGAGTCCATCAGTTCAGGTGGAGGGATTTGGCGGCCCGGCGATGCGTCAGGCAGGCTGTCGTTTGTTTCACGAGCTGACGAAGCTGGCGGTGATGGGATTTCTGCGAGTGCTGCCGCTGGTGCGGCAGTTTTACGGGCTGGTGAGTGAGGCGGAGCGGCATTTTGATGAGTCGCCGCCGGATGCGGTGGTGCTGGTGGATTTTCCGGGTTTCAACTGGTGGATTGCTCGTGCCGCGAAGAAACGGGGCATTCCCGTGTACTATTATCTGCCGCCGCAGCTCTGGGCCTGGGCTCCGTGGCGGATCCGCAAGGTCCGGCGCTGGGTGGATCATGTGTTGTGTGCGCTGCCGTTTGAGTACGACTGGTACAAGTCGCGCGGTGCAGCGTGTTCGTGGGTGGGGCATCCATTTTTCGATCAGGTTCGTGAGCGTGTGCTGGATGCGGAAATTCTGGGGCAACTGAACTCCGGGGCGGGGCCGCTGGTGGCATTGCTGCCGGGATCGCGGGGGCACGAGATCGAGAAGAACTGGCCGGTGATGATGGAAGTTGTGCGGCGGCTGGCGGTGCGTTTTCCGCAGACTCGCTGGGCCGTGGGCTGCTATCGCGACGACCAGCGGCTTCGCTGTCAGAAGCTGCAGGCGACCAGTGGCCTGGATTTGCCGTTGAATTATTTTACCGGTGCGGCTTCGGAGGTCATTGAATCGGCGGACTGTTGTCTGATGGTCAGTGGTTCGATCAGTCTGGAGCTTCTGGCGCGGCGGAAACCGGGAATTGTGCTGTACCGAGTTCCGCAGATTGGACGTTTTTTCGCCCGGTTTCTGATGCTTTGCCGCTGGATCAGTCTGCCCAACCTTATGGCGAATCGCGAGGTGATGCCGGAGTTTGTGTCGAGTGGCGATCCTGAGCCGGATATTGCGAAGATTGTGGAGCGTCTGGGGTTGTGGCTGGGCGACAGGGCGGCGCTGCGTCAGGTGCAGACAGACATGGGGACTTTGGCGGATCGCACGGCAGCGGCTGGTGCGAGTGAGGCGGCGGCCCGATTTCTGGTGGAGCGACTTGCCGGGACGACGGAACTGAAGCGGGCTGCCTGATTGTTTGTTTTTTCGCGGCAGCTGTGGCCAGAGCAGGCCGGACGGGGCGTGAGTCCGGCGTTATTTTCCGATCTGTGTGAGACGCTGTTGCGGGGCTGCGGGAATCTGCCGCGCGGGGCGATTCGGAAAACTTCTTTCCTCTGGACCTGTTTGCTGCTGACTGGTTAAGAGGGGCCGACGTCGTCTGGAGGGCAGCAGTCTGTTTGCGAGTGTGGCAGAGTCGGGACTGATGGGGCAGCAGAAATCGGAACGGAGTTATTCGACGGGTCACCTGCTGGTCAGGCTGCTGGGACTGGCGTTCAGGTATCGCCGGGCCTGTGTGGTTGTGACTGTGATGCATGGCGTGCTGGTGCTGCTGAACCTGGCGACGCTGGGGCTGACTGGTTTGGGGATTGATTTTCTGCAGTCGCAGGCGCTGCACGGATCGGTTCCGCGCTGGCCTGCCGGAATCGCACCTCCGTCGGGCTGGTCACCATTGCAGGTGGTGCTGGCGTTGTCGGGGGCTGTGCTGGCGGGGGCGCTGGCGTCGGCAGGGGTGAAGTATGCGGCAGCCATTGCTTCGGCCGCATTGTCTCAGCGGGTGCTGCTGCAACTGCGAACGGACATTTATGCGCGGCTGCAGCGTCTGAGTTTTCGGTTTTATGATTCCGGTCAGAGCAGTTCCATCATCAATCGGGCTGCGGGTGACGCGAACAACGTGCGGGCGTTTCTGGACGGCGTGCTGATTCGCATGCTGACCGTGGTGCTGACGCTGGTGTTGTATTTCTTTTACATGCTGCAGGTGCATGTCGGGCTGACGCTGGCCTGTCTGGCATCGACGCCGCTGCTGTGGGTCGGCAGTGTGCTGTTTTCGCGAGCGGTACAGCCGGCTTATCTGCGTGCCAGTGAGCTGGGTGATGCGATGGTTCGCACGCTGGTTGAGAACCTGCAGGGGATGCAGGTGGTGAAGGCTTTTGCGAGGACAGCGGAGCAGGCGGTGAAGTTTCAGGCGGCGAATGAGAGTATTCGGAGCCTGAAATTTTCGATTTTTCAGCGGATGTCGACCTTTCAGCCGCTGATGGGACTGCTGACGCAGCTGAACATGCTGATCCTGATCGGGTACGGTGGGCGACTGGTGATTCAGGGTGAATTATCGCTGGGCTCGGGATTGTTTGTCTTTGCGGGATTGCTGCAGGAGTTTGCTGCTCAGGTGGCGCACATCACCGGAATTGTGAACAGTGTTCAGAGCAGTCTGGCGAGTGCTGGCCGGGTGTTTGAGGTGCTGGATGAGCCTGAGGAGATTCGGGAGTCCGGGACACCGGTGCGTGTGCGGGGTGTGCGTGACTCCCTGGAGTTTCGGGGGGTCAGTTTTGGCTATGTTCCGGATCAGCCGATACTGGAGGACATCAGTTTGAAGCTGCGTGCCGGGGAATGTGTGGCGATTACGGGGCCGACGGGGGCCGGTAAATCGACATTGCTGATGCTGCTGAAGCGATTTTATGATCCGACGGGTGGTGAGATTCTGCTGGACGGCAGGCCGCTGCCGGATCTGTGTCTGGCGGATGTGCGAGCGGCCGCGGGGCTGGTGTTTCAGGACAGTTTTCTGTTCAGCAGCACGATTGCTGAGAACATTGCGTTTGGGGCACCGGAGGCGGACCGGGAGGCTGTGGAGCGTGCGGCCAGGAGTGCATCGGCCCACGAATTCATCAGTCGGCTTCCGGCCGGGTATGATTCGCCGGTGGGTGAGCATGGAGCGAATCTTTCGGGTGGGCAGAGGCAGCGGCTGGCGCTGGCGCGGGCCCTGATCATGCAGCCGTCGGTGCTGCTGCTGGATGACGCCACTTCGGCTGTGGATCCGGAAACGGAGCTCGAGATTCGTCAGGCGATCGAGCGTGTGATGCGGGGACGTACGACCATTCTTGTGTCGACTCGCTTCAGCACGCTGTGTCAGGCGGATCGTGTTGTGGTTCTGCAGAGCGGGCGAATTACGGCGGACGGGACACCGGAACAGCTGCTGGAGCGGAGTACGTGGTTTCGGCGGCTGGCGGAGCTGCAGTCGGGAGCAGCCGATTTGGCCGGGGCGGATACCGGGGAATCCGGGGTTCCGAAAACGCTGTCGCTGACTGAGTTGCGGGGGGCTGTGTCGGCAGGGAGCAGGCGACGGGCGGCCTGATCCGGGTGCGGACGAGGGTGTCAGAGCGGGTCATGGGTGCAGGCCGGATTTGCGGGGGTGCGAAAAAATGTCGGCGGTGGGTGTCCTGAAACGAGCATTGACCCGACAGATCGATCGCGAAGATGAGCGGCAGCGACCGCTGGATCTGGGTCTGATCAGGCGGCTGTTTGCCTCGACTGATCCGTGGCGTCGGCAGCGATTCTGGCTGCTGCTGGCGGTACTGGCTCGGGCTGTGCAGCTGCCGGCTTTGACCGGCCTGGTGGCTGCCGTGATTCGCGGGCCGATTGCGGCGGGTGATTTGGGCGGAATTGCGCTGGGGGCCCTGGCCTTCGCTGCCCTCGCTGTCAGCACGCAGATTGTGCTGCATTTTCGGCAAAAGCTGGCATTGGAGCTGGGTGAGGCCGTCGTCTGTGATCTCCGCTGTCGGCTGTTTCGGCACATTCAGTCGATGCCGATGCAGTGGTTTCACACCAACCGTATCGGGCGGGTTGTGAGTCGCATGACTTCCGATCTGGAGGATGTGCGAGCGGGGGTACAGGACGTGTTTTTTGTGTCACTGGTGCAGCTCGTGCAGATGCTGATCGCAGCTGCAGCGATGCTGTGGTATGACAGTGTGCTGTTTCTGACGGTGCTGATGCTGGCGCCTGTGATCTGGCTGATCAACCGGCATTTTCATCGGCTGCTGAGCACCGCATTGAGGGACATGCGGGAGTCTTTCAGTCGCGTCACGGCAACTCTGGTGGAGTCGGTGGTGGGGATTCGCGTGACGCAGTCATTTGGGCGTGAGGCTGAGAATTCGCGCATGTTTGCAGAGCTGGCGGCGGATCATTGTGAGTGGAATACTCGGGTCCTGAGAACGCAGGGGACATTCCTGCCGCTCCTCGAACTGAACAGTCAGGTCTGCATGGCGATTCTGCTGCTGGCGGGCGGTTACCGCGTACTGACTCCGGGAAGTGCCACGGATATCGGGGACGTGGTGGGCTTCTTTTTCATGGCAAGCCTGTTTTTTGCTCCGATTTCAATTCTTGGCAGTCAGTACAATCAGGCGTTAACGGCGATGGCGGGAGCCGAGCGGTTGTATCGACTGCTGGATCTGCAGCCGGAGTGGGGTGATGTGCCCGACGCGGTTGTGCTGCAGCCGATTCGCGGTCATGTGCAGTTTTGTGAAGTGAGTTTTGGTTATGAGCCTCGAACGCCGGTTTTGCAGCGGATCAGCTTTGAGGCGCGGCCGGGGCAGATGGTGGCACTGGTAGGCCAGACGGGCAGTGGTAAGTCATCGATTATCAACCTGATTGCCAGGTTTTATCGGGCAACCGAGGGTGTGGTGCTGGTGGACGGGACGGATATTTGTCGCCTGCAGGACCAGTCGCTGCATCGTCAGCTGGGAATGGTGCAGCAGCAGAATTTTCTGTTCAGCGGCACGGTGGCGGACAACATTCGTTTTGGCTGTCCGGAAGCGGGTGATGAGCGTATTCGGGATGTGCTGCGGCGACTGGACTGTGAGGATTTGCTGGAGTCGTTGCCGGAGGGGCTGCAGACCTCTGTCGGGGAAGGTGGCTCGTCGCTGAGTGCCGGTCAGAAGCAACTGATCTGTTTTGCTCGAGCGATGCTGGCGGATCCGGCGATTCTGATTCTGGACGAGGCGACCAGCAGTATTGACAGCGGTACTGAAGCGCGGCTGCAGCGAGCGCTCGAATCGCTCATTTGTGGTCGTACATCGTTTGTGGTGGCCCATCGTCTGAGTACGATTCGGCGGGCTGATCAGGTGCTGGTGCTGGATGGTGGCAGGATTGTGGAACGCGGGACACACAGCGAGCTGCTGGCTGCCGGCGGAGTGTACAGTGGTTTGCATGCCGGGTTTGCGGGCGTCGGCGGTAATGTTCGGCGGGCCGCCTGATGCGGCAGTTGGGGCGGACGGGAAGCTGAGCCGGTGTCAGTTTTGGAGGAAGGTGGTTTGGCAATGTCGAGTGAATCGCGGCGGATAGTGATTGTGGGTGGCGTTGCGGGCGGTGCCTCAGCGGCTGCAAGGGCCAGGCGCTGCAGTGAGGGGGCCGAGATTATTCTGCTGGAGCGGGATGGCGATGTGTCCTTCGCCAACTGCGGAATGCCGTATTACATCGGCGGCGAAATAGCAGACCGGTCGAAGCTGGTGGTTGCTTCGGCTCAGTTGCTGCGGACGCGGTTTCGGATTGATGTGCGTGAGCGCTCCGAGGCAGTGTCTGTTGATCGGGCTGCCCGGACCGTGAGGGTGCGACGGCTGGTGGATGGCAGCGAGTATGACCTTTCGTGGGATCGTCTGATTCTGTCGCCAGGTGCTGCAGCGATTATTCCGCCGCTGCCAGGGATAAATTCCCAGGGGGTGTACAGTCTGCGCAGTCTGATGGATATGGATCGCATTCGGGCGGCCGTGGATGCGGCTCCGGCCGGGGCCCGACGGGCGATCGTGGCGGGGGCCGGTTTCATTGGTCTGGAAATGGCGGAACAGCTTGTGCGGCAGGGCTTTGCTGTGCAGGTGGTGGAGCTGCAGTCGCAGGTTTTGCCAGCGTTTGATGCGGATCTGGCTGCGGCAATTCAGGAGGAATTGGTACGAAATGGTGTACAGGTTTGGTTGGGGCGTGGTTTGCGGGAGGTTTGTGAGCAGGGCGGGAGGGTGCAGGGGGTGACTTTGTCGGACGGCACCCGGCTTCCGGCAGAGCTGGTGATTTTGGGGATTGGAGTGCGTCCGAATGTTGGACTGGCGGTTGCGTGCGGGCTGGAATTGGGCCCGGCAGGCGGGATTCGGGTGAATGAGTTTCTGCAGACGTCTGATCCGCTGATTTACGCCGCGGGTGATGCGGTGGAGTATCCCTGGGGACCTTCCGGCGGGACGGCTCGCGTGGCCCTCGCTGGCCCGGCAAATCGGGCTGGGAGACTGGCTGGGGAGCATGCGGTGAGCGGCAGATGTGCGGCCATGCGACCGGTGCAGGGGACATCGATTGTCAGAGTGTTTGGTCAGACGGCGGCGATGACGGGTCTGAGTGTTCGTGCAGCGCGTCGGGCGGGCCTTGCCTGTCGCAGTGCAACGGTGATTGCGGGGCAGCACGCGGGATACTATCCCGGTGCATCGAACCTCACGCTCAAGCTGGTGTACGAACCTGTCACGGGGCGGTTGCTGGGGGCTCAGGCCACGGGAGCGGACGGAGCCGACAAGCGAATCGATGTGCTGGCCACTGTACTGGCATTTGGCGGCAGTGTGCGGGATGTCGCGGGTTTGGATCTGTGTTATGCGCCGCCATTTGGTTCAGCGAGGGATCCGCTGCATCAGGCGGCGTTTGTGGCCTGCAACGAGCTGGACGGTCTGGGGGCGATGCTGGACGTGGAGTCGGATCTTGCGGGGTGGCAGGTTGTGGACGTGCGGACGCCTGCAGAGGTATCGCGGGCGCCTCTGACCGCGGGAACTCAGGTGATTCCCATTCCGCTGGATGAATTGCGTGATCGTCTGGGCGAACTGGACTCGCAGAAACCGACGGTCGTGAGTTGCGGCGTGGGTGTCCGGGCGCACGCGGCTCAGCGAATTTTGCTGCAGCATGGTTTTCGGGAGGTTGTGAATCTGACGGGCGGGGCGACGCTGCGTCGCAGGGTGGTTCCTCCAGAAAGCTTAGGTGTTACGGGAGACGTCAGATGAGTGTGCGAATTTCGGCCGCGGGTGGTGATTTGCCGGCCTTGCCGGAGCGTTCTCCGCAGGGCCACAAGGGGACATTTGGCAAGGTGGCCATCGTGGGGGGCTCGGTGGGGATGAGTGGTGCTGTCTGCCTGTCGGCAGTGGCAGCACTGCGGACCGGTTCCGGGCTGGTGACCGCGGTGGTTCCGGCTTCCATTCAGTCGATTGTTGCTGCGTATGAGCCGTGCGTGATGACTTTGGGCCTGGCGGATTCCGAGGCTGGAAATTCCAGCATGCGGGACCGGCAGTTGAGGCAGATCGTGGCCGGGAGTGATGCGCTGGCAGTGGGGCCTGGTCTGGGTCAGGGCGAAGTGCAGCTGGGGCTGGTGAGATATCTGCTGGAGAGTTGTGAATGTCCGCTGGTGCTGGATGCTGATGCCTTGAATCTGGCGGCTGCCGGGCGGCTGCTGGCATCAGGTTCGGTGTCGCGTGCCGGCCGGCCGGTGATTTTGACGCCTCATCCGGGCGAGTTTGCGCGACTGACGGGACTGACTGTCGGCGAGATTGACTCGGATCGCGAGGGGGTGGCGGTGCAGTTCGCGAGGTCAACCGGGACGATTGTGGTGCTGAAGGGGCCGGGTACCGTGGTGACGGACGGCGAGCGTACGTGGGTCAATTCCACGGGAAATTCGGGAATGGCAACGGCTGGCAGCGGGGATGTTCTGACGGGGGTTGTGGTGTCACTTCTGGGGCAGAATTCGGGGGCATTTGAAGCGGCGGCGATTGCGGTTTGTGCGCATGGTCTGGCGGGGGATGCTGCGGCGGAACGCTGGACTCGGCGGGGGTTGATTGCCTCCGATTTGCTGAATTTTCTGCCGGAGGCGTGGCGTCGGCTGGATCCGGGCGAGACGTCGTGTCAGTCGGTCTGAGGTGTTTGAATTCGTCCGTCCGCGGGTGTTTTGAACGAATGGGGATGAGATTGGGCGATCTGTAACGCCGGCCGCATTCCCGCCCTCGGGGAATGCTCTTTCTTTGCTTCCTGCCTCTGAGAAAAGAAAACGGGTATGTTTTGACCACCTTGTCAGTCCGAAACTGCAGAGACAGAATCGACCGTCCTGTCCTGTTTATTCGCCCAAATTGTTCTTGTGCAAAGAACTTGCGACTTTGGCGATTTCGCGGAACTGTCCTTTCCTCCTTTTTCTGTCGTCTGGCGGGATTAAATGAGCGATCCGAAGCCTTCTCCGAACGACATTCTTTCGAAGATTCGCGCCCAGAAGGCCGCTGCTGCGGCTGCGGCGGCTGGTTCTGAGCCGACTGCGGAACCGAAGGCCGAAGCCGCTGCTGCTCCGGCAGCGGCCCCTGCGGCCCCCCCGGCCCCTGCTGCTGCGCAGGCGCCGTCTGCCCCGCGTTCACCTGCTGACATCATGGCGTCCATCCGCAGCGCCGGCAAGCCTGCTGCGGCGGCAGCAGCGACACCTGCCGCTGCGAAGCCTGCGGCTGCGGGTTCTGCGGCCAGCATCATGGATTCGATTCGCAGTGCCGGCAAACCGGCTGCCGCTGCTGGTGCTCCGGCGGCGGCCCCTGCGGCTTCGGCCGCGCCCGCTCCTGCGGCGGTTGTCCCGGCGGGCCTGTCACCGGCTGAAATGATCAAAGCGGCTCGCAGTGCCGAATCCGGTGCTCCTGCGGCTCCGAAGGTCGTGTTGCCGACGAAGCCATTGCCGGGGAAGGCTGCACCGACTGCGACGAAGGCTGCTGCCGAGGTTTCCCGCCGTTCGGTTGTGGGAAGTGTGGTGGCCACGCTGTGCAGTCCGCTGGTGGTGGCGTGGGGCAGTTTCTCCGCAGCTGCAGCGGCATCGGGGCTGGCCCTGGCAAGGTTCATGATGCCCAACGTGCTCGTTGAGCCTCCAACCAAATTCAAGATCGGCCCACCCACGGACTATGCTCCGGGAACGGTGTCGACCAAGTGGCAGGCCCAGTTCAACATCTGGGTGGTCAATTCGGACGTTGACGGGGTCCGCTCCATCTACGCTCTCAGTACAGTCTGCACACATCTCGGGTGTACTCCGAACTGGCTTGAGGGCGAGCAGAAGTTCAAGTGTCCGTGTCACGGTTCAGGCTTTTACAAGTCGGGAATCAACTTTGAGGGACCTGCTCCTCGACCGCTGGAGCGGGTGGGGCTCAGGCTGGCGGAAGACGGTATGCTGGAGGTGGACAAGAGTGTGAAGTTCCAGCGGGAACTGGGGCAGTGGACGAATTCCTCTTCGTTTGTCTCAACGGGCTGAAAGAATTTTCCGTGTTCGGTAAACGATTGCTGCAGCGGTCTGCTGGAGTTGTTTTCGAAAGCGGAATGCTGTGGATGAAGCCGGGGCTGCCTGCTGGTGGTTCCGAGTTGCTGGTGGCGGAAACTGGTGTGGGCGGAGCGGTGTGGCGGTGGCATTCAGCCAGTGCTCATCGCGGGGCAGCGAACCGAAAGAACTGAGGGCTTCACGTGTCTGTCGGCGACTATATTCGTAATTCGCAGATCTGGAAGAGTGTGTTTCGTCACCCGGCTCCGACGGACCGTCGTAACCGCGTTGTGGTGATGCTGACGAATTTCTTCCTGCATCTTCACCCTGTTTCGATCAAGCAGCAGGGCATTGCTCTGTCCTACACGTGGTGCATGGGCGGCATCACGTTCTTTCTGTTTCTGGTGGAGGCCATCACCGGTGTCCTGCTGATGTTCTACTATCGGCCGACGCTGGATTGGGCCTTCTATGACATTCAGGCTCTGCGCGACGTGCAGACTCTGGGGATCATGCGTGAGATCCACCGCTGGGGGGCTCACGCAATGGTGATCACAGTCTGGCTGCACATGTATCGCGTGTTCCTGACGGGCAGCTACAAGCCGCCTCGGGAATTCAACTGGGTCATCGGTGTGTTGTTGCTGGTGCTGACGCTGCTGCTTTCGTTCACCGGCTATCTTCTGCCGTGGGACCAGCTGGCAATCTGGGCCATCACGGTGGGCTCGAACATGGCCAAGGCGACTCCTTTTCTTGGGGTCGAGGGGCCAGGGTTCCAGGTATTCAACACCAGCGGTTACGAATTGATTACAAACGCATCGGACGCCAAGTTTTTGCTGCTGGGCGGTCGGTTTGTGGGCGAGGCGACTCTGAATCGCTTCTATATCCTGCATTGCGTTGCGATCCCCCTGGTTGTGAGTCTGCTGATTGCAATTCACTTCTGGCGAGTTCGCAAGGACGGTGGTATTAGTCAGCCGCTCTGATGATCTGGCAGTTGGTTGTACTGAATGTTGTGGTGGGTTTCGGCAGTGGGGGCGTCCGTCAGCAGGGGCTGACTGTCGACCTTCGGGGTTCTGTAAGCTGGGTGCTTCTCGATGTTGAATGCTCATCCGGACCTTACCGCCAGCGTGCTGATTGGGCTGGGCTGGTACTACCTGTTGATGTTTCTGATGAATCTGGCCTGGACGGTCAGAAGCTATCGGGATGACGGGGAGTATTCCAATGGGATCCCGCGGGCTACCGGCTGGGCGATCTACTCGTCCATTCTGATGATGGTCTCGGCCTATCACTTTACGTACCCGCCTGAGGGCTTTCTGATCTCGATGCCGTCATGGTTTCGGGATCCGTTTGACCGGTATTTTTCGAACCCTGTGCTGTTCTTCGTGCTGTCGATCCTTGGCTACTGGGCGATGATTGCATTGCGGGAGTGGTGGACGAAGCCCAGGGTCGCGTGGGTATTGCTGAACATTTCCCTGTTGTTCATGGGTTTGAGCCTGACGGACTTTGACTTCCGCCAGATTGTGGGCAAGCCGGACAATGTTCCTATCGTGGCGATGCTGTTCATTGTGGCTTTCTGTACATGGATTTATTTCAGCCGAGCCGTGGACAATGACCGTCGGATTGCCGAAGGTCGTCCGTTGTTCGAGCAGGAGAATAATGAGAAGGTGCTGGTTTGGCCGGACCTTGTCTACACCGAGCTGATCTGCATGGTGGTGCTGACGGCAGTGCTGATTTTCTGGGGCATCGCCCTGAAGGCTCCTTTGGAGGAACCCGGCTCATCTGTGAAGACCCCCAATCCCTCGAAAGCCCCGTGGTACTTTCTGGGATTGCAGGAGATGCTTGTTTACTTTGACCCGTGGCTTGCGGGTGTGGTTCTGCCAAGCATTATTTTGGGCGGCCTGATGGCTGTGCCGTATATTGACTTCAACAAGCGTGGAAACGGCTACTACTCATTCAAGGAACGGGCTTTTGCTGTATCGACGTTCCTGTTTGGGTTTCTGCCGCTGTGGGTTGCTCTGATTGTTCTGGGAACGTTCCTGCGAGGTCCGAACTGGAACTTCTTTGGGATTTACGAGTACTGGGACGTGCACAAGGTGGAGGCGGCGAACAATGTCAATCTGAGTGAGTTTTTCTGGGACGGCCTGGGCACCGGGGTACCGAAGGGAACAACTCTTGATCGCATCCTGCTGCGTGAGGCTCCTGGGATTCTGCTGATCATTGGCTATTTCGCGGTTTTGCCCCCGATTTTGGGGCTGACGATTCTGAGAACGTATTTTGCTCGGATGGGAGTACTTCGGTTCCTGGTGTTCAGCAATCTGATTTTGTGGATGGCGATTTTGCCAATCAAGATGCTGCTTCGCTGGGCGTTTTCTCTGAAGTACATCGTCGGTATTCCTGAGTGGTTTTTCAATATCTGATCGCAGTGGTCTGGTGTCAGCCCTGCGACTTTGTTGTGTCGGCTGTCAGATTCATTTCATCATTCGCTGAGGAAGGGCCAAAAGCCCCGCCAGAGCTATGCCAGCAACAGATGATTTTCGGTGGAACCAGAAAACGCTGCACGCGGTCTTCGCGGTCAGCAGTGCAGTAATGCTGCTGTCGGTCTATGCCATGCTTCGGCAGGACCAAAATGACGAGTGGCGGGACGTGCAACGCACGGCGTTTGAGATCGATTCGCAGATCCGCGAGCGTGATCTGCGGAAGATCGAGTCCGCCGATTTCGTTGCTCGGCGTGAAGAGCTGGGCAGGCAGGTTGAGGCCGCTGCGGCTGAAGTCGCTGCTCAGAAGGCTGAGCAGGCGAGTTTGGTGGCGGACCTGGAGGCGAAGTCGCGTCAGGTTGAAGCTCTGGAGGTGGAACTGAAGTTCCGCAACTCTGATCGCGATGAGGCCCGGGCCAACTACGATCTCGCAGTCCGCGACGCACTGCCGGATCCCTTGAAGGAGGCTCGTCTGGAGGAATTCCGGCGACGTCAGGGGCTGTGTGATGAGATGCAGCGACAGCTGGATTCCGAGAAGGAGCTGCTGGCCGAGCTGACCGGGAAGTCAAAGCAGCTGACGGCGAAGCTGGACGAACTGACCGCCAGTCAGGGGAAACTGACCGCCGAAGCCGACCGTATGCGGGCTGCCCTGGAGAACATCCGGCCCAGCAGCACGATTTCTGCTCTGAAGCGATCGCTGATGGAACTCCCGATCATCGACGGGTTTAATTCGCACCTGAAGATCGTTCAGGACTGGGTGCCGAAGCTCGAGGTGACTCTGGGCATGGCAAAGATTGCTCGCTTTGACCGCTGCCGCACCTGCCATCAGAACATTGATAAAACCGGCCCGGGCGGTGTACCTGCTTACCCGGCTGGACATCCGCAGAGTGCAAAGGTTTCGGACTGGGTCGAGGCGTCGGTATTTCCGCAGCCGTTCTCCACTCACCCGAATCCCGATCTGTACTGCTCAGCATCCAGCCCGCACCCGGTTGGCACTTTCGGGTGCACGATCTGTCACGACGGACAGGGTTCCGGCACCAGCTTTTCGAACGCCGAACATACTCCGAACGATCCTCACGTCGCCGAGAACTGGCATCATGAGTATGGGTTCCACCCGAACCACTTTTGGGAGTACCCGATGCAGCCGGCTCGATTTATCGAGTCGACCTGTATCAAGTGCCATCACAACGTGACGGAACTGGGTGTACATCCGAAGTTTGGAGCGACTGCTCCCAAGGCTCACAGGGGCTGGGAGTTGATTCAGAAGTACGGTTGCTACGGGTGTCATGAGATTCATGGATTTGATGGCGAGACTGCGATTGGGCCGGACATGCGTCTGGAACCGCAGACTGAGGAGTCCCGCGCTTTGGCTGCTGCGGACCCGACATCGCACCCGGGCAAGTACCGAAAGGTTGGTCCAAGTCTGCGGCATATTGCTGCCAAGACTTCGTCGGAATTCATTCAGTACTGGACTGAAATCCCGACGCGTTATCGCCCGACGACGAAGATGCCGCAGTTCTTCAGCCTGACTGATCATCTCGGGGTTGACGATGAGGGGCAGACGAAGAAGTTTGAGGCCGCCGAGTTGGCAGGAATCGCGTCAGTGCTGCTGGCGACGTCTGAGCAGATCAAGTTGCTGAAGCCCACCGCCGGCTATCAGGCTGATGCTGAGCGTGGCGAAAAGTTGTTTGTGGAACGTGGTTGCCTTGCCTGCCATTCGCATGCTGCAGTTCCTGAGGCAAAGGAGGACTTCGGTCCGAACATCAGTGATATTCATCAGAAGGTGAAGCGAAACGCTGATGATCCCGCTTTCAGTGATTGGTTGTATACGTGGTTGCGGGAGCCCGAGCGCTACCACAAGCGGACTAAGATGCCGAATCTGTATCTTGAGTCCTATCTGGACACCGACGGTTCCACGGAGATTGATCCGGCCGCAGACATCACTGCCTTCCTGCTGAAGCAGGGTGATCCGGGGAACTTCCCTGTGGCGGCGGTGGAGGATACAGAGCTGGACAAGCTTGTCGAGTTGTATCTGAAGAAGAGCCGATTTGGTGAGGAGGCCGCGAAGAAGATCATCTCGGGCATGACGTTCCCGCAGAAGAAATCGGACGTTGTTGGCGATGAGGCGGTTCTGGCGACGGAGGATGGTGCCGGGGTTGCTGACGCTGGGCAGTGGCGTGAGATGAAACTGCAGTACGTGGGTCGAAAGACGATTTCCCGCTACGGCTGCTACGCGTGCCACGACATGCCGGGCTATGAGGAGTCTCGTCCGATCGGTGTTGCGCTGCAGGACTGGGGACGTAAGGACACCAGCAAGCTTGGGTTCGAGCACATTGAGGAGTATTTGCATCATCACGGCGAGCCTGCGGGTTCACCGCATGCAAGTACGACCGAGCGAATTGTGACCGCGCGGAAGCGTGCTGCGGCCGGCGGAGCGGCGAAGGGGCAGTTCACTGAGGAAGAGGAGGCTCGTGAAATGACCGCCTCGTTCTTCTACGACAGTCTGCAGCGACATGGCCGACCTGGGTTTATCTGGCAGAAGCTGCGTGCTCCGCGGACCTATGATTTTGAGAAGACCACAACCAAGGGATACGACGAGCGTCTGCGGATGCCTAAGTTCCCTCTGAAGGAGGATGAGATTGAGGCCATCGCCACTTTCGTCCTTGGTCTGGTGGCCGAACCTCCTGCTCCGCAGTATGTGTATACTCCTGACGAGCGTGAGAAGACTCGGATTGAGGGCGAGTTCCTGCTCGCGAAATACAACTGCACTGGCTGCCACGTTGTCGAGTTGCCGAAGATCACTTTTGCGGCTGATCCTGCCGGGCTTGAGTCGACACCGCTGGATGCTGCTGACCATCAGGCGGCGCTGGATTTGTTGTTGAAGTTGAGACCGCCGTTCAAGGGGCTGACGGGTGCAGAGAAGGAGTATGTGGTTGATGGTGAGAAGGTGAAGATGCCTGTCGCCAGCTTCCACGGTTTCCTGTCGGCAAAGCCGGACCCTGAGGAAACGGATCCGGAGTTGCGAGAGTATGGATTTGAGGTTTGGGAGCCAGTGGACTTTGGCACCGCTGACGAGCCTAAACTCCTGCTGCCGGGGGCGCCCGTGTCGTTTGCTGAATCGCGTCTGGTGGACTATGAAGGACCGCGCGGAGGCAGTTACGCTGAGCTGCTGGTGGACAGGCTGTTGACGTATCGGTTTGATCAGCGGAAGCTGGCCTGGCAGGCATCTCCGCCTCCGCTGTATCAGGAAGGTGTGAAGGTCCAGACGAACTGGCTGTACTCGTTCCTGCTTGAGCCTGGTAAGATTCGTTACACAACAGTGCTGCGGATGCCCCGGTTCAACATGAGTCAGCAGGAGGCTCGAGTTCTGGCGAATTACTTTGCTGCGGTTGACGGTGCCGAGTTCCCGTATGAGGAGCAGGGTCCGAAAGATGTGGATTATCTGACTCAGCGGGCAGCGGAGCTGAAAGGCAGCGGGCTGCTTGTCGGTGATCAGAGCTATTTAAACGAGTCGTGGCACCTGTTGAACGGTCCGTTGTGTGTGAAGTGTCATTCCGTTGGTGGTCGGCGTTTCAAGGCATCGGATCCGGCAAAGGACATTCAGGGGCCGAACCTTGTTGACGTCCAGAATCGGCTGCGTTCTGACTGGGTGAAGCTGTGGTTGTACAAGCCGTCGTGGGTGACGCCTTACACGTCGATGCCCGTAAATTATGGCAAGAATGCGACTCAGTTCCCTGACAAATTCAAAGGCGATCCTGACGCACATGTGCTGGCGACCAGAGATGCTCTGATGAACTATTCGCGACTGCTTGAGGACTACGGCTCGGTAATCTACCAGCCGCCTGCGGCAGCCACGGAGGCTGCTCCGGCAGCGGGAGGAGACGAATAATGTTGAAGTTTCGTTCCGGAGTATTTGGTCTGACTTCAGCTGCGGCGGTGATTTGTGCTGCCGGATGCAGTGAGTATGGTCAGCCGGCAGTCGGTGGCGGTGCCACCGTTGTGCCGCAGGTGGTGTTTCTGGCGTCTGACGCCGGTGCGGCGGACGCTGAGACTTCCGATGTAGCCGAGGCATCTTCTGAGGTCGCCCTGGGTTCCATCCGTGGTCGAGTTCAAATGGTCGGGGGTGCTCCGGAGATGAAGTTGCTGGTGAAGGCCGGTGACGACATTAAGGACAAGGAGGTTTGTGCGGCCGTTGATGTGCCGGACGAGCGATTGATGGTCAGTGGAGACGGCGGTGTAGCTAACGTGTTTGTGTACCTGCAGAAGGCTCCGAAGGGCGGCCGTCCCCTTGAAACTCCTGCTAAGCCATTCGTATTCGACCAGAAGAACTGTCGTTTCTACCCGCACACTGTGGTTCTGCCTGTGAATCAGACGGTGAGAGTACTGAGCAACGACAGCGTGGCTCACAACACTCACACGTACCCCAGCAAGAACAACTCGGTGAATTCCGGGGTGGCTCCGATGGATCGGGATGGGAAGCTGGAAATTGTGTACCGCAAGGCTGAGGCAGTGCCTCTGGCTGTGAAATGTGACTATCACGCGTGGATGAATGCCTGGCACCTTCCCCTTGATCATCCTTACGGTGCTGTGACGAACGAGGCTGGTGAATTTGCGATTGCTGATATTCCGGCGGGCACACATTCGTTCGTTGTCTGGCATGAGGCTGCTGACGGCAACTTTGTCCAGAGGAAGCTTGCTGTTGAAGTGAAGGCCGGCGAGGAAACGGAAGTCAAAATTGAGTATCCGGCGACGTTGTTAAAACTTTGATTGTTGGGGTGTTTCTGGTGTTTGTGCAGTCCTTGACGAGTTCGAGCAGACTGGGGTTGGCAATGATATCTCATGTAGCGTGGCTGAAGCGTGCGGGGATCGCAGGTCTACTGTCGATCGCAGTAACCGGCTGCTCGGACAACAGCTCATCCTTCTCGATCAGCGATCGAACGAGGTCACTGATCCCCGAGGCTCAGACCGGCGTATCCGAGGCCCCTGGCGTTGTGAAATTGCTGGATGAAAAGTTCGGCGATCCTCAGACGCTGAAGGCGTGGACGAAACTTCCGGTGCAATGGGGCGGTGCGGCCGCGAAGGTTGAAGTTTTCGCTGTCGATGGTGCAGAGGCGAAGGTGAAGTTTGTTCCCGGCGAGGGGCAGACGTTTCCCGAGAAGGCAACGATTGTGAACGTCGTAACGGGGGCAGTTGCCGGCAGGACACTGCAACTCGCATCCTGGAACGCGGCAACCGGCGAAGCGGTGCTGACGGGGCTGGACGGGGCGTCTTTGGCGGCCGGCGACACCTGCAGCATTGACGGTGGGGCTGTGATTCAGTCCGGTCGTGTTTTGTACATGCGGCATTGCAGCCATTGCCATGGAACCGCCGGGGATGGCAACGGTCCCACTGCTCAGTATCTTTATCCGCGACCTCGTGATTACCGTCACGGTGTGTTCAAGTTCACCTCGACAAATGACATGTCAAAGGTCTCGCGGGAGGATTTGCTGCGGATCCTGCGATACGGGATTCCGGGAACCTACATGCCGTCGTTTCTGCTGATGAAGGACGAGGAGCTGACAGCAATAGTTGAGTATGTGCGGTTTCTGGCGATGCGTGGTGAGTTTGAGCGCAAGCTTGTAAATGAACTGGCGTCTGACTACTCGGAAGAGGCCGTTGAGTCGCGTCTGAAGGATGAGACGAGGACGGACATTGTCGGTGAGCTCGCAAAGTTTCTGGCAGAGGACGTTCCGGGAGTTGTTGACGGGATTGGTGTTGAGCTTGAGGAATCGTGGGTTGCTGCTGACACCGACGAGGCAAAGATTATTCCCTCGGTGCCGCGTGTTCCGGATTCGGTGGAGTCCCGCCGTCGCGGTCGCGAGCTGTACCTCAGCAAGACATTGAATTGTGCAGACTGTCACGGCATTGACGGTGCGGGCAATGGTCCGCAAACAATGATTTTCGAAAAGAATCCGGTGACCAATGTGCCTTACAATGAGCCCGGCCTGCATGATGTTTGGGACAATTTGAACCAGCCGCGAAATCTGCACACGGGGATTTTGCGTGGTGGTCGTCGTCCGATTGATTTGTTCTGCCGAATTCATGCGGGGATCAAGGGGTCCAGGATGCCCTCGTTCAAGAATACTCCGCATGAGGACATCTGGCACATTGTCAATTATGTTCTCAGTATTCCATTCGAGGCGGAGCCGGGTGCGACTGGTGTGGCGTCAGCGCCTGCTGGTTCTGCGACCGATGCTGCGGCTCCTGCTGCTGGTGAGTGACATTGATTTTGGCTTTCAGTCTCTGAAGTGCGTGTTGTCTCGTCAGTGGTTGGAGAAGTCACGTGAAGAAGTTTTGGGCTTTGTTTTTCTGGTTCTGGCCGCTGGTGGCCCTGTATGTGTGTGTGATAGCGCCGGGGAACAAATGGTGGTTTCCCAGCAAGCCTCTGTCGACGATGGGGCATCAGATCGACGGGTTGTTTTATTTGATTTTGATCATTGTGACGGTGACTTTCGTCGGGACTGAGTTTGCGCTCGGCTACGCTCTGTGGAAGGGCGCGACGAAGGAGCCCGGGCATCGAGCGTGGTTTTCGCATGGCAGCCATAAGCTTGAGGTGATCTGGACAATCGTTCCGGCGTTCGTCCTCGTGTTTATCTCCCTGACGCAGTTGGACGTTCTTGCGGACATTCGCGTGCTGGCGCGGTTTCCTGAGTCCGTGAAGGAAGCTCCGGTGGCCGAGGTGATGGCTCGACAGTTTGAGTGGCGGATTCGGTATCCGAAACCGGGGACCGATCTGATGACCTCACCGCAGCCGGGGGATCTGTACTTCGTGAACGAGGTCCATGTGCCGGCGACTGTGCCGACCATGATCAATCTTCGCACACAGGACGTTCAGCATGCTTTCTTTGTGCCCCGTCTTCGCGTGAAGCAGGATGCTGTGCCCGGTTTGATCATTCCGGTCTGGTTTGAGATTGAGGAAGCGGGAGAGTATGAGCTGCTGTGTGCCGAGCTGTGTGGTTGGGGCCATTACAAGATGAAGGCCCGCATCATCGCGGAGTCACCCGAAGGTGTCTCTGCTTATCTGACGCGGCTTGAGCGTGAGCAGAACGAGGATGGCGTTCAGGAAGCTGAGACAGCCTCGGTGGAGTGAGCAGTTCAGGTGTTTCGTTTTTCAGTTTTTGGCACTGGTTGAAATTCAGGCGGTAAATCAAGATGGCAACGATCACACCGGCCCTTGAGACTCATGGACACGAGCATGATCATGCTCATGGACATCATGAGCAGACATTCATCCAGAAATATGTGTTTTCGACGGACCACAAGGTGATCGGGATTCAGTTCCTGATCACGACACTGCTGATGCTGATGGTCGGCGGAGCGCTGGCTCTGGCCGTCCGCTGGCAGCTGGCATTTCCGTGGGAGAACATGCCGATCGTCGGGAAGCTGTTCGGGGTGTTCCAGGGCGAGGGTGGTCAGATCAGCCCTGAGTTTTACACGATGCTGTTCACGATGCATGCGTCTGTGATGATCTTTTTAGTGATCATCCCGGTCCTTGCGGGAGCGTTTGGAAACTTCCTGATTCCGCTGCAGATCGGTGCGGATGACATGGCGTTTCCGGTGCTGAACATGCTGAGTTACTGGTTCATGTGGCCGGCGATCTTCTGTTTTGGCTACAGCTTCATTGCGGGCGGTGCGACGGCCGGCCCTGCGAACGGCTGGACATCCTACCCAGTGCTGAGTGATATTGCATCGGCATCTCCGAGCTCGGGCGAGGCACAGACCTGGTGGCTGTTCGGTCTGACGCTGGTTGGGGTTTCTTCGATGATGGGGTCGGTCAACTACATGACGACGATCATCAACATGCGGGCTCCAGGCATGACGCTGTTCCGGATGCCTTTGACGATTTGGTCGATGTTCATCACGGCGATCCTGCAGGCGTTTGCTCTGCCGGTGCTCACTGCTGCCGGATTCATGCTGGTGTTTGACCGCCTGCACACTTTGATTCCGACCAGTATTCACTCCGTGTTCTTTGTGCCGGCTGGTTTGGTCGTCAACAATGCGGCTCCGACCGTGGGTGGTGGGCAGCCGCTGCTGTGGCAGCACCTGTTCTGGTTCTACTCGCATCCCGCGGTTTACATCATGCTGCTGCCTGCGATGGGTATGGTATCTGACATGCTGGCATGTATGTGCCGGAAGCCCGTGTTTGGTTACAAGCCGATGGTCTACTCGATGGCGGCCATTGCCGGGCTGGGTTTCATCGTCTGGGGCCACCATATGTTCACCAGCGGCATGAATCCGGCGTTGGGCATGACGTTCATGACATCAACAATGATGATTGCCCTGCCCTCCGCCATCAAGGTGTTTAACTGGATCGGAACGATCTGGGACGGCAACATTCAGTTTAATGCCGTGTTCCTGAACTGTGCTGCATTTGTGGCATTGTTCATCGTGGGCGGGCTGAGCGGGATTTTCATGGCCGCTGTCCCGGTTGACATTTATTTCCACGATACGTATTTCATTGTGGCACACTTCCACTATGTACTGTTTGGGGCGACGTTGTTTGGTGTCTTCGCCGGGGTTCAGTTCTGGTTCCCGAAGATGTTTGGTCGCCAGATGCATGATGGTGTTCAGAAGGTGCATTTTGTGCTGACGTTTATTGGAATGAACGGGACGTTCTTCCCAATGCACCTGCTGGGTATCGCGGGTATGCCTCGTCGATATGCCGATCCCTATCTGCACGGCTACCTGGAGCATTTGCTGCCGATGAATCAGTTCATGACGATCTCGGCGATTGTCATGGGTTTTGCTCAGTTCCTGCTGTTGGGCAATTTCTTCTTCAGCATGTTTTACGGGAAGAAGGTTGGCAGGAATCCCTGGGGTGCGAATGGGCTTGAGTGGTCGGCACCCAGTCCTCCGGGGCACGGTAACTTCGATGTTCCTCCGGTTTGTTATCGTGGCCCGTACGAGTATTCGGGGCCTGAGTCGGAGGCACTGGGGCAGGACTTTATTTTGCAGACCACAGCGCCGCCAGCTGGTGTGAAGGTCGTGGCAGCACATCACTGACAACTGTCGGCCGGGGAGAGTATCGTGCGGTCATCCGCCCCATCCTGTTCATCTCTGCTGAGACGGCTGGCGACAGCGACCTGTCTGGTCGCGTTGCTGCCCATCGGGATGGGATCACTCGTGACAACCATGAAGGCCGGGATGGCCTTCGCGGACTGGCCGTCCTCGGACGGTCAGAACATGTTGTTGTACCCGTGGCTGAGTGATTTCCGGGTGAACAACGAGAAGTTTGTCGAGCATGGGCACCGTCTGGCGGGAGTATTGATAGGGATGGTGTCCGTGGCGCTCGCCTGTGCGGGTTGGCGCGAGGGTGGCCGGCATCGCGGGTGGACGCTGGGGATTTTGCTGGCAGTGATTGCTCAGGGCGGTCTTGGCGGGGCGCGAGTCCTGTTTGATCGTGGTACTCTGGCGATGCTGCACAGCATTACCGGAGCCTGCTTTTTCTCGTTCTGTCTGATTTTCAGGCTGTCGCTGCTGGATGGCTGGCGAGCCTGGATGCGGCAGTCGGATTCGCGTTTCAGCGTCAACGGATTCGCCTTCAGTCTGCTGGCTCCGCTGGTGGTTCTGGCTCAGTATGTCCTTGGCGGCGCATTGCGGCACCTGCATATTTTGCGAACTGAGCACGTGGTATCGGCGGTCTTCGTGACTTTGGTGTGTGTGGCGGCAGCGTGGCACTTGCTGACTGCTTCGCACCGCCTGCTGCGGTATTGTGGCATTTTCGTTGTGGCGGCTTTGAGCACGCAGGTGCTGCTGGGGCTTGGTGCGCTGGCGACAAGATTTGGTGCAGGTGCTGTGGGCTATGTGGCTGTCTCCGGTTCTTTTGAGCAGGCATTCGTATGCAGTCTGCACACAGTGACGGGAATGTTTTTGTTTGCTGCCACCAACTGCAGTGCACTTTCGGTGCTCCGTCTGCGGGCTGCGGGGCGGTTGACCGGCTTGACGGTGACCCAGGCTGATCTGCTTCGCGGAGGTGCGGCATGAGCGCAGTCGCAGGTCAGGCAGATACTGTTGGATTGTCGATTTCGGGCCGCTGGTCTGATTATCTGCAAATGTCCAGGCCTCGTATTCTGGTGATGTCTGCTGTAGCGGTCCTGGCGGGTTATGTGCTGGCTTCGCCGGTGATCGACTGGCTGACAGCGGCGATTGCTGTGTTTGGCATTCTTTGTCTGGTGGCCGCTTCCAGCGTGCTGAATCAGGTCTGGGAAGCCGGGCGTGACGCCCGAATGAAGCGCACGACTGGTCGTCCGGTTGCCAGTGGACGTGTAAGTCGGTTTGAGGGAGTGTGTTTTGGGGTAGCGCTGGCCGTTCTGGGTGGCGTTGTTCTGTGGTGGTGTGTGAATCCTTTGACGAGCGTGGCTTCGGTACTGACGATGCTTTGTTATGTGCTGGTGTACACTCCGTTGAAGCCTTATTCGGCCTTGTGCACAACGGTGGGTGCGGTTCCGGGAGCGATGCCGGGGGTGCTGGGCTGGTTTGCCGCCGATGGATCGGTGGGTGCTGAGGCTCTGGCGTTGTTTGCTGTGTTTTTCGTGTGGCAGTTCCCGCATTTTCTGGCGATTGGCTGGATTTACCGGAATGAGTATGAGCAGGCCGGATTGCGGATGCTGCCATCGTTCTCGGATGGTGGTTGGCGTACTGGTATCGTGGCTCTCGTGTATGCCGTGTTATTTGTACCTGTCGCCTGTCTGCCTCGGTATGCGGGACTTGCCGGTGGCGGTTACCTGGCAGCGTCACTTGTCCTGTCGAGCGGATATTTGTGGCTGACGTGGCGATTTTTCTGCGAGAGAACGGATGGCCGGGCAAGGCAGCTGATGGCCGGGTCCTTGATATGTCTGCCGGTGTTGCTGATTTGTCTGGTGTTTGATTTTCTGAGGCTGACGGTTTGACCCGGGTCGGGCGTTGGCGGATTCGTGGTGCCTCTGGATTCTGATTGGTACTGAATTTATGTCTCACACTGCAAAAGCACCTGCTCTGAGGATGGGGATTCCGATTCCGAATTCAAAACTCGGGATGTGGCTGTTCCTGGGCACAGAGATTATGTTTTTTACGGCCTTTATTGGCTCGTATATTGTGCTGCGTCTTGGTTCGAACGGCTGGCCGACGAGGTATGAAGACACCCACATCAATGTGCTGCTGGGTGGTATCAACACGTTCGTGCTGATCGTGTCCAGTTACTGCGTGGTGGTGGCTCACGAGGCGATGGCTCAGAAAAGTTTCGCTCGGGCGCGGGGCTATCTGTGGGTCACGACGATCCTCGCATTTCTGTTTCTGGGGATTAAGGGCATCGAGTACAAGGGGAAGATTGATCATGACATTCTTCCGGGGCGGATTCCGGAAACATCATCTCAGGCGATGGTGAAGGTTGCTGACCAGCTGGAAGAGCTGGTACGGGAGCGGTTTCATGCTTACACGCATGCGGATGTGATCAAAGCGGAGCGTCCTGCTGACATCATCGGTATTGCTCCGCTGGTGCAGGCACTGCCCTCAGCCGAGCGTCCCAGTTCCCTGACGGATGCTGAGTTTAAGGCCTTCCAGGCCTCGTCAGTGGTGGATTACGCTTTGTTTCAGCAATGGCTGGATCTGAAGCAGCACATTGTGGCTGACGTTTCGCTGAACAGTCCAGCTTTGACGGCGGATTACCTTGCCAAACGCGAAGAGTTGGCAGAGGGTGCCAGGTTGCCGGCACTGAAGCTTGAGGAAGTCCGGGAGCGTCTGGCCAGCTTGAAAACCTCAGGGCCTCTGAAGGTCAGGGCTGGTGACGCATCGCCGGAGCAGTCCGGATCGCCGGAACAGGCTGCGGCGACTGCAGATGCCGGTCAGGATGCGGTGACGGCTCTGAACTCCCAAATGGCGGGCCTGATTTCTGCCCGGGTTTTCGATCCTCACCCGATGGTCTACGGCAATATCTTTGCTTCATGTTACTTCATTATGACTGGGTTCCATGCGATCCACGTGATTGTGGGTATGATCCTGTTTGGAATGGTGTTGAAGCAGGGCAGCAGTCTGAACGAGCGGTGGACTGACTGGGTTGAGAACAGCGGTCTGTACTGGCACTTTGTGGACCTTGTCTGGATTTTCCTGTTTCCGCTGCTGTACATTATTTGAGCGGTTGTTGCTGTTTTCCTCAGTTTGTTTCCACTGGTCTGCGGGCCCAACATGTCACACGATGATCACCAGACGCATCACGTCAATTATTTGGCTGTATTTTTTGTGCTTTGCGGCTGCACGGGTTTGTCGGTGCTGTTCGACGTGCTGTCGATGCCCAAAGGAGTGACGATTGTTCTGGTGCTGGCGGTGGCCTGTGCCAAGGCCATGAGCGTGATGATGTACTTCATGCACCTGAAGTTTGAGGGGAACTGGAAGTACGTCTTGTTGGCTCCCACGACGATCCTTGCGATTGGACTGCCGATCGCATTGTTTCCGGACATAGGGCGGTCCTATTACATTAACGCGGCGCCGCAGGTGACATCGTGGGCTGACGAGGTGGCTGAGTACGAGCGCGAGCACGCTGCAGCGACCGAAGGTGGGGCTCACTGACCATTGATCAGCACGGGTGGGTCGATTACGGCGGGAGCAACTAAGGTTGCTCCCTTTTTTATTTGATATCAGGCCGTTTCGGGGGGCTGCCAGTCCGGTGCGGTGTAGTCCGGCGGGAATGTTTTCAGCAGCTGGTGTGGGCGGAAGGAGCTTTTGTATTTCATGGACTGACAGTCGGAGATGAAGTAGCCCATGTAGAGCCACTGGAGACTGCGACTGCGGGCGTGCTGCAGTTCCTGAAGAACAGACCATGTACCCAGCCCGGCTTGTCTCCATTCCGGTGCATGGTAGAAGTAGATGCTGCTCAGGCAGCTTTCGGTGATATCCACCAGGCCCAGTCCGATCAGTTGTCCGGCGTGACGGTATTGAAATTCGCGGGCGAATGAAAAGTTGCCATCGATGAATGACTCGTAGTAGTCCTCCCGGGTGATCTCGCGAAAAGGCCAGCCCCGTCGGTGGTGCATATCGCTGTGATAGCTGTTGTAGAGTGCGATATGTTCGGGGGTGAGAGTCGGTTGCTGAATGGTGATTTGGATCTGCTGCTGATCGAGTTGTTCACGGCAGCGTCTTTGGCTGCGGGAGGGCTGGAAATGCGGGACGGAGATGCGCAGTCCCTGGCAGGCGCTGCAGGCCGGGCAGGCGGGGCGAAACAGGACTCGCCCGAAACGACGCCAGCCGCGTTCCAGCAGTTGTTCGTATCGGCTTTCCGGGAGTCGGCGTGCCAAACGCCAGATCATGCGGCTTGTCTGGCCGGGCAGGTACGAGCATTCGTCCTCGGTGCCGGCCAGTTCCAGTTCTGTGACTGGTAGTTCGGACGTGACGTCGGGGTCGGACATCTGTAGAGTTCCCGGAAGACGCAATCGTCAGCGAGTGGAGCAGAGCGTTCCCTGCTGTCGACCTTAAGGATTGTCGCCGTTTTCGGCTGTGAGTCTACAGGCAGGGCGGTTGAACCGCTGGAATTCACGGTGTTTGGTGCTGGAATCCGGGGAGGAACGTTCAGTGCATGGTCAGTTGTTATCTGCTGTTCAGGGAATGCTGCGTGGTCAGGATCTGACTGCAGCGGAGTGTTCTGCCTGCATTGGTGTGATCATGGATGGTGAAGCGGAGGCTTTGGATATTGCTGCATTTCTGACTGCGCTGAGTATGAAGGGGTTGCGTGCGAGTGAGTTGTCCGGTGCGGCATCGGCAATGCGGGCTCGTTCGTCAAGAATTCGGACAGGAAGGTCTCCATTGATCGACACCTGTGGGACGGGTGGCGACGAGTTGCAGACATTCAATATCAGCACGGCGGCGGCGATTGTGCTTTCCGCCTGTGGTGCGTCGGTGGCGAAGCACGGGAATCGCAGTGTTTCCAGTCGCAGTGGTTCAGCGGATGTGCTGGAGCATCTTGGTGTGAGTATTGGCCTGACGGCGGACGAGGCGGGGGAATGTTTGGATGATCTGGGACTGGCTTTCTGTTTTGCACCGTTGCTGCATGGTGCGATGAAGCATGCGGCACCGGTGAGGAAGCAGCTGGGGTTTCCGACGATCTTTAACCTGCTGGGGCCATTGACGAATCCGGCGGGTGCTGAGTATCAGTTGCTGGGTGCTGCGAGTGACGAGCGTGCGGAACTGCTGGCGGAGGCCTTGCGGGTCCTGGGTGGTCGGCGAAGTCTGGTGGTGTGTGGTAACAATCAACTGGATGAGGTTGCATTGTGGGGTCGGACGCTGGTGCTGGATGTGTGCGATGGGGCGGTGAGTCGTCAGTACTGGACGGCAGCGGACCTGGGTTTGCCGGAGTGTGATGTGGCAGATCTGCGGATAGCCGGAGCGGATCAGAGTGCAGCGGTGATCCGAGATGTATTTGCGGGGGCAGTTGGTCCGGCCAGTGATATGGTGCTGGCGAATGCCGGGGCGGGTTTGTACGTGCTGGGCAGGGTGAAGAGTCCTTTGGAGGGCGTAATGCTTGCGAGATCGGCTGTTGTGTCCGGGGCTGCCGGGCGGCAGCTGGAGCGGCTGGTGATGTGGACGTCGCGGGCTGTGACGCGGCGATCCGGCTGATGCGTTTGTTGATCTTCTGAGTATCGGTGATCTTTGCGGTTGGGGACTGGGGGCGGAGAGCAGAGATGGCAATGGGACTTCCGGATGAGGCGACACTGCGCGAGTTGCTGGGCGGTGTATACAGCGGCAGCGGACAGCTGGAGCGTGCCCTTGCGGGGCTGCGCAGTCTGGGCTTGCAGCAGGGGTCTGTGGGAAGTCAGATGGGGGATTGTGATCTGGATTTGCTGAGGGAGGATCGGTGTGGTTTTCCGGAGGTGATCTATGGTCCTGGAAAGCCTGCGGATCTGGTGGTCAGGATACTGCAGCGGCAGGCGGAGTATGGTCAGGATTCCCTGGTAACTCGGGTGTCCGGTGAGCAGCGGGACGCGGTTCTGGGGGCGATTCCGGGCGCCATATGGAATTCCGTGGCGCGGACGATCCGTGTCAGTCGAGACGGTGTGGGTGATCGCGACTGTGGAGCGGTGCTGGTGGTATCGGCGGGCAGCAGCGACCTGCCGGTGGCAGAGGAGGCGGCAGAAACGGTGCGATGGATGCGCGTTCCGGTGCGATTGATTCAGGATGTGGGTGTTGCGGGGCCGCACAGGCTGCTGCAGCATGTTGCGGAGTTTCGTCGGGTGGCGGCGATTGTGTGTGTGGCGGGAATGGAAGCTGCGTTGCCATCGGTGCTGGGTGGGTATGCTGCATGTCCGGTGATTGGTGTGCCGACGTCGGTGGGTTATGGTGCTTCACTGGGTGGCTTAACGGCGATGCTGTCGATGCTGACCTGTTGTGCATCGGGTGTTGTATGCGTGAATATTGATGCGGGCTTTAAGGGGGGGTATGTGGCCGGTATGATTGCCTCGAGAACATCGGCGGCTTCCGTCGCGGGCTGATTCATGAACAAAATTGGTTTTTTGCGGGGTCTGAGTTCTGCGGGGCGACGAAGTGCAGAGGTGTTTTCAGGGCAACAGTCTGACGCGGGGGCGATAGCATGTCCGGGTGCGGCCGATATCGAAGTGGCAGGGTGCTGTTGGCCTGTGTGCTGGTTTCGCTGTGCGGTCAGTTTTGCTGCAGTGGCCGCGCTGAGGGGCAACAGCCCAGGGCTGCTGATGTGGCTTATGATTCCCTGACACTGGTAATTCTGGGGCCAGTGGGCCCGGTCATGGTGGATGTGCAGATCTCGGTGGGCAACAGGGCCTATCGGGACTGGATCAGCGGGTTGCTGGCAAGGGTTCTTGATGCCGATGCGGACGGCCGGCTGGGTGCGGCAGAGCTGTCCGGGCTGTCTCCTCGTGTGCGAGCATTTGCCGGAATCACATCTGCCGCGGACTTTCCGACGGGGGACGCCGGGGGCTTATCAGCATCGCAGTTTCGCAGTTGGTTCAGTGCCCGAATTCCGCGTCTGCTGGACCTGGTTGCTCAGCCGCAGCCGGCCGATGATGCTGTCCGCCTCGTTGCGCTGCTGGATCTGAATGGTGATCTGGCGGTATCGGAGTCGGAATTGCTTTCGGCGACGAGGACACTGCGTTTTCGAGATCTGGATGATGACGAGACCTTCGCGCTGACTGAGCTCATGCCGTATCGGGATCCGCTCAGTCAGGACGCAGCGGTGCGTCCTGAGGTGCTGTCTCTGCCCTTCTTGCATGTTGGTGATGAGCGTTCAGTGGCTGATACTGCGGCTCGTCTGTTGTTGCGATATGGTCGTGACGGAGTGTTACCGGCAGCCACTTTGAGGCTGTCCGGAGCTGCCGCAGAGGGGCATCTGTCGGATGACGGGTTGCGGGCCTTTCTGCGGGCTCCTGCCTGTCATCTGGTGCTGAAGTTTCGTTTGTCGGACAAAGCAAATCTCAGTGATGTTGAGGCGTTTCCGGCACCGGGGGCAGACACGTTTTGTCAGGTGGAGAAAGTGGGGCGAGGTCGGCTGATGCTGAAGCTGGATGGGATGCGAATGCAGTTGGTTGCTCGCGGAGGCGGTGCGAATGATCGAATGATGTCGAAGGGCTACATCGGTCAGGAGTTTTCAATGGCGGATGCGGATCGCAGTCAGGAACTGAGTGCTGATGAATTCAGCGGACTTTCTGCCAGTCTGGCCCGAGCAGGGGCGAATCTGGAGTTTGCGGCAGTGGATCAGGACAACAGCGGGGGATTAAGTCGGAAGGAGCTGTTCCGCAGTCTGGACAGTGAGCAGGCGGTTGTTTCGGGGCGGGTGGAAATGACGGTTGAGCAGAGTGGTCGTACTCTGTTCAGCCTTCTGGACGTGAATCGCGACCGTCGACTGACGCGACGTGAAATTCGTGCCGGGCAGTCGGTATTGAGACAGTTTGACGTGAATGCCGATGGTCTGTTTTCTGAGCTTGAGCTGGGGACTGAGTATTCGCTGTCGATCGGTCTGGGTCGTTCGGAGTATCGTCGGGCATCTGCGGATATGGCGATGAATGCAGCGATGATGCCGGGAGCGGCGGATGCGGTTCTGCCGGGGACCGACAATCTGGCGGGGCCGTTGTGGTTTCGTCGGATGGACCGCAATCAGGATGGGGATGTGTCTCTGCGGGAATTTCCTGGGACAGCAGTTCAGTTTCAGCAACTGGATACAGATGCGGATGGTCTGATCAGTTCCGCGGAGGCAGGATTGGCGGGCAGCGGAAAACCGGCAGCGGCGGATACGGGAAACTAGCTGTCAGTCGACTGCAGCCAGCGGCGCAGCCAATCCTGCATTTCCCAGAGCGTGTGTTCGATGCTTTCGCGAGCTATGCAGGAGTGTGATTCGAGCGGCAGCATGACGAGTCGAGCGATACCTCCTGTGCCTCGGATGGCCTGATAGAGTCGTTCGCTTTGCTGGGAATGTGTGCCGGGATTATTGTCGGCTTCGCCGTGAATCAGCAGCAGGGGTGAGCGAATGCGATCAGCGGCGGCGAACGGTGACAATCGCAGGTAAGTTTCCGGGGCTTCCCAGAACGTGCGACGTTCATTCTGAAATCCGAAGGGCGTGAGCGTGCGGTTGTAGGCTCCGCTGCGTGCGATACCTGCGCGGAACAGGTTTGTGTGTGCCAGCAGTGCTGCTGCCATGAATGCTCCGTAGCTGTGTCCGCCGACAGCAACTCGCCGCGGATCAATGGTTCCTGTCTGTGCCGCTTTCGCAATGACAGTGGCGGCACTGTCTGAGATCTGATTGATGAAAGTGTCGTTGGCGATGGCGGGACTGCCGATGATTGGCATGGAGACGTTATCGAGTACGGCGTAGCCGAGGGCCGCAAGGAAGAGGTGTGAAGCACCATAAAGCGCGTTAAAGCGGGTCACGGAGCCGGAGATTTGTCCGGCCGTGCCAGCGTCATTGAATTCGCGCGGATAGGCCCACAGCAGGGCTGGCAGCGGTGGATCAGCGGCGTGATGATCGGCAGGCAGGCAGAGTGTGAAGGAAAGCTCGACTCCGTCGCTGCGCGTGCAGCTAATGATCCTTCGCTGAATGCGTCGCAGCAGTGGTTCAGGATCGACCCGTCGTGTGATTCTGCGGGTGGGCTGATGGTCCGCACGAATTTCAAGATTTGGTGGGCTTTCAGGCGATTCGTGGTGCACCAGAAGTTGTCTGCCCTGCTCGTCCAGCATCACAACGACGGATTCAAAACTGTCGTCTGAGCAGCGAAACAGTGGTGTGGTCTGACCGGTCGTGAGGCTGTATCTGTTCAAAAACGGGCGATCTCCCTCTGGTGTCGCTCCCGCTCCCTGCAGAAACAGGCAATCTTCCACCTCGTGAATGACTCGACGACCGTCCGGCAACGGAGCCATGATCGGAGAGCCCGGGTCACCATAGCGATCATTGACGGATCGGCTCCAGAGCAATTCCGTACGGTTGTCTGTCTGATTTGGGGACAGGCGCCAGGTGCGAGTCCAGCGATGCTCCCGGTCATACTCACGCACAAGTGCCCACGAGCAATGTGCATTCCACCAGATGCCGGTGCAGCGATGTTCCGTTCTGATCAGTTCTTCCGGCGGCTTGTCCGAGTTGAACTGCAATTGCAGGATCCGATCCCGGTGGCTGGCTGTGGTGGCCGGGTTGCCGCCATCGAGTGCCTCCAGCCAGATCAGTGTGCTGTGAAAATCGGGCTTCCAGCCGGCGTTTCGCGGGCCAGTGCGGACGCCTTCAATTGGAATATTGTCCTCCAGCGGGCGTTCGGCCAGAGTGAATACACGAGTCCCGTCCAGGCGTATGATCTCAACGACCGATGGAAATCTGGACCATGGCAGCGACCATGACCACGGTCGACACAGCCTCGTTGTCAGGATCAGTGTGCCGTCCGGAGATGGATCGAGGTCGGTATAGATTGCGGGAGTACCGACTGGTCGTCGATCCGAGCCGTCGAATTGCACCAGCTCTGCCTGTGACGTGGCGAAGTGCTCAAACAGCCTCTCATCGTGCTGAGATTTCAGCAGATCCTGAAATGTGCGTACCGGTCCGGATGTTCCACTGCATTCTTCCGTCATTGGCCCGGTGGGGAAGGTCGGAGGAAGCGGGAGTTGCTGTTCCGGATACGCGGGCGTCTGCACCAGCAGAGTGCGGGAGTCCGGCATCCACTGTGCCGGGACACCAAGAACTGAACTGAGCTGAATACCCGGGATGGGCAGTGCCTGGCCGGAGTTGATATTCAGCACCCAAAGTTCGATGCTCCGCGGCAGTGTCATCGTGAAGGCAAATCGCCTGCTGTCCGGGGACCATCCGACAAATCCGATTCGGGCTGACTCGGGAAGGCTGACCTGTTGTTGCGTGTCCTGTGACAGATCCTGAATCTGAAGAGAATACAGCAGCGGCGCCAGCTGCGGACCGCATGTGGCCGGATTGAGTCGCAGCCCGGCCAGTTTGAGGACCGGTGCGGAGAGTTCGGCGAGGGAGGGATAGCCGAGCCGTTCGGAGGTGATCAGCCAGCGGCGGTCAGGACTGATTGAGACCGCGGGTGCCTGCGGAGTATTCAGCAGGCGGAGGATACGGGAATCGGGCTGTCGCCACAGGACCTGGTCAGTTGCTGACATGACTGCGATCAAAGAAAACGGGACGGTTCCGCGAGCTTCGCTGAACCGTCCCATGAGATTTTAGAGGAATGTGCCGGACTGTGGTTCAGAAGCCACCGTCTGCTCCCATGCCACCGCGACCGCCTGCCCGGCCACTGCCACGGCCACCACGTCCGGGTGCACCACCACGGCCACCGGCACCGGACAGTGAACTGCCGCGGCCCATACCTCCGCCGAAGTTCATGCCGGACCCCGGACCCGTGCCGGATCCTCCCATGCCGGGGATACCACTGGCCCCACCAAGCCCGCCGTCCTCACCACCGGTACCCTCGTAAGGAGAGTTGGATTCTCCTTCTTTGGCAGGACGCAGGTGTGCGAAGGTCTCGAGGACGTACTTTGTGAGTCGTTCGTCGTCGTCTTTGCTGACGAGCTTTTCTCCGTTGAGAACGCTGTCACCGCCGAACCTGCTGAGAATCGCACCATTTGAGTCGACCACTGTGAGTCGATCCCCAACAAGGCGGGCGCCACCAAGTTCTTCAAACACATCCTTCAACTCGGGGAAGTCAGAGCGATTCAGCCTTGGAGCTTCAGTGACTGAGGCGAGATAGTCATTGGATTTGACTTCCACATCCTTCACCTCAAGGGTGTTTTCTCCGAGGTCCACGATGTCGATCTGCTGTTTTCCACCAATCCGAGCCCCCACGGGGATCTTCATGGTTGACATTGTGGGAGTGCCCGAGGTTTCGTGTTCGTAATACATCGTCAGCGAAGCCATTTCCGGGGCGCGAGGTCGTGAGTCGACCTTTTCCGGGTAGTAGCGGTAGCCGGCGGGAACGAAAATGGGTTCCGTTGGGTCAGTCCACGCAGAAAACACCGTCTTCTGGCTGGCTGTCTCAGGATCTACCAGTTCATCAATCGGTCGATTGAAGTGCGGATTTCGCATCTCAAGGCGAACACGATAACGGTAAGCAGCGCCACGGTCACAGGTGAAGTCCATGAATCGGACGAGCAGCAGACGGCCACCAGCCATGGCTTTACGCAGCTGCTTCTCGAACTCCTGCTTTGACTTTTCGTCATCCGTCTTGTCACCGGCATTGCCGTTCTGGCCGTTGCCGTTGCCTCGCATGGACGAGTACAGGTCACCCATCATGCCACTCATGCCATCGCCTCCGTTGAAGCCGGCATTGTTCAGGCCTCCCATCAGGTCAGTGCTGTCGAATGCGTACTGGCGGAAGCCTTCACTTGGAGCCTGATCCGGAGGCAGCTGAGCTTTGAGCTTTTCTGCTTCCTTCCGCAGCTTTTCATTGTAGGCGTTGATCAGTTCCTGCTCTTCCTCACTCAACTGGAAGTCTTCCAGCAGTTTGTGCGATGCGTCCTGAGGCGTCCAGCGTCCCGTTGCCCGGCGAGGCAGGGGCATCGTGATTTCCGCGCGAGTCACCGACTGGGCCACAATCTCCATGTCGAATGCCAGGGATGACTTCAGGATTTCGGCCACAGAATCCAGCGGGAGCGGTTCCCAGTCACCGGCCCACGGATCGGCTCCGGGAACGGCCCGCTTGCGCTCAATCTGCAAATTCACAAAGTCAACCAGACGAATCGCCTGGTCACCCGGCAGGTTCATCGCCTCAGCGATCTGCTGAGCCTGCTTATACATGTTGAACACGTACCGCACTGAGACACCGGCATGCGTGCGGACCTTCTTCTTTTCGATGACGCCCAGAGCGTTACCGCCATAGCCTCCGTATCCGTCCAGTTCACCCATGCCAAAGCCCATGCCCCCGGTTGCATCGCCCAGCATGCCGCCCATGCCACCCATCCCGGGCATACCAGGCATGCCTCCCATGCCCGGAGGACCGCTGCCCATGCCCGGAGGCCCCGAGAGTCCGCCGGCACCACCGGAAAGTCCACCCTTGCCGCTGCTCATGCCGCCTCCGGCGAGGCCGCTGCCCGCGAGGCCACCGTCACCACTGTCGCCCAGTCCGGACCCGATGTCACCACCCGGAGCACCCCCGGGCAGGTTCCCACCAACGCCGGGCGTCGGAGTCGTTGGGCCGAATACGTTTGCCAGATCGGTGTTGTCTGTCTCAGTTTTGCCCTTCTTCCTGCCCTTCTTCGGCGCCTCTTCCTTCTCCGTCTCCTTCTTTTCCTCCTCGTCGTTCTTTTCAACAAGCGGGAAAATCACAAGCGACGACTCGGGTGATTCCGGAGCCATCACGATGATGCTTTCCAGTTTTTGCCGAGAACGTGTGAGCGGATCATTCCAGCGTCGAGTGGTCGCAAATTTGCCGGTTTCTTCAATGGACTCCAGCATGCTCTTCGCCATCTTTTCGACCGGCGGCGTATTGTCCAGCTCCTTCTTCCTGTCCTCGGGCAGACTGCCGGCCAGCCATGTGGACTTGGTCTTATCCGCATCGCCCCGCAGCGCCAATGGATCCAGATTACACGCCGACCAGTTGGCTGTTGTGATGCCAGCAACGCTGAGCAGGGCTATGGCTCCCGCCCCCATCTTCTCAGCGTGATTCAACAGCAATGCCTTAAAATCCAGTTTCATTTTTGCCATGACTTTTCTCCTGAGTGTTCTGGATTCTCTCTGCACTGAAAACTAAGTGTTTGATGATGTTCGGGGGCAGGTCAATGTACCTTGCCAGAGTTTCAGTTGGCTCCGGGAGCAGCTGCCCCGGGAGCATTCGGGTCCGGAGCCGGAGCATTCGGGTCCGGTGCCGGGGCATTCGGATCGGGTGCCGGGGCATTCGGGTCGGGTGCCGGGGCATTCGGATCGGGTGCCGGGGCATTCGGGTCCGTTGCCGGAGCATTCGGGTCCGGTGCTGCAGTGCCTGGGTCTGCTGACGGCGTTGTCACCGGGGCTGCGGTTGCTCGTTCTTCAACACTGGCAGCTTCTGTCGCTTCAGCAGCATTCGCTTCCTGAGCAGACTGGTACAACGTCATCAGACCGCCGATTTTGACCGTGATCAGAAGTTGGTCCGACATTGCCATGGCCAGCATCTGCTGAGCTCGCTGCGACGGAGAACTGGCGAAGCCCTGCATTCCTGAACCGCCAGCCATGCCGCCAGTCATTCCACCGGCACCGCTCAGACCTCCACCCAGTTCACCTGGCATACCGCCACCGGGGCCGCCTTTTCCTGGCATGCCGGCACCACCCATCATTGGCATGCCGGCCCCCTGACCCATGCCCATTCCGGCACCCATGCCCATGCCTGGTGCCATGCCCATCCCGGCTCCCATGCCCGGTGGCATACCGCCACCACCAGCGAGGTCATCTGAGCCACCGAAACCACCACCCGCTCCGCCACCGACCGGGGCAGCAGAGCCGGACACCGTCTGAATCTCCACTCGCACGATTTCCACGGGGAAATCGGAGTCGGTGAGTGATGCCAGCAGTTCGGGCAATTTGTCATCACGCACACGCACATCCAGGAGAAATGCTCGAGTCTTGTACGAGTCTGCAACTTCATCAACGTACCTTTTCTCTTCGGTGGCAGCACCACCGGCACCGCCGCCGGCATCGCCACCCCCGGCACCCATCCCAGCCGCCATTTCAGACATTCCCATACTGCCCATGCCGCCTTTGCCGGGCATTCCACCCATCATTCCACCACCACCGGCAGCGGCCGAGGTGTCTGCTCCAAATTCTTCACCAAGGATGTCGCTGCCGGCATTTCCCTCGAAATCTTTGCCGGGGTAGGAGCCTGTGGATGCACCGCCACCGCCTCCCATCAATCCCCCATCGCCACCGCCGGCGGCTGCTGCGCCACTGGTTTCCATCATGCCTCCCATCCCGCCCATGGCGCCCATACCGCCTGCACCGGCTCCGGGGGCCGCCGGAGTGGCGTTGCGGTCGCCACCTCGCAGAGTCAGCCGATAGATTTCGCGCACAGGGGCTTCGGTGATGCGTTCGGCGTTGCCATTGACGTTATTGATGGAATTCAGCAGCGAGCGGAGCAGCCAGATGTCTTCCTGAGCGTCCCAGATTTCCTTCGATTCGGGGGGGCGAGTCGTCCAGGCGTTGTAGGGGCGGTGAGTGATTCTGTTGGAGTCCACAACGACCAGCCCTTCACCCGTTTCAATCTGAAACGGGCGTACGATCTTCAGCATCTCTTCAATCTCGGAACCGTAGATCGAAGCCCAGAGTTCGCGTGTCAACTGGTCCTTGATCTGATCCTGAAAATTGATGCCCTTCATCTTTTCAGCAACCTTGACCGGCCACTGACGAGCACTTTTCTGACGTTCGCGGAGTTGCGTTGAAGCCGTTTTGAATGATGTGCCATCAGCTTCATTTTTCAGCTTTGCCGCTTCGACCCAGCGAGCGTTCGGGGCGTCGGCGTTGGACTTTGCCTCAGTGAACGACCCCTTTACCGCTGTCTCGCGGGCTGCGATAGCTTCACTGAGCGACCCGCTGGCCAGAAACCAGCCGGTCAATGTGAAGATCAGCGCGAAACCGAAACAGATCCAGTAGTGATGTCTGATCAGCGGCTGAAGCTTGTCCATGGCTGAATGTCCTTTGTACTGCCTGAGATACCGTGTTCGGAGCTGGGTGGGGTGTTGAAAGAAACTTCCGGGCGGCGGTGATTACTGCGGGTCGGCCGGAACCGCTGCCGGGTCGGCCGGTGCTGCTGCCGGGTCTGCGGAGCCGGCCGCGGCCGTCACCCGAGGATCCTCGGGCTTGCGGTCCCGCTCGACTGTCGGAGTCCAGATGAACTGAACGACGAAGTCCGATCGGTTCAGGACCTGAATCTGTTTCTGTTCCTGCTGCTGGAATATGGGCCCCTGGGCGCCCGTGAGCTGGTTGGGGTCGTTGGTCGATCCCTGGCCACCTGCACCCGGAGCACCGCGTTTTCCGGGCCCCATCATGCCGGCACCGGAAGCCATTCCCGGAGGCCCCATGGCGGCACCACCCATTCCCGGAGGTCCCATGCCGCTGCGCATCCCGGCACCGGACATCATCCCGGCACCGGACATCCCCGGAGGCATTCCGACGCCACCGGATGAAGCGAGGTCACCACCATCGGCACCTCCGCTTCCCAGCATCCCATCCATCATGCCACCACCCGGCATACCACCACCCGGCATACCACCACCGGTCATCATCCCGCCACTGGGCTGATTGGGGTCATACTGCATTTGTGACTTGAGACAGTAAGCAACGATTGGGTACGAGATTCCCAGCTGGCCCACCGGCACTTCCACACCACCGGCATCCACCTTCCATTTGCGCAGATTGCTGACGAAAGCACTTTCGACAAACCGTCGGTCTGTTGCCTCAAACGGCAGGTCCGGGTGGTTGTAAAAATGGAAACCACGAAGCGTTACGATGTATCCAGGGGCGGCCGCAGGAGCCGTCTGGTCGGGAACGGCAAACAGTTCCGTCTGACCGGCGTCCACGAATTTTTTGTGCCACTCAGCAACGTCCGTCACCTTGCGAGTGGTGATGGAGGTGAGTCGAATCTTTTTCTGCTTCATGATGTCGGTTTCATCAAGAGCATCGCCTTCCTCACTGGGCAGACACTCATTGACCGCTTTGAACAGCTCCATCCACATGGATCGTTTTTCCAGTGGAGCAACCAGCTGGGCGATGTTGTCCAGGGTGGTTTTGTGAGCGGCCAGTTCGCCATCAAAGGCAGTTTTCTGAGTCCCGATCTCTCCCTGCACGGATTTGACGTATTTTTGGGAGTCATCCCACTTCTTTTCGCTCCATGATGTCAGCACACTGGCACTGCCGATTGTGCTGACACCCATAGCCAGCAGCAGTCCGGCTGCTCCGGCCACCGCCCATGGTTTCTTGGCCCGAATCTTTCGATCCATGGCAATCTCGGGGGGCAGCAGAGTCGTGCGGATACGAGTTCTGCCGAGCGCCTGCAAGGCGAGGCCGTAGGGTACGGCGAAGGTCATGATGTTTTCTGAGAACAGCGGATCGGTCAGCACCGAATCCCCGGTCACCCCGCGCAGTGTCTCAAGACGCTCCACGGTGTACTGCTGCAGATTCTGTTCGAGAAATCGCTGCAGACCGGCCAGCCGGAATCCATTGCCGACACCGATGATGCGGCGGATTCGAGCCGACCTGTTCACGCTGCCGAAAAATCCGATCGTGCGCTGAATTTCGGACACAAAATCGTTGAAGACCGGACGCATCGCCTGAAAGACGGCTTTTGGATCCGGAGCCTTCGTGGCGTTGCACTTCAGATGCTCGGCCTTGGCAAACGTCAGTTTCATTTCACGCGTCAGGGCGCGGGTGAAATGGTTGCCTCCGATCGGCACATTTCGAATCCAGATGCTGCGCCCGTTGGAAACCAGCATGGTCGAGTTGTCGGAACCCATGTCCAGCACGATCTGGTAGTCCTCCTGAGCCGGGGGCTCAGGAGTTTCCGCAGTGCGACGAAAACCAAGCACGTCATACGAAAGGAAATTGTACAAAGCCAAAGGTGCCATCTGCACGAGCTCGACTTCGCGTCCCGCCTGGGTGAAAGGCTTCATGGCGTCATAAACGAGATCACGCTTCATGGCGAACAGGCCGACCTCGGCCTCCAGCATGAATCCGCTTTCTTCCACACCACCGCCCACCGGCTGGTAATCCCAGATGACGTCATTCAGGTCGAACGGGATCTGCTGGCGAGCCTCATAGCGGACGATCTCAGCCACCTTGCTGCTTTCGACCGGCGGCAGCTTGATGAACTTCGCCAGCGAGCTCTGCCCGGGAACGCTGATGGCAATCAGGTCCCCGTCAACCTTGTTCCGCTCAAGAAATGTCTTCATCGCCTCGCGGATCAACTCTTCAGGAATCGCGTCCGGCTGACTCAGAATTTTGGGATGAGCAATGTAGTCGAAGGCCACCGCAAAGACCTTCTGACCGTCCTCCGAACTTCGCAGCTTGATCGCCTTCAGGCCCGCCTGCCCAATGTCGATGCCCCACGCACTTTTTGTTTCGGCCATGACTTATCCCCAGAACACAGTGATGTTTCAGTGATGTTTCGCTGTGTGAGTGCTTTTGTGGTTGCGTTTACGAATGCCTGCGCCGGTCAAACCCCATGTCGTCAGAATGCCCTCAGGCTGACTGCCGGTATGCCGCCAGACTGACTGCCCCCCCGGTTGAAATACGCCCCCGGCACGTCGCAGCAAAACATCACTCAGCAATGAAATCCGAGTAGTGTTCATGCGTTTAGTTTTTGTGCAGAGCGCAATTTCCGACCGAAACGACGTGCTCAGCGTATCAGCGGAAATCCCCTGCAGTCAACCAAATTGGAGCCCAGGGAGCGTGTTCGATGATGAGCTGAGCTGAGTTTTGACGGTGAAGGAGACCATTGTGTTCCGGAAAATCGGCAGGAAACTGGAAAAAGGACGCGGGAAACAGCTCAAGGCTGCGGAAACAACGCGATCTGCAGGGATTGGACGGATCGCACCGGTTTTTTCCCGCAAGTCGCCGGCAGCCGCTAAAACTGACTGCCACTGGCCAGGCTTTGCAGGGCGTTTCGGACGACTTCCTCGATGCAGTCGATGGCCTTGTCACAGATTTCCCGGACCAGCTCTGGCGACATCCCCGGCGCCGGCATCAGGACAATCACGTCACCGAGCGGTCTGAGGATGAGTCCGCGACGGCGAGCCGCCAGTGTGACCTGGTGGCCGATGCGGAATTCGACGGGGAAGGGCGTCAGCGAATCACGTTCCCGCACCAGCTCAATACCGACCATCATTCCGCGCTGCCGCACTTCCGCCACCTGCGGGTGCTGCCGGAGCCCTGAAAGTTGTTGGCGCATCACATCCGCTGCAGTTGCCACATTCTGCAGCACCTGGCGGTCTTCAAACAGTTTCAGCGACGCCAGACCGGCAGCACAGGCCAGCGCATTTCCTGTGTAGGTGTGACCGTGATAAAACGTGCGCCCCTGCCAGGGGTCGCCAAGAAAGGCCGCATATACGCGTTCCGTGGTCAGCGTTGCTCCCAAAGGCAGATATCCTCCGGAAATCCCTTTGGCAAGGCACAGAAAATCGGGCTGTACCTGCTCCTGCTCGCACGCGAACAATGTTCCGGTGCGGCCGAATCCTGTGGCGACTTCATCAGCGATCAGCAGCACGTTGTACTGGTCGCAAAGCTGTCTGACGTGGCGGAGATATCCTGGTGGGTGGACCAGAATTCCGGCCGCTCCCTGAACGAGGGGTTCCATGACGACGGCCGCTGTGTGCTGATGATTCTCGCGCAACTGTCGCTCGACCTCGTCAAAGCAGTGCTGCAGCCAGGATTCCCGGGAGTGTCCTGCGGGAACTCGCAGCGCCACGGGGGAGGGTACTGTGAGTGTGCGGAACAGCAGGTGTTTATAGCAGCGGTGAAAGAGGTCAATGCCACCGACACTGACCGTGCCCAGCGTGTCACCGTGGTAGGCGTTGCCGATGCAGAGAAACATGCTGCGATCTTCACCGCCCGCTGATTTTTGCCGGTGATACTGATAGGCCATCTTGAGTGCGACTTCGACGGTGGTTGCTCCGCTGTCCGAGTAGAAAACGCGTGACAGGCCGGCCGGGGCTCGGTCAATCAGAGCTCGAGCCAGTCGAATGGAAGGCTCTGAGGCAAGTCCGAGGAGTGTGGAGTGGGCGACGTGGTCCAGTTGTCGGCGGATCGCTTCGTCGATCTCGGGGACGCGGTGTCCGTGCACGCTGCACCAGAGTGACGAAATACCGTCAAGATAGCGTCGCCCTTCGTTATCCTGCAGAAAAAAGCCATCGCTGCCGGTGATGATCGGGGCCTGCTCTTTGATCCAGGCGGACATTGGTGTGAACGGGTGCCACAGGCATTCGTTATCCCAGTCCCGCAGCGGAGCGTCCGGTGCCAAAAAATCGCTGGTCATTGTCTGCCACCTGCCCATTCCGGGTTCCAGTCCGGAATGCCACCGTTCTGAACCTGCTGAAAATACAACTGGTGGAACGGGCGAGTTTTTGACATCGGCGTTGATTCATTCACGAGCAGTGGTCTGGTGTGTTCCCACCAGTCGTCCCAGGCTGTCCGCATCTGCCGGACCACATCCGGGTGCTGGTCACTGACATTGGTCTTCTGGCCGGGGTCAGCCTCCATGTCGAACAGCAGTTCGTTGTTGACGAACCGAAATTTCTGGCTGCGGATGCTGAAGTTTTTTAGTTTGAAATCATCGGGATCAGCGCCTGTGGGCCAGCGTCCGACATGGGTGAACAGATACCGATCAGTCCACTCTGCTGCAGGATTCCGCAACAGTGGCAGCAGGCTGCGCCCCTCCACCTGTCCGGCCGGGTTCTCGGCCCCCGCCAGTTCGGCCAGCGTCGGGAAGATGTCGATATCGCCTGCGATCCGGTCAACATCCCGTCCGGCGGGCCAGCGACCGTCACCACGGACCAGGAATGGCACACGAAGTCCGCCTTCGTCGGGCGATCCTTTCAGGCCTTTCATTCCGGCATTGAAGAATGGCATGCGGTTTCCCTCGGGTGTGTTGCCGAGTGACTGCCCTGCTCTGCCCGAACCACCACCGGTCATGCCGTTGTCAGACATGAAGATCACCACGGTGTTTTTCATCAGGTCATCGCCATGCAGGTGCAGGAGCAGTCGACCGACGTTATGGTCGATGTTTTCGATCATTCCATAAAACGCCGCCTGATCTTCTCCGAAGCCGGCCTGCAGGAACCTCTGTTTCCAGTCGTCAGGTGCGAGATATGGTGAATGCGGGGCGTTGGGGGCCACATAAGCAAAGAATGGCTGACTCTGTCGCGACGTGCGATGAATCCAGTCGATTGCGGCGGTGAAGAACACGTCGGTGCAGAAGCCGCGAGTCTTTTTGAAGGTGGTATTGTGTCTGATGATCGGATCGAAGTAGGAGTTGTCGGGGACGTCGGCACAGCTGCAGTCATAGGCCTGTCCGATGCCGCCTGCACCGTGGATGAACGCTTCATCAAACCCGCGTCGATGCGGCTGATACGGTTCTTCATCACCCAGATGCCACTTGCCAAAGATGCCCGTCTGATAGCCGACAGATTTCAGAGTTTGTGCGAGGGTTACGGCGTTGAGCGTCATTCGCTCTCGTTCAAGAATTGTGTGTGTCACTCCGTTTCTCATGGAGTGTCGGCCGGTCATCAGGGCCGAGCGAGTGGGGCTGCAGGTGGGGGAAGCGAAAAATCGCGTAAAGCGGGTACTGCGGTCATACAGGTCGTCAAGATTCGGCGTGCGGATCCAGGGGTGTCCGTGTCGGGCCAGCGGCGGATATCCCTGATCATCCGTAATGATCAGGACGATATTGGGCTGGCGGGAGGCGGTCGGTTCATCGGCTGCCCGGAGCTCTGCGGGGCCGCCGAGCATCAGCAGCAGGATCAGTATGCGAAATTTCATTGAGTGGAATCCTTGCGTCAGCGAGCCGTCCAGCCACCGTCCACAGTGAGCAGGCTGCCCGTCATGTAGCTGGCAGCGGGGCTGCAGGCCAGCAGAGCTGCTCCCTGCAACTCCTTCAATTCCCCCCAGCGATTCATCGCTGTGGCACCGATAATGTGCAGACGGGCTTCTTCCGTATCGGCAATCGGGATGTTCATTGGAGTCAGGAATGGTCCGGGACAGATGGCGTTGCAGACAACTCCGGTCTGTGCCAGTTCCAGACCCAGCGCCCTGGTCATCTGCACGACGGCTCCTTTGCTGGATGTGTAGGGGGTGCGGTTGGCCAGGCCGACAACACCGAGGGCACTGGCGATATTGCAGATACGACCGTAACGTCGCGAGGTCATGTGAGGAATTACGGCGCGGCAGGCAAGCCAGGTCCCGTCCACGTTTGTCCGCTGAACTTCGCGAAACTGTTCCAGGGAAAGCTGGTGAATGGGCCCACGAATGTTGATCCCCGCACTGTTGACCAGTACGTCGATGCGCCCGGCCTGATTCAGGACCTGCTGTACCATGGCAGTAACGCTGTCTTCGCTGCCCACATCGCAGGCGACAGCGAAGCTGCGAGCACCCCAGGCGGACTGGATTTGCGCCGCCGTTTCCGAGGCTTCCTGCAGGTTGCGGCTGACAATGACCGTTGCGGCACCGGCTGAGGCCAGCCCGGCTGCGATCACAGCGCCCAGGCCCCGGGCGCCGCCAGTGATCACGGCCACCTGTTCATGCAGATCAAACAGTCGAATTCCGGGCAGCGTCTGCGGATTGAGCAGTTGGTCTTTCACCGATGTGGTCCGTAACTGGTAAGGGGTGGCTCAGGCTGGAACGCGACCGAGACGGTCAGTCGTTTTTGTATTTGGAGTGGCAGTTCTGGCAGGATGTGGCAACTTTGGACATGGCGGCTTCGAATCCTGAAAAGTCGCCGCCTTCGGTCGACGTGCGAATCGCCTGCGCGGCTTCAACAACCGCATTGCCATAGCCACGGAATTCGTCGTCATCGTATCCGTAGCCCTTGTCTGTGGCGATCTTTGCGAGCACGGCGAGGATGGCGGCTTCGTGCTGGGCCATGGTTTTTTTGCTGGCCAGCGCATCGGCTGAACCGATTTCCGTTTTCAGGGTTTTCTCGGCTTCTTCCATGCGTTTCATCAGCGATCGTAATTCGGCTGATTCGGCAAAGGAATCTTCGGCCGGCGGTTCTTCCAGCCCGGCGGGTTTGGAGCGATTGAAGATGTCTGAGACACCCTCGAACAGCTCCTGCAGTCTTTTCTGATCCTTCGGCCCTCGCTGCAGCGGGCTTTCATTCATTTTTTTGGCGAGGTCGCGGACCCAGGCAGCGTCTTCCTTCCAGGACACAGATTCCTGTCGCTGCCGGGCAACCTCAGCCAGTGCTGCCAGAGTGGCCACTTTGGGGGGAATCATCATCATGGAAGAGTTGTAGTTGCCGACAGAGCTGACTGTTTCCTGCAGGAAGTTGCGAATGCTTTTAATCTCTTCGTCGAGGTCTGCCAGTGGGAGCAGCTGATCCCATGAATCACCACCTGCCGCGGCGGCCGGGGCGGGGGTGTCCGGTGAGGGTTGAGCGGGAGTCGCGGGTTCGGTTGCGGGGGTTGTGGCAGCTACGGCCTCGGCGGGCTGTTGAGCGGTTGTCTGTTCACCCATGGCAGCAGCCGGGGCAGCACCATTCGGGCCACCGATGGCGGTCGCATTGCTGGCCACTTCGTAGGGTTGATCGAAGAAGGCATCCATGGGAACGTTTCCGAACCACTTTTGGCCTTTTTCGTCGGTCCAGACTTCATTGCGTTCGCGTGGTTTGGCGGGGGCTGCGGCAGTGGCTGCGGGCTGAGCATCCTCGGCTGGGAGGGCTTCGGCCCCCGTCGGGGCTGGTGTGCTGGCTGAGGGCTGGCTGCCACCTGTGCAGCCGGAAGTGACGACGGCCAGCGAAAACAGCAGGCCGGTGGTGGTCAGCAGACGCGGCATTGCTGCCATTGGCCGCCGGGCAGACCGGCAGGCGACCGTGTCCGAGCTGTTCTGAGAGCTATTCTGAGCAGTGAAGTGCTGCATTTGAAATGTTCCGGCGTGAGTGAGACCATAAAGCGTCGCAGGCGGGAGAACTTGCGAACCCTTTCTGCAATGTGCAGTGTAAACGTCGATAACAGGTGAGAAAAGACACTGGGGTGTCCGGAGGCCAATTTTGGTTCGTCTGCGGAGTGTTTTTCTGCTGCTTGACGCTCCGGCGAGAATTCGAGACACTGGCAGCCACAGCGACACTGAGGCGCGCTGAGTCAGGGCAGGAATTCATGAACGCTGATCCGCAGGCTGCGAATGGCAACACCGCTCGCACGGACTCGCCAGGGGTGATCTGTTTCAACGGCACTCGAATTGCAAACAAGCGAGTGGCGATGTTTCTCGAGTGTCTGCAGCGGGACGGCTACACGGTGCGTTTGTTTGCGTTTCCGCGGCATCGCTGGGTCCTCGACAAATCTGAACAGCCCCTCGATGTTCGCGGCACCGGGCGATGGTCCGCCCGTATCGGATCGCCTCATCGAAACCGGATTTGCGCGGTCTTTTGTTTTCACTGGCTGGTCCTGCCGGCTGCTCTGCTGTGGAGTGTCTGGTATCGTGTGCCGCTGATTTATGACGAGCACGATTTCTACGAGATGAATTCTCTGGAAGGCACCGGCGGGCGCTGGAAGACTCGGCTGAGCAGTCTCGCGGTGCACTGGACGCATCGGATCTGCCTGCCGTGGGTCACTCTGACAACCTGCATTCACATGGCGGGGGGGATCCTGCAGGATCACTTGCGACGTATGACAGGCAGGGTGCTGGAGATGCACAATTATCCTGCGGCTGTCTGGCGCGATTCTGCTCAGCCGCAGCCGACAGATCAGCCGCTCAGTTTTGTCTATATTGGAGGAGTGTGGCGGGAGAAGGGCGTGGGGGCATCCGCAGAGGCATTTCTGGCGCTGCCGGCCGAGCTGCGAGCGAAAGCGGAACTGCACATCTTCGGGACCGGTGATGCCGAACTGATTCGCTGGCTGCGGGCACAGGCGGGCATCGTCGTGCACAATGAAACTGTGCCGCAGGACTTTCGCCGATTTGTGCAGGGGCGGCGGTGCGTGGGACTGGCTGTCCTCGCAGGGACTCCCCGCTTTCTGCTCTACGGCACAAACTGCACGAAGCTGTGGGAGTACTACGCGCTGGGCATGCCGGTCATCGGAACCCGTGTGGGCGAGTTTCCCGAGCACATTGAAGCGGCCGGGCTGGGGCTGCTGATTGATGAGACGCTGAGCTGGCAGCAGTTACGAGACGCGATGGCGGCACTCGTCAATGCTCCTGAACAGTGTGCTGAGATGTCGACCCGGGCATTGGTTTTAATGCGGCAGGCCTCCATGACGTGGGAAGCCGAGTGGGCGAAGGTCAAAGCCACCGGTCTGCTGCCCGAGGTCCGCTGAACCTCAGGGGACTCCGAGGCGACAGGCCGTGCAATGCTGCGGTGGCCTTAGCGGGTTTCAGGGACGGCCGCCGCTGCCCGGCGCTGCCGGAACAGCCACGGCAGCAGTCCGTCTTCGTCGTTGTAAGCGGGATTCCATGAGTTGTGTCCGACACCGGGAAGTTCGACATAGGTGGGATTGCCACCGGCCTTGCGCAGCGCAGCAGCTGCACTGCGGCTGCGTTCCACCGGCACCGCCTGGTCCTGGTCACCATGCACGATCCAGAGAGGGTGATCCTTCAGCCGGCCGACTTGCGACGGATCAGCGGCACCGCAGATCGGGGCGACGGCAGCAAACAGGTCCGGATGTCGAATGGCCAGATCGAAGGAGCCGAATCCGCCCATGGACAAACCGGTCAGATAAATGCGACTGCGGTCAATCTGCTCCTCGGCAATTGTCTTTTGGATCATCTGCAGGACGACCTGCAGCTGGTCACTGGGATCCTTCGGCATTTCCGGATCTCCGGGAGCACTCCAGTCCACATTCATCCATTTTCGGTCGGGGCGACACTGCGGTGCCAGCACGTAACAGGGGAATCGCTGTCGCCAGCGCGGCTGTGCAAGCTGATCGGGCAGGTACAGCAGTTGCAGTCGGTTGTCAGTCCCGCGTTCACCCGCCCCGTGCAGAAAGACGACCAGCGGCAGTGGCTGATCGGTGGTCAGCGGTTTCAGCAAACGGTAACGGAAGGTTTCGTCGCGATATTCGCCACCGGTGAAAACGATTGACTTTTCGGCATACGCGTCTGCTGCTTCCACTTTTGTCTGCTCCAGCTGGGTTCCGCCCACCACATGGTCCCGCCACAACCACCGCAGGCTGTCCGGCAATATGGCTCCACCGTGTCGACCGTTGTGCCCGCCCTGCCCTCCGACAAATCGGTGATCATAGCCACGGAACTGCAGCGCCCGCTGCATCTGCTGATTTGCCAGCCACCAGTTGCCGTGTTCGTTGTCGAGATCATTCTCGCCGGCCTGCAGAAAGACTCGCAGCGGTCGTTTTTCTGTTTTTCTGATCAGTGTTTCGCAGTTGTGTCCGCCGCGAATGTTGGTGAAGCTGCCGACGTGGCTGAGCACTTTGCGGAACCATTCCGGATGTTCCCAGGCCGCTGTGAATGCGCAGATCCCGCCCGAAGAGATCCCGCAGAGTGCTCGATCTTCAGGATCCGTGGAAAGATTCAGCTGCAGTTCCCGCTGCACATGCGGAATCAGTTCCTGCTGCAGAAATCGGGCATACTGATCGCTCAGCGTGTCATACTCGAAGCTGCGGTTGGAGGCGGACCAGCGGTTGGCCGGCAGGGGATCGCCGGAGTGTCCGGGGTTCACAAAGACAGCCACGGTGGCCGGCATTTCACCGCGATGGATCAGGTTGTCGAATACCGTTGGCACTCGAAACTGCCCGCTCAGATCGGCATAGGCGTGCCCATCCTGAAACACCATCAGGCAGGCTGGCTGAGTTCCGTCGTATGCCGCAGGAACATACACGCTGTATTCCCGGATCGTGTTCGGAAACAGCTGACTGCGAAACAGGCCGGTCGTGATTTTTCCCGCCGGAACACCCGGTTGCGGCAATGAGTCGGGGCCGAGTTGTTCGAAGGCTGGCGTTGGAGCGTCCTGTGCGTGTGCTGGGCATCCGAGGGGCTGCAGCAGCGAGGCCAGTGTGGCGAACATCATCAGCAACAGTCGGTTCGACATGGGATATCGTTCCAGAGAGGTCGGGTTCAGTTCTGTCGTCTGTTTCGGATCGGTGGCTGGCCAAACGAAAGCCCGAAGGCGTTGGGGATGACCAGTGCCGGGGCTGGAGCTCCCGGGCGTGGTTCGAAGCCAGCCAGAAACTGTCGCAGCTGTTCGTTGATCTGCGGACGATTGCTGACAGTCGTCTGTGGTCGATTGATCGTACCGCGCACCTGCACCGTGACCCATTGCGTGGCACTGGTGGTCAGGATATCGCTGATGGGATTTCGCAATCCGGGACCCCGGTTGGGGCGCGAAAAGAAGTCAAGTACAACATCACCTTCGAAGCCGATGCGGCCGCGCCCCCGCAGCGAAATGGATTCACCCACGAGGTCGATCGGATCAAACCAGAATGCGGAATCGGCAATTTCGAATGTCATCAGTGCGTGGTTAAACGCTGTTCTGTCGTTGACAGCAAAATTGAGCTGTGGCAGGGCGCGCAGCAGTTCGAGGACCACGGGGGTTTCATAGAGCGAGGCCGGGCTGATCTGTACCTGTCCGCGTCCTTTCAGGCTGCTGGTCTGATCACTGTCGCCGGATACAAAAATCCATGAGTTGAGTACACCGCGCAAATTTCGCTGGTCTGGTGCCTGCTGTCGAGCGTATTGTTCCAGGAGTGCATTCTTCAATTCGCCGAAGAATCGCCACGAAGACCCGGCGCGCAAGTTCACCAGCCCGTCCATCTCAATGCGTCCGCCGAAGGCCTGTCCCTGGATGCGATCGGACAGCTCCACTTCCTGTGGTTTGGCTTTTCCCAGAATGACTTCGCGGTGTCCGAGGACGAGTTCTTCGTTGGTGACTTTCCACGGTCCACTGACCTGTCCGATGCGCATCTCCAGAACTTCGAGGCTGGATAGCTGCAGATCGCCCTCGCTGTTAAGGTCGACACCATCCCAGCTGCCACCCGCCCGCACTCGCCCATTGACATTCGTCAGCCCCAGTCCGGCGTTGAGTTCACACCCCTCCAGCAGGCAGTTGACGCGCCAGGCTGCGGTTGGTGCGGCCGACTGGTCGACCATGCCGCGGAAGTCAATCTCAGACGATTCAATGGAAATCTGTCCTGCCTGGCCAAGCCGGGACAAAAACTGTCGCCAACTGTCGGGCAGGGCTGCGCGCAGCTCGTCGTCGGGGCGCAGTCTGCTGGCATTGACGTCATTCAGGTGCAGTTGCCACTCGCCGTCAGGGCTGACTTCGGCCCAGCCTGATGCGGAGATTTGAGAACCTTCATGCTGGGCATTCAGGGAATGAATCTCGCAATGCTGTCGCCCGCTGAATTCCGGCGCGTCCGGGACAAAGCTGAGCTTCGCTGAGGAGATTGCCATGGGATAGGGGAAGGGCTGAGGACAAATGCGGGCCTCATAGACGTGGACGTTCTGCAGACTGACGCTGGGTTTCGAGCCGGGGGCTGCGGTCCACGAGATCAGAGTTGTCAGATCGACGCGTCCCTCAGGATTGATAATTGACCAAACTGTTCGACTTGCAGGTGGCAGAGCATTGAAGAGGTCTGCATCAAGTTTTGCGTTTTGCGACTGCACGGTCAGATTCAGAGTCCCGGGGGTTGGAAGTCCCATGAATGTTCCCTGCCCGGAAAGTTGCGCCTCGCCGTGCCGCCCCGCAAGGTTTTCGAAGGTCCAGCGTTTTTCCTTCGACTGAAACTTTACAAGTCCGGACAGGTTTTCGACATCGTAGGGGAAACTGCGAAATCTGAGTTTTGAATTGCGGACATTGCCGGTGAGTCGGATGTCTGTGGGGCGATCCAGTCCGGGCTCACGGTAACAGGCAACATCCGCCGTTGCTTCTCCCGTAAGATTCAGGGCTTCGATGACCTTTCGGGCTGGTTCGTCGAGTGCATCGCGGAAGGCCGTGTCGAGCGGCAGGTGTTCGGCGTGTACGTCGAATCTCAGTTCCAGTTCCGGTCCGGGATTGCGGATCCAGCCGGCCGCCGTGACCAGATTTCCTCCGGCCGTGCCTTCAGCTCGGATATCGAACACCACATCCTGCATGGTCGCATCCGGGGTCGGCAGGGGGCGCTGAGACAGTTGCGCACGCACGCTGGTGACCTGCTGGCGGAATCGGTGAAATCGCATGACACCGTCCTGAGTAACGGCTTCCACTGAAACCGGCACCCAGCGCCCCGAGGGCATGCGTTTCAGTACTGCATCGCCGGTGATTGATCCACCAGGTTGAAAGTGATCGAAAAACCGCTGTGACTTGAGTGGCACAAGGGACTTCATCTGCATCGTGACAGGGAAGTTTTCGAGGTGCAGTGACGCTTCCGGGATGGTCTCGGCGGTGCCGAGCGGCAACAGGCAGCGACCGCTGACAAGGGCATTGCCGTCGCGAGCGGACTGCAGTTCAATGCTGCAGAGGGTATTGCTGACTGACATGGAGGCAGCGATCCCGGCAAATCGCCAGGGCAGTACGGGGCAGGCCAGTGACCCTTCGCGAACAGCCACTTTCAGCTGCAGCTCGGGAATGTCGGCTGCCGGGGCCCGCATGGCTTCAAAGTCAACGTCGATCAGGCCAACGAATCGCACCGACGTGTCGCCTTCACCCACACTGAGGGCGCCGGAAACGCCCGGCAATGCTGCTGCGTCGGGACGAGCTGAAAGTCTTCCCTCGGTGGCAGGCTGCAGCGCCTGAGCCAGAGCTCGTTCCAGGGTGTCAATCTTTTCGGACAACTGCGGCATCGTGGATTGAGCAATAGTCAGCAGGTTCTGATCGGCTGCCACATCGCGGACTCGACCGGCCAGTTTCCAGCTGCGCGACTTCAGGTCAAGGTCGCCGTCCAGTGCCAGTGTTCCCGCACCCGGCAACACGACCTGACCTGTCACATCGTACCCCTGTCCCGAGGCCGGAATGGCCTGAAAGTCCGGGACAGCCAGCAGCAGTTCTGCGGGCGGAATCGAGCCGGCGTGTTCCAGAATCAACTGCATCCGCAGGTCCCGCACGCGAATCTGGGGGGGGACAAAGACCTGATCAGCAGGTTGTGGAAAGCTGTATTCCTGCCAGTTCCAGCGTCCCTCGGCCGTTCTCTTCAGCAGCAGATCGACGCCGGAAAGTCGCAGGCTGCGGAGCAGGACTGTCTGGCGTTCGAGCAGCTGAGCGTCGTCGATCTCTGCCTGAATCTCGCTGATCCGGACCAGCGGTCGGCCGGACGCCCGATCTCTGATTTCCACCCCACCAAGCTGCAGTGTGGCCGTGCCGGGCAGGCGAATTTCATCCACGTGCAGCGTCAGTTGCGGAGCGCGGGCCTCAAATGTCTGCACCAGCTTCTGCTGCAGCCACCGATCCTTCTTCAGCCACAGTACGCCACCGCCAGCGCAGACGATCCCGACGATCGTCACCACAATCAGCAGCATCCAGCGTATGACTGATAAAAAACGCATGCATCCGTGCCCGTTACCCGACTGCCGTCAGGAATGCCAGCGCCCGCTGCGACGCTGCCACATCCCAACCATTCCGCAGGCTGCCACCGCTGTCAGTGGCATTTCCACAGGTAAACGATATCTGACAGAGCCGACAAAGACCATATGAACCAGCAGGAACTGCAGAAACGGAAGGAATAGCAGCAGTGTGGCAACCACACTCAGGCGACCACTGAGCAGCCCAAACGCCGTGAGCAGCGTCAGAATCAGATACCAAATCGCAAGACATGTGTTCAGTGCTGGGTTTGCCAGTCCCTGGGCGCTGAGGATCGGGCTGAGGAAACGTGCGGATTTAATAAACGCAAGTACAGTTGTTCGTCCCGGGTTTTGTAAGACAAAGTCCACGGCGCGCTGCTTGTACTGGTCATTCACTTCCGCTTCGCTGAAACGCGTGTAAAGCGATTCTTCGTCAAGAAATCGCATGTCGCTGGCGCCTGTCGCCTGCGGATTCAGGCCGTCGTAGAGGCTGGGGCCGGACCACAGTGAGGTGTGCACCCACAGGCCACTGACCTGATAATTGCGTGCGGCCCAGGGCAGCAGCACGAGCCATGAACCAAGGCACAGTGTGCCGGCCAGCAGTATTCGCCGGCTTCGCGGACCGCGGTGGAACAGCAACAGCAGGCAGGCAGCGCAGGCTGGCCAGAGAATCCAGCCGGGGCGAACAAGGATTCCGGCGCCCGTTGCCAGTCCGGCGATCAGTGCCCGCAGCAGCAGGTGCCGTTTTCGGTCGGTCTGCTGTGACCGCAGCAGGGGTTCAAGAGTCAGCAGGCTGGCGAGCACCCAGCAGGTAAACCAGCCTTCTGACAGGATCTGTACGCAGGAAGCAATCTGGAGTGGAGAGATGGCGGCAATCGCCAGTGCGGCAATGGCCGGAAGCGGTCCTGCAAGTCGTCGCGTCAGCAGATAGACCTGCAGACATACGACTGTTCCGACCATTGCCAGCAGCAGCGACGCCATCAGGACGCTGTTGCCGAACACGCGAATGCTGGCAGCCAGCAGCAGGGGAAAGCCGGGGGTTCGCAGGATTCTTCGCAGGGGAGTGTGAATGGCGTAGTCTTCAGCGGAGGCAATCGCCTGTCCCAGCGTCCAGTAGCCATTGGCGTCGCCTTCAACGAGGAACTGGCGACCGGCCTGGCGGCAGTGCTGATCAATGGCCAGGGCCGCGATGATCCGCAGCAGCGCTGCCAGCAGCAGCAGACTGCAGAGCCAGCGCAGGTGGGAGGCGGCGACAGGCGGGCCTGCTGAGTTTGCGAAACGCTGACCGCTGTCAGGATTGTTGTCCGGCATGTTCGTCCTGCCTGGTTGGTCGGATCAGCAGAACAATCACGATGGACAGTGCTGCGACAAGTGCAAACGCGGCAAAGATGACATTCACGGGGACCTGGCGATCGCGCAGCCACCCAAATCCCCAGTCACCGAAGCCACCACAACTGATACTGACCAGATTCATGATGCCGTATCCGGTGGCGCGCAGTTCCGGGCGAGCAATCTGGCAGAGAATCGGCATGTTGTTGCAGTCAAAGAAGCCCCAGCCGATTCCGAACAGGACGAGTCCGGCCATGGCTGTGAACTGGGTATGGGCACTGCCCACGGCATAGAGTGAGGGCAGAAACATGGCCATGCCGATTGCGCTGATAAAGATACGTCCGCGATGATTGCGCTGCATCCAGCGGTCCGCCAGCAGGCCCCCGACAGCAGCGCCCAGAATGCAGGCCGGATGCACAAATGTTGAGACCAGTCCGGCCTTGCCCTGGCTGAGCGAGAACTTTTCCCTGAGGATGTCCGGCATCCAGTCGCGCACCACCCAGCCGGCAATGGCCGGCAAAGTAAAATACAGGACCAGCAGCAGGAAATTGACGTTTGTCAGCAGTGCTTGCAGTGTCTGAGCAGGATTGAAAGTCTGCCGCAGCGCCGCCTGCGGTGGATTCTTCAGGATCAGCATCAGGGGCAGCGCATACAGGATGCCGGCAAGCCCGCAGCCGGAGAAGACAAATCGCCAGCCGATCTGCGGAGCATCAGCCGCATAACCCGCCATACCACCCAGAATCAGGCCGGCGTAAATGCCGGTCTGGTGCACACCGACAGCCAGTGAGCGACTGCGTCCTGTGTGATAATCCGTGATCAGTGCCAGCGCAGCAGGGATGTAAAACGCTTCGCTGATGCCCATCAGCGCCCGCATCAGCAGCAGTTGCTGGAACGTGGAAACTTCGGCTGTGAGCCATGTGACAAGTGACCAGACCAGCAGGCTGAGGCAGATGACATGCCGACGACTGACGCGGTCGGCGACATAACCACCAAAGGGGCTAAGTCCCGCATAGACCCATTTGAATACTGCCAGTACCAGTCCCCAGTTTTCCTTATTGTCAATACCTGGGATGTCGCTGATCATCGACGACTTCATCGCCGCCAGCATCTGCCGATCCAGATAGTTCAGCAGCGCCACTGGAAACAGCAGAGCCACCACCAGCCAGGCGGTGGACCCGTGGTGAGAGTGATCGCTGGCGGGGGCTGTTCTGGACATCAGCGGTTCCTTTGGAAAGCAGGCGAACTGCACATACTCCCCTGCCGGACGATCTCAGTCAAATTACCTGTGCTGTTTCGGGGGCCATCAGTGTCAGGGAGCCATCAGCAGTGCTGCGGTGGCTTGTCGCAGCGAATGCCAACTGGCCGGACTGACCTGCTCGGCCTGCAGAGCACCGGCATCGTCTGCATTTCGCTGGCTCACCCGCGTCCGAATACTGACGTGTTCTTCAATGAACTGCTGCAATTGAGCCGGTGTCAGCTGCCGCTGAGCTTTCAGCAGAATCAGGTACTCGATCAGCTGCTGCGTGTCCCGCCAGGCTTTCAGCCGGAGTGTCTGCCGGACTGCCGGACGTTCTCCCGCACTGCTGTCCATGATGAAGATCCCCAGTGTGTCAGCTTCCTGCAGAGCGCTGCCCGACTTGTTGACGGTTTGCCATGGCACAAGTCCCGACGCCCCGCCCAGCCACGAATCCACCGCCCATGCATGCAGGCTGCGGCTGGACTGGTCGACGTCCGGCGTTGTGCCGTAAATCCAGATCTTCAGTCCATTCTGCCGCTGCTGTTCCTGCACCAGTGAGCGATAGGCAGCAAACGCCCCGGCTGAAACAACCCAGTGGTCGGACCGCCCGGACAGTTCTCCGCGAGTATACTCAGGTCGCGAAATATCGATCCGATAGTCGATCCGGACATTCTCGGCATCTGTTCGGCCGGCATCGGCCAGCTCTCCATAGTACCTCAAGGCTCGGTAATCCCAGAAACCGGCGGGCTCATCCAGAACCCATGGCGATTTTTCAGGTTCGTTGAGTGAACCCTTGTTGTTCAGGTACACCTGAAATCCGGTGCTGTTCCAGCCCTTGCTTTTTGCCAGGGTTCCGAAGTCTCTGAGTATGGCAGTCCATGTCGCTGCATACTCCGGATGCTCAGCAAAGGATTTCATCGCATCCGGATCTCCATTGAAGAATCGCCTGCAGTTCAGTGGCCAACTTTCGTGGAAAGTCAGATAGAATCCCGGCACGGGGATGGCACCGCGATGCTGATCGGCAAACAGGCTGCCATCCAGTACCGGCCCGAATGCAGCGGCAAAGTCATCCCAGTATGCATGTCGGGCGCCCGGTTCGATGGCGTCGTAGCGACGGTTGTCCATCCGTCTGCCGGATCGAAGCCGCATGTCGAGGTTGCTTTTTCTGGCACCGGCAGCGGCGGTGTTATGGGAATAATGCAGAATGTTGAGGTGCACACGATTGTCGTGCGCTGCACGCTGCATCTCGTAGTAGTCTTCAACATGGTCGGGCAGGCCGTAACTGTTCATTTCGCAGAAAAATGATGCCGCCCGCGGCAGCTGAAATGGATACACTTCCAGCAGAACAGGGATCACGCGACCATCGGAGATTCTGACATTGCCCTTCCATGTTCCGGCTGCCGCGTCGAATGGAATACTGATATCCGCCACAATCACGGCATCCTGATTCTGCAGCAGTGGCACCGGATCCAGCACAGGCAGCAGCGGGTCCGGAATTCGACGGTCGCCGGCCTTCACATACACCGCGCGAAACAACCTGACATCCGGCTGCTGTCCGGCAAACTCAACCGAAACCGTCTGCCGCCCCTCACCCCGCAGCAGCAACTGCAGTGATACGACTTCGCCAGCCGCGCCGGACAGAGTAATCCGACGCCCGTCGAAAATCGGATTGGCAGTACGATAATCCGGCGGCAGGTCGCCCACAGCGTTCCCGGACTGGTCGTACCGATCGCAAACCGGAACAACTGCAACACCGGCCGGTGCCTTCGGCCCCGCGGCAGTGCTGACTGACCGCGAGGGCAGCTGCGGCAGCGGACGCTGCTGCACTCGCTCGGCGTCCAGCTTCGTCCAGTCAGAAAATGCTCCATTTCTGTTCATCGATCGCACACCAATCGTTGCTGATCCGGAACGCCGGGACTCCGCCAGCAATTCCGGCAGCACAATCGTCTGATGCTGCCCCGGCCGCAGCAGCGGAATGTGTTCACGGCGCACCGGCTGCCCGTCCACGGTCAGCTCGAGACCAAACCCGACTTCGGGGGCGACAAACGACAACTCCGGCATTCCGTCAGAATTGAGCGTGACCTTGAGTTCCCGCGGGGACCCGGGAATGGGCTCGCGGGTCGATTCCGATTCCAGTTCCAGCTCGAGTCGCGGTCCCCTGCCCGACTGCTCACGCGCGTAGATGGTGGGATTCCGCGAGTAATCCGCGGAGTGTTCATGGATGGCCAGACCAAAGGCCAGTCCCAGAATATTCGCATGGATCAGATCCGGATGAATGTCCCACGAATAGACACCATCCCGTGCAGGTGCATCACTTTGATGCACCAAAGTGTATGCGTTGCCGCCACAGACAGCCGGGAATCGTACCCCCTCTGCCCCCCAGCCAGTGACCGAATCAGTCCCTGCAGTCAGCGCATTGCTGGCCTGTTCGTTCCACGGCACAGCAATGGCAGAGATTGTGACTCCCGCAATTGTCTCCGAGGCCTGCGTGCAGATCAGGCGGGCACGTCGCACCTGTCGACCACGCAAAGCTGCGAAGTCAAAGCCCATGGCTACAATGTGCTGATTTCCCTTGATGCGAATACGTCCGCTGGAGCCCGCGTTCTCGGACCACTCACCGTCCACCATGACAATCGAATTGTCCTGAGTCGGTGTCAGCGACAGAGTTTCGTCTGCAGCCTGCGCAGCTGCCGGCAGGTTCAACAGCAGCACCGTTGAGCACAGCGTGTGCAGCAAAGGACTGAGGGCCACGGCCAATAACCTGAACATGATCAGGGCTCCGATACGGTGGTCTGCAGCAGTTTTTCGACTGCCGCCTGGATGTCGTGGCCGGACTGCGTTTCTGCTGCGGCCAACTGCCGGTCCGTCAGCTGATTTCGACGATGTTCGATCTCTGCTGCCTGCAGAGGCAGAGACAACTGCCGGGCCAGCAATAAGGCATCATTCAGTATCGCCAGTTCCACAAGGGTGTTCAGTCCGGAGTCTTCAGCCGGCAACGCTCGCTCAAGCACCTGACGCAGCAATTCAGCGGGCCAGTTGTCGCCAGCCTTGCGGGCCAGCAGCAGTACAGCATGCTGCTGAATGCGATACAGAGAGTCGGGAATTGTCGGTTGCGGAGCATCTTCCGCTGCAGACTCGGCTGTCGCTGCGGGGGGCAGGCTGGCTACGAGACGCTGGAGCAGAGCCTGCTGAGATTCCGACAGGCCCGCGCTTTGTGCTGCCGCCGCAGCGATGATCAATTGCGGACCGGACGCGTCCGCCGCCGCGGCCATTTTCTGAAGGACCCTCTGCAATCGCTCCCGATCCTCGGCACCGGTCCAGTCGCACTGCAGCGCTGCTGTCAGCAGCTGGCTTTGCAGGCGCAGGTCCAGCAGCATCTGCAGCTCAGTGCAGCCGGGATCCGTCGTGCCGGACAGTTCCAGCAGCAGGTTGGTGCTGGCAGCCGAAGTCTGTTCAAGCCATTCCAGAATCCTCTGTGCAGTCATCTGCTGCAGATTCCAGCGACGGGCAGCGTTCCAGCGGGACCGGAATGCAATGGCTTTGTCCTCGCCCAGATCCCGCGTGAACCGTTCAAGATCAAACGGTGTGATCCGCAACAGCAACCCCGCAGCCTCGATCGGATTCCCGGAGTACTGAATCTGTTCTGAGGTCTGCAGCAGGCTGCGGATGCCGTCAGTGCCTGAGTTCCCTTCAGCCTGCAGGGCTCGGACTCGCTTCAGCACCAGCTCGCGCGCAAGATCGTTACGACCTGAGCTGCGATACAGACTCAGCAGTGCAGTCTCAGCCCTGCCCTGCACATCCGTAATTCCCCATTCGTTTGCGGCCAGGCCCTGCAGCAGTCGCCTGCGAAAATCGGAGACAGCTGCCGAAGTCCCCACGGGCTCCGCCCGCTCCAGCACAACCATCAGGGCTGCTGCGGCAGCGGGAGCCCGCGGGTGATCATTGCTGACAGCATCCTCGAGATCAGTGACAATTCGAGTCTGCAGTGCCGGCAGCCGCTCGTGTTGTCCGGCAAGCATGCAGACGAAGGCCAGCACCGCAAGCCCCGGGGTACTGCGCACGGATGTCGCGGAAAGTTGCTGAATTGCCGACTCCAGCAGTTTGCTGCGGCCCTTGCCCTCGCAAAGCTGCAGGATTTCTGCTGTTGCGGCTTCGGTCAGGGCGGCGCTGGCTGCGTCGGTGCGGACAAGTGTCTCAAGTTCTGCCGCGAAGGCGGCCATGACCGATGGCTGATCTGCAAGCCCTGATCGTGACAGTGCAGCAGCCAGTGCAAGTCGTCGCGTCTCAGGAATCGCCAGCAGCGCACTCAGAGTCTGCTCGGCCTCCGGAACCAAACCATCGCTGTCGATCACGGCCGTCACTGCGGTGGTCAGCAGGCGAGCATGTTCAATCTGGATATCCCGGTCAGCATTGAGAACGGCTACGAGGAATTCACGCCGACGCTGGCAGCGTTCGAAGGCCTGATAAAATGTTTCAAGATCAGAATAGAAAGCCGTGGCATCCGATTTCTGCAACTGCAGATACAAATCACAGGCTGCACTGAACTGACCTGCCTTCTCCAGTTCTGCAGCCTGCCGCCGCAAACCCGGTGGTACGCTTCGCGACAGCACCGCCATTCGGTCCTGCAGCTCCTGAACCCGCGACCACTGCTCAGCTGCTTCATGAAACTCGACCAGCACTTCCATGAGCGGCAGGGAATCGGGTGAGTTTTCCAGCATGGCCTCGTGCCGGTCGATCAGCGGCTGCAGTCGATTCAGTCGAGCCAGTGCTCGAATGGCCTGCAGCCGATCACCGCCGTCATCGCGATCATCATTGGGACGGAAGCCGGAAAACAGGCTGCCCCCGGACGAGATGCGGAGCAGTTCCCAGGCCGCTTCCGCGGCGCGATCAGGTCTGCCCGTTGCCAGAAACTGCTGCAGCTGTCGCCCCAGAACGGAGGTTCGACTTTCCGCAGATCGCCCCAGTCTGGTTTCCAGCGCAGTTGCCTCCTGCTGCAGCCCCAGTCGACTCAGAGCAGGGATCAGGGTGGCCTGCTGCTGCTGAGTCAGCGGCAGTTCACCGAGTCGCCGCGCCGCATCCGCGGCAGCGGCGGTCAGGCCGGCAGACTGAGCCGTGCTGAGGATCAGCTGCTGGGCAGCGATCAGTACCTGCGGGTCCTCCGAGCGGACTGCAGCGGCAACGGAAATCGCCTGCTCCGGGCTGGGCAGCAGCACCAGCAGTTCAGCTACCCACAGGCGGAGATGAGCGTCCGCGGGCCACTCCGTCGCCACTGCCAGCATTTGCGGCAGCAGTTGCCGGCGATCGTTGCGACGTCGGAAATACTCGCATCGCAGCAGTGCAGCTTCCCCCGCGGACAATTCCCGGGATTGCTCCAACTGGGGCCAGACGGCGCGCAGTGAACCGGGTTGCAGTTCCATCAATCGGCCGAGCAGCCGGGAGATCAGCAGGTCAGTGCCGGTGGCCAGGGGTCCGCGGTGGCGGAATCCCTGCAGGCCTGGGACCTCAACCGTCAGCAGGCTGGAAGTCAGCGGTCGTTTCAGAGTCCTGCTGCGGGAAATCACCAGCTGCAGTGCGGCTCTGACCGCATCAGCATCCAGCGGCAGCTCCAGCAGCGGGCCCACGACATGCAACAGTTCGGAATCCAGATCGGCTGCAGCCGACTCGGGAGGGGGCTCGGCAGCCAGAGACTGCAGTAAGCGACCGCAGGCAGCCGAGTCGCGGAGCACGATGGCCAGCCGGAGCAGTGCATGCGGGCTGGCCGAACGTTGTTCGCTGACGAAGCGGAGTTCCTTACGCCATGCCGACTGCACAGATTCAGGTAACGAAATCCCGTCAAGCCACGGATCAGATGCGAACCAGTCAGTGTGATCGCTCAGCAATTGCACACCGAGTGTTTCAAGGGTACCCCGGATCTGCTGGCCCGACGAGCCGGCCTCCTGCCAGACGTCCTTCAGTTGCGGCGCGGCCAGCAATCGCATGCGGAGGGCAGTCGCCGCCACCGAGTTCCGGCGAATCAAATGCTCATCAATCAGCTTAAGCATGGCTGGTGACGGGGCGACCTGCTGCAGCAGCACGCCGGTCATTGCTGCCGGAATGCTGATATCTTCGTTCGGCAGCAACCGGGATGTCAAAGGCTCGAATGCCTCCTTGTCTTCCATCAGCATGCGCAGGCAAATGCGGACTGCGTCACCATAAACGCCAGGTTCCTCAGGAGCAGGTTGCAGCCACGCATCCAGTTCTGCAGGAGACAGCTCGGCCGGCTGTTCGCCGGATGCCGAGTTTTGTGCCAGAGGGACGGCAGTGGCGGGGTATTTCAGGGCCAGAACGGCCAGCGACTGCTCCCGTGCTTCTTCCGTTCGTCCGGCCCGCCGTGCAAGCAGGGCCTGCCATGTTCGACACCACCAGTCCCCGGGATCCCGTTCCACCTGCTGGCGACACAATTGCTCGGCTACGACCTCATGCTGAGTGGACAATGCCAGTCTTACGGCTTCGTGCACCAGGCTTCGCCGAGGCTGTCTGCTGACGATTTCCTCCAGCAGCTCCGCGGGAGAAAATTGGCGGACATCAGCGTTTGGCAGCGTCAGCAGACGGCGAATTTCGTCCAGAGTACCCAGGCTGCGAACCAGCTGCAGCTGCCAGCGCGCAGCCGCTTCAGAGTTTTTTTCGCGTTCAGCCAGACTGACGGCCCTGCGAAGCAGCAACTCGCTTGCGGGGTCAGCTGCCAGAGCTGATTCAATGACCTCCCGAGCACGTCGAAACTCACCGGACTCCTGCAGTGCCTGCGCCAGTTCGAGAGTCGCTGACAGTGGTTCCTCCAGATTTCGCGGCTGACGCTGCAGTCGTTCCAGAAATTCAGGAAATCGCTGACTGCGGAGCGCCAGCGACGTCATCCGGGTCACCAGTTCCAGCCTGGTATCCTGATCCGCCGCGGCGTCGCAGGCCTGCCACAGCAGTTCGATGGCCTCGGCCGTTTCGAACTGGTCGGCCAGGACCCCGGCCAGATTCTGCAGAGCGTCTGTGTCCTGCGGGCTGACCCGGACAGCATTTCTCAGCGCCTGCAGTGCTTCCGCAGGCCGACCGGCTTCGAAAGCGATGTCAGACAGAAACTGCCAGGTTGCCGGATTATCCGGCCAGGTTTCTGTCAGTCGAGACGCAGCAGTGACAGCCTGAGTTGTCCGTCCCAGCCGCAGTTCCAGCCTCGCCAGTTGCTGCAGTGTTGCCGACGCCTGCCTGGGGGCGGCCTGCACAAGGGCTTCCAGTGCCACCGCCGCTTCGGAAAGCCGTCCTGATTTTTCCAGCAGTGCTGCCAGTCTGGCGAGGACGCGAGCCGAAGTGGGCTGCAGCTGAGTTGCCTGGCGGGCGGCAGCGACGGCCGCGGGCAGATTGCCGCTGGCTTCATAACCGAGCGCCCGACGCCAGCAATTCAGGAAGCGATCCGATGCGGTCCCGGAGGCTGTCTCCCGCTCCAGGTCGACCAGTTCTTCGTTGAGTCGTCCCGCCAGCAGCAGCAGTCTGGTTCTTTGCTCGAGCACCTGGTCCTGCTGTTCTTCAGAGTCGCAGGCCTCGAGGGCCAGTGTGAGGTGCTGCAGTGCTTCGTTCAGGCACTCTGCCGGTGCTGGTGGTCGGGCGCCATGTGCAGAGGGCGCAGCATTTTCACCAAAGCCGCCGGCTTCACGCAGCAGGTCAGCGAACTGCAGATGTTCCATCAGTCCGGCCTGCATCTGAAGGGCCTGACGCATGGCCAGCACAGCATCTGCAGCAAACCCCGCCCGACGGAAAATCCCGGCGGCCAGCAGCAGGTTTTGCGCATTCTGCAGCGGCGGTACTGTCAGCTGCAGCCAGACGTCCCGGGCCTGTTCGGGCTGCTGACGGCGGAGCAGACGATCGCCAAGCTGCTCAACATACTGTGAGTCTGCGGGGGCCAGTCGCACCGCGGCCTGAGCCAGCTGGAGGGCTTTGTCAGGCAATCCGGCCTGTTCCAGGAGATCAGCCGCGCGACTGGCTGCTGCAGCATCGGACTCCGCCAGTGTCAGCAGAGGTGACCAGGCCTGCAGAGCCAGTTGCTGTCGTTGCTCCTCAGCAATGTCGGATCGCTTCAGTTGCAGCAGACCAAATCGACGGCGCTGGTCTTCGGTCCCGTTGCCGCCACTGCAGAGAATCTCGTACTGCCGAATTGCGTCGGACAGTTTGCCGGTCCGCACCTGGAGGTCGATCAGGCTGTCACGCAGTGAGGACTGCGACGGAGCAAGTTCAACCGCCTTCAGCAGCCAGCGTTCTGCCTCCCCGGGCCGATTGTCCAGTTGCAGCGACGCTGCAACTCGTTCCATTGCGAACAAGTCCTCCGGGTGCTGCGTCAGCCATTGCTCATAGAACGTTACCAGGTGTTCGGGGCCGCGTCGTTTCAGATAAAATGACTCGATGCGACGGCGAATGTCACGAGCAAGCCAGCCCCCGGGTTCTACCTCAGCCAGCAGGCTGGTCAGCGTCTGCAGGGCATCCGTGTCTCGCTGCAGTTGCTGCAGCACGTCCACAGTGGACAACTGCAACTGCACTCGCTGCTCAGGATCCTCGCTGGACTCAGCAAGTGCCTGAAACCGCGGCAGGGCTTCACTCCAGCGACCTTCCCGCGATAATGAATCGGCCACCAGCTGCGCAACACGGCGATCACCAGGGAACGCGGATTCCATGCGCTGCCAGATGGCCAGCGACTGTTCCGGCTGCTGACTGCGGGCCAGGCTTGTGGCATATTCGCGGAAGATTTCCAGCAGATCTGCCCTGCCGGGACGAAGCTGCAGAGCCCGCTCGTATGCGGCCACGGCTGCTGCCGTGTTTCCCTGCTGAGCAGAAGCGCGGGCCAGATACCATGCCGACAACGGATCCGCAGGTCGCGCCGCTGAAGCCTGATCCAGCAACGCGATACCGACAACCAGGTCAGCACGGTGCAGAGCAATCATTCCCGCCAGCAACAGCGCTGAGTCAGGTGTGCAGCCAGTTGGTATCGGCAGGACAGCATCTGTTTTTGATTGTGGCTGGCCTGACTTTGCCGGCTCGGAATTGCCGTAGTCCAGCAGACGTGACTGCAGCTCAGCCAGGCTGCCCTGCTGGTTGTGCCAGCGGACAATTCTTTCGAAGGATGTTCCATAACGGGGATTGCGTACGAGTGCAGCGAAAAGTCGCTCAACACTTTGACGCGATTCCTGCGGACGCGATTCCTGCAGCCCTGATGCCTGCTGCCCTGATGCCTGCAGCAGGACTGCACCGGACACAGCAGGGGCCTGCCCTGCCTCTGCTGCCATTCCGGACAGGAGGCAGAGCAAACAGGGCGACAGCATGAGTCGAAACGGACAGTTCGCCAGAATCATCTGCCGCACCTGCTTCCAATTCCGGATGCAGACCGGATGAATCAATTGCCGCCGGGCTGTCCGCCGGGAATCTTGCCCTTGTACTTCGCCCCGGCCTTCTTCATCGACTCTTCCATCTGCTTCTTGATTTCATCCTGACTGGCTGTGGACTGGCCACCCTCGCCAGCCGGAATCTCAGGAGTGCCACCGCCGCAGCCGGCTATGCCAAAACTGACAATTGAAAGCAGTACCGCAGAAACCAGGGATTTTGCTGACTTCATGATTGATCTCACGGATGGAAGAGAAAGGGACTGATGTCATCGGAGCATACCGGGAAAATCGGTTCAGAACAATCGTTCAAGGTGCCTGTTCCACTCCTGCGCTTCCCGATCCCGGCCGATTTTTTGATAGAAGTCCTGCATCTTTTGCAGGTTCTGCGGACGCCCCAGATCCAGCAGCGCCTGCCGCAGCTCGCGGTGCACATCCAGTTCCATCAGCAGTTCAATCTCCTTCGCTTTTGCTCGAGCCGACTCGGAGTCGGAACGCCGCCCCAGTTTGGCCAGCGACTGAGCCTGGTAATGCAGCAGTGACCAGTCGATCGGGCCTGGCCAGATCGGTCGGGCCCGCTCGAACAACTCCAGAGCCTCGGCATCCTGCTGGTACACAATCTGCTGCATGCGGCCAGCCGTTCGCAGCCACCGAAAGCCCTCGCTGGGAGTCCAGCGCTCAAAAATCACCTGAGCCTCATCCAATCGGCCGGTTTCCAGCAGGACATCCACCAGCGTGGACATCAGGAAGTCGTTTGCATTTGCCCCGGGACGCTGCCAGTGTTTGAGCAGCAGTTCGATCGCCGGATCCCGGTCCCGCAGGTGTATCATGAAATGGGCTTCTGCCGCGGCTGTCAAAAAAGACTCCGGTTCATGGCTGCGAAACGCCGCCAGTCGAGCCAGTGTCACGGCATCATCACTAAATTTGTTCGGCTCAAGAAACCCCATCAGGCGGTCCAGTTCTGCATTGCCGGCCTGCGGGCTGAACTGACTGGTGTACCACTCCCGCAGTCGCTCAGGCTGCTGTTGCTCGGGCGTCAATTCATAGGCAGCCCAGAACCAGGGCTCTGCTTCAGAGACGCGTTCTGTCAGATCACACAGTTTCCAGAGCAGATAGTTTGCGTCGAGAGTGGGCGGGCCAAGCTCCAGTGATTTTCGAAGTCGGACTTCAGCGAAGTCGGGCTTTTGCAGCACCAGCAGGCCCAGTCGCCCTTCGCGCATACGAGCCTCGGCCGCCAGAGGTGACGAGTCCGGAATTTGCTGCAGCCGGGTCAGCGCCAGCTCCGCGGCCTGCTGTGGTGTGCGGTTGCGACCACTGATCACTGCCTGCGCCCACAGCAGTATCAGCTCAGCGTCGTTCGGTGCACGCTGCAGACAGCTTGCAAACGCCGCTTCAGCCAGTTCGTCACGGCGCTCCCGCAGATACTGACGTCCGGTTTCCCGCAGAGTTGCTGCTGCGCCTGCCTCAAAACGCTGCCACAGCAACACTGCTGCCAGAACGCACACGGGCAGCAGCAGCAACAGAATGAGGCGTCGACGCTGGCCTTTCCGCAGGCTCATGGAACTGCCCCCACGGGATCACGCCCCTGCAGCAGACAATAGTGTCGATTCACCGCCAGTTCACTGGTGCTGACACTTCCGTCGGTCCATGTCACTTCGACAGTCCCCGTTGCGGCATCCACCGGACCAAAAAACAACAGACGTTCGTCGTTTGTGGAAAGGTAGCTGCCCCCGGCTGATAAGCTCTGTTCCGTTGTTCGATCTCCGATGGTTACCCGGATGCGTGCGCCACAGCAGGAACGACGATCTGTCCGCGCCAGTCGAATTCCCACCCACGCCGATTCGATCGGTGTGCGATTCTGCAGAATGGATACAGGTCGATCGATGTGACTGACGGCGATATCCGTCGAGCCATTGTTGTCGAAATCGCCGGCCGACACTCCGCGACCGATCCACGCGTCCACGAAATATGGCCCGGACTGAGCCGAGACGTCACGGAAACGACGGCCGTCGTTCTGCAGCAGCTGCGGAGTCATTGCGTTGGGCTCAATCGCCGGTCCCAGCACATGTCCATTCGCAATGAAAATGTCCTGTCGGCCATCCCGATTGAAGTCCAGCGAAACAGTACCAAAGCCCAGAAATGCCAGACTTGTGGCGGCCACACCGCTGCGCAGACTGTTGTCCTCAAACAGAAGATTCCCCAGATTTCGATACAGCGTGTTTTTCATCTGGTAGTAGTGTGTCAGATACAGATCAACGAGACCGTCGTTATCGTAATCCGCAGCAGCAATTCCCATGCTGGCCTCGTTCAACCCGTCACCACTGACCGCGGACCCCGCAGACCCCGCCAGTTCCCGCCACACTGCACCGGTTCCGGCCGCCACACCCGCCGGCGCAGTCCGCGTAAACATCAGGTTGGCCTCCATGTCATTGGCGACGTAAATCTCCGGCCGCAGGTCGCGATCCAGATCCACGGCGCTGATCGCCAATCCCTTCGATGCCGGTGCCGTCATCCCCAGCTCGTCCGCACCGTCACGAAATCCCCCCATGCCGTCACTGATCCAGACAGAGTCCCGGAGGCCATTGAACTTCCCCGGTCCGCAGTAACCAGCACGCCCCTCGTACAGACAAGGCTCACTGTTGCTGAGCGTCACGTCCATATAGTTGGCACAGTAAACATCCGGAAAACTGTCGTCATTCAAATCCAGCCACACCGCACTGGTGCTCCACAGCGCATCACCGATGGCCGCTGCCTGCGTCACGTCGGTCCAGGTACCATCCCCGTTGTTCCTGTAAAGCACGTCGTTGCCGTAGTTTGAGATAAACAGATCGGTAAAGCCGTCCGCGTCGTAATCCGCAGCCGCAACACCCTGCCCATAACCCCTGTCATCAGCCCCGCTCAACGCGGACACGTCGGTGAATGCACCGCTGCGACGGCTTAGAAAAACTCGATTGCCCGGAACTGTGTCCGGAGTCCGGCCAGCGACCCGGTCCAGCACCGCCCCATTTGCGAAGTACAGATCCTGCCAGCCATCCAGATCCACATCGATCCATGCCACTCCTCCGCCCATCACCTCAGGCAACAGAAACCGGCCGGGAACGCGGTCCTCAAAGTACCGAAATTCCACGCCCAGAGAGGCGGCAACGTCCGAAAACGAGCCACCGCTGGACTGAGATGTGTCGTCCGGACTGATCACCGGTGGCGGAGGTGCGGACGAACGCCTGCTGGCTGCTGACGGTGCCGGGGGCTGGTCCGCCGAATCTTCGACTGCTGGTCGATCACCGCCCGCTGGCTCCGCCGTCTGGCCGGAACAGCCAGCCGCCAGAATCGACACGCCGCACAGCGCCGCAGAGAAACATTTCCAGAGGAACTTCATGCGATCATACCGCAGGGGCCGAGACGCCACGGGAGCAAAAAAAAAGCCGGAATGTCCTGCGACACTCCGGCGTGTTCTGCAAGCAGGTCACGGACGAATCTTAGTACTCGCCAATCACCTGTCCATCATTGCGAGCACCCAGGCGGACCCAGGTCCCATAATCAATGTTCTCACTGATGAATTTCACAGAGCCGTCAGCAAGACAGATCTGGGCACCACCGGTGTGCCAGCTGGAGGCACTCATCATCGTTGAGCCGTACCAGTCGCCTTCGTTCGAGTGACAGGACGTTTCGTTCACATTCATGTTGTGCGAATACACGTTGCCGGCACCCACGAAGGACCATGACCAGCCAGCACCACGCATCGTATGACGGCCACCGCCGTTATCAGCCGATGATGTGATCGCCAGGCAGTTCTGCCGCAGCTGTACGTGAGTATTGCCACTGGCCCAGGTCTTGATCTGCTTGGTGCGAGGACCGTAAGGTTCCGGGACAAACAGGTCCATGGCAAATTCAGCGTAAGCTGCAGTGTTGCTGGAACCGTCCGGCATGTTGTGGAAACCTACCGGGGCGTCCTGATTGCTGCCGTTGCCAAGGTACGAGGCAACGCCGTTGTGATTGCCTTCCCAGCCACTGATGGCGGAAGCACCGTTGTTGGTCGACAGACGCTGAACACCATTGTTGACTGCATAGGTGAAGTTGCCGTCAGCACCGTTCTGGTTGGGACCGTTCTGTGACGGGCAGTTGAAGACCGGCAGGCGACCGCTGAGTGCCGTGTTGCTGCCGCGATACCAGTGAGCGTACGGATACTGGTCGTATCGAACGCGACTGAACTCATTCGCCCGCTCGATGTACGGCAGCATGAAGACCTTGTCGGAAAATGCGGCGACGATGTCGTTCGCATAGGCCGGCCCCGGGTTCCAGCCGATGCTGGGCGGGAACTGATTGTGCACGTCGTGATAGTTGTGCATTGCCAGCCCGATCTGTTTCAGGTTGTTCTTGCACTGTGTTCTGCGAGCGGCCTCGCGAGCCTGCTGAACTGCCGGCAGCAGCAATGCCACCAAAATGGCGATGATGGCGATCACCACCAGCAGCTCGATCAGCGTAAATGCGCTGCGTTTCATTGAGCTGAGTTTCATGAAGAACCCCTGAAAAAAGACACGAGCCGCAAAAGTCGTATAGAAATGCTGTGATAAACGGCAGATCAGCCTGTAAAAACGACGACCCGATCACAAACTGATGTCCGTCTGTTCCGTTTTACTATTGTTCGGAAAGCGAGTCAATTCTGTGTGAGTCAGAATTCATCGCAAACATGAATTCTTTGCTGGCTGCGGGTTTGCAGCAGCAGTGGAATCGGTCATTCGGTCCATTTTCGGGTCGTTCCCGGGCTGAACTCCGCGAACTGGCGGCATTAGTGGCACGGTTTAATCCAACATGTCTGCTACAAAAAAGACTCTGTTGTCTTATTTGGCTGTCGAATCTCTGAGAGGGGAGGCTCGCCCGACTGTTCGCCGGGCGCGATCCCGTGGTGTTTTCTGGCTGCGTCCGTGGTGCATACTGCCTCGCTGCAGCCGGCTCGACTCAGAATTCTCCCACGATTTCACCACCTCCCACAGTTGCCAGGCTTTTGTAGACCACATCGCTGATGCTGTTGGAAATGAATCGTACTGACCCGTCTCCAAGGCAGAACTGAGCTCCTCCGGTGTGGTTGCTGCTGAAGTCGTCGAAGTGGATGTGCGGGTCATTTGGAGTGTGGTCGGCGACTCCCAGAACTCGCTGAAATGCTTCTTCCGCTTCGGCGAACATGCCTGGCCAGGTGGAGTACCATCCGAGCTGGCGACTGGTGCGGCGTTCGCCGACGATGAATGTGTTGCTGCCACCGTCGGTCACATCGGCAATCCGCATTTTGCTGTTGTGGAAGAAGTAGCCATCGCCCCGGCACTGTCCCGTCCGGGTGACAGGGGCATCACCGGGGTCGTTTTCGCAGCCATGCAGTTCTTCCGTTCCGAAGCTGCCTATGTAATTGGCAATGGGAGCTCTTGCCAGAACTGTCGTGCCACCCTCCTCAACCAAATCAAAGTACTCGGGCTGAGGATCAGACGGGCATTTATAGGCCGGCATCTGAACTCGAATAAATGCCGCATTCAGCGGGTCCACGAGTGAAGTGCGCGGATCGAACAGTCGCCAGGTGTTGTCCTGTTCCATCTGTGGGAGGATCATGGCAGCCCAGCCAATACCACTGCCGCCATCGTGTGCTGATGGAAAGCCGAAGGCGTTGACGGCTATCCAGCCAGGGGGGAAGGTGTTGTGCACATCGTGGTAATTCTGCAGTGCCAGTCCGATCTGCTTGAGATTGTTTTTGCAGCTTGTTCTGCGAGCAGCTTCGCGGGCCTGTTGTACGGCGGGCAGCAGCAATGCCACCAAAATGGCGATAATTGCGATGACGACGAGCAGTTCGATAAGCGTAAAGCCACGACTGCGGCTGGAAATTGAACGGTGCATGGGGAACCTTATGGGGGCAGCTGCGCGGATGTGCGCATGGTTGAGTGCAGGTCTCTGTCACGTGACGGGTACCGCAACGGGTGCCGGTCGAAACAAGCGTGCAGGAGAGGCAGTGGGCGGGGCTGCCCGAGGGCGGCCGCAGCAGGCGGATTCAGGCCGCCGGTGGGCCACGCAGGGGCGGCAGGCACAGAGCCTGTACGCCGCACTGTGATGTCAGTTCGGCATCAGCAAGTCGCTCAACGATGAGATCAGCTGCGAAATGCTGCACCGGGCCAAACGGGCTTTGCAGCCAAAACGCCAGACAGATACTGCACGAATCATGGCTGTGCGAACCGTCTGGCTGACGCTGTTCAGGCTGCCTGCCGGAGTCACCGTCCGACATCGGATTCGGCAGGTGGGAAGAATGCCCATGACCGTGCAGGTGACTGCAACTGCAGGTCGGCCTGTCAGTCGCGCTGCTGACGGCTGTTCCGGAATGCTCCAGTTCGTGCAGCGGCCGCGCAAACACAGCACTGAAGACAACGGCCAGAACCGCAGTCAGTCGCATCGCTTGCAGGATGGCTGTGTTGAAACAGGACACAATTCAGGGCTTTACTCTGAACAGGCAGATTGGAGGCTGCGTCGCAGAACAGGGTCCGAGCGCTGGATTATTCGGCATAAGGCGACGTTGTACAAGGTTGAACCATCGCAGATTTCTCAAACTGCGATGCGCGCTGCCTGCTGGAAGTCGCCATTCGACCAGTCCAGGTTCCTTGAATGATGCCCCGGATTGATGTGCGTTTTTTGTTTTTTGTCTGGGCAATTCTTGCTTTCCTGAGCCCGTCAGGTTTTTTTGATTGTGTTCTAAGTTATTTATTCACAATAATTTGCGATCGTTTTTGTGTATTTGGTGCGGTTGTTGCAGTGAGTCAACACGAGGTCATTATTCAGAAATCTTCAGTGCTCAGGAGCCTATTGCCATGACCCAGTTGCTGCAGACCGAATCCCGCTACCAGTTCGTTCCTCCTCACACCGGCAAGCTCTGGCCGCGCCTGCTGTCCTGTCTTGTGCCCCTGCATTTGCGTCACAGTTTTGGCGTGCAGCGTGTTGAGACCGGCTGCGTCGAAAAGCTGCGGGCACTGCAGCAGGCCGGGCACGGCGTGTTGATTGCCCCCAACCACTGTCGAATGTCGGATGCACTGGTGCTGCAATCTCTGTCCGCGAAACTTGGGCAGCCCTTTCACGTCATGGCCAGTTCGCACCTGTTTCGAGGCAGTCGGCTGCAGTCCTTCGTGCTGCGTCGCATGGGCGCATTCAGTATTTATCGCGAAGGAATTGATCGAGCCGCGGTGGATCAGGCCGTGGAAATTCTCTCATCGGCATCCCGGCCGCTGGTGATTTTCCCGGAGGGGGCGCTCAGTCAGGCAAATGATTCGCTGAATGCCCTGCAGGAAGGTGTTTCGTTTATCGCTCGGACTGCCGCTGCTCGCTGTCGTCGCCAGCAGGAATCCAGCGGGCGACAGGTGTTTGTGGTGCCGGTGGCTATTCGTTATGTATTCGAGGGCGACATTGAGTCGACTGCCGATTCCCTGCTTCGCAGCATCGAGCAGCGTTTGTCCTGGAAACCACTCAGCGGGCTGCCGCTGACCGAGCGGGTCGTGCGTGTGGGAGGCGCCCTGCTGGCTCTGAAAGAACTCGAATACCTCGGAGCAGCTCAGACCGGCGGCCTGGAACAGCGTCTGCAGCGACTGATTGACCACCTGCTGGTTCCGGCGGAAGAGCAATGGCTGAAGGCGGCTCGCACAGGATCAGTCATTGCCCGCGTCCGCGATCTGCGGCGAGCCATCCTGCCGGACATGATTGACGGTCAGTTGCCGGCCGCGGAACTGGAGCGACGCTGGGCTCAGCTGAAGCATGCCGAGCTCGCTCAGTCACTGAGCCTGTATCCGCCGGATTACGTCGCCAGCAATCCAACTGTTGATCGCATTCTGGAGACCATCGAACGGTTCAACGAACACCTGAACGGCACGGAATCACGTGTCGGTCCGCGGCGTGCCGTTATTGAGGTGGGCGAACCAATCGCCGCATCGGCCACTCGCGATCGAAGTGCGGAAACGGATCCGCTGCTGGCGTCTCTTGAGTTGCAGTTGCGCGGCCTGCTGCACCAGACAAGTGTGCACTGCCGTCGCTACCAGCCTGGCGCTCTGGGGGCCTGAAAGGCTCACGGTGCTGTTTCTGTTTTGGGCCGCATTGCAGATCGACTTCTTTTGGATTTGTGCAGGAACCTGACCATGCCGACATCCCTGGCTCCGTCTGTATCAGTTTCATCGCTGTCGGCGAAACCGGCAGAATTACCGGCATCAGGGTCGGTCAGTCGCTGGCAGGTGTTCGCGCTGCTGTACCTGGCCTATGGTGTTTCCATGGCGCTGCGGACACTGCCGGCAATCGCTTCCACGGAAATCTGCAATGACCCGCGACTGGGCATCAGCCTGGGGACGTGGGGCCGGATCATCGGCACCGGAACGCTGGGCGGGCTTGTTGGCAAATTTCTCTGGGGCTGGCTGGCTGATGTGCTGGGTGGTCGGGTCACGCTGACGCTGGGGCTGCTGCTGGCAGCGGCTGGAGCGGTCGGTTTTTCTCTGGCCGGCGATGGGCTCCAGATTCGTGCGGCAGTGTTTGTCATCATGCTGGCTCAGGCCGCCGGCTGGCCCGCCATGACCAAACTTGTCTCCGCATGGGCGCTGCCGGGCCAGGCCGGTCGCATCTGGGGAGTCCTTTCCACCAGTTCTCGCGTCGGAGTTTTGGCAGCGACTTTCGGGATTGGCTCACTGGTTTCCGCTTACGGCTGGCGACTGCCGGCACTGGCGACGGCTGCAGTGGCAGTGCCCCTGGCCGTCGTCTATGCCCTGCTGATTCGCAGTCGGCCGGCGGATGGGGCGCGATTGGTGGAGCCGCAGGGTTCCACTGAGCCCCTGATACTCGCCCTGAAACGCTTCGTCTGCAGTCCGCGCTGCTGGCTGATCTGTGGCGGTCTGATGGGGATGGCGGTCCTGTGGGACGTACTGTTGCTGATGCCCCTGTTTCTCAAAGGCTCGCTTGGTCTGTCCGCCAGCGTTGCCAGTCGGGTGGCTTCTGCGTTTCCGTTTGGCAGCCTGATTTCCGTGCTGATCGGAGGCTGGGTGTTTGACCTGCTGGGGCGTCGCCGCATGGCACTGGTGCTGCCGGCATTGCTGATGACTGCTGCTGGCTGCCTGGCCGCCTTTGCGGCCCTGCCCGATCTGGGCCTTGCGACAAACACGGCCGCTCTTGTGGCCTCAGCATTGTTGTTCGTTTTTGGAGTGTGTTTGTCGCCGTGCTATTACATCCCCGCCAGCGTGTTTTCTGCGGAGTTCGGTGGCTCGCGTGCCGGCCTGCTGGTGTCGCTGCTGGACGCCGCCGGCTTTGCCGCAACGGCCGCATTTTACTGGCAGGCGACCCGCCTCGCGGAAACTCACGGCTGGTCGATTCTGTTGCTGCTGCTGTCCGGAGTCGGGCTGGTGGCAGCCTGCCTGCTGGGTTGTTTCCTGCGCGGCGAGGCTGCTCGCGCAACCTGATGTGTCGGCCCGGGAGTCCACGATTACGGCTGGGCGGGCTGTGGTACTTTGGCTGCCGATTTTTTCAGCGTGACGGTGTCGAACAGCCGACCTTCCAGATCAAACGCTTTGATCTCCATGGTGCCGCCATTGACGGCCACCATGCAGTAGTGATGACCGTGTTTGACGTTGTTCTGAAAGAAGGGGCGGAAGGGGCCGGCGGTTTCAAGATTGCCGCCGGCGCCGCCAGTGATCATGTAGATCGTCCCCCGCTGCTCGACCGCCTGTCCCTGATGAATCGGCCACGTCCGTTCGTAGCTGTGAATATGACCGCTCCAGACGATATCCACCTGAAACTCTTCGTACAGAGCAACCAGCTGGCGGGCTCGGAGATCACCGCGAGTCGATATGCGGGTTTTCCAGAGATTACCGTAGTCATCCTCATCAGATGAATAGGGCGGATGGTGATGGCAGGCAATTTTCCAAACGGCCTGTGATTGCTGCAATTCCTGCTTCAGCCATTCGAACTGTTCTGACCCCGGTGAAATATCCCGGTTGGAATCGATCATGAAGAACTGGGTATTGCCATAACGAAAGGTGTAGCGGTATTCGGGAGCCGGAAGTGCCATGTAGTCGAAGTAATTCTGAGCATTCTCTTCGTGGTTGCCCAGCACAGGATAGAACGGGATTCGCTGTGCAATGGGCTTCATGCCGGGAAAGAAATGTTCGGTCCAGTGATTCGCCAGCGTGCCCTTATCAACGAGGTCACCGACGTGGACCAGAAAGGAGGGCCGTTGAGCCCATGCCATGGTGGCCAGTTGCCCGGAGACCTTTGGGTTCTTCTGCGTGTCACCAAACACGGCGAACGCAAAGGGAGTCTGATCCCGCACGGCGGTTGTAAAGGTGTATGTCGGACTTTCCACAATCGAGCCATCGGCCAGAGTGGTTTCCACCGTGTAGAAATACTGCGTTTCCGGTTCCAGATTCTGCAGCAGCACCTCGTGAATTGCATGCTGACCGTCCACCGCAAGTTCCTGTTCGCACGCCGCGGTGGCACCGTAACGCACAAGTGTCGATCCGGGCTGTGTGGTTCGCCACATGATGGTCATGCTGGTCTGAGTACCGAATTGCAGGTAGGGTTCCACGGCGAATCCTGAATCGGAAACCACGGGGCGGGCCGCCAGTGCCGCAACCTTCACCCCGTGCTCGAATTCCTGTCGCACCCATTCCGGTTTGGCAGCGAGGTCGAAGATGCGGATATCTCTGAGTCGTCCGGTCATGCGATGATCTTCGTTGCCATCCCGAAAGCTGCCGATCGAAATCTGCTGAGCGGCCGGGTAAAGAATCTCACCGTACTGTTCTGCGGAGAATGCTTCTTCCTTGCCATCGACGTAGAGCCGAGCGGACTGGCCATCGAACACGGCGACCACGTGGTGGAATCGGCCCGGCGCCCAGGCGGTGGTGCCCTTCAAAACGGTGTGTCGCCCGTTGCCATCATTGGCCCCACTGGTGGAAACAGTCAGAGTGAAAACGCGGCGATCAAATCCCAGCATCCAGCCCAGTTCCTGATCTCCATCGTCCTGAATGCGTCCGATGATGCCGCCCCAGTCCAGCGGTTCATCCACACTGACCCAGGCAGAGACCGTGAGGGCTCTGGTCGGGAGTGTCGTATCCGTACCGGTGGGCTGGGCATATCCGGCGGTTCGTGGTGTGAGCATGAGCGAGTGTCCGAATTCATCCTGCGACCAGCGCAACGGTCCGGAGAATTCAATGTCCATCCCGAGTCGTGCTTTGAGTTTCGAGCCCTGCAGCTGCTGTGGCTTGAAATCCCAGTGGATCAGCGGATCTGGGCCGTCGTGGCCATGGGCCGAACTCGCCAGCAACAGTGACACGGTCAAGGCAAGTGGCAGCAGGACAGGTCGAAGAATCTGCAGGTACATCACGGCAGGACTCCACTGGAATGGCGGACGAATATGGGCACCCCCGCCGGATATTCTGACGTGATTGCCGCAGCATGCCAGTGAGTGGTCTGCAGCGCGCGCGAATGTCAATAAAAACTCATGCTCGCTTCATTGGTCGTGCGTCATTTTTTCACGCAGAACTCACAGGGGATTTCACGGAAAATTTGCAGGCTCATCGCAGACTGCCTGAGTCGGACAGAGGGTCAGGACAATCAGCCGGACCCGGCGTGCAGGTCAGGAAAACAGGAAGGATGTCATGAATCTTTGGAGCAGGCGGCAACACCGTGGGGAACTTCCGGGTGGGTGGAGGTCATCAGTGACCTTGACGGTGTGTTTTCCCAGAAGATCAACCATCAGAGAATCAAGAGAAACAACGCCCATTATGGCATGATCGGGAAGAGGATGGCTGACATCACCGATGGCACTTCGAACACCATCGCTCTGGGCGAAGCGGCTCCGGACATGGGGGCCATTCCGGAAATGGGGACGGTGCGGGAAAACTGCCAGCCGACTCAGGGACGCAAGGATCATTGGGGCATTGGTTCTGACGACGTGGACACAACGAATATGGGTGACATGTCCGAGGCCCTCGGGTCGACAGGGGTTGCCATGAATCTCAAAAAGGTGCCCGTGGGCTCCCCGGCTTTCGCTGCCTATGAAATCAGCTTTGGCAGTCGTCACACGGGCGGGGCCCAATTTGGCATGGCGGATGGATCTGTGCGATTCATTTCCGAGAACGTGGACCTGCGCGTGTACAGTGCACTGGGAACCCGCGATGGAGGTGAAGCTGCCGGCGTGGAATAACGGCCTCGGCAGATCTCTCAATAAACTCGCACCCCGCTGCCGGCTGTGGCTGGTCTGCGGGGTGTTTGCTTTGTGACAGCTCTGCATGGCCACCACGGCTCGCTGATGATTGCCCGAACGATGTTGGCTGGTTAATCTGCCGCAGGCTCAGAGTGATTTCATGGCTCGGCTTGCGAGCTTTCAGTAGAGGAGGCTGAAGAATGTCGATATCGAAATCGGATACAATTGGCTGTTCTTTTCTGCATGGACTGTTGCTGTCGACACTCAGTGCTTTGATTCTGCAGGGAGCAGCCACTGCGCAGCAGCCTGCCACTGGCCAGATACGCACTCTGGATCTGGGTTCTGATTGTCGTCTGGAAGTGCTGTATCTGCCGCCCGGTGACTTTCTGATGGGAAGTACGGCGAAGGAGCGGGCGTGGGCCACGGGGATTGAGGGTGGAGCAACACCGGGAACTGAACGAGAGACCTACGAGGGCGAGGCTCGCCCCATGAAAATCCGGCAGGGATTCTGGATGGCACGAACGGAAGTCAGCGTCGCACAGTTTCGTCGGTTTGCCGAGGAAACCGGGTATCTGACGGATGCCGAGCGTCCAGGTGGGAAGACCCAGTGCTTCAACCCACAGTGGAAGGGATATCAGTTGACGACCAGTGTGGTGCATCCGTGGGAACCTATGGCCGGAAAAAGCTGGCGCGATCCGAACTGGCAGTTTCCGCAGCAGGAGAATTTTCCGGTGGTTTGCGTCAGCTGGGCGGATGCACGAGCTTTCTGTCGGTGGCTGAATGAGCGCGAGCAGGCTGCGGGGCGACTGCCGGAAGGTCTTGAGTATCGCCTGCCAACGGATGCCGAGTGGGAGTATGCCTGTCGCGGTGGGCGTCCGCGTGCGAATTTCTGGTGGGGGGATGAACTGGAAGATGGCGCTGGCCGCCTGAATATTTCGGCCATCGATCTCCTGCCGGACAGAAATCGCACGTGGCCACTGGCGCGGGCCACCTGGAGCGACGGCTACGCGTTTGTGTCGCCGGTCGATCATTACGGTGAGCGTGGTAGAAATGGTTTCGGGCTGGCAGACATGTGTGGCGGAGTCTGGGAGGTCGTGCTGGATCATTTCGATCCTCGCGGAGGGCACGAAGAGCCATATTTCACGAAGGAAAACTACCGCCCTGTGTGTCGGGGAGGCAATTACTTTGACGTGCCCGGTAACGCGCGCTGTGCTGTGCGACTGGGGTTGATGGGCCCGCATTACTCCGATTCGCGGGACGGGTTTCGCATCTGTCTGGGGCGAAAAATTGCTGTTCCGGACGTGCCCTGAGGCCGATTTCGCAGCAGCATTCTGCCGTTTTGCTGACAGCCGGGGAAAGCAGGGCCTTCACGTGCCGGCGTGAGAACTGAGAGAATCCACAGGCGTTCTGCGGGAAACGCACGCGGCGGCATTGAGTTTCCCGGTCTGTCAGGCGAGATTTCAGCATGATTCCCGGCGGCATGGCAATGCCGTCCGGCAGCAGATTGTGAAAGGCGAATGCAATGAATACGCCCAAAGCTGTGGTACTGCTCAGCGGTGGTCTTGATTCGGCAACAGTACTGGCCATTGCCCGTTCACAGGGCTACGAACTGCACGCAATTTCATTTGACTATGGTCAGAGACACCGGTTTGAACTCGCTGCCGCAGAAAAAGTGGCACAGGCCAATGGTGTGACCAGTCATGTCCTGTTTCGCGTGGATACCAGCATCTTCCGCGGGTCTGCCCTGACGAATGACATCCCGGTGCCGCACAATCGGGCGGAATCGGAAATGTCCAGCGGCATTCCCGTGACCTACGTGCCCGCCCGCAATACCATTTTTCTCTCAGTGGCCCTCGGACTGGCTGAATCTTTGCAGGCAAACGATCTGTTTCTGGGTGTGAATGCTGTGGACTACAGCGGATATCCGGACTGTCGGCCGGAATTTGTGCAGGCGTTCGAACGTATGGCGAATCTGGCCACAAAAGTCGCAGTCGAAGGCGGGCGAATCCGAGTTCATGCACCGCTGATTCACCTGACCAAAGGTCAGATTATTCAGCAGGGCCTGCAGTTGTCGGTGGATTATGGTCTGACTCACAGTTGCTACGATCCGGCCCCTGACGGAGCCAGCTGCGGTGAATGCGACTCCTGCCAACTGCGGCTGAAAGGTTTTGCCGAAGCTGGTGTGAAAGATCCTGTTCGTTATGTTCAGCGTTAGTATCGTCGGGAATGTCGACTGCCGGAGTTACGCATGAGTTCTGAAGATCAGGGTGCCGCGAAAGCTGTTCAGTGTCCAGTGGCAGTCCGCAGTCTGCTGACAGAAGTTGAGTCACTGATTCTGGAGGCGCAGGCCGCAACGCGTCCACTCGAGCTGCAGCCGTTCCGCGGACGCCTGTTTGAGCAATTTGTTGCTGCGGATCGCAGTGGACTGATCCCTGATGAGGCAGCGGCGGCTCCCTTCGACGATGCCGACGAAGATGATCCCGAGCTGCAGCTGACAGCCGATACACTGTGTCGTCTGCTGGCACGACGCTGGGGACTCGACATGGCGGCTCGCGAAGCTCAGGCGATGCAAACCCGTCTGCCCGCTGAACAGCTTGAGCGGATGCGTCTGCTGTGGTCGGTGATGCGGATGTGGATGGAATGGAGCTACGCATGGCAGCGCTGGGCTGAGTTTCATGCAGAATCACCGGCAGCCGACGGCTGAATCCCCGATTACTGCGACGACACACCAGTCCAGCCCGCAGTCAGCTGTCAGAAGGCCTCCAGTGGATTCGAGAACAGTGCGTCCAGGTTTTTCAAGTCACTGATATCTGCTGACTCCAGCGGTGCATCGAACCCTGCCGCCGGTATCATTCTGCCGCTGACCTCCAATGGTGCTGCTGGCTTCCTGACCGGGCTGCTGCGATTGATCACATTCGTATCACGCTGCCGCTGTGCCGGTACCAGAGCCACCGAGGCCGCCTCGGAATGCTCCTCGGACTCTGCACTGAGTGAGAGCCCGGGGCGAGTCTGCTGCGATGCAACCGG
>VFQT010000259.1_pt1 | contig 83611 bp, 70 predicted proteins | sample 3512381 | NCBI WGS metagenome assembly VFQT01 (sample SAMN10412376, study PRJNA504923) | tailings metagenome | isolation source: Relicate 2 Philex TSF3 active mining site | place: Philippines: Tuba, Benguet | collected 2017-08-29
TATATCACTGCTGCCCTGCTTAGTTGGGTGCCAGGAATTATCTTGTTCAAGCTCTTGAAATGGAAAAAAAAGCAAAACTCCAAACAACCTGTAAGCTAAAAAATGCGTTAACGATTATATTTGTATCCTATGTTACGACAACTATTCATCCTGCTAACCTTAGTGTTCGCAGTTTCTCAACAAGCCCACGCATCTCACATCATAGGGGGAGAAATCTATTACGATTCACTTGGTAACAACCAATATAAAATCACCATTGAGATCTATCGCGATTGCAACAGTTTTACTGACTACGACAATCCGTTGAACTATACAGTATTTTATGCCAACGGAGCTATTTTTGCCCAATTTCCTGTAAGCATTTTTAGTAGAGACACCTTACCGATCGTTTACGACGACCCTTGTGTTACACCTCCGAATGACATCTGTGTTGAACGTGCAATCTACATCGATACAATTACCCTTCCTTTCGACGTAAACGGTTATTACATTTCTTACCAGCGTTGTTGTTGGGCTAATAATATCGACAACATCGTTGATCCGCCTAACAACGGGATCACTTTAACCACGTTTATACCAGGTTCCGCGCTGGTTCCTGTTCATAACCAAGGTGCACGATTCATCAACTATCCACCCTTGGTACTCTGTTCCAATAACACTTTGAATTTCAACCATGCCGCCTTCGATCCGGATGGAGATTCGCTGAGGTATTCATTGGTGGATCCATTACTCGGAGGATCATCCGTAAATGTGGTTCCAGATCCAGAAACCGCTGCACCCTACACTCCGGTAAGTTGGAATCCAACTTTTTCTGCTACCATACCTTTCGGTGCAGGATCTTCGGTTACAATCGATCCTGCAACAGGACAAATGGCCTTTACACCGAATCAAATTGGAAATTTCGTTGCTGGTGTACAAGTAGATGAATATCGAAATGGTGTCTTGATCAACTCCAAGATCCGAACCTATGGTTATCGCGTGGTTGGCTGTCAGGTGGAAACTCCTTTGGAAGTTGCTATTACAGGACCGTCTCAACTGATCGAGGATTGTGGATTCGCAGGATTCATTGTTTCAAGAACTGACACCACAGAAAGTGTTACGGTTCAAGTTTTATTAAGCGGTACAGCCACGAATGGAGATGATTATCCTTACATTCCGGACACGTTGATCATTCCAACCGGCGTATTTTCTGATACAATTGGAATTTCCGCATTTTATGATTCAATCACTGAGGGAACAGAAACCGTATTCTTCAATATCATCATTGAAAATGTTTGTGAAGGAACTTTTGACACAACATCGATCTCATTAGATATTATCGATTACCTTCCCATGGTGGTGAATGCAGTAGATTCGGTGAATGTTTGCGCAGAAATTGGAGAAGATGCCACTCTGTGGTGTACCGTTCAGAATGGCATTCCGAACTATGGCTACTATTGGCAACCACTGACACTGCCCAATAATGATACGGTTGTTGTTGATGGTGCATTATTAGCTCCAAACTTTAATCCATTCTATGTCACGGTGAGCGATGCTTGTGGTAAAACAGCAAATTCTCCTTTAATCAAAGTTTATAATCAATGCCCATTAATTGTTCCAAATGTTATTACCAGCAATGGCGACGGGGTTAACGACTTCCTAATCATTACTAACCTGGAGGACTACGATAAAGTCAGTTTGACAATCATGAACCGGTGGGGAACGGTAGTGTACGAAAACAACAATTACCAGAATGACTGGAAAGGGCATGACCAAAACGGAAATGCTTTGAATGAAGGAGTGTACTTTTATTTAGTAACCCCAACAAGTATCAAGTATACCTATGATGATGTCACAAAAACACAATTCACCTTGCACGGTATCGTGCATTTGTTCAAGAAGGATTAATCGTTAGAAGTAATAGAACGAAGACGGTCTCTATATTAGAGGCCGTTTTTTTTTTGTGCCTTGTACAACTTTACTTACTTTCGAACATCAAGAAAAGAAACTTCTAACAATGAAACTTATTCTTACCCTGACAAGCCTATTATTTGCTGTAGCCAATGCATTTACGCAATTAGATTCAACTACTCGTGTGTTGATCAATGACCAAATGTGGACGTCTTACGAACATGCAGTATTGAAAGCCAATCACGAGTTATATCTATTGATCAAAGGCCCTTACAATTCAGGGGTAACGAAAATAGACAGTAACTATAACCACCTCAAAGGAATTTATTATTACGAGAACCTCCCAACTCAGGTAAGCACGGCTGGAAAAAAACTTTTAGAAAACACCGATAGTACTTTTCTGGTCTGTGGAAAACGAACCAGCATGGGCTCTAGCAATGCAATTATTTACTCCATTGATACAACCCTTGAAAACCAATGGACTAAATTGTATCAAGCAGCCAACGGAACCTCCTTCGAATGGAGTGACGGTATGATGTTAGCAAATGGAGATGTGTTTATGCTTGCCAAAGACATAACACAAAAAGGATACTTGGCTCGTTTGGATGGCAATGGAAACGTTATCTGGAGCGCACAGTTTTCAGACCTCATTCATCCAATAAGTTGTGCTGCCTTGAACGACACAACGATGGTAGTATTAGCGAATAAAATGAATCCCAATACAACCGTTGCCTCAGTTATTACCATGACCGTAGATCTGAATAATGCGTCCGTACTTTGGCAGACCGAATCAAATGGTTTTCAAGGCCGTTATGTGACTGTTTATCAAGACACCATTTATTCCTTGATAGATGACGGGACGTTTCCAGACATGCGTGTACAAATAAATATTCCAAACCAACAAGCCGGAACCATGTGGTTTGTACCCGTATTTTCGGGATATATGCTAGGAGGATTCCAATTAGCAATAGATGATCATAAGTTATATGTTTTAACTGGATCGGATGGTGTTTATGATTCCAAAATAACTGTAATAAATCTGATCGACTTAAGCTACTTACAAGGGCAACAATTAATGAATTTGCGTTCTATGCATTTTACCGATAATGGAAGTGAATACCTTATCGGGAAAGGCCCAGTCTATGGTATTAAATCAACGTTCAATTCGGAAGATCACATCGGAATCATCCATGACATTGATATGGATACCTTAATTCATCAGTCCATTTGTGGTTATTGGAGCAGTCAAGGAACAATAAATTCAAGCCCTTACACTGGTAATTCTTCCACGATTACTATCCAAGCAAATACATTCTCAACTTCAACGATAACACTTTTAATGGATACCGTTCAACCCGCTTTGTATGTAAGCTGTGTGGATGCCACAGGAGGAATTGAGGACTTGGATCGTGCCTTGATTCGCGTAAACCCGAATCCTTCCAATGGACAATTCGAGGTGGAGAATGCAACATCTGGTCCATTACAATTTTATGTATTAGATCAATTTGGAAGGATAATACAAGAGAAAACGATCCTGCCTGCCAACACAAGGAAGTCTGTTCATATAAAAACAGCCGGAACTTATTATTTGGTTAGTACTGATGGAAGGCAAACAACAGCAACAAACAAACTCGTTGTGATCGAATAAAGTTCTTAGCTTTGCGTCATTGATCTTAAGGCATGACGAATAACGACATCTTTTATAAACTTCGAAAGATCTTCCATTGGAATGAGGAGGACATGGGGAATTTATTCAAATCTGTAGATTATCCGGTATCCCCTCTAGACTTGTTCGCATGGATGAAACAAGAGAAATTTGAAGGATTTAAACCAATGCCTGATCAATCACTTGCTGCACTTTTAAATGGTCTGATTGCCGCAAAACGCGGATTAAAAGATGGAGTAATTCCGGAACACGAAAGTGAATTGAACAACAATATCATTTTGCGAAAAATGAAGATTGCCTTGAATCTTAAAGATCAAGATATCGTCGATGTTTTTCGGGTTGCAAATATGCGTGTAAGCAAAAGTGAGATCAACGCCTTCTTTCGAGATCCCAAAAGTCCCGATTTCCGATGGTGCAAAGATCAATTCTTGCGCAACTTCTTACAAGGCTTGGTGCTTCAATCAAAAGAAGACATCCAACCGAAAGTAGATTGAATCAAAGCATCCTTTTCTTCTTCTAAGAAAGCCACGTAGGCCTTCGCCAGAGGAGAAAGTTTCTTTCCGGATAACCAGATTAGATTCCATGTTGTTTCAATTGGCAATCCTTTTACCGGTACTATCTGCAAATCGCCACTTTTCAATTCGTTGCGAATCCCGATCAAAGGCATGATACTACAGCCTAATCCGGCAATAACAGCCTGTTTTACAGCTTCATTACTCGTTAATTCTAATTTAGCTGGAATTGTAGATCCATTTTGCTGCAAGTATTGCTCAACAACTTGTCGTGTTCCTGATCCTTTTTCGCGGAAAATAAACGGTAATTTAGTAAGCACTTCATCAAACGAATTTTTCTTTGACCACGTTTGTTTCCCATTGCTAACCAAAACCAAGCGATTTGACATCAAGGAGATCGATTGTAGTGAAAACTGATCTGGAATAAGGGAAACCAATGCAAAATCGACCTCATTCCTTTCAAGAACCTCCAACACTTTTGCTTTATTTGTTACATCCAATTCTAGTTCCACCCCCGGATGTTGTTTTAAAAAATCACTTAAAAAATAAGGCATTACGTATTTACCTGTTGATACAACAGCTATCTTCAGCTTACCAAACAACTGACCTTTGTATGCCAGTGTACGGTGGTTGATCTCATTGACCTTTTCCAAAATAGATTTGGCTGCTTGTGCTACCTCTTTACCGAATTCAGTAACATAGAGTTTCCTTCCAACCACTTCAGTTAAAGGAATCTCAAATTGATCCTGAAAATTCTTTAACTGAATCGAAACAGCAGGTTGAGTCAAACATAACTCATCCGCAGCTTTCGTAATGCTTTCGTTTTCCGCTACCTTCACGAATACGTGCAATTGATGCAAGGTGTAATTCATAAAATCAACAAATGTTTCTCATAACAAATATAAATAAAAACAAATGAATTTAATGTTTCATCTTTGTACCGTTAGAAGTTGAGAAGTCTGCGAAAGCAGCAAAGGCGCAGAGCATTTTGTGTAATAACGATTACACGCCATGCCATCAAACAGTATCATGTTCAGAGGAAGACACATTACAATAGCAACGAAGCATGGAAAAGAAATAGCTCTTGCGCCTTTGGTCTCAACACTTCTTCAAGCAATTCCAATTACTTGCAATACTATTGACACCGATCAATTTGGCACATTTACTGGAGAAACAGTACGCACTGGAAGTCCGGTAGATACACTTCGGGCCAAAACCAAACTAGCACAAGATATTACAGGTCACAGGCGATTCATCGTTAGTGAAGGTTCATTTGGCGCTCATCCATCTGTTCCATTCATCACAGCCAACGAAGAATGGTTGTTATACACCGATCTAGACCTGCAACATGAAGTATTGGTTCGTTCGATAAGCACGGAAACCAATTACGAGCAGCAAGAAGTAAAAACAATTGATGATCTGAAAGCATTTATTTCTGATAAAGACTTTCCTGAAGATGGGTTGATCTTAATAGCTAAAGAGCAACAAACCATTCTGGATGTGATCAAAGACTTTCAGAATGAAGAGGCACTTTTCTCTGCTTTCAATAAACTGAAAGAGCGATTCCAACGGATAGAAATCCAAACTGACATGCGTGCGCACAAGAACAGGCTGCGGATGAAACATATTGAGTCAACCGGTAGAAAATTGATCGAACGTATGCTAAGTGCATGCCCGGAGTGTCATTTTCCGGGTTTTGGTATCACAAAACTCGAAAAAGGCTTGCCCTGTCGCTATTGCCAGTCGCCAACAAATGATATCCTTGCAGCATATCAAGAATGCTCGAATTGTCACTTTAATTCCCGAATAATGTATCCGAATGATCGTCGTTTTGCCGATCCCGGCACATGTAATTTTTGTAATCCATAACAACTCATGAATACTGATTTACTGTTAGAAAACTTAAAGAACCCTGCCCTACTCTTTTTCGCACTTGGTGTTTTTGCTTCTCGCATCAAGAGCGACCTGGAAATCCCTGCAAATTCATCCAAATTCATATCTCTTTACCTATTATTCTCCATCGGATTTAAAGGTGGACAAGAATTGGCGCATGCTGATCTTCATTTAGACGTTGTATGGTCATTCATTTTTGGAATCATTATCGCTACGGCAATTCCGGTGTGCAGTTTTTATTTACTTCGCAAGAGACTAGGCACAGACAATGCAGGCGCAATCGCAGCAGCTTACGGGTCCGTGAGCGCAGTCACCTTTGTTACGGCAGTTACCTTTCTGGAAAATCAAGGGATTCACTTTGGAGGTCATATGGTTGCGATCATGGCATTAATGGAAGCTCCGGCGATCATAATCGGAGTTTTATTGATCCGAATTTATACCAAGGAACGGGAAAACACAGAATCACTGGGACATGTGGTGCAACATGCCTTTACGAATGGATCGGTTTTATTGATCCTGGGAAGTTTAGTCATCGGTTTCATGGCCAGTGAAGAACAGGCAGCTGGAATAAAACCTTTCACAACAGATCTGTTCAAAGGATTCTTGGCTATATTTCTTCTGGACATGGGGATCACGAGTGGTAAAAAGCTTAACGACTTCTTTTCTAGTGGTTGGATTCCGGCAGCATTTGCTATGATTGCACCTATTGTGAACGGAAGTATTGTTGCCTATGCCAGTTGTGCCGTAACACCAGATGTAGGAAACAGATTCATCTTTGCGATCCTCGCGGCTAGTGCTTCATATATCGCCGTGCCAGCAGCAATGAAAATCGCAGCACCAAAAGCGAATCCCGGCATCTTCTTACCGATGGCTTTGGCCATCACTTTCCCTGTAAATATTACGCTAGGCATACCAATTTATTATTGGATTGCATCTGCCTGCTAAATAAAAAAGCCGTCCTAAATTGGACGGCTTTTTTTTATAATTTGAATTACTCCGCTTTTGGCGCAGCTGCTTCAGCCGGTTTTTCCGGTTTTGGCAACAATACCTTGCGAGACAATTTCCATTTTTTAGTTTTTGGATCTTTACCAACAACTTTGAATTTAAGCATATCGCCTTCTTTCACGACATCTTCCATTTTCGCCACCTTCTCATGAGAGAATTCAGAAATATGGATCAAACCGTCAGTACCTGGTAAAATCTCCACGAAACAACCGAAATCTTTGATTGCTTTTACTTTTCCTTCGTACTCAGCACCTTCCTCAACAGTTGGAGGGAAAGCAATCATGCGAATCCGAGAGTTTGCAGCTTTCATATCTTCCGCATTGTTAGACATGATCTGAACACGTCCTTCACCTGTTGGCAATTCCTCGATAGTGATCGTTGTATTCGTATCCTTTTGAATTCCTTGGATGATCTTACCTCCAGGTCCGATTATAGCCCCAATCATATCGTTAGGCACATTGAATGCTTCGATACGCGGAGTTTGCGGCTTGAAATCAGGATTTGGAGCTGAAATAGTCTCTATGATCTTGTTCAAGATATGTAAACGACCCCCTTTCGCTTGTTCCAATGCTTGGATCAATACTTCGTATGGTAAACCATCTACCTTGATATCCATTTGACATGCAGTGATTCCCTTTGAAGTACCAGTAACCTTGAAGTCCATGTCTCCCAAGTGATCTTCGTCACCCAAGATATCAGACAATACAGCAAATTTACCTTCATCAGCAACCAATCCCATTGCGATACCAGAAACTGGCGCTTTGATCTGAACACCACCGTCCATCAAAGCCAAGGTACCAGCACAAACTGTTGCCATGGATGATGAACCATTTGATTCCAAAATATCAGAAACCAAACGAATTGTATATGCGTTATCTTCTGGCAATACCGGTTTCAATGCGCGCAATGCCAAGTTTCCGTGACCGATCTCACGACGGGAAGTTCCACGTAATGGCTTAGCTTCACCTGTCGAGAACGGAGGGAAGTTGTAATGCAATAAGAATTTTTCTGTTCCATGGAAAGTTACGCCATCGATCAACTGCTCATCCATTTTACCACCTAAAGTCAAGGTAGTCAACGATTGTGTTTCTCCACGAGTAAACACAGCTGAACCATGAACCATTGGCAAATAATCTACTTCAGCCCAGATTGGACGAATTTCGTCAAACTGACGACCATCCAAACGCTTTCTTTCGTTTAACATAACCCAACGAACTGCTTTCTTCTTCACTTCAGAGAAATACGTAGAGATAAACCCTCCTACTTCAGCTAATTCCTCTTCCGTATATGCAGCCTTCACCTCTGCCTTGATCGCTTCGAACAATTCAGTACGTTTAGCTTTATTCGCTAATCCCATTCGGGCAACGTCTTTACACTTATCCATTGCCAACTCATACACACGAGCTTTCACTTCTTCATTGTGTACTTCATGAGAATACTCACGCTTTGGATTAGCAGTTGGGATTTCTGCTGCTAGTTCCAATTGGAATTGACATTGCTCCTTAATTGCAGCATGAGCGATTTTGATCGCTTCAACCATTTCCAGTTCAGAGATTTCTTTGAACTCACCTTCGATCATGTTCACGTCTTTCGCCGTACCAGCGATCATCATGTCCACATCCGACTCGGCCATTTGTGCCATAGTTGGGTTCAAGATCCATTCTCCGTTTACACGACCGATGCGCACTTCAGACATTGGACCGTTGAATGGGATATCAGACACAGCAATTGCTGCAGATGCAGCCAAACCGCATAATGCATCTGGATTATTCACTCCATCGTAAGACAACAACTGGATCATCAACTGCACTTCTGCATGGTAATCATCTGGGAATAGTGGGCGCAAAGCGCGGTCAACTAAACGCATAATCAAGATCTCGTTCTCAGAAGGACGAGCTTCACGACGGAAGAACCCACCTGGAAAACGTCCCGCTGCAGCGTACTTTTCACGATAGTCAACAGTTAGTGGAAGAAAGTCCACTCCTTCTTTAGCTTCGGGTGCGGCAACTACTGTCGCAAGGAGCATTGTATCGCCCATGCGCAACACCACGGATCCATCGGCTTGTTTCGCCAACTTACCTGTTTCAATCGAGATTTCTTTCCCGCCGGTAATGATGGATTTTTTGATTCCTATATTCATATTTATTATTTACATTTTAATATGAACGTGATGCATCACGTTCCATTCATAATCGTTTCATGAACGATTTAAACAAAAAAGGGACTACCGGAATAATCCGCTAAGCCCCCTCTAATAAGTTATTTCGTTTTGATATCTGACGAGCAGACCACCAAATTAACGACGTAAACCTAATTCTTTTACCAAAGCACGGTATTTCTCAATATCCTTACGCTTTAAGTAATCCAACAAGCTACGACGCTTACCTACCAACAATTGCAAAGCACGTTGTGTTCCGTAATCTTTACGGTTCTTTTTCAAATGCTCTGTCAAGTGAGAAATACGGTAAGTGAACAATGCAATTTGTCCTTCCGTAGAACCTGTGTTTGTTGCAGCACCTCCGTGTTTTGCGAAGATTTCCTGCTTTTTTTCTGAATTTAAATACATGCCAATATTACTTGAATGATTATTATGTAATTACCCCATCTCTTGGAATAACGGTGCAAAGATAGCCAAATTTCTCTAGCCAACAAGTCTGTGCTAAATTAAATTCTGAAGTATCACCGAACATAAAAAAAAGAAGGAGCATTTCTGCTCCTTCTTTTTTTTATTTGAATGCCTTACAAGACACCATCAGAATCATAGATACCATTTTTATAAACGCGTACTTTCAGCAAGACACCATCATTATCATAAATAAAAACTTTCCCGTCTTGAAGCTGTCCTTGTTTGAAATAACCATCGATCCAGATCTCATCCCGTGGCGTATACAATTTGTTGAATCCATTTGGCTGGAAGATCAATCCACGAGCAACGCGAGGAGTGCGAATAACCGGCGGATAAAAATAGTTTTTTCGTCTTGCTTGATCTTGCTCCTTTGTGAATACAGTCACTGGGACTTTATCCATTTTAACGTTCTTCACAATCTCTTTGCTTGACATCTTTGGAACCCGAACCTCCAAATACTTCGCATAAAGCTTATCGTAATTTGTATTCAACCATGTAAAATCAATCACCTCGGATTCGGAGGCAATTGCTTCCAACGATCTTTCCAACCAGAACTGAACAGCATTTTGCTTCACTACCTTTTTTGAAAAATAAACTTGTCCGGCAACAATTTCCTTATTATCGAAATTCATTTTACAAGTGAACACCTTGTTTGAAGCTGTTATACTTTGACTTTCGGTGATTTTTCTTGGGACAGAGCTTGCCTGTTGCATCTCACCTTTGTCGTTAAAACGAAAATAAGCCCCGGCTGGACGATTATCGGCATATTCGCCAATTAATCGAGGTGTTTTTCCATCACCATAATAATGAATCCAAACGCCCTCTTTTCGGCCCTTTTTGTAAGTTCCTTCTTTTGATTTATTAGGATGGTTTTTGTCGACTGGTTGATTGTTGTCGTCAACTACCCAATACCCTGTTCTCTTACCATTCACATCCAGTAAATTGATAGAGCCTGATTTATTACCTGCAAATACTATAGAAGCGCCAGCAATCAACAGAAGTGTAAGTAGTATTTTTCTCATAGACTATGAAAACAAAATCTAGATTGAACTTACGTTTTTTTCTAGATTATGTTTCTCAAAAGCAATAAAAACCAGTAGCAAATGAATATTTATTCCATCTCACCGAACAAAACAGAGAAAAAAAATTAAAAAATCGATTTAGCTTATACCTTTTTATGACCTAAAAAGTTTCAATGAATGCCCTATCGTTTTTTTCAATTCAGTCCTATTTACTATATAATCCAAGAAGCCATGCTCCAATACAAACTCTGATGTTTGGAAACCATCAGGCAAATCACGGCCTATTGTCTCTTTTACCACACGTGGACCAGCAAACCCGATCAATGCTTCTGGTTCGGCAATGTTGATATCTCCTAACATGGCAAATGAAGCTGTTACTCCACCAGTAGTAGGGTCCGTTAAAAACGAAATGTAAGGCAATTGGTGCTCTGCTAATTGACTCAATTTACCGGACACCTTTGCCATTTGCATCAAGGAAAAACCGGCCTCCATCATACGAGCCCCACCTGATTTACTAATAATCATAAATGGCGCCTTCAATTCAATCGCTTTGTCAATTGCTCGGGCAATCTTCTCTCCCATAACGGAACCCATGGATCCTCCAACGAAAGCAAAATCCATCGCAGCAACTACAAAAGGATGTCCGTCTAAATTACCATATGCCGTACGTACCGCATCTTTAAGTCCGGTAGACTTTTGAGAAGCCTTAATTCGATCGGTATATTTTTTAGTATCCACAAATTCCAACGGATCGCCAGAAACAACGTTCTCATTGATCTCTGTGTACTGGCTATCGTCAAACAATATTTCGAAATACTCTTCAGAACCAATACGCTCATGATGCGAACAACGGTCGCACACATAAAAATTGCGTTCCAAATCTTCATGAGTAAACAATGTTTTACAACGTGAACATTTGTGCCACAACCCTTCAGGCGTTTCTTTCTTATCCTTAGTGGAAGTCGTAATTCCTTCCTTATTTCGTTTAAACCAACTCATCTCTAGTGCTTTTTACTATTTAACCTAAAGTTCCCACGTTATTTAAATCAGCGAATGATTGTTCCAACCTTTTAACAAAGGTCAATTCTCCTTCGCGCAACCACTTGCGTGGATCGTAGTATTTCTTATTAGGTTTGTCATCCCCTTCCGGGTTTCCAATTTGTGTGCGCAAGTAATCGATGTTCTTCACCACATAATCTCTCACTCCTTCCGTGAAAGCAAATTGCAAGTCTGTATCGATGTTCATTTTGATCACTCCGTAACCAATAGCTTCGCGAATCTCTTCCAAAGTAGATCCGGAACCACCATGGAATACAAAGTCAACCGGATTTGATCCCGTATTGAATTTCTTTTGAACATATTCTTGAGAATCACGCAAGATAGTTGGAGTCAATTTCACGTTACCCGGCTTGTAAACACCATGCACATTTCCAAATGCCGCAGCAATTGTAAATCGTGGTGAAACCTTCATCAATTCTTCGTAAGCGTAGGCAACATCTTCTGGTTGGGTATACAATTTAGACACGTCAACATGCGAGTTATCTACCCCATCTTCTTCACCTCCAGTAATACCTAGTTCGATTTCCAAGGTCATTCCAATCTTACTCATACGAGTCAAGTACTCTTTACAGATCTCGATATTCTCATGAATAGGCTCTTCAGATAGATCTAACATATGAGATGAATACAAAGGTTTACCAGTTTCTTTGAAAAAAGCTTCTCCAGCCTCCAACAATCCATCCACCCAAGGCAACAAGTTTTTCGCGCAGTGGTCAGTATGCAAGATTACGGTAACTCCGTATAACTCCGCCAAGGCATGAACGTGCTTCGCACCAGAAATACCACCTGCAATAGCTGCTTTTTCTTGATCATTTTTCAATCCTTTTCCAGCAAAATAGTGTGCTCCACCATTTGAGAACTGAATGATCACAGGCGATTTCAACTTAGCAGCAGTTTCTAATACCGCATTCACCGTACTAGTACTCGTTACGTTTACTGCTGGAAGCGCAAAACCTTTTTCTTTTGCGTAGCGAAAAATCTCTTGTACCTCGTCACCTGAAGCAACTCCCGGTTTGAATGTATATGCCATTGTACGTTTAGTTTTGGGCTGTAAAAGTAATGAAAAGGATGAAAAACAAGCTCATTTAAATAGGCAATTCACCCAAGAAAATTAGAAAGGAAGACCAATACCAACGTTAAAGGTAGGTCGTCTAAACCTTTTTTGGTAAGGCTGCAAGATATCATCGTAATTAGCACCATAGATCTCTTTGGCCTTTTCGTAATATGCATCGGTTTTCTCGAAATACCAGCGGGATCCATTGGGTAAGGTCGGATTAAACAACGGAAGACCAATGTCAAAGCGGAAAATGAAGAAATCAAAATCTAAACGCAAACCATATCCGGCAGCAAACGCAATCTCTTTGTACCAATTTTTGGTGAATTGCCCCCCTGGACGAAGCACGTCTTCTTTCATAGTCCAAATATTACCAGCATCTAGAAAAATGGCATGATTGAAGAACCCACCTGTTCCAAATCGAAACTCGACGGAGGCACCTAATCGAATATCCCCAATTTGTGTTTTTACCGAATTGGAATCCAACAAATAACCGTAGCTTCCCGGACCTAATGTGCGCGCCTCCCAACCTCTAATATCGTTCGAACCCCCTCCGAAGAAAGAATAGTCATAAGGTAAGGAAGTAGACGTATTCTTTCCTGGAATTCCGATACCTGCTAACGTGCGAAAAGCAACCGAAACGTTTTTCTTAATTGACAAGTTTGCGATCAATTTGCTATCCAGCAAACTAAACTGTGAAAACGGAACACCAAACATCTCTTTTTGCCCATTGGCATTAGCAACTTGATTTTTCGTGACTAACCCCAAGATACTTCCAGCGGTGTTAAAAGATGCATTTACAGTTAACAACAAGTTTTTTGGTCTGTCTTCCTTTTCAAGGTTGTTATATTCATAAGCCACACGGAAGTCCTCCCAAATAAACTGACTACTGTAAGTATTCCGCATGAATAAGTCATTCAGTTCCGAAATCTTTTGATCAAACAATTCACTTGGATTGAAGTTGACAAATTTCAGAACGGAAAGCCCCGGAAAACCAAAAGTTACTACTTGCGTTTTTCCATCACCCACATAGAAATTGTACAAATAGTTGAACTGCAAGATGCCGCGTTTGAAATCCTGGCGGTCCTGATAATTATACGCCAAAGAGATTGTTGTTCTCGGCCGCTGTCGTTTGGCCAACCTCGTGATATTGAGTGGAAATAATCCCGGGACATCAAACTTCAACGAAGGACCAACTTCAATTGTATTCAGTTTAAAAACATTGGTACCTGAAGAATCTTCTAAAACTGATGGGTTACCTTCAAAACCACCAGAAATCGAGAAAGTCATGTTCGTTCCAGATCTCCAAAGATTCTTGTTAGTGAAATTCAGAGAAGCATTTACTCCCATAAAACCATTTGAATAAACAGCTCTGGGTGCAATCATGATGCTCTTTTTCTTAGCAGGTATGAGAAAATAATGCACCTCCAGTTTACCACTCCCCGGTTCACGCTCGATGATTTCGGGGCGAATCAAAGAAAACAACCCCAATTGCGCTAACCGGGTATAAGTTCGATCGAAATAATAATCTTTGTAATAATTCGTGTTTTCCAGGTAATTCTGTGATTCCAACAGACCCGGGTTCACAAACAGCTCGCCGTTGTAGTAAAAGGTTGCAATGCGCAAAGGATCGAGGGCAATCGAATCCTTGTATTTTCCAAAAAGGTTCTTTTCAATACTCTTGAAATATGTTTTCGAGGCGGACGATTTATCTTCAACACGTTTCAACAATTCTCGAAACACGAAAGTGTCAAGTGTAGGTACAAACGTGGCGTTTTTCTGAAATATCCCTGCTTCTCTCATAGCGGCCGAAAAATCACCTTCAAACCAAGTAGTATCACAAATATGAAAATACACTCCTTCTACAAGTGCCTCTTTGAACTTCACTTCAATCAAACTGTCGATACTAGACTCTTTTTGCACCAAACGATTTGTAAACTGAATCGTAAGGCGCATCGTCATATCTGATTTTGATGTATCTGCAGCATACAATACGTTGGCTTCGGTAAAACCAAAAATGGCTCCATCGCGCATGTATTTTGCCAAATCAAATCGATAAGCATCCAGTTGATCCGCATCAAAAGGAATTTGCACAGGTTGTTTATCTACCAAAGCTTTTTTGAAGGCTGCATTAAACCCATACTTATCCTCTTTTTTTAAGTACCGCATGAAACGATTTGTTACGGCTCCGTTGTCGGATTCGATCAAAACTGTATCGATGATATATCTTTTACCCGTTTCAACGGCATAGACTGCTTTGACCTTTTTCAGATCGATCGATTGACCGTTCTTCATTTTGCGAATTGTATCGAAGCGCGCATCTACCTCGCTGTAGAAATATCCTTTTGAACGCAAATATGTCTGAAGCTGATCGCGGGATTTTGAAAGTAAAAATGTGTCAGCCAATACAGGAGACTCTCCTTTTTTATACTTGATTCTTTCTAACAATTTAGGATCGACACCAGTAGTATCTTTTAAGGAAATATGCTTAGGCAAATACATGGTTTCCCCTTTTCTTTTTGCACGTGCAATGCGGCGATTGTTGATCTTTGTCTCACGTGCAATGCGGCGCCTATTTATCTTTCGCAATTTAGAGAACTGACGATCCCGTTTTTTTTCCACTCGAGCACTGTCTACCATGTAAAACACGCGCAAGCGCCATTTGATTCTAGCCGACTCTGAATTGGGATGTTGTCGAACTACATTGATCAAGTCTTCCTCTTTCAATAGATCACCTTTTAACACCACCTCTTCCTTGTCCAGTAAATGCTTTTCATCAGGAACTCCCTGAGTAGATCGTCCAAAAAAATGCAGGGAGTGACAAGCCGTTAGGGTTAAGATCATCGTGATAACGAACACGACAAGACTTCCCGTTTTTAGATACTTGACCAAACGACTCATAAAGCAAAAGTAATAAAATCACCACGCATTTCTGAAGCTTTCTATCTTTGTGTCGTCGCAATACGAAAAACGTGGAAGTTCTTAGCAAAAATCGCTTGAAATGGATCCGATCCCTGCAACTCAAAAAAAACAGAGATGCGGCAGGTGTTTTTGTTGTTGAAGGCGAAAAAATGGTGCTTGAAGTCGTTCAGCCTGCTTTAGCAAGCTCCGTTATCGAGATCGTCGCCTTAAAAGAATATACCAACCTTATTCCGGAAGCACTGATATCCATTACGCGTACCACCTCTCCACAAGAAATGGAACAACTATCCGCTTTGCGAACCCCAAACAAATTACTTGCAGTTGTAAAATCCCCACAAAACACTTCCCCGGAACAGGTGAGAACAATCGTTTTAGATGGCGTCCAAGACCCTGGAAATATGGGAACGATCTTACGTTTAGCCGATTGGTTTGGGATCAAACAATTGGTTTGTTCAAAAGACACGGTCGATTGCTTTAATAGCAAAGTGGTACAAGCTTCAATGGGAGCGATTTTCCGTATTCATGTTCATTACGTCGAACTTGAAAACTACTTGAAAGAAACAACTCAACCCATTTATGGTGCTTTGCTCAATGGTAAACATTACCGCGAGGTAGGTTATGCTGAAAATGCTATTTTGATCATGGGCAATGAAGGCAAAGGAATTCGTCCAGAAATACTTCCATTGATTCAAACAGCCGTAACCATACCGAAATTTGGTGAAGCGGAATCCTTGAATGTCGCTACTGCAACAGCTATCTTATTGGCAGAAATGGTGCAATAAACTTCTATTTATTCTCGTACATAACCTTAACGGCATCCACGCATTTCATGCCGTCAATTGCAGCTGAAATAATACCTCCAGCGTAACCAGCGCCTTCTCCACATGGAAATAATCCCACCGTATTTACCGACATGCATGTTTCGGGATCTCGTGGAACGGAAACCGGACTGGAAGTTCTGCTTTCGGGTGCATGAATTACCGCATCATTAGTGAGAAAACCTCGCATTTTCTGATCAAAATCACGAAAGGCTTTACGCAAGCGATTAGCGATGAATCCTGGTAATATTTTATGAATCTCTACACAAACTGCTCCCGGCTGATAAGACGAACGTGGTAGATCTTTGGATGCCACTCCATTGACAAAATCCAACAAACGTTGTGCTGGCACTGCTTGTGTTTTTCCGGCTGCTTCCCAACAAGCTTTCTCCACTTTTTGTTGAAATCGTAAGCTTACAAAAGGATCATTCGGGTCGTAACCTGGAAGTTCTTTTGGATCTACAGAAACAACGATACCCGAATTTGAGGTCGGATTATTGCGTTTGGAAGGGCTCCATCCGTTTGTAACCACTTCTCCAGTTTCTGTTGCGCATGGAGCGATGATCCCACCAGGGCACATGCAAAAGGAATATACTCCCTGACCATCTACCTGAGTCACCAAACTGTAGGAAGCCGGCGGTAAATAATCGTCATTTAATCTACCGTGATATTGGATCTGATCTATCAATTCTTGCGTATGTTCTACACGCACACCAAGTGCAAATGGCTTCGCCTGCAAAGCTACTCCGCGTCTGTGCAACAACTCAAAAATATCCCGCGCTGAGTGTCCCGTGGCAATGATTACAGCATTCGACGGCACTGTGAATTCTCCGTTCAACTGAAGACCAGTTATCTTTCCATTTTCACGTATGATATCGGTCACTTTGTGTTCAAAGTGTACTTCTCCACCGTGCTCGATAATGCATTCACGCATGGCGACGATGATCTGAGGCAGTTTATTGGTCCCGATATGCGGATGTGCATCCACTACAATATCTTCATTGGCACCAAAATGCACAAACCATTTCAAAGCCCTTAATACATCACCTCGTTTCTTGGATCTTGTGTAGAGTTTTCCATCGGAATAAGTCCCTGCTCCACCCTCACCAAAACAGTAGTTGGATTCGGGATTTACGAGTTGTTCTTTATTCAATTTTGCCAGGTCGCGCCGACGAGAACGCACATCTTTACCACGTTCGTAAATAACGGGTTTCAGTCCAATTTCTAAAGCCCGTAAGCCGGCATACAATCCTGCTGGACCAGCCCCGATAATATGAACTACTGGCGCATTGCTAACCTGTTGTGGATGAAAATCCGGATCAAAAACCGGAAGTTTCCCTGTTGGTTCAACTAGAAAAGTCGCATTGATCTTGATGTCTCTTTTGCGCGCATCGATGGAGCGTTTTAACCATTTATAATCGAAGGTTCCAACGGCCATTTTCGTTTCGCGGGCTATTCGAGCTGCGATGGCTACATCATTCTTCGCTTCCTCCGGACTTAATTGAAATTGAATCTCCATTTAGCCTTCAAAGATAAGGGAAACCCACAAAACTTTGTTGTACAGCTGATCGATAGGTTTGGAAGAAGGTGTGAAATCTTGAATGAACGAATTTTTAAATCCGTGTGACAATTTGATCTCAAAACCGAATTTGAAATAAGGTGCAAAAAACTCTAATCCACCTCCTACTTGCCCTTGAAAATCGTGCGCTTTGATCTTAATGAACGGATCAATAAACGACTGTGAGGCATCTTCTTGGGATTGTAGATCATAGGAATATTGTCCACCAGCCAGCACATAAGCGGCAAAATTATTAAGTCTTCTGGTTCGAAATTGCAACATCAACGGAAAATCCAGGTTGGTAGAGTTGACCCGTTCTTCCATGAACTTATCTTTAGTGTCATTCGGATCAGGATTAATATAGTAGTAATTCAAAACCCTTTCCTGAAAAGACAAGGTAGGAATGAAACGCAATCGAATCATTGGAGTACCTAACTTGAGCGTAGAAACAATTCCTACTTGACCACCGGGTTGCGATTTAGCTTCCAAAGATTTCAATCCATATTGTGCATAGGCATCTTGTTGAGGAATTGCTCTGAAATTAGCGGTATTGAATCCGAGCATGAATCCAAAGTGGATCACTTTATCATCAAATCTTCTGTAATTCTTAGGTTTTTCAGGCTGAGCCCAACCGAGTGAGACAGAAACGATGCAAAGAAGGACAACAATAGATCTCATATCCCAGAAACGCTTTCGATAAACAATTATTTTGTTCCGTAGTAGATCGTTGCAATACCACCAGAAACAGGTCTTGCACCAACTTGTTTGTAGCCCAATCGCTCTAAAATATCCGTAAAACTCTTTCCTTCCGGGAAAGCAGCCACCGATTCAGGCAGGTAAGCATACGCTTTATCATCCTTAGATATCCGTTTACCAAAGAATGGAATAATGTATTTAGAATGGAACGCATAATATTGCTTCACCGGGAATTTTTTCGGCTTTGAGAATTCCAGAATGATCAATTTACCGCCAGGTCTAACAACGCGGAGCATTTCCGCCAAACCCTTTTCCAAATTCTCGTAATTACGCACACCGAATCCTACAGTAAGCGCATCAAAGTAATTGTCTTCGAAGGGCAAATCCTCAGAATCGCCTAAACGCATGGAGATCACTTTATCGAAGCCGCGATCTTTCATCTTCTTTCGGCCCACTTCAAGCATTCCTTCAGAGATATCCATACCAACCACTTCTTCCGGCTGCAATTTCAAACTGGCAATCGCAAAATCACCTGTTCCAGTTGCTAGGTCCAAAATGCGTTTCGGCTGAATTTCTTTTAACATGGCAACTGCCTTTTTACGCCAGATGCGGTCAATTCCTACAGATAAAAAGTGATTCAAAAAATCATATTTCCCTGAAATGTTATTGAACATCTCAGCAACTTCTTGTTTTTTTGATTTATCCTGATTTCCGTAAGGTTTTACTTCTTTTCGTTCCATGCTTTGTCAACGTATGGATATACTCAATTGTTTGAGAATCCCGATGCTTTTTAATTACTCCCAGTTCTTTCCATCACATTCCTGGATCAATTGATCCGGTTCAATGGTTACCACACCACTTTTCTCGCACACCAATCCACCTGCAAGGTTTGAAAGTTCTGCGATCGTTTCGATACTACGATCAGAGGCTAAACAAAGTGTTGCCACGCTGATCACTGTATCCCCTGCACCACTTACATCAGCAATATTTCGAATATGTGCCGGAGCATGATATTGCTTTTCATTCTCCTTGATGAACACTCCGTATTCCGAGAGAGTGACAAAAGTGATCTTATTATCCAATTGTTTTTCGAGCAACGATACCGCCTCATCGAACATGGATCTTTTTTGGAAAGTGCAATCGATACCAACACCTTCGCGCAATTCTTTTAAGTTTGGCTTGAACAGAGTTACTCCCTTGTAAGCCAAGAAATTATCCTTCTTCGGGTCAACGGATGTTGGTATTTCGCGTTGTTGAGCCATTGCAATCACACCTTGAATCACCTCCGGAGTCAACACTCCTTTATTGTAGTCTTCAAAAATGATGGCATCCACATGTTCAATTTCCATTACTTTCTCAACTGTCGACAAGAATTTTACGGCTTCATCATGCGTGAGAGCATGCGTATCCTCTGCATCGATACGCAACAAATGTTGATGATTCCCAATAACTCTGGTTTTAACGGTAGTCACACGATCATTGCTTTGCAAGATTCCAGAAACCGGCATTTGTTGCTCAGACATCAATTCCATTAACTGACGACCTTCTTTATCAGAACCTACAACCGAACATAAGATTGGCATCGCGCCAAGTGACAGCAAATTCAGCGCAACATTTGCAGCACCGCCCAAGCGCTGTTCTTGTTTTTCCAAGCTCACGATAGGAACCGGAGCCTCAGGACTTACGCGGTTTACTTTACCCAGCAAATAGGCATCGATCATCACATCGCCGATCACCAAAATCCGCTTCGTGCGAAATTCTGCTAATAATTCGTGTATTGTCATGCCAATTCTGCTAAAGCGGATTTAACGCGTTTCATTGCTTCTGTCAAAGTTTCTTCAGATGCCGCATACGAAATTCGCATGCAGTTCGGATCGCCAAATGCTTCTCCGGATACCAAAGCAACACCTTTATCCAATAAATACATACACAAGTCTTCAGCACTTCCGATCACTTTATCTCCGGCCTTTTTACCAAAGAAACTTGAGATATCCGGAAACACGTAGAACGCTCCTCCCGGTCGGTTGCACTTTACACCAGGCATATCATTCAATGCGTTCAACACCAATTCACGACGACTTTCAAAAGCTTTTACCATGTCCTTCAAAATGGCTGGATCTGCGTTAACAGCAGCAATCGTAGCGCGTTGGGCAATTGAATTCGTTCCCGAAGTGAATTGTCCCTGGATCTTGTTGCACGCATCCGCGATATCTTTTGGAGCACCGATGTAACCAACACGCCATCCGGTCATAGCCCAAGCTTTGGAAACACCATTTACGGTTACAACTTGATCAAACACATCGGCAAACTGTGCCAAGGAATGGTGGTGACCTAAAAAGTTGATGTGTTCGTAGATCTCGTCAGACATTACTAAAATGTTCGGATTTTCTTTGATCACATCGGCCAAGGCACGCAATTCTTCTTTTGTATAAACAGTTCCCGTTGGATTACAAGGCGAAGAGAACATCATCATCTTCGATTTCGGTGTAATCGCCGCACGGAATTGTTCCGGAGTAAATTTAAAATCCGATTCGATAGTAGTAGGAACAACCACCGGAATACCTCCAGCAACCTTAACGATCTCTGCGTAAGAAACCCAGTACGGAGCCGGAATGATCACCTCATCCCCCGGATTGATCACCGCCATCACCAAGTTGGCAATGGATTGCTTCGCTCCAGTAGACACTACTATATGTTCGCGTTTGTAAGGAATATTGTTGTCGCGGTTGAACTTATTGGCGATCGCATCACGCAAATCGTCATAACCAGGAACAGGAGTATAAGTCGTGTAATTTTGTTCCATCGCCTCAATAGCAGCCTGCTTGATAAACTCTGGAGTATGGAAATCCGGTTCACCAAGACTCAACGAAATGATATCTTTTCCTTGAGCTCTCAATTCACGGCTTTTGCGAGACATTGCCAAAGTGGCCGACTCTTCCATGGCCAAAATACGATCGGATAATTGAATCATTCTTCGAATTATTTAGTCTGCGAATTTACGGAAAGCAAATGAGAAATAGCGATTCTTTCAAAGCTTTATCCCGCTTAAAAAAAACAAACTTATACAGCATTATTCTTGCTCTGCAGTGTTAAAATCTCCCAATTTTAGAATATGGATTTTCCGCTTTAGGTACATTGGTCTTTTAAATTGAAGGACATGAACTTTACTGAAAAACAAACGTTCAAAAAGGGCTGGATGCTCTTGTTGATCCTATTTTTACTGGGTATTGCCGTTGCACCGTGGGTTATCTATTTTCTGCAGATCGAAACCGACGTTGTAGGGGCCATTATTGGTTCTACGATAGGCTTACTTCTGACTTTGTTGTTCCTTTCTTTTTCGCTGCTAACACGAATCGATGCGTCAGGAATTCACTACCAATACAAACCCTTTCATGGTTCGGAACGACATATTGATTGGTCGAAAATAACGCACGTGGAAGTCAAAGAATTTCGTCCTTTTCGCGAATATGGTGGCTGGGGTTTACGATTCAGGGGCTTTGATATGAATGACCTGCTGTTGAATGTTTCCGGAAAAATCGGGATTTACATTCAAACCAGTGATGGCAGGAAGATCATGCTTGGAACACAAAAAGCAGATGAAGCGAATGCTGCATTGAAACAATTTGGACAAAAGGCTGAAAATTCAGCAGAAGCACCTTCGGGCATAGCGCAATAGTTCGTATTTTCGTGACTCAAAAATTAAAAGAGCATGAAAAATGTAGCAGTTATTGGTGCTGGAACGATGGGAAATGGTATCGCTCACACCTTTGCACAGTTTGGATATAAGGTATCATTGATCGATATCAGTCAAGCTTCTTTGGATAAAGGAGTTGCAACGATTGCAAAAAACTTGGATCGTCAAGTGACGAAAGAAGCGATCACAGAAGCAGACAAAGCTGCAACCCTGGCAAATATCACCACGTTTACTTCCATGGAAGAAGGTGTAAAAGGTGTTGAGTTGGTTGTAGAGGCAGCCACAGAAAACGTTGATCTGAAATTGAACATTTTCAAGCAATTGGATGCCTTGACTGCAGATAACGTGATCTTGGCTTCTAATACATCATCTATTTCGATCACGAAAATTGCGAGTGTAACGAATCGTGCAGAAAAAGTGATTGGTATGCACTTCATGAATCCGGTTCCGGTTATGAAATTGGTGGAGATCATCCGCGGATATTCTACAACAGACGAGGTTACAAATACGATCATGGAGATCTCTCGTAAACTTAACAAAGTCCCTGTTGAGGTGAACGATTACCCTGGTTTTGTTGCAAACCGTATCTTGATGCCAATGATCAATGAGGCGATATACACGCTATATGAAGGCGTTGCGGGAGTTTCAGAAATCGATACGGTAATGAAATTAGGAATGGCGCATCCAATGGGACCTTTGCAATTGGCTGACTTCATCGGTTTGGACGTATGCTTGGCAATCTTGGAAGTGTTACACGACGGTTTTGGAAATCCGAAATACGCTCCGTGTCCGTTGTTAGTGAACATGGTAACTGCTGGTAAAAAAGGTGTGAAAACAGGAGAAGGATTCTACTCTTGGGGTCATGGAACGAAAGATCTCATCGTTGCTCCAAATTTCTCAAAGTAAATAACTGAACAATTTAGAAACGGCGCGCTCAGGTGCGCCGTTTGATATTTATCCAAATGGCTAAACGCAAAACCAAACGAGCTCCAGCAAAACGCGCAAAAAAAGGCGGTAAAAACAAGTCTATCTGGTTGTTTCTACTGCTGCTTCCTGTTGGTATACTTGGTTTTTTTGCGTTCTGGTATAAGGCGGAAACGACGGTTCAACAAGCCTCTCATTTTTATGAAGTGGTACCGAAAGGCTACAAATCTGTTGGAATCGACGTCTCGCATCATCAGGGAGAGATCGACTGGGACTTCCTCTTACATGAGCAAGGGTTTGATACGATCTTAGATTTCGTTTACTGTAAAGCTACGGAGGGAAGTGATCATTTGGACACCCAGTGGAAACGCAATCGCGATTACCTGAACAATGCCGGTATTTTGAACGGTGCATATCATTATCTCAATCCCAAGACAGCACCTTTACCTCAAGCCGAGCACTTTTTGACTCATTGGAAAGTGAGATCGATTGATCTACCTCCGGTATTAGACGTAGAGGAAGAAGGCTTTTCCGATGAAGATCTGATCGAAAAGGTAAAATTGTGGTGCGAAGCTGTGAAAAAACGCAGTGGGATGCAACCCATTATTTATACTTCACTACATTTTTACGAAACCAAATTCCGAGGCAAAATGGATGGTTATCAATTCTGGCTTGCTGCCTATAGTCGCGAACCGGAATACATGTTAGAACCGCAGGTTATTCATTGGCAGTTTTCAGAAAGTGGCAAGTTACCAGGCATTGAAACCCGCGTTGATCTGAATGTAAGCAAGGTGGAATTTTAATACTACCTCATTGTTTGCGTGTATACTGCCGGAGTGGTCTCGCGATGACCATTACCGTTCCCATCATCTGAAAAATTTCCACCTATTCCGACCACCAAACTGACATAATACATCAAATTCACGCGTGGTCCTCCGTGCAAAACCACATCATCAATCGTTTTCCATACTTCATATTTGTTCGGGATCATCAAACCGGAACGCAGGTTGATCATGTAGTAAGTTTGATATGAAAAACCCAATCCTACATCAAAGTGAGCATCTGTATATCGGATCTCTTTGAATTGTTGGTCGCTTTGAAGATAATCATCAAAGTCGTCGTTCGTAGCCAACTTTTCAGTCATCCAATAACTTATATCATAAGCTTTAAAACCAACGAAAGGATAGAGCGAAAACTGAGGTTTTCTTAGAAGATCGAAACCAACAGATCCTCCCACAGAACTTTACCTTGAATAGGTAAAACTGGAATCGGTGCTTTCCTTTCTCTTTCCCAAATTAAAATTCACCTGAACAACCCAACGATTTTGATGAACCTGAGCACCAAATCCAGCTACTAATCCCGGCAATTGAAAACGGGGCATCTTTAAACCGGTCAAGTATTCATTCAAATCATAAAGTTGTATTTGCGGACTTTCTAAAACAAGACCCAAATAAGCACCTGAATACTTCTTATTGACAATACTGTCTTCCTGCCCATTGCAGAGAAACGAGCATATCAATAATACGAACAAAAAGATTGATCGAATCATCTGCAAGTGATTTAGGAGGTTGATTTAAAGTTTGCGGTTCTTCACATATTTCTCCAACCATTGGTCTTGTTCCCACAACAAATGTAAGATCGATTCACGGGCCGCATAACCATGACTTTCCTTAGGTAATACCACATAGCGCACCGGAGCTCCAAATCCTTTCAAGGCTTGATAATAACGCTCACTTTGAATTGGAAAAGTTCCGGGATTGTTATCATTTTCCCCGTGTACCAAAAGCATTGGAGTCTTCATTTTTTCTACAAAATTAAATGGAGACATGGCGTTATACGTTTCCATCGCTTCCCAATAATTGCGTTCTTCGCCTTGGAAACCGAATGGAGTCAATGTTCTGTTGTAAGCGCCACTTCGTGCAATACCCGCTGCGAATAGATCGGAATGTGTCAACAAATTCGCTGTCATAAATGCACCATAAGAATGTCCCCCAACGGCAACTCGATTGCGATCTACCACTCCCATCGCATCAACTGCATCAATGGCAGCTTTTGCATTCGCAACCAATTGTTCGATGAATGAATCATTTGGCTCAGCATCTCCTTCTCCAATAATCGGAAAACCGGCATCATCCAAAACAGCATAACCGCGCATAACCCAATAAATTGGAGATCCGTAATTCGGAAAAATGAACTCATTTGGATTCTTGGTATTTTGAGAAGCACTGTTCTTGTCTTTGAATTCTTGCGGATAAGCCCACATCACCATCGGCAAACGACCATCCTTCTCTTGATTGTATCCGGCTGGCAAGTACAACGTAGCACTTAACTCAACTCCATCCGGACGTTTGTAGGTGATCACTTGTTTCGTCACCCCGTTCATGGCTGCAAAAGGATTTTTGAATTGCGTAATGGCAATTGGCGCCGATTTTTTGCCAATCTTACGGATGTAATAATTCGGGTATTCTGTCGGAGATTCTATGCGCACCAGTAATTCACCTTTTTTCAAATCGATGATACCTGAAATGTTCTCTAACTTGTTGGTGTAAGTAGAACGGTAAATGGTCTTTGTAGCTTTCGTCAACAAATTGAATTGATTTACAAATGGGAATTGTCCCTTATCCGTAAATCCATCTCCAATCAAATAGGTATTCATGCCATCCAATTGAAGCACATAACGATTGAAGGCATTTTTAGCCGTCTCAAAATTCCCGGGGTTACTGTATTCATCCTGAGAATTGCGGTCGAATAATACTAAAAGTCCTTTTGAAGGATTTGACGGATCGAACAAGTACGTCTTTTCATTTCGGGTGTTATACCACGAATCATATACGATACAGGTTTGCGCGTTGCCCCAAAGCACACCACCGAAACGCTGTGGTGTTTTCAATAAACTTTGCGCTCCTCCATTTGTAAATGGCGCTTTCCATTGGAACAATTCATCGCGGTATTCCACTTTTTGTTCCGGATCACCACCATCCAGCGCAACTACATATGTCAATGTAGCAGCTTCGTCATTTCTCCATGCAATAGATCGTTTATTGGCTTCAACAGCCATGAATCCTTTTGGTAATTTGTCTAGAACCGGACGATCTTCCACAACTTGGATCAATTTTCCGGTAAGGTCATAGATCTCTGTTTTCATTCCAAAACGCGACCAAGGAACGGCATAGCTAAACGGCTTAGAAAGTGTGGTCAATAAAACGTAGTTTCCATCTGGAGAGAAACTTTCACGGACATACAATCCACTCTCTTTCCATTTTTTGATTGAGCCATCAATTCCGTATACCATCAAGGTTGAACTGGCCATGATCTCAAAATTACTTTCATCCAATTTGGATTTCAACAGATCAGGATACGTGCGGTTTTGTCCTTTCGAACCATCACTCACTGAAACAGAAGGTCCAGTAGGAACAGTGAGCGCAGGATCAGCATATTTGGGTTTCACAGGCAAAGTGTGAACCAACAATTGTTTACTATCCGCAAACCAGCTAAATGCACTTCCCAGGTTACCATTCAGTATCGGTTCAGAGATCTTTTTTGCTGACAATTTTTGAACATCAACAATCCATAACTCCACGCCGCCAGCTACAATGTTTCCAACTGCAATGTATTGTTCGTTCGGAGACCAAGTGACATTAACTAATTTGGCATTGGAAGGCAATCCGTTTACATTTTGAGGCGAACTTGTGCGATCCAATTGAATTTCGATACGCGTAAAATAGCGTGCCCCTGAAACCCAATTCGTTACTGGATTTATACGTTGTCCAGCTAATTTCAATTCGGTTTCAGACACCTCTTCGATCGTTTTGTACATGGGGCTATAGGCGTAGACTAAAACTTGTTTCTTGCTGTCCATCAGCACAGATGGAGCACGCTCAACATCTACCAATTCCAAAATTTCTTTTGGCGGTACTTGGTAACCAATTGCTTCTTGAGCAAAAAGTCCGGTTCCGCAAACCAGACCAAGAAAGATCATTGACAGTTTCTTCATGGTTTAAAAATAAGGGAAATCTCGGGAATTGACTTGTTCCTATTTTCAGAAGTTGGATTTGATTGGATTCATTTTTTGAAAATTTTTGGATGGATGCAGGTTGAATTTGTAAAAAGGCAATTTTACCTCGTTTTTGGACTTCGCAAATTTCCAAACACAACAATATTCTCCCGAAATCACTGAGCTTAATCGAAAAACACCGTGCGTCACATGGTGAACAAACGAGGTATTATTACCTTGTACTGAAATAGAAACCGAGGGACAAAAGGATGTAAGTTATTGGTTATCTGACAATTAATAAAACTCTAACTGAAGAAACAAGGTAAAATTGCCTTTTTACCTCTAAATTTTTCAAAATCAAAAATCAATTGAAACTCCTTCCGTTTCGGATCAATTCCCTGACCTTAAGTAACCAATGTTACTTTTCGGCCTGATTTTCGTAAAGCAGAAACCCGTAATTTTAGGATATGAAAACAGTAGTACTTGCATTTATCTTGTTAATCAGTGGCGCATTGAACGCCACATTTGCACAAGTCTTGGATCCCAAAGCCTTCGAATTAGCTATTCAAACCCCGGGAATTCAATTGCTGGATGTCCGCACGGCTGGAGAATACGAATCTGGGCACATCAAAGGAGCGTTGCAAGCAGACTGGACGAACAAGACTCAATTTCAAGAACGCGTGGCTGCTTTGGATAAAACAAAACCTGTATATGTTTATTGTTTAAGTGGAGGCCGAAGTGGTGCTGCACAACAATGGATGTTGAGCAACGGATTTACGACCGTGACCAATATGCAAGGCGGAATGAATGCCTGGAACCAAGCTGGTTTACCAGTAGAAGGAGCTTCTAAAGTACCACAGATCAGTAAAAAGGACTTTATGAAGTCGATCCCTACAGACAAGACTGTTTTGGTAGATTTTGGTGCAGAATGGTGTCCGCCGTGTAAGAAAATGGCTCCAATCGTCGATGAACTAGAAAAGGAAGGTAATTCCGTGATCAAAATTGATGGTGGTACTCAAAAGGACCTATGCAAAGACATGCAGATTTCTGCGTTTCCTACGTTCATCGTATATAAGAATGGAGCAGAAATATGGCGTAAAACAGGAGTTGTAAGTAAAGAAGAATTGCAACAGGCATTAGGCCAGTAAGTCAATAACTTTTACATCTTTTCGCTTTCCAAAATTCGAATACAAGCTTCCCGATCTGCCCATAGCTCATCTGTGGTAAGCGAAATCTGTGGATTGCGTTTTAACCAACTGTTCAAGTATTCCCAATGGATCTTTGGTTTCCACTTCCCTACTTGCTGAGGTTCGATCCGCTGTTCCCGTAAAAATCTGCCCGCAATACGCATTTGAAGATCATCTGGTCCTGTGAAGTCGAATCGCTCACCTTTAATTCGCAAGTAGCAATGGCACTCGGGAATAGCCGAATATGGCTTATCCGCAAAGAAATCCGTCAACTTTGGATGCGTCTCGGGACTCATCAGAAAAAAGCCAGCAATTAATTCAATATCCTGACGCGCGTTTTCTTCCGCTAAAGCAGTAAGTAGCCCGTGCTTTGAAGAACACGTGCCACGTTTTTCACGAAGAACCAATAATAAATCCTCACGGTTTGAATTACGAGCATAAGGCACATCCTTTACCCATTGACAAGCCTCTGAAAAACTATTGACTTTCAGTTGACGAAAGGCCTCTGAAAATGGACCTTCTGCCTCGATCATGAAGTCAGGAAGAATTGACATAATGAAAATCTGCGTGAAGACTTCCAAATTTACATGCCCGGCATTCCACCTTTCATGTTGCGCATTTGTTTCATCATGCCCATCATGTTTTTCGGATTGCTCATCATCTTCATCATCTTCTTGGTATCATCAAACTGTTTCAACAATTTATTTACCTCCACAATATTCGTTCCTGATCCTTGGGCAATACGATTTTTACGTGAACCATTGATCAAAGATGGATTTGCACGTTCTTTCGGTGTCATGGAATAAATGATCGCTTCGATGTGCTTGAACGCATCATCTTGAATATCGACATCCTTCATGGCCTTGCCCATTCCAGGAATCATGCCCATCAAGTCCTTCACGTTACCCATCTTTTTGATCTGTTGGATCTGTCCTAAGAAATCGTTAAAATCAAACTGATCCTTCTGGATACGTTTTTGCAACTTGCGCGCTTCTTCTTCATTGAATTGCTCCTGCGCACGTTCTACTAAGGATACAACGTCTCCCATTCCAAGGATACGGTCCGCCATACGCTTCGGATAGAAAACATCCAAAGCATCCATTTTTTCACCAGTACCAACGAACTTGATCGGTTTGTCAACAACTGATTTGATCGTCAACGCAGCACCACCTCGGGTATCACCATCCAATTTAGTCAGAACAACTCCGTCGAAATCGATACGATCGTTGAATGCTTTCGCTGTATTCACAGCATCCTGTCCGGTCATGGAATCCACTACAAACAGGGTCTCAGATGGATTCAAAGCTTTTTTAACGCGCTCGATCTCATCCATCATAGCCTCATCTACAGCCAAACGACCAGCAGTATCGACGATCACTACGTTAAAACCCTTGCTGCGCGCGTAGTTTACAGCCTCCGTTGCAATCTTAACTGGATCTTTCTCATCTTTATTCGAGAAAACCTCAATGCCAAGCTGCTCTCCCAATACATGCAACTGATCGATCGCTGCAGGACGATAAACGTCACACGCCACCAATAAAGGTTTCTTATTCTTTTTCGTTTTAAGGAACGATGCCAATTTACCAGAGAAGGTGGTTTTACCCGAACCTTGCAAACCAGACATCAATACAATTCCGGGATTACCCTGAATGTTGATCTCGGATTCATTTCCACCCATCAACTCTACCAACTCTTCGTGGCAGATCTTCACCATCAATTGACCTGGAGAGATGGCAGTCAATACATTCTGCCCCATTGCCTTGTCTTTGACACGGGTCGTAAAATCCTTTGCAGTTTTGAAGTTTACGTCGGCATCCAAAAGTGCACGGCGTACTTCTTTCAAAGTTTCAGCAACGTTGATCTCGGTAATTTGACCTTGACCTTTTAATACTTTGAACGCGCGTTCGAACTTGTCAGTAAGATTTTCAAACATGATATTGACTCATTTAATGGGATGCAAAGATACATTTATAACGGAAAATGGAGAATTGAAAAAATAGGAATGCAACAAAAATTAGGATTCACGACAAAACCACTAATTTCCCAAGCTATTCAGTGTACCTTCAACCCTCAATTTCGCTTTTAGGATTCAGTTTTGAATGGCGACGACTGTAAGCAAAATAGATCACCAACCCAATCCCTAGCCAAATCACGAAAGCGATCCAATTTCGCAATTCCACTTGACTCATCATGTACAAACAAGAAAGTAATCCAAGAAGCGGTATCAACGATAAATTCTTGCGGATCGTTACAATCGTAATGAAAATGGTGAACAACAAGAAGATCCACGTCGGGATCTTGTGAGCGAAATGTGAAAATCCGGAATTGTACGCTGATTTTTCAGGCAATCCAACCGCTAAGACATCAGCCTTCATGATTTCTCCATCTACTTCTGCAAAATACGTATCAAGATCTTTCCCTACGTCCTCAAACCCCTTTTGATCTTCTGTCAAAACGCGCTCTTTTAAGCGAGCAGTTTGCTTGGAATTAAGCGAAAGTAAAAGATCTTCATTAGACTTCAATTCTTGCTTATTTGTAATGAAATCCATCGTTTCTTGCTTGTAGGCGCCAAAAAGGATCACCACAGAAACAACCAACAAAAGCGGCATTACAAACTTTCCGTTAATGTAGGGAGTCTTGAACTTACCACGAGGAATATCCGTCTTGTTTTGCAACACCAATACACCGCCGCAAACCAATACAAAAGCAAACAATGTACCGATACTACACAAGTCAGTAACCATTGTCAGGTTCATAAACAAAGCCGGAATCGCAACTACAAAACCTACCACGATCGTAGAAAATGAGGGTGTCTTATATTTCGGGTGCACCTTGGAAAACTTCTTTGGAAGCAGACCATCGCGACTCATAGACATCCAGATACGCGGTTGTCCCATTTGGAAAACCAAAAGTACTGAGGCCATTGCAACCACAGCTGAAACAGCAATGATACCTGACATCCATTTTAAATTCAATTTCTCAAAAACATATGCCAATGGATCTCCTACTCCTAATTCAGAATAAGAAACCATACCTGTAAGCACTAGAGCAATAATGATGTATAATACCGTACAAATGATGATGGCCCACATCATCCCACGAGGAAGATCTCGCTGCGGATTTTCACATTCCTCCGCCGTGGTGGAAATCGCATCAAAGCCAATGTAGGCAAAGAATACTGCCGAAACACCTTTCAATATCCCTCCTACTCCATTTGGTGCGAACGGGCTCCAGTTTTCAGTATCAACGTAGAATATTCCAACGGCAATCACCAATAAAATAATCGCCAATTTTACTACAACCATAGCATTAGAAGCATTTCTACTTTCCTTCATCCCGCGGTACACAAGCCAGGTAATCAGAACAATGATGAATAAAGCAGGAATATCCAGAACTACATGTAATCCAAACAGATTTGGCGCTGTGGTCCAAGCTGTGTGGGCAGCCTGAAGTGATGCCTCTAAATTCTCAAACGATTTACCACCTGCCATTAAAGCCATCGCGTCGTGATAGCCATTTTTAGCAGTTAGAAAATCCATTTGGATCCATTGAGGTAAATGGACATTCAGTCCCTCGAGCATACCAGTAAAGTAGTCGCTCCAGCTGATAGCAACCGTAATGTTTCCGATGGCGTATTCCATGATCAAAGACCAGCCTATGATCCAGGCAATTATCTCACCAAATGCTACGTATGAATAGGTATAAGCAGATCCAGCAACAGGGACCATTGATGCAAATTCTGCATAAGCAAATGCAGCAAAACCACAAGCAATTGCAGTAAACAAAAACAAGAAGATCACTGCAGGACCGCCGTTTGCTGAAGCCTCACCAATCGTAGAAAAAATTCCGGCACCAATTATTGCTGCAATACCGAAAGCCGCCAAGTCGCGTACCTTTAGGTGTTTGCCAAGACTATCATGTCCATCCGCTGCCCCGGCCTCCGTTGCTTTTAAAATATCTTGTACGGTTTTCTTGCGAAACAATTGGTTCATATGCTTTGCATTTAGTTGGAAAACAAAAGTAACAAAATCTAACCCCAGTCAAACTTTGTGTGAAAATTCAGATGCTATTCCAACCTTTTAGTAAAAAGTTCATTCTTTAGCAAAACCGTTTTTCGTTGGATATTGACCACTCGTCCAAAGATGTTTGGGTCTTCATCGAAAATTCGGTATGTTTGAACGTCAAAAATTAAACTATGAAAAAAACATTACTATTTGCCTCAATCCTACTAAGCGGTGCTGCAATGGCACAATTTACGCAAGCTAATGAGCCTGCCTTATCTTCAACACAAGTGATGTACGTATGTGACTCTTTTGTAACGGATTATGCTGGAACTACAGGTTCTGGAGTTACTTGGGACTACAGTGCGATCCAAGGTGTTGCCGGAGCTACAAAAACCATTGAAGTATTAGATCCATCTGCTACGCCAGAAGGAGCAAGTTTCGCATCTTCTACAAAAGCAATGGCTATCCCTGGATTCATTACTTCGTACATGACATCTACAGCTTCTGCTCGCAATTCTCAAGGATTTAGCTTTGAAGAACCAACATTCGGAGTTGTAAACTTGATCCTAGACACTGACGATGAGTTATTAATGAATTACCCATACGCTCTTGGAAACAATCTTGTTGATGCAGTAGCAGGTACAGCAAGTGCAACACTCGGAGATTTCCCGTGCTCAGGTACAGTTCAAACAGCAGTTGACGGACAAGGCACCTTGCGTTTGAATGCTACAACTCAGTTTACGAATGTATTGCGTTACAAGATCCACGATTCACTTTATGTAGATGCTGGATTCTTAGGAATCATCACCATGGTACGCGACCAATATGAGTATTATGATTTGGCAAACAATTCTATGCCGTTGTTCATCCACACAAATTTGGTCATTAACTTAGGAGGAACTCCACAAGCATTGCGTTTGGTTTTGAGTTCTGTTCAACCGGACACTTTCTTGGCTATTTCTTCAGAAGAATTGACAGGTGTAACTGTTTACCCAAATCCAGCAAAAGACGTATTGAATATCAACGGATTGACAGAAACAGCTACAATCAGCATCACGGATATGCAGGGTAAAGTTGTTCGCAATTTGGATGCTCAAGCTGGAACATCTTATGTATCTATCAACGATTTGAATGCTGGATTGTATGTGATCAACGTACAAACTGCTTCAGGAATGAAAACACAACGTTTGGTTGTTGAATAATTGATCCTTAACCATACAGAAAACCCGATTTGCAAGTGCAAGTCGGGTTTTTTGTTGCAGTTCATGTAACGATCAAAATATCCTGCATTTTTTTTGTGATATTTGAACCATAAATTGATCCGCATGAAATACAGCTACCTTGTGTTGCTTTTTATCTTGTGTACCTCTCGCATCTTTGCACAAGGTACCGTTGAATTAACCGCAGAAGAACGCGCTTACCTCTTTCACATCGTTAAGAAAAGTCCAATCCTCGACAACAGTATTGGTCGATACTTCGAGTACAAAGGTCCCATGATCCGTTTCATGAACAAGGAGATCAATTACGATTCCATTGAGCAGATCATCATTAACACGCCGGAAAGTTTATTTATTCGCACCTCCGAGATCGGAAAGAGTCCAAAAGGAATAATAGCAGAGGCAGCAAATAAAATGGCACTTTGGGAATTGAATAAAGTATTATTAGCTGCACGTCAATCAGACAAAGATCTTGAGCGTTATCAAGAGCAATACAACCGTTTCGAGACACTCTTGCTGTCTAAATTACCACCAAACGCATTGAAATCTCAAAACGGAGAGGCGAAACCACACAAGAAGATGTTCAATCTTTTGAATCCAAGTTTGAGTTTTGAAGATAAGGCTTCGATGTTGGCCACAATGAACTTTCTTACAGATGAAGACCAATTGAGCACAATCAATGCCTTGAATGGAGCAATAGTGGAATATGTGCAACAACGTTGCTTAGAAATTTATTTGGCACTAGGCGGAGAGGCTGAAACGTTTAAAAATGCCTTGATCGCTGCAGGAGATGGTTCAGAAACATCCGGCTTGTTGAATGAACGCGAAAAAGATGAGAACGGTCGCTGGAATAAAGGATTACCCAAAGCAGTTGGTCTGTTTCCCTATGAAGCCAAACTTAAAGAGAAAGAAAAACGCAACAAGACGATTTTGGAGCCAGTTATGATGCCCAGCTTGGATTTCATGACAGTAGGTGAAAATAAAATGACTCAGTTGCATTTCGATGTGTGGGGATACAACAGTAAAAAGCAAACAACTGTTGTTATTGAACGTAACGGAATTACATATCACCTTTTTGGATCGGGAGAAACACGTTTCTTGTCTCCAGACTCCACCTTTTCTGATGGAAAAACTTTCCAATCAGTTATCAATGAATTAGAACACGACAAAATCGCAAAACTCTACGAAAAGATTTACGGCAAAAAGGGATTCGAATGGCAGATCAATGACGCAAAAGAGAAGAAAGACGATGTAGAAATGCGCATACAGAAAAACGAAAAAGGATACTCTGATATTACCCAAGGTACTTTAACGACTAGCAATAAGGCGCCACGATCGGTTAAGAAAGCGCGTAAAGCCGCTGCAAAGAACCCTGGTTCTGATTATAAGGCCCAACCCAAAACTTACTCAGACAAAAAGAAACGTGGTAAAAAACAAACAACCATCGTAGACTTGATGGGTGAATTCGAATATTATGAAAAACTGATTAAAGATCTGGAGAAAGAAAAGCAAGCTGCTATTGACCTAATGGCTGTTTACCAACGTCGCCTTGATTCGTACAAATTGGCGATGGGTACCAATTGGGCAAATTACACAGAGAAAGATGGATTATACACATTTCAAGATTCGTCTACTTTTGATCTTTACACACAAGAATTTACATTCCGTGCAGACACATTGAAGACTCCATTTGAGGTGCGTTTGATCGCTATTCCAAACGGCCCCTTATCGAACGAAGCAGATGAAGTGATGCTGCACGTTAATTTAGTCGATTCTAAACCTGGATTTGACGCCCGCTTACAACTAGAACTTTCAGATGCTTTCGCCTCTAATTCATGGACTGTATCAAACAAGTTACTAAACGATAAGGACAGCGTTGCTGTGCGTTTGTTCTTCGAAGCATTGTTGGATAAGAAGATAAAGATAGAAGCAATCGGCCGAGGTCAAGGTGTAGGCGAATGGAATGGTGTTCAAACAGTTCGTGCTAATAATCGCAGTGAATGGGATTCCTATAGGGTTGACCGTATGGATAGCACCATGATTCGATTAAGAAGTACCCGAGTTGCAATTGATTTGAACCGCGGTGTTTTGATTCAAGTTAATACATTTACTGATCCAGTACGTACGAATTTGAAACCAACAGATCTAGGCATAGCGAGTACGATGCAGAAGTTTGGATTGACTGGAAATGATTACTTAAGCGCGATGCGGACTGCTGCGGTTATTCAACAATTAAAAGGGGAATTAAATGTTTTAGCCGGTACATATCTAACGCGTGAACAAGCCAAAGTCGTTATCGACAAGATGAATAAAGCATTTGATGGAATGCGAGTGAGTTGCGGTGCAACATCGTTTAAATGGCAGGAGTTGCTAGCGAGGTAGGTTTGAGTTGGTTCAGATTGTTGGAAATTTACGTCGTTGATTTTCGAATGTTTCAACTTTTGAACTTCGCAAAGTTGCGAATTATAAAATTAGTTAATACGCGAATTCGAAAATTCGAAAATTATTTAAAATACGAATTATCGAATTCGTATTTTTCTCCAGCTATTCCCCTTCGATCAAATCCTCCTGTAAACCAACAAAATAGAGTTGTTCCGTTGCTCGAGTCGTAGCCGTATACAACCATCTCAGAAATGATTCATCCAACTGTTCTGGTTCTAAATACCCATGATCTACGAAAACAGCCGACCACTGACCTCCTTGAGCTTTGTGACACGTAACAGCATAGGCAAATTTAACTTGCAGTGCATTGAAATATGGGGACTTCATGATCTCACTGTAGCGCTTTTGCTTATTGCGCTCATGCATGTAGTCCTTTTCAATTTCAAAAAACAAAGTCCGCAAAAATCCGCGATCCAAACTGGGGGATTCTAAAGTCAAGGTTTCCATGAACGCTAATACTTCAAACCGATCCATTTGCGGGTAATCGATCAAAGAAACTTCCAATCTTGCATAGCGCGATCCATACATTTCTTCAATCTTTCGGATTCGGTGCACACGCAGCAATTCACCATTTGCAATGAATCCAGCATCACTTAAAGGATCAAGCCAATAATAGTTGTTTTTCACAACCATTAGAATGTCCCCACCACACAGTTCTTCTTCCATGTAAAGAATCCGATTTCGAATATGCTGATTATATAGATTTGCACGCTTGTTCGATCGGGTAACGATCATAACCTCATCTGTTCCAAAATTTTGATAGGCACTATCGATCTTCTCGATCAATTCGTCTCCTTGAACTTGCTTCACATCCTCAAAATGCTTCAAATCAATCTTCGGCAAATCACCCAATCGTTGCGCCTGACGAATTCGCGTAGCATTTTCAAGAATTCCCGAGTGAGCAGCCTGTCGTACTACTTGAGATAAACCAAAAACTGATACATGAATTCGCGAGAAATTGTGATCAAGATAGGTAGAACTTAATGCTGGACTCTCATTCGAGCCTACAGGAGGAAGCTGGCCTTCATCACCTAAAAAGATCAGCTTACATTTCTTTCCTGAATACACATATTCGAAAATATCTTCCAAGAGGTTACGCCCTACACTTCCATCATTTTGCATCGAGTAGTCCGCAATCATAGATGCCTCATCAATGATAAAAACAACGTTCGAAGATTTATTCGGAGCAAGCTGCATTTTTACAGAACCATTGGGATCAGTCGCTGTAAAGTAAATACGCTTATGGATAGTTGTTGCCAAGGTACCAGCTCGCTGAGCCAAAACTTTAGCAGCACGACCAGTTGGAGCCATCAAAACAGTTCGTCTTTTCAATGCCTGCATGGTTTTGATGTACGCACCAAGCATCGACGTCTTTCCGGTACCAGCATATCCTTTTAGAACAAAACATGCCGGATCTTCATCACCACACGTAAAGTGAGCCAATTCTTCCATCAGTTCCGCCTGTTCTTCATTTGGATCATGTCCAAAGAAATGCCGCATGCCGTCAACCAAACGCTGTTGTATGCTCTTTTCAGCCATCTTACAAAGGAGTACCGATCATTGTTTCAAAATTTTTGCAGAATAAATTGACGATTCTGTTATTATTGTCAAAACATAAATCCCTTCTGAAAATGCATTAATAGAAATATTATCACCACTATTAATTGTTCTTTCATAAACAATTTTACCTGAAAGATCAGAAATCAATAAACGACCGTTGTTATCAGGAATTCTTATTGTAAAACTGGAATGAACCGGGTTTGGATATACAAAGATGTGTTTTTCAAATTCTTCATCCGTTGCTGCATTCAAATCTCTGACATAAATAGCTTGTGTTGCAGCTAAATAGTTGCTATTTGAATCAGCATTACAGAACAAATTGTATTGCAGCATATAAACTCCAGCATTATTATTTATGGTGTATGAAATAGTATCAAACAAAGAAGAATTCAACTCGCTGATCTTCCAATTAACGAATACAAGATTGTTTAAACGCCAAAAAGTATCAATATAAATGGTATCGATCTGATTAAAATCAATTGCACAATTTTCAATGAGAACACCCAAAGAATCAACGGGAATTGAATCAGTAAAAGTGTTATTGTAATAATGTTTATCGTTACTTGGTACAACAAAGTAGGTATTTAATGAATCATCACACGCATCATATACTGACAACGGATGAATACCCGGACAAAGAGAATCAAAAACTACTTCACCACTTGTTTGTAGCAATTCATTCGATCCGTTTATACTTAAATAAAAATCTTCATTCCCCGAGATTTCTAATTGAACCGCACCCAAACATTGAATGGTATCACTTGGCACGGCAAAGAAATTGACAATATTCGGTATTTCGCCTGGAATGATTGTCAAATCTAAATGTACAATTGAATCACATCCATACCAAACCGATATGGTATCTTGGTAATTACCACTAGTTGTGTAAGTTTGCCCATTTAAAGGCCATGTATATGAGTGACATGCTGTAATTGAATAATTAGTTAAGTCGCACTCCAATAATCTACCAATCCTATTTCTTGAATCAGTCCCTATCATTAAAAAATCCCCGCCTATAAATACACGGCCGTCAGCAAATAAAGAAGCTGTATTTACAATACCTTGTGCGCTTGAGTTACTGAATGATAAGTCCAAAATTCCGGTTGAATCAAGCCGGGCATAACCCGGCGAAAAATAACCATTAATATGGCTAAAGGCTCCGCATACGACAATTTTCCCTTCGTTAGAAAGTAGTAGGTCTTTTACGTAATGATCAAACCCTTGTCCATTTATAAAAGATTGATCTAAAGATCCGTCAGAATTCAAACGAATTAAATTATTCAAATTCACGCCATTATAATAATTGAACAAACCTCCTACCAATATTTTCCCATCTGATTGAATTTCTAAACAAAACAAGCTTCCATCAAGTCCAGAACCGGCATTAAAAATTGGGTCATGAGAGCCATCCGGATTTAAACGTACTAAATTGTTGGCGCTTATGCCATTATAAGCGGAAAAGGAACCTCCTACTACTACTTTGTTATCCGGCTGAACTACGATATCCGAAACCACATCATTGAAACCAGAGTTCGAAACAAACGAGTTATCAATCGTTCCGTTTGAGTTGATGCGAACAATTCTGTTTGCGACATTACCATTATAACTCGTAAAATCTCCTCCAGCTAATATTTTTCCAGAAGGCAAAACCTTAATTGTATAAACACTTGGTTCATTTGTACCAAATACACCACTCCCTGGATTAAATGATAGATCTAATGTCCCGTTCGAATTCAAACGTGCAATCCCATTTCGATTTATTCCATTGAAACTGGTAAATACTCCACCAACTAGATACTTCCCATCAGGTTGATGAACAACAACATATACCTGATCATTAAATCCTGTACCTGTGATAAATGTCGTATCAGTGGTTCCGTCAAAATTCAATCGAGAAATATTATAGGCCGTCTTGCCATTAACTCGTCTGAATCGCCCTCCGATTACTGTTTTACCATCATCTGTGACACAAGATGCATTTACGAAAGTGAATCCTTGTCCACATACACCCATTCCAAGATTGAATGTCTTATCTAATGTCCCGTTTACATTTAGCCTACAATTTTTATTAAAAGGTATGGAATTGACTAGATCAAACGCGCCCCCAATCAAATACTTTCCATCTGGTTGAATTACACAAGTTCGAATTTCTCCATTAACTCCATTAAAGCCATTGAAACCACTATATAAAGAACCATTCGGATTGATAAGAACTAGCGAGTTAGCCGAAGTCCCGTTATAATTGGAAAATTGTCCTGCCACTCCAATTATTCCATCTGGTTGAATAACTATTCGATTAACAGTTGGAAAAGAAATACCACTAATACCACTTCCTATGTTAAATGATGGATCATTTGTTCCTGTAGGAGACAAACGGGTAATTTTATTTCTGCTAGTCCCATTGAAATTAGCAAAATCGCCACCCACTAATAAGCTTCCATTTGACTGAATCGCTATGGTTTTAACGATGCCATCTGGACCAAAACCAATATTAAACCCTGAATCGATTGTCCCATCATCATTTAACTGTATAACGCAATTTGTGGAATTTCCATTGTAAATAGAAAAGGCACCCCCAACAATTATTTTTCCAGCCGTATTGACACTTAAGGTATTGATATAGCCGTCAAAACCAGATCCCGAACTAAAATTTTGGTCGACAATACCATCTGGGTTTAATCGCACAATGTTAAAAGTAGGTATGCCATTGTATTCCATAAAATTGCCCCCAACAATAATTTTCCCATCTGTTTGTAAACAAATTGTATTCACTACTCTGGGACCATAATTATCCGGCCCAAATCCAAGTCCAGTTAAAAAACTTTGATCCAAAGAGCCATCTGGGTTTAGTCTGGCAATGTTATTTAACAAGTTTCCATTGTAAACATCAAAACTACCTCCAACAATAATTTTACCATCATTTTGAACAGCTATGTCATTAATTGAAATGCCACCAGAATTACTATTAAAACCACCAAATATCTCAAAACCAGTATCGATACTGCCATCTGGATGTACCCGCACCAAACCATTGCGACTGACTCCATTGTATGAAGTAAAACTTCCACCAAGTATTACTTTTCCATCTGGCTGTATGGCAATTGATTTGACTTCACCATCAAAGGCAGATCCATCGCCAAACAAATTCGTGTGTTGAGAAATAAAAGAAATATCATTTGAACCAGATTGTGAACGAACAACGTTCGAACAAAAAATGATAAGAATAATATAGAGCCTTGTCATAGTCAGGTTTTCAAAATGTCAAAACAAATAAATCAAAGTAAAATTATCAATTAAAATGATGTTCATTTCAAGGAGCTCCCGGAATCTTCGAACTAAATTTGAATCTAGATTATACTCAAAGTATGATTACCTTTGCTAAAAACATGCCTGTGCAGCTCATTCTTGAATTGACGGAAAATCGATTTTCAGCTTTTAGGCTGAATGGAGAACAATGCGAACAATTAGCAGAAATTATTTGCACGCAGCGTAACGCTGTGGCTTACAAAGAAAATTTGGTGGAGTTGATCACAAAGATCGGTGACTTAGACCGCTTCGATGAATTCACGTGTTCCTACAGTTCGCCTTATTTTTCGATGGTTCCAGCTTCGCTTTTTGCGGCAAGTAATCCGGAAGAATTGCTTCAATTCACTGTAGCAGACCAGCTTCCAAAAGGTGAAACAGATTATAATCGCTTACCTGAATGGAACATGGTGGTTCTTTATCACATGCCGCTTTGGGTTAAAACAGTACTTTTCCCGAAAGTTCCTAGAATCATGATCCAACACGAAATGTCACACATTTTGCGCTACATGAACAGTGGATCAACCTTTGGAGGAAAGACGGTGATTGTTATTCAAGAGGATCATTTTTCGTGTATGGTTCGAAACAACGGACAAATTGCACACGCAAGTGTACAAGAATTCCAAGAACCTCAAGACATTGCTTATCATGTATTGAATACCTTGCAAAAGGTAGAGCTTACAGGAACGCACGAAATCATCATTTCAGCAACAAGCGAAAAACAGGCTCAGAAAGGTCGAGAATTGGTCGAATTGTTCAAAAGAATTGCATTTTTCTCAGGGCATCGCTTTCATTACAAACATCAGTTTCACCTTCAATTCCAAGCATTGTGCGTATAGTTCGTGGATTATTCAAAGCGCGTCGATTTAGTCCGCCAAAAAGCTTTCCATCCCGCCCTACTACCGATTACGCGAAGGAGGGCTTATTCAATATGCTTGAAAATCGGCTAACACTTTTTGATCTGGATATATTGGATCTATGTGGTGGAACAGGTAACATATCATTGGAATTTCTCTCTCGAGAAGCTGGATATGTTACTACCGTTGATAAACATCCTGTTTGTATCAAGTATATGTACAAACTGAAAGACGAGTTGCAAATTGGTGACACTTGGATGATCAGTAAGAACGATGTACGCAATTACCTCGAGAAAACGGAGCAAACTTTCGATCTGATCTTTACCGATCCGCCCTATGATGTTGGATTCCATGCTCAGTTAGTAAAATTGGTTTGGGAACGTGATCTATTACGCGAAAATGGCTGGATGATCGTTGAACACGGCAGACAAACAGATGTTTCTATGCTTCCTGGTTTCATAGATACACGAAACTTCGGAAATGTGTATTTTAGTTTCTTTCAAAACAAACGCCCATGAAAACGAAGGTATGTTTTCCGGGATCATTCGATCCGTTCACAAAAGGACACGAAGACGTGGTTCGACGAGGATTAACTCTTTTTGACGAAGTGGTGATCGCCGTTGGAGTGAACACTTCCAAATCGCCTTATTTTGAATTGGAAAAAAGATTAGCACATATCCAAAGTCTGTTTGAAAAAGAACCTCGTGTATTGGTTCAGACATTTTCCGGTTTAACGGTAACCTTTTGCAAAGCAAACGGCTGCACTCATATTCTACGTGGATTGCGTGACGCCAAAGATTTCAATTACGAACAACCGATCGCTCTGTTGAATCGAGATATGCAACAAATCGAGACCATTTTCATTTTACCAGCACCAGAATTGATGGCGATCAATGCATCGATCATTCGGGAAATCCATAAAAGTGGCGGGGAAATTGATAGGTATGTAACAAACGTACATCAACTCGTTTAAGAAAGCATGAGATCAATACTCCTTTTTTTCATTGCCATTTTTACCATTAGTGCGGTAAATGCGAAAGAAATCACGCAGATCAAAGGATACGCTCCAGCATACGTGGGAAAAACCGTTGAGGTTTTTCAAACATTGGATTACTTGACCATGCGTCAGGAAAGAATTGCCACAGCAACTGTTTTGGAAGACAGTACCTTTACCTGCTCCTTTTATTTGGATGAAACCAAAAGATTGACTGTTCTTGCTTTGAACAATAAAGGAACCTTGATCTGTGAACCTGGAAAATCCTACGAGATCTTTGTTCCTGATAGAAACCCTTACGATCCATACAGACCTGCAGGTAACCTGATTGAGTTAACGCTATTCAATTTGGATTCTACAGACGTCAATTACAAAGTGCTTCAGTTCAACCAATGGACGGATCAATTCATCGCTACGTATTACACTAAAAACAACGCTGACAAACAATTCTTTGCTGAACGCTTAGACACCTTTAAGATTATTCTTCAAAACTATTATAAGGCTGATACCTTGAACGCATATTTCAATTATCACAGGCAGTTTACTTTGGCAAAGATCGATGATTTGCGTTTTTTAGGTAGTAGAAATCAATACGAGAAATATGATTTTTATATCAAGAACACGCCTGTTTACTATCAAAGTGATGCCTACATGGAGTACATCCAGCATTACTACGAAAAATTCATGCCCCGCGTAAATATGAATACGAATAATAAGGTCTATCTGGCCTTGCTCAAATCAAGTCCTACCCTGATCATGCGTGCACTTGGTACTGAATACACCATGCAGAACAACTTGAAATTACGCGAATTGATGATGATCAATATCATGGGAGAGTGTTTTTACGAGAAAGATTATCCTCAAACAAATATACTTACGGTTCTTGACTCACTTCAAAAGAAATGTCTGTTTCCGGATAACCGATTGGTTGCAGAAAACATGTATAAACGTTTAACAGAATTAACTCCCGGAGGAAAAGCACCAGACTTTGCTGTTTCAGTAAAAGGAGAATCGCATGAATTAAAAACTTTTGCCGGAAAACACTTATATCTCTTCTTTGTCACAGCAGGATCCGAAGAGGCTCGTAAACAACTGGAAATCCTAATACCACTTTTTCATAAATACCAAAATGAAGTGGAGTTTTTGATGATAGTTAAAGATGATGGCACAGCTTTGAACGAGGTAAATCAGTTCATCAATAAATATCCTTGGAAAGGAGCTCTGGTAAATCAGTCTCATGCGATCTTGAAAGATTATCAGGTGACAACCTTCCCATATTATGTACTTGTTGACCGCATCGGACATATTGTTGGTGCCCCTGCATTAGGCCCCTTGCCGAATGGACAATACGAAACGATTGATAAAACCTTCTTTGCGATCAAAAAAGCAATTGAAGAAGGAACAGGTGACGGGCGCTAATTTGAATTCTCCCCGAGTAACCCATTCTTTGTCAAATGAGATTATCTTTGTGATAAATTTGGCGAAATGCGTTACAATCTAAGTGAAATCACAGATATTATTCGAGACAGAAGAACCATCTATCCGGAACAGTATTCTTCCCGAAAAGTACACAAAGAGCAGATCGAATTATTATTGAATAATGCAATTTGGGCTCCATCACACGGTTTGACCCAGCCCTGGCGTTTTGTTGTGCTGCAGGAAAGTGCCTTACTCGATCTATCCGAAACACTTGGTCGTGCTTATTTAAACAACATTCCTAAAGAAAAGCAGAGCGATGCAAAGTTGGCTAAATTGATGACCCGGCCACGTATGGCCTCAGCAATCATCGCTTTGGTACATCACCGCGAAGCAAATACTTCTATTTCCGAACAAGATGATCTGGCAGCTGTAGCTTGCGCCGTTCAAAATATGCATTTAACAGCAACTGCCCAAGGTATTGGAGCTTTTTGGTCAACGCCGGGAGTAATGAATGCTCCGGAAGTACGTCACTTTCTGGAATTGACTGAAGAGCAACGCTGCATTGGATTCTTCTATTTAGGCTATCCTGCCATTGATTGGCCAAAAGGACAACGACGTCCTATTGAATACTTGACCAGTTGGAAACAATAAGTACCGGACAATTGCGTTCCAACCCAAGTAATACCAAAAACGTTTATTGAATTATGATCAGATGTTTGAAAATCCTTCTTGTAGTGTTCATCGTTCTGGCGGTGCAAACAGCGCTATGGGGGCAAACATCTAAACCAAAGCGAGAACGTTTTCCTTCCTACTTCGGAATTGTGGGATCACCGGTAATTCCAAATAACTTTATCGGTTCCAAACAGACAATCTTTTTTGATTCTACCCAAACGATGCAGGTTAATTTCCGGAATAAATGGAGTTACACCTTTGGTGCAATCGTAAGAATCGGTTTAACGAAAACTATATCCCTTGAAACCGGTATTTCTCAAGTAAGACGACACTATGATGTGAATGTGATCATTCCTGATTCGAGTATCAATCGAACGCAAAGATTAGCCTTTGTGAATTATGACGTTCCTGTGAATGCATTGTTTTATGTTCAAATGGACAAGCAATGGTATATGAATGCCGCTTTTGGTTTTTCCATCACACACTACCCTACTGATGTTCGTGATTCTATTTTACCTGAAGAAGGTAAGCGAATCTCAATCGAAGGTAGACGCATCCATCGAACTTACTTTGCAGCCAATGCTGGATTTGGTTTTGAATACCGCACAGAGAAGATCGGGACCTTTTATTTGGGATTGGGAGCGAAAGTTCCTTTTAAACCAATTTTCTTCGGAGTCGCTGTATTAAACCAATCAAATACCGGTAACAAATTGATTGCTTACAATCCAGTAACAGCCGGTTATTTCACCGTTGATTTCCGTTATTTCTTTCCAAAAACCAAACGGAAAGATGATTTACCCAAACCAATTATAGAATGAGCTTTTCGCGCATTGAAGAACTCGTTTCTAGCTTGAATCTTTTACCCCATCCGGAAGGAGGATTCTATGCTGAAACCTATCGTTCACATTTAAATGTCCCAGGTCTTGATCGTCAATTAATGACGAGTATCTATTTTTTACTTACAAGTTCGAATTGTTCGCGTTTTCACCGCATCCGTTCCGATGAAGCTTGGTATTTTCATGAAGGATCGGGATTAACTGTTCATGAATTGAAAAATGGCACCTACAAACAAACAAAACTTGGGCCAGTTGGAAATGCCGATCAAAAGCCATTTCATCTGGTTGAAGCCGGATCTATCTTTGGTTCATCTGTTGACTCCCCTGAAGGATATGCCCTTGTTTCTTGTGCTGTAGCACCGGGATTTGATTTTAGAGATTTCGAACTATTTACTTTTGAGCAACTTGCGTCACAATTTCCAGAACACCACGAAATAATCCGAAGACTAACTTGAGCGCTGAGATGAACAAATGGCGAATTTACGGTCTTGGTGGCATCACAATTCTGATGGCACCCTTAGGTTGGATTATTGCGGGTTTTCCGAAGATTACTGATTTTTTGGAATTGCGACACGTCGATCTTGGTGAATTGATCGGTGGTTTACTCTATGGAATGCTCTTCGGACTTTTCATGATCCTTATAACCAACACACAAGCTGCCGAAAAAAGCTTTCGTCAACAGATCCAGTTGGTTCGATCCATGAAATTAAATCTATCCGACATCCTGTTTCTTTCGCTCTGTGCAGGTTTCGGAGAAGAACTCTTATTTCGTGCGGGACTGCAACTTTGGATTCACCCGTTGATTGGATCTGTATTTTTTGTAGCCATTCATGGATATCTGAATCCGAAAGATTGGGATACAAGCAAATACGGATTACTTGTTTTGGTGTTCATAATCGGCGTGTCCTACGGATTCGAATGGTACGGCCTATGGTTCTCGATGGTTGCTCATGCTTCATATGACTTTGTGTTATTCTATTACTGGAGCAAACAAAGATTGATCACAGATCATTTCCTCGAATGATCAATCGATCGGTCTTTTGCGTTTGCCAACACAGAGGGAGAACCACCAACGGATCGATGTATAAATATTCCAAAAAGCGCATTCCACAATAACTGTTTGGAAGTCGAATAAAGGAACCAGCTCTATACAAATACAACTCTCGTAATCGAATGCATGAAGCTAGTTCATCGGGTACGCTTTCGAGTTGGTTAAAACTCAATTTCAAAAGTTGCAAGCGTGTACAATTACCAATCGTTTCTGGAATGGTGTTCAACTGATTTCTTTCGAGATTCAAATGAAACAGATTTTGAAGCATTCCGATAGAATCCGAAACATATACTAATCGATTGTTACTTAGAATTAATAATTCCAAATTCGACATTTTTTTTATCGCCTCAGGAATGCTATCTATCTGATTGAAAGACATACTCAAAACACGTAATTTTTTGAGGGAAAAAAGCTCTTTGGGAATCGAAATGAAATTATTCTTACCAAGATACAAAACCTCCAAATTCTGCAATTTCACAAAACTATCCGGCAAAGAACTTAAGTGATTATTAAACAACGAAAGTGATCTCAATGACACTTGATTACAGAATGAATCAGACAGTTCAGTTAATTGAAGATTGTCCATTACCAATTCTACTTCACGTCCGTGCTGCGGACTTAACATCCTACACCCAAAAAGGATAAACGGAAAAAGAAACAGAAAAATTCGAAATTGTTTCATTATCTTTAGCAATAATACGCAACTAATTCCAAAATTTGGAGTCTACTATGAAGAGAACGGCATGATTATGCCTTTAAACGTTTAAAACACATTTAAAATGAAATATGTAATTATTGCTGCGGCGTTATTGATGAGTGGTGCTTCAATGGCACAAGAAATTACAAAAACACGTAATTCAGACACTAAAGTAAGAAAGGTGGTGAGTCCTGAAGAAAGAGCTTCTCGCTTGACTCAGGAAATGGCAACAGAATTGGGGTTATCCGGTGAACAAACACAACAGATTTCCGAAATTAATTTGGGGATTGCCATGAAAAATGACGGAGTACGTAAAAACGCTAATTTCAGTGAAGATCAAAAAGCAGAGATCATTAAAAGCAATGATCAAGCTCGCATTTCTATGTATAAAGGAGTGTTAACGGCTGAACAATTTACCAAGTTTGAAGCTTGGGATAAGGTAAAAAAAGAGCAAGCAACCAACTCAACAGAATTATAAAAAAATCCCCGAATATTCGGGGATTTTTTATTTCAAACGATCTGCAAAGACCTTGCGAAATTTCTCCACTTTAGGTCTAACAATTGCCTGACAATAGGCGTTTCCCGGATTAAGCGCATAATAGTCCTGATGGTAATCTTCAGCTGGATAGTAATTATTGATCTCAACGATCTCTGTTACAATCGGATCATCCCAAACTTGCTCATCATTTAGTCGCTTTTTGTATGCTTCAGCTAATTGCTGTTGTTCCTCGTCATGATAAAAGACCACCGATCGATATTGCGTTCCAACATCATTACCTTGCCGATTTAATTGCGTAGGATCATGAACGAACCAAAATACCTCCAATAATTCTTCGAATGAGATCAGTTCCGGGTCAAAAGTGATTCTCGCAACCTCTGCATGACCGGTAGTCCCGTCACATACTGATTTGTATGTAGGATTTTCCACTTGACCTCCAGCGTATCCCGATACCACCGAAACAATTCCTCTCATATCCTTAAAACAGGCTTCTATGCACCAAAAACAACCTGCTCCTAATGTCGCTTCTTTCATTTTTATTTTTTCTTGAAAACAAATATAGACGAAACATGTTTCAAATATTGATGGCGTTTGGAATATGCGTAATTTTGCACCACTTTGTTCGGGTATAGTAAAAACTTCTGGTCCATTTGCTTTTCGATGTTCTTCTTCACGATGAGCTTTAATTTGGTTTTACCAGAGATGAACGCGGTGATCACCAAATTGGATGGTGCTGAACTTAAAGGCTGGATCATCGGTTTGTTCACTATTTCAGCAGGAGTTTCCAGACCTTTCTCTGGTAAATTAGCAGATTTCATTGGTCGTAAGAAGGTTCTTTTAGTCGGAGTTGTATTCTCGCTTCTCATTTGCTTACTCTACCCTTTCGCCTTTTCAGTATGGTTTCTGCTCACACTTCGTTTTTTTCACGGTTTCAGTACTGGCTTTTTTCCTACAGGTGCTACCGCTCTGGTAACTGATATTTTACCAGATGACAAACGTGGCTCAGGAATGGGGGTTTGGGGAACTTTTATTTCATTGGGAATTGGAACTGGTCAAGGACTTTCAACTGTTTTTGTAGATCAAGTTGGTCAGAATGGCCTCTTCTTGGTTGCTGCACTAACGGTCTTAATATCCTACGGACTTATGTTTGCCGTAAGGGAAACCCTGTTGAACCCGGTTCGTTTTCATTGGCGGTTATTGCGCGTAAAAAAAGACGAGATCATCGAACCCCATGTAGCTCCGGTAGCAATCGTCATGTTCTTGTCTGCGATGTGTTCTGGAATCATTTTTGTCATGTCACCCGATCTTTCCGAACACCTCGATATTCCAAACAAGGGAGCCTTTTTCATAACGTATGTCTTGGCAACCATCACAGTACGCCTGTTTACAGGTAAACTATCCGATAAATTTGGACGAAGAAGACTGCTGTTGGTAGGAATGCTATTACTGACGTTATCTATGGTCATGATTGGTTTAGCCGATAATCCAGCATACTTCATGGGAGCATCAGTCGTCTTTGGAATTGCAACTGGAGCATCGTCACCAACTATATTTGCATGGACAGCAGACCTTTCTCCGGATCATCGACGCGGAGTCGGCGCCGGTACGATGTTCATTGCCCTGGAATTTGGAATATTTTTTGGCGCTGTGATTACGAATCTACTCTATGAAAACAACATCGAAAATCAATTCAGAGTGTTTTTATTCGGAGCCGTAATGTCAGGAATTACCGTACTGTATTTGATCTGGCACATTTGTAGCAGACCCGAGAAAAGAATTACTGTCCTGTAATTCCACCGTAATCCAGTCGTTTCGCTTTGATAAAACGTGGAATATAGTATTTACTGGAGTTAAATGTGTCAATGACTACTCCACGCGATGTTGATGAATGGATGAATTTAATGACACCGTCCTTTACTTCTATCACCATCGCTACGTGCCCTACAGAACTTGAATTGACATTACGTCCCTTAAAAAACATTAAGTCGCCCGGACGAACCTCAGAAAGCTTCACTGTTTTACCAAACTCCGCCATCCCCGGAGATGAGCGAGATAATGTCAAACCAAAATTACCCATTACATAGTAGATAAATCCGGAGCAGTCAAAACCTGAAGGGGATGATCCAGCGTAATGGTATGGTGTTCCTAAAAACTTTTTGGCAAATTGAATGATTTCTTCAACTGTCTCGTTGATGGTATCAGTATTAGCGAATGTAGAAGCTTTTCCAATTGAATCTGCAGCAGGAGCTTGTTGTGCAGGAGGTTGCGTTTGAGACCATCCAGCCGTAGAACAAAGACCAACTAGGAGAATAAAAAAGTATCTTTTTAGCATCGCTTTTGATTTCACGGGTGCAAAATTATCATTATTTTCACGGAATCAAAATCGTTCATTTTGAGCAAACTAGACGGAATAAAACTTACAAAACTGTACTACTCTATCGGGGAAGTAGCATCAATATTTGATGTAAACACTTCATTAATAAGGTTTTGGGAGAAAGAATTCGCGATTATTCAGCCCAAAAAGAACAAAAAAGGTAACCGTTTATTCACTGTAAAGGACATCGAAAATTTTAACAAGATTTATCAACTCGTTAAATTAGAAGGATATACGCTCGACGGTGCTAAAAAAGCATTGAAACAAAAGGACGGGAATACAGAATCAAATGGAGCTAATCTGCCAAAGGAAGAATTGATCGAACGACTTGAACAGATCAAATCACAATTGATCCAATTGAAGAAAAATTAGTGTCTTTTACTCAGCCTGATAGCAGTCTTCTAAGAACATTAGGGCTTCTAAAACATCCATTTCTTGATATTCCTGATCCCAGACTGCAGAACCTATTCCTTGAAGTAGAACACCCAGAATACGATTTCCGCTGTTTTTTTTATCATTATACATCAATTCAAGAATGCGTTTTCGTGCGATCTCATCGATATTTACTGCTGCGAAATTCGTTACAACAGCAGAAATAATACGCGACAGTTCTTCCGAAGTCAACCCACCAGCTTTGAAAGATAAATAAGACTCAGTAAGAATTCCCAACGCGACCGCATGTCCGTGAGCAATCGGAGCTTCATTTTCCAAAAAATACCCTTCGATCCCATGACCAATCGTGTGTCCGAAATTCAATAATTTTCTGGGTCCTTTTTCTGTAGGGTCCTTTTCAACGATTTCGCTCTTAATACGAACCGAATGAGCGATCAGTTCTATCAAATTATCTTGTTCCAACAACAATTCTGGTCGAATTTCCTGCAGGACTATCCAATGATCAGCATCAGCGATCAACGCATGTTTCATCATTTCAGCGAAGCCATTTACAATTTCTTCACTTGGAAGGGAATGCAAGAATCGCGGATCAATGAAAATCGCTTTCGGATCAGCAAATGTTCCCAATTGATTTTTGTAAGGCCCCATATCGATACCGGTCTTACCACCAATTGATGCATCAACCATTCCTAACAATGATGTAGGAATATGGACAAAATCTACCCCGCGCTTGAAAACAGATGCCATAAATCCACCCATATCAGTTACCATTCCACCACCAAGATTGATGATGAGGTCCTTGCGAGAAATCCCATATTCCGACAGGGCCTGCCATACTTGAAAGCACACTTCCATGACTTTATTTTCCTCTCCAGCTGGAAGCAACATTACTTCAGCTTCTTCTAAAGAAGCGAAAGCAGTGATCACATATTCTAGGCAACAATCATGTGTGTTTTCATCAACAATGATGACCTTTCTGGAGTTTTCATAGGTCGTTGTTATCAGCTCTTGAAAAGCAGTGTTTTCAAGATTACCCACCGAGATTGAGGAATTGTTCAATTGGAATTCAAGCACGACAAAATATTTAGCGATTTAAAATCAGAAAGTGTGACCAAAAATAGCGGAATCCATTTAATTTTGTCCTATGATTTCATTCAATAATACCGAAATTGCTTTCAAGCACAAAAGCGACCGGGATCTCAATCGTGCGCACTTCCTTTTCAGTGTAATAGGCAGTCCTGCAATGGTTAAAGTTGGAAAAGGTGTCACAAACTTTAGTTTACGCGTGGGACTTCCCATTAAAGGTTTGATAAAATCTACAATCTTTAAACAGTTTTGTGGTGGAGAAACAATTGAAGAATGTACCTCGGCAATTGATCAGTTGTGGAAGAGCCGAGTGAGCACAATTCTCGATTACTCGGTTGAGGGCAAAACGTCTGATGAAGATTTTGAAGCTACAACCAATGAGATCATTGCTACCATCGCTAAGGGTAAAAACAATCCTGCAATTCCATTCGCTGTATTCAAAGTAACTGGTATTTCGCGTTTTGGCTTGTTGGAATTAGTAAACGTAGGTACAGAAAAGTTAGATGCAGCGATGCAGCGTGACTACGACGCTGTTGTGGAACGCATACATCGTATTTGCAAGGCTGGATATGAAGCAAATGTCCCGGTATTCATCGATGCAGAAGAAACATGGATCCAAGACACCATTGATCGGATCACTCACGACATGATGCTGGAGTTCAATAAAGAACGAGCAATTGTTTACAACACGGTCCAAATTTACCGTCATGACAGACTTCAATTCTTGAAAAACAGTATTGCATGGGCCAAGGAGAACAATGTAAAATACGGTGTTAAATTGGTTCGTGGGGCTTACATGGAAAAGGAAAGAGCTCGTGCAGCTGAAAAAGGATATCCTTCGCCTATACAGCCAGACAAAGAACAATGTGACCATGATTACAACGCAGCTTTGGAATTTTTAACGGATGAATTGGATCACATGGCTTTAGTTGCAGGTTCACATAATGAATATTCAAGCGCTTACCTTGCCGAATTGATGACACAAAAAGGGATCTCGAAAGCTGATAATCGTATATTCTTTGCTCAGTTACTTGGAATGTCTGATCACATATCTTACAACTTAGCTCACTTGGGATACAATGTTGCTAAATATGTACCTTACGGACCGGTGAAAGAAGTAATGCCGTATCTATTGAGACGAGCAGATGAGAACACGTCAGTAAAAGGTCAAACGGGTAGAGAACTTAGTTTGATAAAACAAGAGCGAGAACGCCGCAAAAAACAATAAAAAAATCCCGGTTTTGAAACCGGGATTTTTTGTTTATCGAATGATTGTGATGTGACCTCCGAAAGTGTACTTCTTATCGTTAGTTAGATCTTTTGTTTCTAGTGTCCAGGTGTAAGTTCCGTCTTGTACGATCTTTCCTAAATAGGTCCCATCCCAAGATGCTGCCGGATCATGACTTTCCCAAACAATCTCTCCCCAACGGTTGAAAATGAACAGATCGAATTGACTGATATCGATTCCATCAATATACAAGAACCACTGTTGATTGAATTCATCTCCGTCAGGAGTAAAAGTATTCGGAGCAAAGATGATCACTTCAGAAATCACCTGAACGATGCGTTCAACAGTATCTACACACCCGTATTCGTTTTCTACAATCAATGTTACAGTATAATTACCTGGAACTCCTTCAGGGAAACGGACACGAACATTCTCTGTTGAAGCTGAAGATGGTTCAGCTACAGGCATGTTCCATTGGTAAGTAACAACATCTGGAGAACTGCTATTCAATAGCATCACCTCCGGATTAAACATTCCAACAGGATTTGGATTAATATCGAAATATGCCGTTGGAATATCGTAAACGGAAATCATGTTGGTATAAACCGTATCATAGATACATCCCACATCTGAAGTCATACTAACACTAACGGTGTAAACACCCGGATTTTCGTATTCATGAGTAACCGGCTGTGTTCCATTCAAGGTAACATTTGAACCGTCGCCAAAGTCAATTGTTGTTGAAACAATGTTTCCACCAACCGCATTATTCGTAAATGTGGTTACAACTGGCATACAACCATCTACTACATCCGGTGTTAAAACTGGAGGAATATAAGCTGGTGTTGTCACGATCATACAAGCTGTATCCGGGATTGAACCACATGCCTCGGTTAATACAACGCAATAATTTGTCGTTTGCAAAGGAGTAACATTGAACGGCACCCCTACTCCAATTGGAGCATTGTTTGCAATCCAAGTGAATGTATATGCTGTGGATCCGCCCGTACCGGTTGCTGTCAAAGAAGTTGTTTCCCCAGGACATATGGTTATATCCGGTGAAATGGAGGTAATTTGGAGAGCTGGTGGCTCCGTAATGTTAAAATTAGCAGTTGCCGAACAACCATTCCCCCCATCAACAACGATTGTATGAGCTCCAGGCGTTAAATTACCTACATTAAAAGGAGAGCCAGTAATTGCAACAGGTGTTCCACCATCTAAGGTATACGTAGTTGCGTTTGTAACTGACACTTGTATAGATCCGTTGTTTGCACCATGACAGGAAACATTGGTAGGTACAACGTTTACAGTAGTATTGATCTCGGTTACAGTAATAACGGCACTTGACACACATCCATTTGAATCTACTTCGTAGGTGTAAGCCCCCGGATTCATTGTGGTCGGATTATAAGGCATCGTTACAGGAGCTCCAGCCGGATTGGTCCAAGTTCCATTCGGACTAGCATTTGGTCCTAATAACGGAAATAGATCTTGAGGCGCACCTTGCACACAGATCGATACAGTGTTGTCATTTCCAGGATCTGCAGACGCTGACATGGTCACATTCACCTGATCAGTAGTTGCACACAATGGATGACCAGTAGGATAAACAGATAAAGTCATTGTCTGAGGACCGGTGAATGTTCCGATTGGATCCGGAATGTTCGGATCATTTAATGGCAATGCAGGCGACCAAACAAATTCATAACCTCCAAAGCAGTCTGCAGTGAAAGTTGTTGGAGTGGTCGAAGGCGCAACAAAGTTGCCTCCATCCGCAAGAATAACTGTACCGTTTGGATCCAGAATTTCATATGAACATTCCTCAAGCCAAGCGCCAGCTCCATCAAATTGAACCGTAACAGTTGTACCATGTGCTATAGCAACAGTTGTTGAAAATGTGGTCCCTGTTCCGATCGTGTATGTAGTGGTAACACCATTGATGGTAACCAATAGATTATTTCCATTCCAGCCGTCACCGAAAGCATCTTCCAAGTTGAAGGTGTAGTCACAAGGTGATCCTCCTCCTCCACCGTTAATAGTTCCATTGAATTGAACCGGTTGTCCATCGCAAACTACCACATCTGGGCCTGCATTCGGTGTTGGATTGGCATTTACAGTCAATGTAACAGTAGAATCGTGTTGACAACCAAAATTATCAATGACATTGTAAGTGTAACTATAAGTACCCGCAGCTGTCGGATTGATCGTAAGTACATCTCCGTTTCCGGATACGGTTGCAAAAGTAGCCGGCATGGTCCAGTAAGATGAATCGGAAGCTAAACCAATCTGTGGTTGATAAACCGTAACCGGAGGATACAAAGCAGGATTCAAATTAATATCAAATGTGAACAAAGTACCATCATCTGCAGCCCAGTTATCGATAACGGTTAAGGTCCAGATACCATTTAAAGGGCAACCGAGCAAGTTCGAAAATGGTTGAACAGGTTCATAATCACCCGCAGGTAAGGTTCCTGCAAAGCCATTATTATTCACCCAATCAACCCAGGTATCTGTCGCGAGTGGCGTGAAACAATATGTGAAAGGGGTACCCTGGGTTGATGGATCACTACAATCCACATTATCCAATTGATTTGGAACTCCTAGCTGTGTTCCTCCACCACCTTGCTGATGCAAAATCTGAGTTTGACCATTTGGACACTCTACCAAAATCACCAAATCTCCCATAAAAGAATGCTCCAAATCGACGCAAAAACTTTGAACATCAGCTACATTTTGAAGTGTTGATCCAGCTGCAAATCCAGTTTGCATGATTTGAATATCTTGAGAAACTCCTAACAAGGTATCCGGTAAACATCCATCATCGATAGTCTGTGAACCAGTAAACCCATTCCATAGAACTTCATAAGAATTAGGATCTGCTGTAAAAGCAACTGACTCTCCTAGACAGAGAGTTGTATCAGACGGAAAACCAATGAAGGTTGGTATGGTGGCAACAAAAACTTGGAGATCGACCAAATTCGTATTCCCACAACCATTATCATCAGTTACAAATAATTGAACTAAATATTGACCTGGGGTATCAAATGAGTGAGTAACTTGTTGACCATTTGCTGATCCTCCGTCCATGAAGTCCCATTCGAAATCAACCAAGTTGAATCCTGGGGCTGCAAATGAACCTTGGTTCTGAAATGTCACAGGCTCGCCAACGCAGACTTTAATACTGTCAGGTGTTTCACCGTTCAGAATAACGCCCCCGGCAGTTGGTGTAGCACATGGCGTTTCACAGGTGGCTTGTGCAGTAAACATTCCTGTTCCGACAGTATTCGAACGGAAGCGAAGCGTGATACATCCAGTTGCGTTTAAAGCAGTTGCATTGATCACAACACCCTGTAATTGAGACCCGCTGTATGTTCCCAATGTAGGAGCTGCAGTTGAATTACCGTCGTAAACATCCATATAATCCAAATTCGTAATATTTGGAGCCGGATTATCGTCCGTAGTATTCAACTGGAATAAATTGAAAACGATACTAACAATTTCTCCGGGTGTGTCCGGACAAATGGTAATTACAATATTCTCATTATTACCGTAACCAGGGCCACCTTGCCCACCCGAATCAATGATGAATCCGTTACAAGTATTAAATGTTTGATTGTTGCTTGCAGGTGACATTGGGATGTTTAACTGAGCTCCCGCACTTAAGGTCACCAAACAAATAAAAAAGAACAAGAATTTCTTCATCACTTATTTTGAATTTAACGGACTAGCCGTAAATGCTTTGGTAATTTCTGCTATTTTGTTTAGAATGAGTATGTACTCCGAGTCCACGTAAAAATATTGACGAGATTCTTTAATTGGTCGGATTCCTAACTCCATATAATTAAACTCCTGAGTTCCAATTTTTGAACGCACTTTTGAAAAATCAACGCTTTTAGATACCTGAGACAACTCCGATTCATTCAAGGAAGATCTTGGAACAAGCACATATGCACTGTCTAATTCGAACAACATATAGTTGTAACTATTCATGTTGTACTTGAAAGCATCTTCTGCTTGTTTGCCCTTGTTTTTAACCAAACGCGCATCAATTATTTGTTCTTGAGCATAGGTGGAAAACGCAAAGACAATTAGAAAAAAAGAAAGCACAATTCGCATATAGAAGTAATTAATTTTCCTAATAGACTTCAGAAAATTACAAAGGTTGTGTTCAAAACAAAAAAAAGCATTGAAAAAATTCAATGCTTTCTTGTAATCCAATGATTACTTTAAAATCGAAACATGTCCAGTAACTATCTTTCTTGCATCACTACCGGATAATTTAAACGTTATCTTGTAATTGTACATTCCTTCCTTGACATGTTGTCCGAGGTAGGTTCCATCCCAACCAACTTTAGCATCGTTGGTTTCAAAGATCACTTCGCCCCATCTATTAAAAACTAACATGTTGAAATCATATGGATCAAAACCTGAAGTAAATATAGGCTGAAACACATTGTTGTATTCATCACCATCCGGAGTAAAGGCGTTCGGAATATAGTAGATGAGTTCTTCATTGATAACAACCAATTGCGTAGTTGTATCCGTACAACCATGTTCTGAAACAGCAATTAACTCTACTTCGTGATTTTGAACCGGAACAACCGGGAATGTATGTTCAGGATTCGTTTCGTTCGAATAAGTTCCATCTTGGAAATCCCAGATATACGAAACGGCTCCCGTACTTGTATTGCTCATGGTAGAAACTGGACTTAATTCACTAATTACCCCAGGTACTGGTGTAAATACAGCTACAGGATTAGGGAAGACGCAGATAAAGTTTGAGATCGTACTTTCCCATACACATCCTAAAGCAGTAGTAAGTGTCAGTGTAACATCATAACAATCTGCTTCCGTATAGGTATGCGCAATATTGCTTGGCAAGGTATCGGTTGTTTGGTCATCAATATCCCAGAAACAAGATGCATATGGAGTCCCGGTTGAAGTATTCGTAAAAATCACCTCAACAGGCGAACAACCTTCTCTTAGTGATGCATCAAAGCTTGGATTAGCAGGTGCCTCAAGCAAAACCGTTACGTCGTCAACATCCTGACAGCCAGCATTGGTAGTTCCTGTAACTGTATACGTAGCTGTGGCTCCAGGCACAAACGGAACACCGTTATAAACACCGTTATTCCAAACATATTGATCTGCACCGGATGCAGTTAAAACAGTAGAACTTCCAATACAAATGTTCTGATCTGGTCCGGCATTTACGATCGGCATCGCATTTACAACCAATAATGCAGTATCTGTCGCCTGACAGTTATTTGCGCCTGTACCAGTTACTACCAAAGTATAGTTACCAACAGCTGGAATAAAAGATTGTCCATCAGTAACGTTGTTATTCCAGGCATAGCTATTGGCTCCACTACCAGTAAAGGTAACAGCCGTACCCACACACACTTCTTGATCAGGCCCTGCATCTACAGGTGGAGTTGGAAAGAACAATATTTCAACCGAGTCCGTACTAACGCAACCAGTTGCGGAAGTTCCAGTCACATGATACATCTGTGATGCTGTAGGAACAAATGAAACTCCATCTTGCACTCCATTATCCCATACATAGTTCACAGCCCCAGTACCACTTAACGTAACAGAGGTATTCGGACAAACTTGAAGATCTGGTCCGGCATCTACAGGCGGATCACCGTGAACTGTTACCGGATTGATCGTAAAACTGGAACAACCCAATTCATTCGTAGCGTACAAAATAACATTATAAGTGCCAACGGCCGCATAGGTATAACTTGTATTGGTATCATTTACCATTGGTAATCCATTGTTCAGGTTCCAAGTAAACGTCAAATCCAAAGTATCTTGTGTTGTATTCACAAAATTGTTTTGTGTGCCCAAGCAAACATCTTGAAAATTGAACGTTGGAACCGGCTTTGGATAAACGTTGATCACTTTTGTAACTGAATCCGTACATCCATCATCTGTGAAAACCTGTAATTGCACGCTATAGGTTCCAGGGTTTGCGTAAGTATGATTCGGTGTCTCTAAATTGGACACTCCCCCATCCCCAAAATCCCAGTTCCAACCAGTGATCGGACTATTTGGGGTACTGATCCAACTAGTATCAGCAAAGCTCATAGGCGAATCCTCACAAACAGCACTCCAGGTAAACCCTGGTTCAATGATCGTCGGTTGTACCTGTGTACTTACTGTCACAGTACAGTTACCTTGGTTCGAGAAAGTTGTCAATGTACATGAATAAGTTGCGTTCACCGCCGGGTTTGCAACAGTTATAGATTGTGTATTCGCTCCATTGGACCAGTTATATGTCTGAAATCCTGGAGGAGCTGTCAAAATTACATTATTGGAACCTTCACAATAAGCAACATCAATGATCAATGGCATACATTCAGCAGCCACATAAGCGTATCCAAAGTGACCTGATAAACTACAATCTTTTGTAGTGAATTCAACTTGAATTGTTTGACCAATAAAAGGCTGCAAATTTACACCAACAGTAGTCCAAGGCAACCAAGTTACCCCTCCACAAGTTTGAAAATTTTGTCCTGGCTGACCTCCATAAACTGTGTAAACACCGCAGTTACCACCAATCTGCTGCCCACCCATATTTAAAATCCTTGCTTGGAATTCAGGCTGTTCGCTAGGCAAATGACCAGATGGACTTTCCAGCACCACCGCATACTTATAAATAAATAAGGCATTGGAATTATCTACAGTCATTTGATAACGCAATCGCTCTCCCTGACCACCTGTTCCACTATTCCCCAATCGGGCAGAAACAGTCCCTCCTGGTGGTAAAACATTCAAGCCTCCACAAGAAAACGGATCAATTGAGGGTGCATTCATGATGGTATGACGACCATTAACAATACCTGGCGTCTGTCCAGGATTGGTATATGTCCCTGTGAATCCCTGCCAATTACTAAAATTGTTTGCACTAAAATTTGCGTTTGGACAACCCTGTCCGAAAGCAATTAAGTGAAAACATGTTATAATCAGGACAGAAAATAACTTTTCTAAATTGTAGCAGGTCATAGAATGGGTTTTGGTTCTACAAAAATACGTGAACTTAATCATTAGGTTGCCTACAAAATAGGTAGAATAATCAACAAAAAAAGAGGGAAATGTTAATTCCCCTCTTATCACTGTTCAAAAGCTAGTTTTTAATGAACTTATCTTAACACATTAACGTGGCCAACAGCAACTTGTCGTGCATCACTTTTTGTTGTCTGGAACTCAATTTTCCAGGTGTAGATTCCTTCCTTAACGAATTTACCTAAATAGGTACCATCCCAACCAATTTCGGCATTATTTGATTCAAAGACAATTTCTCCCCATCTATCAAAGATCAAAAGATTGAAATCATACGGATCAAAACCACTTGTGAATACCGGTTGAAATGTCTGATTGAACTCATCTCCGTCTGGCGTGAACGCATTCGGTACGTAAAAGATCAATTCTTCTTGTATTAATACTGTGGCATAAGCAGTGTCGGTACAACCTTCAGGAGAGTATGCTATCAATTCTATTTCATAAGAACCTGGATTTTCATTCGGGAAAGAATGAATCGGTGAAGTTGCAGAACTAGTTCCTCCATCGCCGAAGTTCCATAGATAACTATTTGCACCAACAGAATTATTCACCATTTGAGAGGTAGCATCCAAGGTTGTTAAGATTGATGGATTTGGTGTGAAATCAGCTACTGGATTAGGCACCACGCACACCATGTTTTGATTCGTAGTAGATGCAACACATCCGATGTTTGTTTCTGTTGTCAAAGTCACATCATAACACCCAACATTTACAAATGTATGTACTACTTGACCACATCCCGTCGTTGAACTACCGTCGCCAAACAACCAAGTACAATCCGTACCACCAGAATTGTTCGTAAAGGTTACCGTTAACGGAGAGCATCCCGATGTTACGTTGGCAGTAAATACAGGAGGAGTTGTAGGCTCTACCGTCACAAGCAATTGATCAGTTGCTTGACAACCTGCAGCTGTTATTCCTGTAACCGTATAAGTGCTTGTCGCAGCCGGCACGAATGCAACTCCATTTACTACACCATTATCCCATAGAAGTGTTGGAGCTCCATTAGCAGTTAATGTAACAGGATCACCCGCACAGACTGTTTGATCAACTCCTCCGACCACGGCAGGTAAAGCATTGATCGTCAAAGAGTAAGTGTCAACCGGAGGGCAAGCAGCTCCAGTACCGGTATAAGTAACTGTATAGGTTCCAGGAGTTGAAGCACTCAGATCGATCACTCCGGAAGCAGCGTTAATTACTAACCCCGCAGTTGAGGTGAATGTACCCCCTGAGTTACCAACCACACTTGGCGTTGGGTCTTGCTCATCCTGACAATACGCTGATTGAGGATAAGTCATCGTTACCGTTCCACTTCCTAACACAGTCCCTGTTGCTGTTATCGTACAACCATTTGGATCGGCAATATCAAATGAATAAGTATCCCCAGCTACCAAACCTGATACAACGATGGTACCATTGTGTCCGCAAGTTGTATTTGCAAATGACGCAGATGCTGGAGTAAGAGTACCAGGAACAACCGTGAACACAGCTACTGGATCAATTTCTGGCAATCCACCCTGCATAGTCACAGTAGCTTCCCCTGTTGCGCAGTCAGAAACTTCCGTCCATGTTACTTCTGGCAAATATTGAACAGCATAAGTTGGACCTAAATCATAACATGGTATCGAGGTATTCACATAACTGTAGTAGCCATCGGCCATACTGTAAAAAGTGATAGGCACAAAGTAAACAGTATTATCTGTAAATACACCTGGATAGGCATTGATCCAAGATAAATCATTTGGGTCAGTCAAAACTCCAAAGGTGTAAACACCTAGCAGACAAGGATCATTTTGAATATCTTCAGTCGCAGATGGAACCAAACCTACTGTAGGAGGACAAGAGAACACCAACCAACCAATTCCAGGATCATAACCAAAAGGTGGTGGAGGATTCAACGCTTCCCCAGGTTGAGTATAGTCACCATTTGGAGTAATATCCAAAACATCATTGTAACACAATACGTAATTCACTGTACTTTGCCCGGTAATATTTGGGGTATAGGTTCCAGCATCTGCCGCACAACTACAGTCTGACACTGCTGTATAATTTATAGTCTGAGAACACGCAGGATCAGCACTGAAGTATACGCTTATTGTTGACGGAGCTCCATCCGCCGGAATATTTGAAATAGAGAAATTGTAAGTCTGACCATCCACAAATGGTGGATTAAACGTTTGTGTATAAGTATTTGTCCCATTATCTACCTCCACGATAACTGTTCCAGAACCAGGATTATCCGTGTAGGTAAAATCACCGTCAATAGAGAAGGTATTGTTTGGATCACATGCATTAATATTAACATTAAAGGTGTTAATAATACATGACCCAACTGGTGGTGGCACGATACTACAATTAGTTGATGCAGTTGAAGATGCCACGTTCGTATTCGCAAAAATATCTGTAGCAACATTTGCGAAATTCGTAATCAAGAACATATAAAACTGTCCCGCAACAGCACCGTTAATCGTACACGTTTCTGTTGGATTTGCACTGTAACTACAGTCCACAATGTTACCACATGGATAGGTCCCAAACAAGGTACAGGCGTCAAAAAATCCTCCACCTGTCAACTGATTACAAGCATTCGTCAGACTATTAAACGGACCCCAGCAAATAAAATCAATATCATCCAATCCATTTGTACTTCCAAGGTCAATTACTAAATTACCTGACTGAGCAATTTGAATGTAGTACCATGCCGGATTTGGCTGGGTGCCCAAACAACCATAATCTGGTCCTACTTCAGGGTTTGTATTCACTGAAGCCGGAAACACATAGTTATTATCAGTACAGAATGGCTGTGCATTTGCACAATCCGGACCTTGTGCTAGAGACTGAAAACCGAATAAAAAAAGCGCTAGAATGGAGATGAGAAGTTTCATAGTAGTAGTTTCAATTATTTCGAATTGTTCTTTCTGCGTAATAACTCATCGCGATCCGCAACCCAAGCCGCACGATTGACTGCCATTCGATCATACCAACCAGAAGCCAATGCCTGCTCATGTTGTGTTTGATCACTCTTGATATATTCCACTTTTTGGTCAATCGCTTGAATGACGTATTCACAATGTTCTATTGTCATTCCTGCCAAGGAATCTTGAGATGCAGCAGGATCTGCTGACGGAGAATTATTAATCAAGGCAGGTTGTAGCTTTGTCATTTTAACCTCACGAACAGTTTGTTCTTGACCCAACACAAAGGATGATATAAGCACAGAAAGTGCAACGATACAGTTCTTCATAAGCGTAGCTTTGTCAACATAACGTAACCATACAAATATGGTTGCCTTATTTGTTCAAAAATACACAAAAATGACAAAAGGTTTAACAATCAGATAAATGGCTAAACCCAATCCTGATAACCGCGAAGAATCGCAAGTGTCTGACCTTCTCTAGAATCCGGAAAGATCTGTTTGTTATATTCCCAATTTGCAAGAGGAGGCATACTCATTAAAATACTTTCGGTGCGTCCACCTGACAATAGTCCAAACTTGGTTCCGCGATCATTTACCAAATTGAACTCAACATATCGTCCACGACGAAGTCCTTGCCAGCATTTTTCAGCTTCGCTCTCTGCACTGTTTCTTCCAAAAGCAGCTTGCTCCTCGTAAATGAAAGGGAATGATTCTCCCAAATCAACAGCGAAAGCCAAAAGATCTTCTTTGGTATGAGCCGTATCAGCTGAAATATGGTCGTAGAACACTCCTCCTATTCCACGAGTTTCTTGTCGATGAGGAATGTAGAAATATTCGTCAGCCCACTTTTTAAAACGCGGATAATAAGCTGTATCGTATTTGTCGCAGATTGCTTTTAAGCGCTCGTGAAAAATTCGTGCGTTAGCCGGTATTACATAATGAGGAGTTAGGTCAATCCCGCCACCGAACCAATGAGTTCCATTATCCAATTCGAAATAACGAACATTCATATGGATGATGGGCACATGCACATTTCGTGGATGAAGAACAATAGAAACACCCGTGGCGTAAAATTCATTCCCATCCAAACCTAATTGTTTCTTCATGACATCCGAAACAGGACCGTGTACTGCCGAAAACGCAACACCGCCTTTTTCTATAAGATCTCCGTTTTGAATGGTTCGGGTAAATCCGCCACCACCTTCCTGTCGATCCCAAGCATCCTCATTAAAATGAGCCAAGCCATCGACCCTTTCAAGTTCCTTACAAATGAACAATTGCAATGCGCGCATGCGCTCTCCGATCTGTTCTTTATTCATGATAAACACCTGCCCTCACCAATTCGTAATCCACATGCTTCACGATGAAACACTGCTTGTTCTCAAATCCGCTTCCTTGTGCAACCTTTTCCAAGTTGAAAGCATTGATCACCTGCTCTTTAACCGTTTCTTCCAACAATAAGGTTTTCATGAAATAGTACATTACGTCAAACCCCTGTGCACCAAATTTATTCATATCCGCCTTGTAAGCTGAACGGTACAAATACAATAACTGCTTCGTTGCCGGAAGTGTGTAGTTTAGATCACTGGCAGTTGCCCAAGTTATGTTGTAGGTAGTTTTGTAATATCCGGAAATGTCATCAAATCCAGCCCAGTCTTTTGTTCCTAAAATAGTGATCGTGCCATCTGCAGCTTTACTCTTCGATTTGTGGACAGCCTGCACAAACTTGATCGCCGCACCTTTATCACGCGTTGGAACAACAAATACGGTGTTTCCATTTTTACGGATATAACCTGCCAAGTCCGCTGCTTTGATCTCGATCAACTTCACATTCCCTTTCGCTTGAGATAGTTCCATAAAGCGATTACGATAAGCATCATAAAGATCTTTATCCTTCGCTACCCCCGTATTAACCAGAACAATTTGATCTTTAGCGAATTGCTCCAAGGTATAAACCGCCAAAGACTTCATTTGTGTGATCTCACTGGCAACCGCAGCATATACATAAGGATTGTTCTTCAACACAGAACTATTCACAGCAGCCGGACAGATCATACGCACTTGCTGTTGTTTACACCACAAGGCTACTTGATCTGCAGTTTGAGGCAACAATGGACCGATCACCAGATCCAACTTCTGCATTTCAGGCTTTTTCAAGTAAATTGCAATTGCAGCTGAATCTGTCGGAAAATCAACAAAGCGAACCTCTGCCGTCACCCCTTCCCTGTTCAAGGAATCAATGGCTAATTGCATTCCCATGTAAACCTCTGTTGCTAATGTTTTCAATTGTGTTTGACCTTTACTGTTCAGATCAAATGGCAAAAGTACAGCAATCTTATAGTTGGATTTCTTTTTAAACAATAAGGCCTCATCCACCTTTGGAGGTTCAATTTCCTGAACCTGACGCACTTCGACCTGTTTCACATTCTCTTTTCTCAATGGAATCTTCAATACATCGCCCTCGTTGATCTTGGTAGATTTTAGATTGTTCAATTTTTGCAAGTCTGAAACCGGCACCATGAAACGTTTTGAAATCGTATATAAAGTCTCGCCCGGTTTCACCACATGTGTAATAATTGAATCCGAGAAGGTAACAGTAGTTGTTACTTGGCTATTTGTATTCGTTGTGGGATTATTGATCGTGATTGGCGTATTTGCTTTCACTGGAATAGTTAACTCTTGCCCCGGTTTCAAACCGCTTGCAATGCTCGGATTCAGTTTTGTAAGCTCTTCAGACGAAACATTGTACTTTTTAGACAAACCGAAAAGCGTTTCACCTTTAGCAACTGTATGAACGATCTGCTGTGTACCATCCTGATTCTTTCCAGCATCTAAGCCAACAGGGATCAGGTATTTGTATCCTTCTTGCACTCCTTTATCAATTCCAGGATTTGCTGAAACGATGTCGTTTACGGCCACATTATACGTGGTATGCAATCCCCACAGGGTGTTTCCCGCTTGAGCGTAATGTACAATGTATTTCTTTCCTCCGCGGAATTCATACAATACGTCTTCTTTCACTTCTTGAGCAAACATGACGCTTGAAAACAACAAGGTAACGAACAACAGGATCAATTTCATAGTTTCAAATTTGCGTGATCGCTCACAATAAACATACCGCTTATTCCCACTCGATAGTTGCCGGTGGTTTGGAACTGATATCATAGGTTACACGGTTGATCCCTTTCACTTGATTGATAATACGATTCGAGATCTTCGCTAAAAATTCATAAGGCAAATGACACCAATCCGCAGTCATACCATCGGTAGAAGTTACAGCACGCAAGGCAACGGCATTTTCGTATGTACGCTCATCCCCCATTACTCCAACTGATTGAATGGGCAAAAAGATCGCTCCCGCTTGCCAAACATCGTTGTACAATCCGTCTTCTTTCAAACCGTCGATAAACAATGCGTCCACTTCTTGTAAGATGCGTACTTTATCCGCAGTAACTTCACCCAAAATTCGGATTCCCAATCCTGGCCCCGGGAATGGATGGCGCTCTAAGATCGCATCAGGCAAGTGCAAAGACTTCCCTACACGACGAACCTCATCTTTGAACAACAATCGTAATGGTTCAACAACCTGCAATTTCATATAGTCCGGCAATCCACCAACATTGTGGTGAGACTTGATCGTTTGAGAAGGACCACCATTAACCGAAACAGATTCGATCACATCCGGATAGATCGTTCCTTGCCCTAACCATTTTGCATCTGTGACCAATTTTGACTCTGCATCAAAAACATCCACAAACACTTTCCCGATCGCTTTACGCTTCAATTCAGGATCGGTTAATCCTTTCAACGCAGCGTAGAATTGTTCAGAAGCATCAACTCCTTTCACATTCAAGCCCAAACCTTTATAACTTTCCAATACGGAAGCAAATTCATTTTTACGCAAGAGACCGTTATCCACGAAAATACAGTGCAAACGATCGCCGATTGCACGATGCAACAACATTGCAGCAACGGAAGAGTCTACCCCACCCGACAATCCAAGGATCACTTTATCGTTACCCAATTTTGCACGTAATTCCTGAACCGTACTTTCAACAAACGAATCCGGTGTCCAATCCTGAGTACATCCACAAATGTGTACGATGAAGTTGCGCAACAAGACCGTACCTTCTAGAGAATGGTACACTTCCGGGTGGAACTGAATTCCATAAGTCGTTTCACCTTCAATGGCATACCCTGCAACTTCCACATCGTGTGTAGAGGCGATGATCGAATAATTCTCAGGTACTTTCTTGATGGTATCACCGTGACTCATCCATACTTGAGATCCTGTTGACATACCTTTGGTAAGTACATGTTCTTGATCTACAAATGACAAGTTGGCACGACCATATTCGCGAATTGTTGAAGGCAATACCTCTCCTCCAAAATTTTGCGCCAAATACTGTGCACCAAAACACACACCCAACAATGGCAACTTCCCTTTGTACGCTGACAAGTCTGGCTTTGGAGCCTCGGGATCACGCGTAGAGAACGGACTACCTGAAAGGATTACACCTTTGATGTGCGGTCCAAGTTCCGGCGCCTTGTTCCAGGGATGAATTTCACAATAGACGTTCAACTCGCGTACACGGCGTGCGATCAACTGTGTGTACTGTGAACCAAAATCGAGGATGAGGATCATTTCTTGCATGCCTGCAAAGATAATGCGAATAAGGGAAATGATAGTCATGTATGAAAGAGCTTTTCAACAAGTTATTCTGACAACACTTCAAACGTTTCAGCCATTCTGTCAGAAATATCACTCTGGAATAATTATTGACAATCCCCTGCTTTCTCATTAGAAGCACGGGAATTTTGTTATTTTTGGGCTTCGCATTAAAAAGACACATGTTAGGAGGACTTTTAAAAAAATTAGTTGGCGACAAATCTGCCACTGACAGAAAAAAATACCAACCTGTAATCGATCAGGTAAGCGCTATATTCCCGGGACTTACTTCGTTGACTGATGACGAATTACGTGCCAAAACAGATGGTTTCCGTGCTCAAGTAAAAGCTGCAACGGATGCGCTGGAGACTGAGGTTAGTGCTTTACGTGAAAAAGCAAATGACATTACACTTCCACTTCATGAGAAAGAGGCGATCTACGAACAAATCGATGCGAAAGAGAAAGAGATCAATGAAGTGATCGAAAAAGTTCTTGAAGATATATTACCGGAGGCATTCGGCGTAGTAAAAGAAACCGCTCGTCGTTGGGCTCAGAATGGCCAATTGACTGTAACAGCTCGTGATTTCGATCGCGATCTGGCTGCGTCTAAAGATGGAATTACCATTGATGGTGAAAAAGCGATCTGGCACAACAAATGGACAGCTGCCGGTGCTGATGTAGAATGGGTGATGGTACACTACGACGTACAGTTGATGGGTGGGGCCGTACTTCATCGCGGAAATATTGCCGAAATGCAAACGGGTGAAGGTAAAACCTTGGTGGCGACACTTCCTGTTTATTTAAATGCACTTTCAGGAAAAGGTGTTCACGTAGTAACTGTGAACGACTACCTGGCAAAACGTGACTCCGAATGGATGGGACCTCTGTACCAATTCCACGGTTTGTCTGTAGACTGTATCGATAAGCACCAACCAAACTCACCGTCTCGTCGCAAGGCATATTTGGCGGACATTACTTTTGGTACGAACAACGAATTTGGCTTCGATTACCTGCGAGACAACATGGCAAGTGCAGTGGAGGATCTGGTACAACGCAAGCATCATTATGCAATCGTCGATGAGGTCGATTCTGTATTGATCGATGATGCGCGTACGCCTTTGATCATATCCGGTCCAACACCAAAAGGTGACCAACACGAATTCTATGAATTGAAGCCTCGTGTAGAACGTGTCGTGGAAGCGCAACGTAAATATGTTAACCAAGCTTTAGCTGATGCGAAGCGTTTGTTAGCTGTTATTAGTTCTCCTGCGGACGCCAATACGGACATGAAGACTGCTTTGGAAGAAGGAGGAAAAGCGTTGCTTCGTGCATACCGTGGATTGCCGAAAAACAAAGCATTGATCAAATTCTTGTCAGAACCGGGTGTGAGAGCTCACTTGCAAAAAGTGGAGAACCAATACATGGCTGAGCAAGGCAAGCACATGAAAAAGATCGATGCAGAGTTGTTCTTTGTGATCGATGAGAAAAATAATACGGTGGAATTGACAGAGAAAGGAATTGATCTGATCTCTGGTAATGACGATAGAAATTTCTTTGTGATGCCGGATATTTCCACAGAAATTACCGCATTGCAAAAACAAGAATTAGCTGCTGAACAATTTGCATTGCAAAAAGATGCATTGATCCGCGATTACAGTATCAAATCAGAACGTATTCACTCCGTTACGCAACTATTAAAGGCGTATACGCTTTTCGAAAAAGAAGTGGAATACGTGATCATGGAAGGTAAGATCAAGATCGTTGACGAACAAACTGGTCGTATCATGGAAGGACGTCGTTATTCAGATGGTCTTCACCAAGCGATTGAAGCTAAGGAAAATGTAACGGTTGAGGCAGCTACTCAGACCTATGCAACCATTACCTTGCAAAACTACTTCCGCATGTACCACAAACTTTCTGGTATGACAGGTACGGCGGAAACTGAGGCAAAAGAATTCTGGGACATTTACAAATTGGATGTTGTAGTTATTCCAACGAATAAACCAATTTCTCGTAAAGACCAAAACGACCTTGTTTACAAAACAGCACGTGAGAAATATGCCGCTGTCATAGAAGAGGTAGTAAAATTAGTCAACGAGGGCCGACCGGTGTTGGTGGGTACCACAACAGTTGAGATTTCCGAGTTATTGAGCCGTATGCTCAAAATGAAGAATATCCCGCACCAAGTATTAAATGCGAAGTATCACCAACGCGAGGCGGAGATCGTTGCAGAAGCTGGTAAACCGGGGGCGGTAACGATTGCTACAAACATGGCCGGTCGTGGTACCGATATCAAATTGGGTGAAGGTGTGCGTGAGCGCGGTGGTTTGGCCATTATTGGTACAGAGCGTCACGATTCTCGTCGCGTTGACCGTCAGTTGCGTGGTCGTTCCGGTCGTCAGGGAGATCCGGGATCTTCTCAGTTCTTCGTTTCCCTGGAGGATGATTTGATGCGTAAGTTTGGTTCTGAGCGTATTGCACGCATCATGGACCGACTTGGTTTGAAAGAAGGAGAAGTGATCCAGCACAGTATGGTCTCTAAGTCCATCGAACGTGCACAGAAAAAAGTAGAAGAAAACAACTTCGGAATTCGTAAACGTCTCTTGGAATACGATGACGTGATGAATGCACAACGTAAAGCGATTTACAAGAAACGTCGCAATGCCTTGTTTGGAGATCGTTTGGATGTAGATATTTCGAATATGTTCTACGACGTAGTTGAATCTATCGTATCGAACCATCAAGGACATTCGTTTGAAGAATTTGACTTGGAGTGCATGCGTGTATTGGGAATCCAGTCGCCGGTTACTTCAGAACAATTCGCATCATTACGCAGTTCTGACCTTGTTGAAGACGTGTACGAAGGTGTCATGCAGCATTATTCACAAAAGAATCAGCGAATCGCAATGGCAGTATGGCCACAAGTGAAGCACGTATACGAAACGATGAAACAATTTAAGAACATTCAGTTCGAAGTTTCAGACGGAACAAAAGGTACATATATCGTTGTTGAACTAGAAGAAGCTTACAACACGGAAGGAGCATCCATTGCAAAAGCGATCGAAAAGAACTTAGTTCTTGGAATGATCGACAACGAGTGGAAAGAGCACCTACGTGAGATGGATGATTTGAGATCGTCGGTACAACAAGCCGTTTACGAGCAAAAAGATCCATTGTTGATCTACAAATTGGAATCGTTTGAATTATTCAAGAACATGTTGGGCCGTTTGAGCGCAGAAACAGTAGAATTCTTGGTGAAAGCACAGATCCCGACTACCAATCACGGAGATGAGATCCAAACAACTAATAAGGAGGTAAGTCACGAGAATCATTACGAGAAAGCTGTTACCAATACCACAAGTACTGAACAGCCGCGTTTCGAAGGAAGCAACGGTTACGAGGAAGCATTGCGCAATTCAATGCAACAGCGCGAGAAACAACAACCGATTGTTGCTGAAACGAAGATCGGACGAAACGATCCTTGTCCTTGTGGAAGCGGTAAAAAATATAAACAATGTCACGGTAAATAACACCATACAAAAGGTCGGCGCAAGTCGACCTTTTTTTATCTTTCACAGATTAGCACTACTTTTAGGGCATGATCCGAATCGGTATTGTTGGAGCAGGAAATGTTGGACGCAATTTGGCGCAAGCCTTGCAACGGGCCGGTATTGCTATCAGTTGGGTCAAAAGCAAAAATCTAACAAGTACTGCTTTATTGACTGACGAACTCGGAACCCGTGCGATCGCAAACTGGACAGAGTTTGAACCCGTTGACCTCATATTGGTAGCTGTACCTGACAAAGCGGTGCAAGAAGTTTGTTTAGAAGCCGTGCAATTTGCACCATGCGCTTCGGTTAGTGGAACCGTTGGGATTCAAGATGTGCTGGGGACTTATCCAATTGGTGTTTTCTATCCTTTGCAGAGCTTTACAGTAAATCGAAAAATAGATTTCCGATCAGTTCCTATTTTGATCGAAAGTGAACACGAAGAATTGCGTAAACTTTTATGGCATTTAGGCAGGCAGATATCAGATACCGTGCAGGAATGCTCTGAAAACGACCGGAAACACTTGCATATTGCAGCAGTATTTGCCAACAATTTCACGAATCACCTGTTGTATCAAGCAGAACGCTATTGCGAAGAGAATAATGTTGCCTTCGAACTGTTAAAACCGTTGATCACGGAAACACTCCAAAAAGCAATGGAAATAGGTCCGAAACTGGCACAAACAGGTCCAGCGAGACGGCATGATGAAGAAACAATAAACGAACACCTTACGAAGTTATCTGAGCCAGCACGAGCTATTTATCGCCTGATCAGTGACTCAATAGAACAGACTTACAAATGATCAGTTATAAAGAACGACTCAATCACGTAACCACCTTCATGTTCGACGTGGATGGTGTTTTGACCAATGGAGATGTATTGCTTATGAATGGAGATGTATACCGCACCTTGAATTCAAAAGACGGTTATGCGCTTCAATACGCCAGTAAAAAAGGCTATAAGATCTTCATCATCACCGGAGGGAATAGTCTGGATGTTAAGCATCGTTTAGATAATCTAGGAGTTACGGAAGTGCATTTGCGCAGCGCGAACAAATTGCAGGTGTATGAGCAGATCTGTGAAAAATACCAATTACGCGACGAGGAGGTTTTGTACATGGGGGATGATATTCCGGATTTACCGGTTTTGAAACGTGTTGGGGTGAGCACTTGTCCGCAAGATGCCGTTCCTGAGGTGAAAGCTGCCAGTCATTATCAGTCGCCGTTTTTGGGCGGAAAAGCATGCGTGCGAGATGTGATCGAGCAAGTATTAAAAGTTCAGGATACTTGGATGACCGAAGAGGCGTATCATTGGTAGGTGAGTTAATTCTTCAACACTTTCGCTACTCCTACCCCCTTTTCGGAAGTTAATTGTAGGAAGTATGTACCCGCTGATAGCTGAGAAAGATCCACTTGGTATTTTCCAGTAGCTTTGAATTGGGCATGTTCCTCTCCATTGATAGCTAAAACGCGGATCTGTACTGACTCCTCTCCCAATTCTAATGTCAGAGACCCTGAAAATGGATTTGGATAGATCTTCAACTGTTCAAAAGCGCCATTTTCGATGATGTCTACCAATGGGCTGATCAAAGGCATACTATTCGAAGGAAATACATTCTCATTTCCGATCTTAACGACGAAAACAGAATTCCCACCGTAGCCAATAGTTGTATGAAAACCGACGAATATTGCATAACCATCTTTCGTTGGGATCATGTGATTGATCTGATCCTGACCGATCCCATTATAACCTAGACCATAACCATCCCATCCAAAATAGGCTGCATAGCGGTAAACATTATTATCCTCACCATCCGGAAATGTAGGAAAAGAAGCGTTTATGGCTTGAGTTGCAACAAAAAACTTATCACCAGTGCCAGCAGAATACCTTGTGCCTGCTACATATCTTCCAGAGTAGTCTGAATGGGCTTCTTCATAGTAAACAGGAACACCATTTAAATCCGTCGAAACACGGAAATAATCAGCATCCGTAAAACCATCATAATAAGATTCTCCCATTGCAATTATACCACTTGGTACAACAATCACATCATTAATGTAAGCTGAGCTAAATTGCCCGTATTCTTTGCTCCAAACCAAATCTCCATCAAAGTTCATTTTAGCCATAAAACCCTTTTGTTTCAAAGAATCTTCATTGTACCAGGTCCCGGCTACAAGAACATGTGTTGCATCAAACGGTTCAATAGTTATACCTCTATCATTTCCGGAGTTTCCAATTTTCTTTACCCATATTGTTTGACCAGTCTTTGCAATGCGCGCTAAAAGCACATCATTTTCACCAGTAGCCGTACTATCAGTTTCTCCAATAATTAAAACACTACTATCAGCCAATAATACAGCATCATTCACCCATTCATGAGCCCCAAGATCAAGATGCTGTTCCCATAGTTGATTTCCGGCTTCATTGATAAAAGTTATCCATGCGTCAAAATCGCCGGATTCCCCACTGGATGAAGCTCCTGCAATGAAATAGCCGTAGCCCTCAACCGCCATAACTCGGCGTCCATTTTCAAATTCAGGACCTCCATAGGCATTAGACCACATGTAATTTCCTGTTTTATCGATACGCAGCAAGAACGCTTGGGATGGGGAATCTTCAAAGCTGGAGGAAGAACCCGTTATCAAGTAAGAACTGTCTGCCAATTGCACAACCCCCTCTCCTCGGTCATAACCGTTTCCCGAAAAGCACTTATAGAATGAAGCTTGGGCACCAACACTTATTGGGAAAAACATCATTACCAATAAAAGGCGAAAAATCAAATTAAGTTCCATGACATGCGAAGTAATAATGATCTACCAAAAGCATTTTTTAAGATCCATCCCAAACTATCATCTGTTCCTAAGCTTAGAGAAAATTTAGGAAGTGTATAATTCAGGTACATGCCGCTGCGGAAACCGCCAAATCCGCCATAGGATCCTGAAAGAGCAAAGGATAAGGTTTTAAGTGGCTTGTAATGCACGCCAAAAAAAGCCATCGGCACGCTGTTCAAACTGGGATACAATCTGATACCGAAATAAGTTTGCCATTTTGTTGCCAAATGTTTATTGATCATTTTAGCCACTTGTAAATAGCCGGGCAAGACCACCCAACGCTTTTCTGTTGTCTTTTCAATTCCCATGGAATCCAACAAGGAAAAATCATCGTCGAATGCATTGTCGCTCGCTGTTAACTGATCCAATTCAAAACCGGAATACTGGTAACTTGAATCGACATTATATGAAGTAACAGGCTGATGCATGTAAGCAAACCCTAGGTTTTGAGCACTAACCTGAAACCAGGTGCTTCTACCTTTGACCCATGGCGTCTCTAAGCGGTACTCACCATCCAGCGCAACACCCAAACCTTTCGAAAAAGCCTTACCAGTTGTAGTGTACATATCTCCGCGTGCTTGAAGATCTATCTGAGTAGCATCTGCATTTTGGGTAAGCAAACCGTCTCGAATGGTCCCTTTAAAGGCCTGCTGTACATTCACAAAATTGAGGAACAAACCTGAATGCGAGTATTTGTTTACTATTCCTCCACCCATTTTTTGGAAAACCATGAAATTAGCAGTTGTATTCGAAATATCCGCTGTTTGATCCAGATATGATTCATTGCCATAAAAAAGTAAACCAAACACATCTTTGCCATAACTCAAACTACCTGTTGCGTAGTACCCGGCTTTGAGAGCCCACGTTAGTGAATCTCCACTACCAAACCCACCTGTTCCATTGTAGAAACGCAATTCATTGTTACTGGTAAATCCAAAGCGATTTATCTCACCGTGTTTCTCAAAACTTCGGTTTTTCATGGCCTCATCGATAAAGCCACCCCACAACAAAGTGTTTGACATATCCACTCGTAAAGAACTTCCTTGAAATTCCGCACCTCCATCAAGCTCAATTGATGTGTGCACCGAGAAAGTCGTATCCATGTACAAGGGCTGATTGTATTGTGCTAGAGCGACTGGTGCAATCAATAACAATATCCAATTCAAAAACTTCATCAGATGCGATTTTCGATTACTAGTTTGGCACCTAATTTAAATCCGAAGAAGGCGTTGGCCGGAATTTGTTGCTGTACACTTGTTCCGTTCGTTGCGTTTGGTGTATTTAGACGCACTTTCACAACCATTTTTTTGGTGTTATTGAGTAATTCCAACTGCGTTTCATTCAAGTTCAATTGCACATATGAATCCTTTTGTTGAACACCATTTACCATTGCTCCATAGACGGAAGATGCGATCACTTGTGTTGCCGGGATACTCGTAAGCGTGTTTCCGGAAGCATCCTGAAGAAATAAAATCAAGTCTGCCTCCAACGGAAACGCATTCGTGCATTTAATCCAGATATAGCCTGATTTCACATGCGTAGCTTCTACATTCTGATTCAAAGAGAAATCAAACGTATCCTGAACGATCAGATCGGTCATTCCAATATTCATTGGCATGTTTGCAGTGAGCTGCACATTCAATGGATGTTCGTCAAAGATCTCGTCCCAACCACCGGAAACATTGCCCCATGGATTTAGTTGCAACTGGTAGGCAATTTCATTCAAATGTCCGTGATTCTCAAAGAATTGCTCGATATTACTGTTCGCCGCATTGAAAAACAAAACAGTCTCTGACGGATTCAAAGCAGTTTGTGTTCCCGTCGCAGCATTTACGGTGATCCAATCACCAATTGACGGATGCGACAATGCAACGGTATTTCCGGTTTTATTTGTATTCTTAAGGGAAATCAATTTCATTTTCCCATTCACTTTCATTCCATTTTCCACTGTGACTCCAATTGTGGCCGCATCCAAGTCTAAAAGACCGGATTCAATAGCAGCTAAGGCGTCAATCGTTTCAACGATCGTATCTGAAAGCATTTCCTGTCCAAAATATCCACGAGCGTAATCCAAACGGATATTTTCCATTTTGGCTTCAAAGCGCATAGAGTCCTGATTGGTGACCGTAACTGCAGATCCCAAAGGATCCGTTTTAACGATCATTTTCGTTTGTATGCGATTAAAGGACGTCAGATTCTCTCCGCGGAGATCAACATCATATCCGGCAAGATCAACAAATATGCTCGTAATTGATGGGGTCGCCAATGTACCTGCCGGTGCTGTTAGGTCTTTGGAAAGCGTAACTCCATTTTTTGTTGCACCAGGAATTTCAACTGTAAAGAAAGTTTTAGTTGCAATAGGATTTTTTACAATCAAGTCGATACCTCCTTCTTTGACACGGATCCTTTTCAGTTGCACATCACCCATATCAACAACGTGCTCTTGAACATCATTCACGAAAGAGGTCCCAGGTTGCACATTGAAAGAACTTAAACCTAAGGCATAACTATGGTTTACCGTAGTATCCGGAATTTCGATGAAATCGCTTAAGCGCAATTCAAAAACCGAACGGTCTACTGATAATTCGTAATATCCCGCGTTCACAGTTAGGATTGAGTCCTCCACCAAGTTTGTCAGTGTAAGGCTATCATGTATCAATGGCACTTGCCAATCTGTGTCCCATACGGCTTGTTTTCGTTTACAGGAAACGAGAAAAGCAGTTGAGATCAGAAGAAATAAGATGGTTTGTTTCATAAGCTGTTTCATTGATACCGCTTCGTGAAAGAGGTTGGAATTCTAAACACGTTCGATCACGGTTGCATATCCTTGACCTACTCCGATACACATCGTAACCAATGCATAGCGACCACCCGAACGATGCAATTCATTTGCCGCTGCTAACAAGATGCGCGCTCCAGACATTCCCAGTGGATGTCCCAAAGCGATAGCACCTCCGTTCGGATTGATACGTGGATCGTTATCCGCCAAGCCCATGTTACGTGTACAAGCCAATACTTGAGCCGCAAATGCTTCATTCAATTCCAGAACATCCATTTGATCCAGGGTCAATCCAGCACGCTCCAAAGCTTTACGAGATGCCTCTACCGGACCAATTCCCATAATTCGCGGTTCAACTCCAGCAACCGCTGCAGAAACAATGCGTGCAATAGGTTTCAAGTTGTATTTTTTAACTCCATTTGAAGAAGCTAAAAGCAATGCAGCAGCTCCATCATTCAAACCCGAAGCGTTTCCGGCAGTGACAGAACCATCCTTACGAAAGGCCGGACGCAATCCACCCAAACTGTCCATACTTGTACCAGGACGCATGAATTCATCGGCATCAAATACTAACGGATCTTGTTTTTTACGTGGAATAGAAACTGGTGTGATCTCTTGTGCAAAAACTCCATTTGCTTGTGCTTTTGCTGCTTTTTCTTGCGACCAAACCGCAAATTTATCTTGGTCTTCACGACTGATCTGGTACATTTCTGCCAAATTTTCAGCAGTCATTCCCATAGCATCCGTTCCATAGATCTCATCCATTTTTGGATTGATAAAACGCCAACCAAAAGAACTATCAAACAACTGTTGATCTCTTCCAAATGGAGTCGCAGCTTTCGAAAGCACCCAAGGTCCGCGCGTCATATGCTCCACCCCACCGGCAACATAAATATCGCCAGCGCCATCTTTCAATGCACGTGCAGCATTGATTGCCGCGGCCATCCCCGAAGCACACAAACGATTTACGGTCTCCCCGCCAACAGTAATTGGATAACCCGCCAAAAGCAAACTCATTCTAGCCACATTTCGGTTATCTTCACCAGCCTGATTCGCACAACCCATCAATACATCCTCAATGGCTGCCGGATCCAGAGTTGGAACTTTATCCAGTAATGCTTTTAATACGTGAGCAGCTAAATCATCTGCACGAACAGGTGATAATGTACCTCCAAAATTTCCAATTGCGGTGCGCACACCGGCTACCAAATAAGCTTCATTCTCCATTTTTCAACAATCTCTATTTTCAGCCTTCGTCTAGTCACAATCGAGTAAAACAAGGCATTCATGCATTTTTAACGAAGGCTAAGTTACTTAATATTTGTCCTTCAAAAGCATTCAGGAAGTCGAATCCTGAAGGGTGTTGAAAACTATTCAATCATGGCGCTTCAAAACTTCTTATTTTCAATACCCTAAAACAAGCACAGACACTATGAAAAACGGATTACTGATTGCCATCGCTACGCTGGCATGCTGGTCTCATATCTTCGGTCAGGCTGAGGAATTGACACCGGCAGAATTGCGTTATCGCGACTCGATCACCAAACTGAATCAGCAAAACAACGCGATTGCTGCAAGTCAGGAAGCTTACAACAAAGGAATCGAGCTCTTTAATCAAAAGAACTATTCTGCGGCTATCGCTTCTTTTGAAAAATCGATCACTTCTGACCCGAACTTTACAGCAGCATATTACAACAAGGGAGTAGCTGAGAATGAAGCAGAAAAGTATGCGGAGGCAGTTAAAACCTTAACGACCTTGATCGACAAGCAAGGAGGTTATGCAAAGGCTTACTTCCAACGCGGACGTGCCTACCAAGGCATCAATGATTATTTGAAAGCTGAAAAGGATTATGAAAAGTCTATTGCATTAGACGCGAAGAACCCGAAGGCATATTACAATTATGGCACCTTAAAATTCTTGCAACAAGACTACACCACGGCGATCAAGTATTTCAATAAAACAATCGAATTGGATCCAGCCGGAGCATTTGCATACAATGATCGTGGGAGTTGTTACCGCATGATGGGAGATTACCCAAAGGCCTTGGCAGACTACGAAGAAGCGGCTCGAAAAAATCCAAATTTGGCGTTCGTACTGAATAACATCGGTACAACAAAGAAAAAAATGAAGGATTATGCCGGTGCTTTACAAGCTTTCAACCGTGCAATTTCTGTTGATGCTAATTTCTATATGGCATATAACAACCGCGGAGCTACACTTTTGGATAAAGGAAGCATCGACGACGCGATCAAGGATTTTGAAAAAGCACTTCAGATCAATCCGAAGTATGCACCTGCAGCATCCAACCTGTCTGGGGTTTATTTCCGCAAAAAAGACTACAAGAAAGCAGAAGATCTGGCGACAAAAGCCATCGATTTGGATCCGAATTATGCTGCCGCTTATGTTAACCGAGGAATGGCGCGTGAAATGTCACGTGATCTGGAAGGAGCTTGCAGCGACTGGAAAAAGGCAAAGGACCTTGGGTCAAAAGAAGGAAAGTCTTATTACTCAGGAAATTGTAGTAACTAATAAACTGTACAACATGAAAAAATTCGCAATAGCGGTTGCACTGTTCCTAGCTACTACAGCATTCGGACAGAACGTAGAGTTCAAAGCAGCCAATTTCAAAGAAAACAAAGAAGGTTTGAAGAAAGCCGAAGAATCCATAGAAAAAGGAGATGCCTTTTACAAACCGGGCATGGAATCTGTTTTCTTGGTTCAAGATCCGGGAATGAATTTCGCAAAAGCTTTACAACAATATGAAAGTGCTCAGAAATTCAATCCAAACAACGGACTGTTGAATTTCAAGATCGGTGTATGTTACGCCAATTCAAACGATCCGGTAAAGAGTATTCCGTTCTTCAAAAAAGCTCAGCAATTGGATCCTACTTGTGATCCTTTCTTAAACTATTACTTGGGTTACGCTGCGCAGTTAGAAGGAAAGTACGATGAAGCTACTAAGTTCTATACAACCTTTGAAACAGAATACAAAAAGGCCGATGATTTCTCGAAATTCGTTGCACAACGCAAAAAACAATGTCAATTAGCCAAAGCAGCAGAAGCTAAACCTGTTCGTGCTTGGGTAGACAATGTTCAATCGGTAAACTCCGATCAAGATGATATGGCTCCTGCAATCTCAACTGATGGATCTGAAATGATCTTGAGTTCAAATCGCGCCAATGGACACCAAACCAACGAAATCGGACTGTACGACCACGATATTTACTCCTCTACATTATTAGATAACGGTTGGAGCGAACCGAAAAAGTTAAACGGAGGAATCAATTCGACAGGAGACGATATATCGAATTGCTTATCCTATGATGGAACAAAGATGCTCTTGCACCGTCCAGAGAATGGTCAAACGGATATCTATGAGTCAAAACTAATCGGCGCCAATTGGAGTGAGCCAAAGAAAATGATTTTCCATATTTCGTCTGATAAGGCAAATGAAAAATATGCCGCTTACAACGATGACGGTTACCGTATCTATTTTTCACGAGACAACGATAATCGCACCACAGGAATGGAAGTCATGTTCTCTGCCATGCAAAGTAAAATGAAGCAAGACTACATGGCAGCAGCCAATTTGCCTATCTTGAATTCAAAATTCAATGATGGTCCGGTTTACATCACCATCGATGGTGAAACCATGTACATCGCTTCTCAAGGGCATGAGTCGATAGGTGGTTATGACATCTTTGTAAGTAAAAAAGTGTCAGGAAACTGGACAGCTCCAGTAAACATGGGATATCCGATCAACACGCCTTACGATGATTTCTTCTTCGCAGCTACAGCTAACGGTAAGTTTGCCTATATCGCATCAAATCGTGCAGGAGGAAAAGGTGGATTTGACATTTACCGTGTAACATTCTGGGGACCAGAGAAAAAACCAGTGACAGAAACAGAAGATTATTTGTTGGCTTCTATTGCCATGCCGGTGAAAGATCACAACATTGAGAGTACAGTAGAGGTGAAAAAGAAATCATTGACCGTCTTCAAAGGAATAACGATCGATGCCATTTCGCGCAAACCTGTAGAGGCTCAGATCGAAATTACGGATAATGCGACAGGACAAGTCATTGAAACATTTACATCAAATGCTGCTTCAGGTAAATTCATTATCACGTTGCCATCTGGGAAAAACTACGGAATTGCTGTAAAAGCGACTGGCTACCTATTCCACTCAGAAAATTTCGATATTCCAAGCGGAGCGGATGACAATTTGGTAAATAAGACCATCGAGTTGAAGAACATCGCGATTGGTTCCAAGATCGCCTTGCGAAACATCTTCTTCGATCACGGAAAAGCGACTTTGAGACCTGAGTCCAATGCAGAATTGGATCGTTTGGTGAAATTGATGAAAGATGTTCCAAACTTGAAGATCGAGATTTCAGGACACACAGATAATACAGGTTCTGCAACGGTTAATGAGACCTTATCTCAACAACGTGCTGAAGCAGTGGTAGCCTTTCTTACTTCGAAAGGTATCGCCGCAAGTCGCATGACTGCCAAAGGATACGGATCCTCGAAGCCAGTTGCACCTAACACAACAGACGATGGACGTCAACAAAACCGACGTACAGAGTTTGAGATCAAAGGAAATTGATTCGTTAGATTCGAATTTTATAAGCGTGGTTTGAGCAATCGGACCACGCTATTTTTTTGTGGATGATTGCAAGAGAAGAACTCATTAAAAAAAACGAAACCGTGATTTTCGGAGTTTTTCCATCTTCGCTAAATTGCGAATTATAGAATTAGTTAATAATACAATTCCGGAATTCGGGAATTCGGGAATTAGATAATTCGGTAAATCGATAATTCGCTTATTTTTTCGATTTCGAAAATTATAAAACTGATAATCATCCAAACACCTCACTTCGATGGTAAACACCCCAATCATGTAATGCTTCGATAACCTTTTTCAGGCTTTTCGCATGTTCCGTAGCAGTATATTCTATCCGAACGGGAAAATCATCTATCACTGTACGCTGAATTAATTTATTTACTTCCAGTTCTTTCAATTCTTTCGCCAGAACTTTAGTGGACAACTTGGGGATGCTCCGCTCAATTTCACGAAAATGTTTGTTCCCCTCGGCAATTGAGATCAGGATCAACAACTTCCACTTCCCTCCAATCACGTCTAAGGTGTCCTTTACTGGTAACAAGGACGACATGCATTCTTTGTGTGCTTTCTTTTTCATTTTAAGAATGAATATACTGATTACCTAGAGGTAACTGATTACAAAAGTAAACCAATAATATGTAATATTGCTTCTCAGACCTTACAAATTAATTTTAAAAATGAACAAACAGATACGATACAAGACGAGAGGTCACCGAGCCGACATTGGATCTTTTGAAATACACCGGTTGGTATCAAACAATTACGCTAGTCACGTGGGACATTTTGTGTTCTTAGACCACATTGCTCCATTCATGCTCGCTGAAAAGCACTTGAACAAAGATGCCGCGCATCCGCACAGGGGAATTGCCACACTCACCTATTTGCTGCATGGTGAAGCAGAACATTTCGATAGTCGAGGACACCAAGGAACAGTTCATTCCGGTGGTGTCCAATGGATGAAAGCAGGAAATGGAATTGTACACAACGAAGCTGTGGGACCCGACTCAAACACCGGAGGTAAATTGGTACACGGATTTCAATTTTGGATGAACCTACCGGCCATTGAAAAACAAAAGGATCCGGAATACATGGCCCTTCAGTCTCATGATCTACCCACAATTCAATTACCGCATGGTGCGGGAACGCTAAAAGTTGTCGTGGGAACTTACAACGATCAAAGTTCCAAGATCCCAACCTATGCTGAACAATTTTTGTATCACATCAGACTTTCTGCCGGTTCCCAATATGTTTTGCCAACCAAATCAGGATTGGATTATGCCGTATTTCTTCCACAAAACGATCTTCAGATCAATAATGAACACTTTCATTTAGGTGAACTTATTGGATTTGTAGACGAGGAAGGAGACATGACATTTAGCAATGACTCCGCTATTTCTGTAGAGTTTATTCTATTTGGCGGAGAAAAATACACCGAACCAGTTGCAGCCTATGGCCCATTCGTCATGAACAGCATGGAAGAAATTCAAGTGGCGCATCAAGACTACATGCGAGGAAAATACGGAGACGTAGTGTACAGATAACGCTTTATTCACAAATCAAACAAACAATTAAATGACAACACAAAAAACATCAAAGGCACTTCACATTGGACTATGGGTAGTGCAAGGATTACTCGCTGCAGCATTTGGCATGGCGGGATTTATGAAACTGACAGCACCGATTGAACAACTCGCTGAGAATGGAATGAGCTTCGTCAATGATTACAGCGAAGGAATGGTGCGTTTCATTGGGATCAGTGAATTATTGGGGGCATTGGGATTGATTATCCCTGCGGCATTTCGTTTCAAAACATTCCTTACACCTTTAGCTGCTGTTGGACTAGCGATCATTATGATTTTGGCTACGAGCTATCACATTGGGGCAAATGAGCCGATCATCGGATCACTTGTGTTCTTTGTATTAACTGCCTTCATCGCTTGGGGACGCTTTAAACTTGCCCCTATTCAAGCCAAATAATTACGACATCCCGTTGTTGTCTTAAAGTCACAGCAACGGGA